>Ga0315899_10000536_pt1 | contig 45748 bp, 47 predicted proteins | sample LakEriMetagenome_2_FD_203518 | JGI IMG/M metagenome (GOLD analysis project Ga0315899, IMG submission 203518) | Freshwater fungal communities from buoy surface, Lake Erie, Ohio, United States - Buoy 4 MA112 | ecosystem: Environmental > Aquatic > Freshwater > Lake | place: USA: Lake Erie, Ohio...
CAGATAAAACTACCTTGGGAATTCTCGATTTGCATTCAATACATTCCCAAAAAAGATGGTATTTGAAGCTTAACGAGCATTTGCAGGATTTATGTGAAGAAATCGATAATGTGTTCTGTGTTGATTTAAATACCGTAATATCTCAAGTTGGTTATAATATTGGATTTAATCAGCGTCAATGGGAAGTAGCGAAAGCACCGTTAGGCCCTAAATTATTAATACCTCTGGCTAAGGAGTACGGAAAATTTATTAGAGCCCTTAATGGCAAAACGAGAAAGTGTTTAATTCTCGATTGTGATAATACATTATGGGGCGGAATTCTGGGGGAAGACGGTCCAACAGGGATTAAGCTTGGGCCAACATATCCCGGTTCATCCTATCAGAATTTTCAAAAACAAATCTTAAATCTATATCACCGCGGAGTTATTCTTGCAATATGCAGCAAAAATAATGAAGACGACGTACTGGATGTTTTAGAGAATCATGAACATACGATCCTCAAAAAACATCACTTTGCATGTTTGAAGATCAACTGGGAAAACAAGGCTACCAATATTGCGAATATTGCTAAAGAACTTAATATAGGGCTCGACAGTTTAGTTTTTGCTGACGACAACGAATTCGAGTGCGATTGGATAAAGAGCCAGTTGCCAGAGGTCAAGACACTTCATATGGCTGGTGATCCCGCTCTGTTTCAAAATATACTGATTACTCCAGGCTATTTCGATTCATTATTTTTTTCGGAGGAAGACAAGAGTAAGACTGAGATGTATCTCAGTGAGAAGAAAAGGAACGAACTACTTGTTTCGACCTCTTCTTACGAGGAGTATCTGAACGATCTTCATATCCGGGCAACTATTGAAAACGCGCAAGAACAAGATCTGGAAAGGGTTGCGCAGCTAACTCAGAAAACCAATCAATTTAATCTTACTACCATAAGATATACAGAAGATAATATAAAGCAGCTCGTTTCCTCAGAAGATTCGGATATTTACACGCTTAAAGTTTCAGACAAAGTCTCTGACTTGGGCTTGGTAGCGGTCGGAATAGTTAGGTATGAGGGTGATACCGCCCTTATCGACTCTTTGTTGATGTCATGCCGTGCACTTGGCCGGGGATTAGAGGATGCCTTTTTGAGATTTATAACTAACGAGGTTAAAGAAAAGAAGAAGACAAAAATTATAGGCAAATACGTGCCAACAAAAAAGAATATTCAAACGCAGGATTTCTATAACAAAAATCAGTTTAAGCAATTAAGCACCAGCGAGGAATTTACAGACTGGGAACTTGATTTAACCCGTGATGAGATCATCTCATACCCTGATTGGATAAATGTAAACTCCAACTAAAAACCATAAAATGAATAACGAACAGAAATTAAAGGAAATTATTGCAAGTGTATTTAAGGTTGATGCGTCAACAATTAACAATGAGACCTCACCTGATACAATCGAAAACTGGGACTCTCTAAACCATTTAAACCTGGTTTTGGCTTTAGAAGAAGGGTTTGATGTGAGTTTCACCGAGCAACAAACTGTTGAAATATTAAACTATGAACTAATCAAGATTTCTCTACAGGAATTAGGAGTAGAAATATGATTTCACAATTCTCAACTGATGAATCATTGACGCCGTCGACTGACGTAATTCTCAGCCGTATGGCTGAAAATGCGGATGGTATAGCTTTAATATGGAAAGATCAAAGCTATTCGTACAAAGATTTATTTGAAAAGATCTCAGCCTGGGAAAATCAGCTTGATTTACTTAGAATACAAAAGGGGACGGTATGTGCATTTCAAGGTGATTATTCGCCAGAGATTTGCGCATTAATCTTTGCTCTAATTAAAACAGGTACAATTCTTGTTCCTTTTACACAGGAGATTGTAACTGAAATTAACTCGTTTATCGAAATTTCGGAAGCTCAGTTTCTATTCAAATTTGCCGACAACGAGACCTGGACCGTTGAGAAATTTGAACCAAAATCCGCAAACTCACTGATAACGAATTTCAGAGAGAGAAACCACGCCGGGCTGATTGTATTTACCTCTGGTTCTACAGGAACGCCTAAGGGCATCCTGCATGACTGCGAATATTTAATGGGTAAATTCATAAAACAGCGTCAGGGTTGGAGAACCGTACTCTTTTTGTTAATGGACCATTTTGGCGGCTTTAATACGCTTCTAAGTACATTCGCATATCTGGGGACTGGTATATGTGTTTTAAAAAGAACACCTGAAGAAGTGGCTAAAGTGATTGAAAGCAGTAAGGCTAATTTGCTTCCAACGACTCCAACGTTTTTGAACCTGATTATTACAAACAAGGTAGACAGGGTTTATGATATGACCAGTATTGAGCTGATCACGTATGGAACTGAACTGATGTCGGAAACCACCTTACAAAAGGTTAATGAAATATTTCCTAAAGCTGTTATCAAGCAAACCTATGGTTTATCTGAACAAGGTGTTCTGCACTCAAAATCGGAGAATAATGATTCAACATGGGTTAAGATAGGAGGGCCAGGTTTTGAAGTGAAGGTTTTAGATGGGATACTCTGGTTACGGTCTAATTCTAATATGGTGGGATATCTTAACGCACCAAACCCATTTGATTCGGAAGGCTGGATGTGCACAGGAGACGAAGTGGAAGAAAAAGGAGAGTTTATAAGGTTCAAAGGAAGAAAAAGTGAAGTAATCAACGTAGGCGGAAAAAAGTATATCCGATAGAGGTTGAAAATATACTCTTGCAGGCGCCGAATATCAAAGACGCCTCGGTGTTTGCAAAATCCCATGATATAATGGGACAGGTTGTACATGCTAACATTTCGGTTATAGAAGAAGAGGATATGCAATCCCTTACTGAAAGACTCAGAAAGTTTTGTAACGGGCAATTACCTAAGTATAAAGTACCTGTTCGTTTTCATCTTTCCAATGAAGGCTCTTTACACAATACACGGTTTAAAAAATCACGTAAGGATATCTGACATAGCAAGCATATATGATTAAGATGGTTAAGTTGCGTGAAGAACACCTGGAAATGCTTCTTCACTGGCGGACAAAGGATTTCGTCACGAGATATATGCTAACGAATGTTGATAGCAGTATTGAGAATCAACGTAAATGGTACCATTCGATTTCACAAAATGACCAGTACAAATATTGGGTTATCTATTATAAGGAAACTCCGGTTGGTGTGGTTAATCTTGCTGAAATAGACCAGACCAATCTGAAATGCAGTGCCGGATATTATATCGGTGATGAGAATTATAAGTCTCTTGGCGCGGTTATTCTGCCTTACCTGTATAATTACATATTCAAGAACATGGGCTACCAAAAAGTTTTCGGAAGTGTGGTAGGTGATAATGATAATATTCTTAAAATTCATAAACTCCATGGATATAGAGTTATTGGATATTACGAAAAACATGTAAAAAAGGGAGACGATTTCATAGATATTGTACTAGTCGAGCTAATGGCGAATGTGTGGCTCGGTAAAAAGAAATATGCCAGCTATGACGCTGAATGGGAGGATTAAAAATAAATTCATTAATAAATAAATTTTATGATCACAAAGGAAAACGCTTATAAATTGATTGCTGATTGTATTGATAGCTTGATTAGGTCTGATTCAATGGAGCCAATTGAAAATTACAATATGGATACTATTATTTTGGGCAGTGGTTCTGTAATGGACTCTATTAGTTTTGTTACCTTTATTACTGAAGTAGAAGACCGTATACAGTCAGAAACAGGCGAAGAATTTTATCTAGTGTTAAATGAAATAGACGCATTTAATATTAACAATCCTAACCTTACACTGGGTAGCCTTGCTGAATATATATCAGTTAGTATTAAATAAATTTTCTTAGATCGATGAGTAGTTCATTAGTTTTTGTGATTACTGGTACAAGCCGCGGCCTTGGTCGTAGCCTTGCTGAGTATTTTTTAAGCAAGAATCACACCGTAGCCGGATGCAGCAGGTCATCAGCAACGATATCTAATGAGCGATACGAACATACAAGTCTGGATCTAAGTAATGAGAAGGAAGTTCGCTCATGGATCAGAAAGGTAAGGGTAAACTTTGGGAAGATAGATGTTCTGATCTGTAATGCAGCTATGGTTCAGTCAGCATTGTTTCTGGCTGTTACACCAGGAGACATAATGGAATCTTTTCTCAAAAATAATATATCCAGTGTCTTTTATCCTCTTAGGGAGGTTTCCAAACAAATGATAAGTCAGGGTAACGGTAGGATAATAACTATTTCTTCAACTACAACTGCGGTTCATCAGGAAGGAACGTCTATCTACTCAGCAACAAAAAGTGCGGTAACAGAAATGATTAAAATACTCGCTAAGGAAGTAGCAGGGCGTGGAATAACATGCAATGTTATCGCTCCGGCCATGATGAAAACTGAATCTAGCGATAATCTTGCACAGAGCGATGAATGGGAGCAGGCAATGCTGAAAAAACAAACCATTGAACGTGTGATAACAATGGAAGAAATGGCCCATGTTACCGATTTTTTAATATCTCCTTTAAGCTCTGCAATCACAGGTCAAGTTATCTATGTAGGACTTGCTAATTAGTATGATCCGGAAAGAAATAGTGTTTATAGGCGAATACAAAATAACCGTCATCACATCCGGAAAGCTGGAGCAAAATTGTTTCATGGTTAAGCATATTCCATCGTCTGATCTTATTTTGATAGATCCCGGGCAGGCAACGAGAGAAATCCTTGCAGAAATTAAGGAGGAAGGTAGCAAGCTTAAAATAGTCTTATTGACTCATGCTCATTTTGATCACGTCAGTGGTCTTAAAACTATCTGTGAACATTTCGACCTTCCGTTTTGGTTTCATAGAGCTGATATGAAATTGTTGAGGCGTGCACCAATTTATGCAATCAGCATGGAAAAGAGGGCACTCGAAATATCTACAAATTATAAGTTTATTGAAGGTCCAATAGCAGAATGGGGCGGGGAAACCATTTACGTAATAAATACTCCGGGACATACTCCAGGAAGCGTGTGTTTTCACTTTGGCAATATGTTGTTCTCGGGAGATATTATTCTCACCGAACAAAAGATCAAACTTGAATTACCAGGGTACAACAATATAGAACTTTTGGAATCTATTACTCATATTCTTTATGATTTGCCTGGTGATACAGTGTTTTTCCCCGGTCACGGTAAAATTGAGACAATAAATAAGATAAAAATGTGGTGGGAAAGTAATGGAAAGCCCGTCGAAAATATATAGGATATGAACGAAGAATACGGTATTGGCGTATTAGGAGTGGGTAAGTATTTACCTGAAGAGGTGATCACAAATCAGCAACTCGAAGAATGGACAAAAATACCTGCAAGTGATATAGAGCTTAAGACCGGTATCGTAACTAGGAGAAGAGCGGCGAAAGACGAAATTGCTTCTGAAATGTCAGCTAATGCTGCACTGGAGGCCATGAAATCTGCTGGTATAGAGCCTGAGCAAGTTGGATTAATTGTCACGTGTACATTTACTGGGGATTATGTATACCCAGCAGTTTCATGCAAGATACAATCCCTGATTGGAGCAAAGAATGCAGGTACATTTGATCTTATGGCCAACTGTACTGGTTTCCAGGTAGGCCTGGGAGTAGTTTCTGATCGTATGAAACTGGACCCGTCAATAAAGTATGCGATTGTGATCGGCACCGCATTGCAATCGAGGTTTATCGACTGGACCAATGGTGACTCTGCAATCTACTTCGGCGATGGAGTTGGTGCGGCTGTGCTGGGTCATGTCCCCAAAGGGTACGGAATTTTGAGTAATGCTATCTGGAGTAATGGCCGTGTTTTTGATTCTGTGAGATTACGGGGTGGCGGGTCAAGCTTTCCTTTGAGAGAAGACAACATAAATCAGAAGCTTCAATATTATGAACTTGATGGAAAGGAAGTTTGGAAGCAAGTAGTACAGTTTCAGCCGCGAATAATCAACGAATCTTTAGAAAAGTTAGGCAAGAATATTAATGACGTGAATTTCTTTATTTTTCATCAGGCTAATTTGAGGCTTATTGAATTTCTGATGAAGCGTATGAAGAAGCCTATGAGTATGACAATGACTAATATGGAGAAATATGGAAATACGGCAGACGCATCGCAGGCTATTGCACTATGCGATACAGTGAATGCGGGCGTTCTTAAGAAAGATGATCTAATTGTTATGGCAGGCGTTGGCGCAGGATTTATCTTTGGTTCTACCGTAATCAAATGGCATTGATGAATAGATTGGAAGGAAAAGTTGAACCTAATAATATCTCTTTTGAAGAGATTTATGAAGGCTATGAGCAGAGTTTTCAGCATTTGGTCACGGTTGATGAAGTAGATTCGTTTGCAAAGCTAACTGGTGATTACAATCCAGTGCATATCGATACGGATTATGCAAAACTTACGAATTTTGGGAAAAGGGTTGTCCATGGAATGCTTACATCTTCCTTCATTTCCACAATTATAGGCATGCGAATACCAGGTCCTGGCTCCCTCTGGCTTTCACAAACGATAAATTTTGTAAATCCAACATATATCGGTGACATTATCGAAATAAAAGCTATAGTAACCCGGGTTTCTCGATCTACAAGAACAGTTACCTTATCTATTTCCATCACAAATCAAAATGGATTAAAGTTGGTGGAGGGCGAATCTGTAGTAAGGATGTTAGAAGTTAAAAAAGAAAAAAAAGTTGAAATGAATTCGATTCAGAAAGTAGTCCTTATTACCGGGGGAAGCCGGGGAATTGGAGCAGCAACAGCAGTAAAATTGGCAGATGAAGGATATTTTGTGGCTGTGAATTATGTGAATGGAAAATCAGAAGCAGATAATCTTGTAAATGAGATTAATAGCCTGGAAAAAAGAGCGATAGCTGTACAGGGTGATGTGTCCAAATGGGACGATGTTGAGAGAATTTTCGCTGAGATTGAGGACCAGGTTGGACCGATATCGTCAGTAGTCCATTGTGCTGCACCAACGCCTATTCCGCAATTATTTGAAGATTTAGCTTGGGATATATTTCAGGCAAATATTGATGTACAGGTTAGAGGGGCGTTTAATTGTGCCAAACGCGCAATTCCTCAGATGCTTGAGAATAAAAATGGCTCATTTGTTTTTTTAGGATCGATATTCACGGATGGAACGCCACCAGTCCAGCAATCAGCATATGTGACGTCTAAAGCTGCACTTAACGCGCTCGCGCATTCCCTTGCGGTTGAATATGGACCGAAAGGGATACGATTTAATTCTGTAAATCCTGGAATGACTCAAACGCAAATGATCGCTAATATTCCCGATAAGGTGAAAATGTTAACCAAAATGAATACCCCTTTAAGAAGCTTGGCAGAACCGGTAGATATTGCAAACTCTATCGCGTTTTTACTAGGTCCGCAGGCTGCTCATATAACAGGGGAAACCCTTCGGGTGTGCGGTGGTATATTTATGGGTTAATTTTCAAATTTAACTTTAGAATTCTAACGTGAAAAACATAAATATTGCTCACTTGTCGATAGGCTTAAATTCAAGGCCTGTAGTTATCGCAGAAATGTCCGGCAACCATAATCAATCTTTGGAGAGAGCGCTTGAAATAGTGGAAATCGCAGCAAAGACTGGAGCCCAATGCTTGAAAATACAGACCTATACCCCAGACACGATGACACTTGATCTGGATGAAAGGGAGTTTCACATCGGCGATCCGGGAAATCTTTGGGAGGGAAAATCACTTTATAATTTATACAAAGAAGCATACACCCCTTGGGAATGGCATAAGCCAATTTTTGACAAAGCCAAATCTCTAGGAATGGTTCCTTTTAGTACTCCGTTCGATGATACAGCGGTAGACTTTCTGGAGAGTTTGAATGTGCCCTGTTATAAAATTGCATCTGCAGAGATCATTGATCTTCCTCTAATAAAAAAAGTTGCTTCTACAGGTAAGCCAATGATAATGTCAACAGGCATGGCAAGTCTGGCGGAAATAGCAGAAGCGGTAGATACTGCCAGAAAAAATGGATGTTCTGAGATCATTCTACTAAAGTGTACAAGCACCTATCCAGCAGTGCCGACAGATAGCGACATAATAACGATACCTAATTTACGCGATACATTTGATTGTGAAGTTGGCTTGTCCGACCATACCATGGGATTGGGAGTTTCCATTGCGGCTGTAGCGCTTGGCGGTACGGTTATTGAAAAGCACTTTACCTTAAGACGTTCAGACGGTGGTGTTGATAGCGCTTTTTCTCTTGAACCGTCAGAATTTGAATCTTTGGTTATTGAAACCGAGCGAGCCTGGCAGTCGTTGGGTAGAGTAAAGTACGGTCCGACAAAATCTGAAGAGAAATCGCTTCGCTTTAGAAGATCACTTTATATTGTGAAGGATGTAAAGGAAGGCGAGGTATTGAATCTTGAAAATGTGAGAGCAATCCGGCCAGGTCTAGGCCTTCCACCTAAAAACCTTGATCTTATAATAGGAAAAAGGGTTAAAATGGATCTTAAGATGGGGACACCACTTTCATGGGATCATATCCTTTAATATACTATATTTTAATCGGCTTATAGTGAGTAACCTGAAAACAGCATTAAAGGGATACGATATTTTAAATTCTTCAGGGAATCTTGATAAAATCAACAATATAAAGCTTGACCTGACAAATAAACCTATTCGCTCTATTGAAGGTAAAGCATCGAAAATTATATTTGGGAAGGCTGCAGATCGCGCTGAACTAGTTACTCGGCAATATCTGTTGATGCGCTTTGCTGATCTAAATCTAAATAGGCAAATCTTAGAATCTATTGCTGAACCTGAAAAAGGTATTACTTTGAAGCTCCCAGCCGAATGGCGAAAGACAATTTCATCTCACCAAGTTAACGTGTCTAAATTTAGATCGGCTTATCATTGGAATCATTTTCTTCTTTCAAGTCTATTAACTCATGGAAAACTTCTTTTAAGAACAATTTATGATTGTGTTTTGCAAATCTTAACAATTCGTAAGACTGCCGCCAAGAGCATGATCGAGGAATATACTTATTTTTTTTCGTTGAATGGAACTAATTTCCCACAGCCGGATAAAGCCGGAATAAGTCATGATTTCGTTTCCTGGTATATTAATTGGTCTGGCAGAAATAAGGATGTTCAGAGCATTCGTCATAATGTACAAGGCCAAGAGTCCATGTATTGGAAAGGAGTGGAAATAAGCTATCTTGATAACCCTTTTCTTCCGCTTTATACTAGAAAGGCAATCTTAGATTATTTTTTTTGGTGTGTAAAGGCAGTGTTCACATCAGTCATTAGTATTTTCACTGGCCGTTGGTGGAATATACTCATACTAGAAGAGGCCATTTATGCTACTAAAATGCGATATCAAGAAACAGATCTAATCGCTAAGGAATATTGTTTCAACAACTCTGGATGGATTTACAGACCCTTATGGACCTATGAAGCAGAGGCAAAAGGCTCAAAAATTCATTTCTATTTTTACTCTACCAACTGTGAGACCTTTGCTTCTACATCTAAGAAAGTAGACTTCCATTATGGTTATCAAAGTATGAACTGGCCCCATTATCTTGTATGGGATAAATATCAAGAAGATTTTGTCCGGAATGCTGCTGGTATTCAAAGTAACATCAGTGTAGTTGGGCCAATCTGGTTTGCTACGAGTGCCAGAGAGTTGGAGAAATTTTCTGAGAAGACTATTGCCGTATTTGACGTTCAGCCTATGCGAGACGCTTTCTATAAAACATTGGGGATATCATTTGAATATTATGTTCCAAGAGTTTGTAATCAATTTCTATCCGATATTTTGGAAGTGAGTAAGTTGCTTAATTACAAGATGGCCCTGAAACGAAAAAGAGATATCGGCCGAAAAGTTCATCCAACTTATGGTAATTTTCTAAAAGATATAGAAAATTCTGATAACTTCGTATCTATTGATTCTAACATATCTGCAATAAAAGTAATTGAAAACTCTTCTCTCGTTATTTCCATGGCATTCACTTCAACTGCAATTCTAGGTCGTGAATTGAATAAACCTTCTGTTTTTTACGATCCATTAAATATGCTACAAAAAGACGATGGCGCTGCCCACGGAATTCAAATTATAAGTGGCGTTGAGGATCTGGCGTTATGGGTCAAAACAAACATTAAGAATACCACAGTTTTAAACTAATTTTTTAATATTCTTTCTCCATGAGCTTTTTGAACAGTTGTCTTAATAAATCACTTACTCTATTTAACAGGGCTTTTATATTTTACTCAAAGCTATTGGATGCGCTTATTCCCGGAACAACTGCCGCATGGTATTATCGCTTAAGTTCAAAAATTTTTATGCGAAAAAGTGGCCTTGAAGAACTGTTTCCAGGTGCGGATGCAAAATGGTTGGATGCATTGGGTGAAGGAATTAATAACAAGAAGGTAGACATCATGCATTCCTTAAATGGAAGGGATATTTCGTTTTCCTTTTATACGCCTAACTATCTTGCGCGTTATCGTGCTGAAACTTTCTCAACAAAAGAACCTGAGACCCTCGAATGGATTGACAAGTATGCGCCGGAAAACGGGGTTCTATTTGATATTGGTGCGAATGTGGGTCTTTATTCGATATATCATGCCATAACTAAAAAAGGTCTCACGTACTCTTTTGAGCCTTCTGTTTTCAATTTAAAACTGCTCGTAAAAAATATTAATTTAAACCAATGTCAGGATAAAATAAAGATTGTAACTAACCCTCTCACCTCTTCCAACGCGTTCGCTGATTTTAACCTACAAAATACCCATGAGGGGGGAGCTCTTTCTTCCTTTGGAGTAGATTATGGTCAAGATGGTAAAAAACTCGACATTCAAATTGCTTACAGTGTACTTGGATTTTCTCTCGATTTTCTTTTAGAAAATAAATTGATAGCAGATGTTCCATCTACTATCAAAATAGATGTAGACGGCATTGAAAATCTCATTCTTCGAGGCGCAACCAAAGTTTTGTCGAATCCGATTTGTAGATCTGTTTTAATTGAGGTGGATGATTCTTTCAGTGAAATGGCGTCTGAGGTTGGGCAAATTTTAACCGAGGCAGGTTTTACCTTTCTTGAAAAAAAATCAGCTGAAAAACCTTTAAGTGGCCAAAACATAACTTTTAACCAGATTTGGCTAAAATAAAATCATTGAAAAACTCAACTATATAGAATGTTCTATCCAATATTAAAAGTGCTTGAGTATGAAGGGTGGACTAATCTGTCAAATTATGCTCCCAATAATTGGGAGAGCACAGATACGGGTTCTAAAATTATCTATGTGCTATGGAGTGACGGTAATCAATGGCATTCAAAGGAGTTGACAAGTCTGGAATACGGCCGGAGTTTTAGTGTTTCAACGAATGATTTGAGTGAAGAAATGTTGCAAAATAACCTTGCTTTTCTTTATCCATCAACGGTTAGGCTACCTGCGTTAATGGATTCACTTCCATCAGAAAAAAATTGGCTGACACACGTACCGGCCTGGAGAGCAACAGTGGGGATCAAGTCTGAAATGGCGCAGGTAAGCTATCAGGGTGAAATGGAACCTTTTCCTGAAAAAGCGTCCCTCTTAACTTTTCATCCCTTTCTGCAGTTTGGTGATTTCGACAATTATTTGGTTACTATAAACCTGCAGAACTCGCCAGGTACAGGGTCTTCAGAGCTAGAGATTTTCAATAGTTCACAAAAAACATTTATAGATTCAAAGCATATAAAACGGAATTCAGCAACCGTCATTCCCTTGAATGATTACAGCTTTAAACCGACAGATCTTCCGGTTTTCATTAACAAAGAGATTTCTGCTATTCCATTTGGGTTTGGACGAACTCGAAATGGGCAATTGCTTAGTCTGGAACATACCCATCCTCCAGCAAGTTTTGTACTTCATGGTAATCGGATGGCAGCTCAATCAGGAATAAAGGCATCATGGTTTAAAAAGCTTCTAAGAAATGAAAATCATTAGTTTTTTAAAGCAGCTCAGACGAAAATTACTGAGCCTTACAAAAAAAAGAGAGTTTTTAGCCGAAGGCTTAACGAGGATTCCGTCAGTAAAAGCTTCAGCCATTAGTGATCTCTTCATTTGGCGAAAAACAAACGAATGGGAAACCTATTTTGAACTGCTCGATATTAATACGCTGATTAATGCCGACAATCAAGACTCAGGTAAAAATTCTGCAACTTTTGTATTTTATGACTCGGCCGGAATGGAAATAGGGAGGGAAAAAGTTGCGGTTAATCCTGGAAGGCAGACGATTGACATTAATTCATTGATTCCGGGTGGTTATGAAGGTTTTGGTACCTATGCGTGCTTCCACGACATTATCCCAGAGGCGGTACTTGATTCAGGATCCTTTATTGCAGAGAGAGGTTATTCGGGTTACCAATGGAAAGATTTAGGTGCAAGAGCTTATGTACATGGTAATCTGGACGCAATTGCTAAATCTGATCAGGGTATTGAACTGTTGGGCACATCTTGGAAAAGTGAGCTTTCATATAATCTTCAGCATGAATTAACGGGACCTGCGACATACGAGCTTGCATTAATTAATCCTACAAAAAGTCATCAAAAAGTGGATTTTATAATCAAGAATCCTGTGGATGGAACGGAAATAAATGAATTAGCACATATAGGCGCCCGCGCATCAGTTATTAAACAGGTTCAAATGAAAGCTGGGGAAAGATTGCAGTTGGCGATAAGAAGCAAATTGTATATGGCACGGCCGGTGGTATTCAGATTGCAGACTTCGTCTATGGATGTTTTCCACGGTTAACTAGATCTGAATTCCGTTGTCAACGAAGTTCGAATTGAATCCAATATAAATGCGGATAATTTTCTCTTTATTTGCAATTTATGACCAATTAAGCCTTTATTAAGTATTTATGAATTTGGATAATGAGTCTGCAAAGTTGCTTAGGTCAGTAAAACTCCTCAGTTGTGATGTGGACGGAGTACTTACGGATGGCGGCTTGTATTATGATTCAGAGGGCCGTGAAACCCGTAGATTTCATGTGCTTGACGGTTTGGGTATTCAAAATTTAATGGATTCAGGCGTTCAGGTATGTATCATCAGCCGTAGTACCACAACAGCAATTGCCCATCGTGCTAAAGCTCTTGGTATTACACATTGTTACCTTGGGGTTAAAAATAAGCTTGAAACTATGCATCATCTATTAGAAGAGCTTAAATTAGACTTGAAAGATGTAGCACATGTTGGGGATGATTTGAACGATCTTGAGCTTTTATTAGCAGTAGGGCTTCCATTGACAGTCCCTGGGGCAGTTAAAGAGGTAAAGGATGTAGCAAAATTTATAACAGAAAAAAATGGAGGGGATGGCGCAGTTCGCGAAATCACTGACATGATCATTTTAAGTAAAAAACAGTAATTAGAAATGGAGAAAAAAATCATTAAAGTTGGTTATGGTTCAGTGAAACCAGTTTCAATAGGAGATGGACTGCCCTTAGTGTTTGTAGGAGGCCCTTGTGCCATTGAAAATCGTGATCACGCATTTAAAATGGCGGAAATGACTGGGGAGATCTGTAGACGAGTAGGTATAGAATGGATTTATAAGTCCTGCTATGATAAGGATTGCCGCTCGGCTCCTACAAGTTTCCACGGTATTGGGTTACATGATGGACTTCAGATCTTAGCTGACATCAGAACAGAGTTTGGTGTACCAGTAGTTTCAGATTTTTCTGATCCTGCATGGGGTGCTGCCACGGGTGAAGTATGCGATATGGTGCAGGTGCCGGCCTATTTATGCCGTCAAACATCTATATTAAGGGCTGCGGCTGAAACTAAACGGCCAGTTTTATTGAAAAAGGGCCAATTTATGAGTCCCTGGAACATGAAGAATTCAGTTCGTAAACTGGAAGCTAATGGGAATGATCAGATTATCCTGGCTGACAGAGGTACTTTTTTTGGATATAACATGTTGGTAAATGATATGACATGTTTCCCTATCATGGCTTCAACAGGTTACCCTGTATGCTTTGACGCATCTCATTCCATTCAACTTCCAACATCGATGGGTAATATCTCCGGTGGTCAGCGTGAATTTATCCCTCATTTGGTAAGATCGGCAGTTGCAAATGGTATTAACCTCTTGTTTATGGAAGTACATGACAATCCGGATAAAGCTTTATCAGATGCCAATACGGTTTTGGATATTAAATATTTGGAAAAAATACTTATGCAGGCTAAAGCGATCCACGAATTGCGTCAGGAGTTGGTTGATAAATATGGTGAAGATGTCCACTCAAAATAATTAAGATTATGAATGTAAAAGATGTAATGTTATCGCTAGAGCGGTTCCCAGTTATAGGTAAAACCGTTATGTTAAAGGAAGCCTTAGATGAAATGAATCGGCTCCGTTTTGGAATTGCTTGTATTGTTGATGGGGATAATCGTTTATTAGGTATCCTCACTGACGGTGACATCCGCCGAAAGCTAATTAATGTTCAGAAGCCATTGTCATCTTTTTTTGTGGATGATGCTTTGGAACATGCAATTCTTACCCCACTAACTGCAAATCCAGCAGATACACTTGATCAGGCAGTATTGATGATGGAGTCAAAAAAGGTTTGGGATTTACCTGTTGTTGATGAGCAAAAAAAACTTGTTGGTATGCTTCATCTCCATCCTGTTGTGGAAGCTTTATTGAAAGAAAGAGAAATTAGTAAATAACTCAGAATTCAATCATTCACTGAGAAAATGAAAATTATTGCTGTAATACCCGCACGTCTCGCATCTTCCAGATTTCCGAGAAAAATTTTATTTCCATTTCACGGTTTACCCATGATCGAGCATGTGCGTAGGCGTGCATTGTTGTCGCGATCTCTAGCCGAAGTTTACGTTGCAACTTGTGATGAGGAAATTGCAGAAGTAATCCGAGGCTTTGGAGGTAACGTTATAATGACTTCCGATGATCACGAAAATGGGACAACAAGGATTGCTGAAGCTGTTAAGAATTTAGACTGTACTCATGTTCTTTTAATTCAAGGAGATGAACCTCTTGTTCTTCCTCGGCACCTAGAATCAATGATTTCTGCCATGACCGCAAATCCAAGAGGAGAAGCTTGGAATGCTACTGCGGCCATTAAGCATTTCGATGAGATGGATCGTCATTCATTTGTTAAATGCGTGTTAAGAAAACCGGAGCAGATTATGTTATGCTTCAGGCGGTCACCGTTTTTTAGCAAACAGGTGGAGCACCAAATTGTACGGAAATTACTTGGGCTTATTGCTTTTAGTAAGGATTTCCTTATGAAGCTAACTGATTTGCCACCATCTCCTTTTGAGATGCTTGAATCCATCGAGCAAATGCGTATTATAGAGAATGGTTATAGTATTGAGTCTGTGACTGTAGCTCCTAGTCTGCCATCAGTTAACGAGCCTGCTGAAGTACATATTGTTCTGGATTATATTGAGAGTAATGAGGAACAGAAATTGATACTGGCAGAAATTTTAAAATAGTCCCGTTCGTTTTTTAGTGTTATTCGACCAACATATTGGAGGAACTTCAATTTAAGAATCTTTGTAAAGCTTGTGATGAACTTCTATTAGAAGACGGTGTTTCACTTGAACGCGTAGCTTTACCGTGGCTGCATGTTATTAGAGAACATCCGGTTTTTCTCTCCGAATACAACAGCATAGTTGATCAAGAAGAAGAGGTCAGCAAGGATGTCCGTTTGTTCTCACTCGGGTTCTTTTTAAAAAGTATCTGGGATCTTAGAAAGACAATATTTAAGAAGACAAGTTGGTGGTACGCATCAATTAGTAAAAAGCAGAATATAGACATTCTCTTCGTTTCTCATTTAGTCAGGGAATCACATGCTGGGGATGAGAAAGATTTTTATTTTACTGATCTGCCGGCTAAAATGGATAGTTATGGATATAAAAGTGCGATTGCACTCATAAACCATACTCAAGCTAATGGATCAGAAATGGCAAAAAAGTGGAGCAATTCTAAGATTCCAAGATATATTTTCTCAGATCTTACTGCTTTCACTACCGAGTTAGGATTTTTTCTACGTTCTAATTTTGAATCTTTGAAGTTAAAAAATATTGCTTCTAGTAGTAATGATTCCTTGCTTTCGAGAATTGCTTATAAAGCTGCTTATGAATTAAGGCAGGGTAGTGCAATAAATAACCTTAGAATTGCGCAACAAGTTCGCATGTTAGTTGAGCAATTCAAACCTCGTCTAATTGTAACTACATTTGAAGGTCATGGTTGGGAGCGGGTTGTATATTCCGAATCTAGAAATGCAAACCCACTAATTCGCTGTGTTGGGTATCAACATGCTGCAATATTTCGGCTTCAGCATGCCATAAGAAGGAATTTGAATACAAGATTTAATCCGGACAGTATATTAACTGCCGGGAAAGTTAGTTTTCAGCAATTGGTTGAATCTAATTTGAAAGGTGTTTCAATAGCTGTTTTAGGATCTGATAGAGGCACAGTCGATACTTATATAAAAGAAAGAATAAAAATTTCCAAATCTTGTTTGGTAATTCCTGAGGGATTTATTTCAGAGTGTATTCTGCTCTTCTCTTTCTCGCTAGCATGTGCAAAGGAAAGTCCCGACATAGAATTCATTTGGAGGTTGCATCCTTTGATTTCATTTGAGGAAGTAAAAGAAGCAATGGAAATCGAGACACTACCGCAGAATATTAAGATTTCTACCGCCTCCATAGAAACGGATCTTAATGATTCTACTTGGGCTTTATACAGAGGAAGCACAGCTATAATCCAGGGAATAAATTTTGGATTAATCCCACTGTATCATGACGATGGGTCAATTATTATTGACCCGATTTATCAAGTGAACAGTTCAGATTTATATATGAAAAGTGTAAGTGATTTTGTGAGAGCAACAAGTAACAAGACCAACAAGTTATTAGATTCTGAATTACAGATTATTAGAGACTATGCGAGCGATTTCTTCACGCCTTTGGATCCTCAAAGTTTGATCGAACAAATCTTATTAGTCCAGAATGACGAGTCGATTCGAGGTTAGCTTAGTTGTCCGTCAGATTAAATTCAAAATAGTTTGAAGAACAAAAATTTTAAGAATTTTTCCGTTGTTATCCCAACTCTCGGTGGTGAAGCCTTGGTAAGAACAGTTCAATTAATAAACTCAGGAACTTTTGTTCCAAACGAAATTCTTATTTGTATCCCTAATGAACATTCAGAAAAAGTAATTGATCTCACTTCTTTTGAAAACATAAAAATCCTCAGCTTGGATGTCAAAGGACAGGTACGTCAGCGGGTTGAAGGTTTTAAAAAAGTTTCTAACGATTACGTGATCCAACTTGACGATGATATGTTTGTTCAAGAGACTTGCTTCGAACGGTTGATGGAAGGTATAAATTCAGAATCTGGCAAGGTTGCCATTGCTCCAGCTATGATTTTCGAACCAGGTGGGCAGAGCTGTTATGAGATGGTTCATGCAGATTCCCGGGCAATGACGATGATACATGGTAAGAATTGGTTTCAACCCGGAATAATAACACGTTCAGGAATGAATATCGGTTTGAATGCCTTTACAATGATTGACCGATATAATGAAGTAGATTGGATACCAGGGGGTTGTGTGATACACCGCAAAGAAAATCTCTTGCTTTTTGACTATTTTCCGTTTAAAGGCAAAGCGTTTTACGAGGACGTGATTCAAAGTATCCATCTTCGTAAAAGCGGTGTAAAGCTGTTAATCGACAAACAAGCAGTTGCTGGAATTGATCCTTATGAAGCTATGCCTTTTTCCCCCTGGCAGCCGATTGATGACTTTAAAAAGTATTACCCCTACCGAAAACATGTAGTGGCACTATCAGGAAACTCAATCTTGTATCTCTTGCTTGATGGATTTTATACTTACCTATTTACTACCTTGGGTATTATTAAACAAAAATTTAAGCATGCATTCAAGAAGTAGAGAAAAACTTTTCTTAAAATACAAAGACTTTCAGAACCGGAATCAATGAAAATACTCTTTGTAGCTATGGCAGAAAGTATTCATACTGCCCGTTGGATCCATCAGTTGAAGGATGAAGGTTGGGATATCTACTTATTCCCATCACATGATCACCGTAGTTTGCGTTCGGATTTCGATGGTGTTAAAATTCTGGTACCTTTTTTCTTTTTGTTCACCTGGCTAGATAAGAGAGGGCTGGGTAAATATTTCAGATTCATCTATTCAAAAATATTTTATTTAACTAAAAAACGATCTCCTGATTATTATACACAAAGGTTGGATCGATACATTAAAAAGATAAAGCCTGATATTATCCATTCCATGGAAACGCAAGGTGGAGGATTTCTCGTAGCAAAGGTTAAATGCGAATATCCTCATACATCTTTTCCTGTCTGGTGGCATACGAACTGGGGGAGTGATATCTTCTTATTTGGGCGTCTTCCATACCAAAAACCTTTAATCAGGAGAGTTATGGAGAATTGCGATTATTACTCCTGTGAATGCAAGCGGGATGTTGACCTTGCATTGCAATTCGGACTTAAGGGTGTAGCTTTTGAACCTTATCCAAACACAGGTGGATTTAAGCCAGAATTGATCGATGAGTACCGAAAAGAATCGGGTCCAACATCTTCCCGTAAGGTAATTATGGTAAAGGGCTATCAAGGCTGGGCTGGAAGGGCGCTGGTTGCTATAAGAGCCTTGGAAAGGTGTGCAGATCTAATTAAAGATTATAAAGTAGTGATCTATTCTAATGCAAGCGGGGAAGATGTTGAAATCGCTTCAACCTTATTGTCGCAGAACACGGGTGCAGAAGTGACAATTTTACCTGCCGGCACGTCTCATGCCGAAATAATGCAATATCACAGCCGCGCTCGAATATCTATAGGTCTGAGTATGGGTGACGCAATAAGTACATCTCTTCTTGAGGCAATGGCGATGGGGTCATTTCCTATACAATCATGTACTGCTTGTGCATCCGAGTGGTTCACAGACGGTATTTCCGGCCTAATAGTCACTCCAGAAGATCCGGAGGTAGTTGAGCATGCGATTAGGCGGGCATTATTAGATGATATTTTAGTAAATTCGGCCGCAGAAATTAATTATAATAAGATAGTGCAGGATGCAAATTTTGAAACGTTAAGAGTGAAAACCATCCAAGCCTATAAAAAAGTATTAAATATAGATCATGTTCAATAACAAAACTTTACTGATAACTGGCGGTACAGGGTCATTTGGTAATGCAGTGCTTGACAAATTCCTGCATACTGATATTCGAGAAATTAGAATATTTAGCCGCGATGAAAAAAAGCAGGACGATATGCGCCATTTGTACAAAAACGATAAAATAAAATTTTATATCGGGGATGTACGTGACCTTGATTCTCTTCGATCAGCTATGCTGGGCGTGGATTTTGTGTTTTCAGCTGCCGCATTAAAGCAAGTGCCATCATGCGAATTTTATCCTTTAGAAGCTGTTAAAACCAATATTAATGGTACAGCCAACACGATAGACGCAGCCATCCAAAGTGATGTTAAAAAAGTAGTTGTTCTGAGTACAGATAAGGCTGTATACCCTATCAATGCGATGGGTATGTCAAAAGCTATGATGGAAAAGGTTATGGTGGCCAAATCCCGAAATCTTTCTGTTGAAAATTGCACATTGTCTGGAACCCGATATGGTAACGTTATGGCCTCGAGAGGTTCGGTTATTCCTCTTTTCATTGATCAGATAAAAAATAACAGACCTATCACCGTAACTGATCCCAATATGACTAGATTCATGATGTCTCTGGAAGATGCTGTGGATTTGGTAATGTTTGCATTTACTAACAGTGCCCAGGGAGATATTTTTGTACAGAAGTCTCCTGCAGCTACAATCGGAGATCTTGCAGAGGTATTGATTGATATTTTTAATTCAAAAACTAATATTAATGTGATTGGAACCCGGCATGGGGAGAAACTTTACGAATCATTATTGTCTAAAGAGGAAGCCGTAAAAGCAATAGATATGGGTGATTATTTCAGAGTTCCTGCCGATAATCGCGACTTAAACTACGCTAAATATGTAGAGGAAGGTAGTAAGAAGATAACACTTACAGATGAGTATAATTCGCACAATACAAATCGCCTCAATAAAGATGAGTTAAAGGCTCTTCTACTGAATCTGCCTTACGTTAAAAGTGAACTAGCTGGGTATTCGATATGAGAATATTGGTATTGGGTGCAACAGGAATGTTAGGGTATCAGATATTCAATAATTGCCTTAATCGCGATATTTCCGTCAATGCCATTGTACGTACCAAAAAAGATTTAGTTCAACGACTGGGGAATGGCATCGAAGATAAATTACATATCATCGACGATGTTAAAAATACGTCTGCAATTGAACATATCATACGCGAGTTTAAGCCTGATTACCTTGTTAATTGTATTGGGATTATTAAGCAGTCAGACCTTGCCTATGATCATTACGAGTCTATAGCCATCAATTCGCTGCTTCCTCATCAACTTTTACGTCTAGGATCGCTATATAATTTCCGATTGATCCACATCAGCACAGATTGTGTTTTTAATGGGGAACGCGGTAATTACAAAGAAACAGACTTTTCTGATGCCTTTGATCTGTATGGCAAGACGAAATTTCTTGGCGAGGTCGCTTATGGTTCAGGTATAACTCTTAGAACTTCAATTATCGGACATGCAATTACAGAACAAAAAGTAAGTTTGATCGATTGGTTTTTATCACAAACCGTTAAAACAAAAGGGTACGTGAAAGCTATATTTTCTGGGCTTACCACTTTGGAACTGGCAAAGGTAATCCTTGATATTATTATCGCAAAGAAAGTTGAGCCTGGTCTGTATCAAATTGCTTCCACACCAATTGCAAAATTTGATTTGCTTAGGCTTACGGCAGAAATTTACAAGAAGGACATTTTAATAGAAGCGTCTGATGACGTTATCATAGATAGGTCACTTAACGGAACTAAATTTTCTGACCTAACCTCTTATAAAGCGCCTTCCTGGAGTGAAATGCTTACTGAAATGCATGCTGACTATATCAATAATTTTATTTAATCTTTACATATGATACAAACATCTCAGAAAGATTTAAAATCTTTAGCGCTCGAATCTGCAGCTAAAATCACATCAGCTAAAACTGGTGTGGAGTATTTTGAGGAGCCGTTCAAGCATATTGTTATTGACAATTTCCTACCGGGCAATTTAGCTGAACAAGCTTTTCAGGATTTCCCTCCTCTGAACTCTGATATATGGGATCAATCAAATGATCCGGAAATTGAAGTTAAATTCAGAACTAAATGGCAATCTGAATTTGATATTCCAGAAGGTATAGTGCCAACTATTAAAATATTGAACTCGTCGATCTTTCTAAAGGCAATGGCAGATAGAATAGGTATCCCAAAGCTGATACCTGACCCCTACTATTCTGGAGGTGGTTTAAATGTAACTGTGCGTGGTGGTCTGCTGGATGTACATATTGATGGAAATTATCATGATGCAACAGGGTTGAACCGAAGAATCAATGCTATTATTTATCTTAATCCTAGATGGGAGAAAGGCTGGGGCGGCGAATTCGGCTTATATGATTCAACAGGCGATACTTGCTTAAAAGAAGTCGAGCCGCTATTTAATCGCCTTGTGGTTTTTGATACGCATGATTATAGTTTTCATGGATTGCCTAATCCTCTGAATTTTCCTGAAGGCGAGGCAAGGCGATCCATTATTTTATATTATTACACTAAAGAGCCTCGTCCTTCTGATCAAGTCCAGGTTCAGGATCCACATTCTGCTCTTTGGAAAAAGAAGAACGTAACGGATAAAAGAGGTAACAAAACTAGAGAGCACCAATAGCCAAGGCTTTTGTGAGAGTTAAATAACAACAAAATACTATTTCTTAAGGAAGAACACAAAAATGAACTTTTTAAAAAAACTGCTGGGTTTTAGCGATGTATCTCAAAATGAAGAGTCAAAACCGATAGACAAATCTTTTTGGGAAATGCATCACGAGAGCAAAGACCATTACTGGTTAACGGGGTCTACGCTAAGTGATATCATGCGTTTTCACAGTTTGACTCCGGATGATTTGAAGAATAAAAAAATTCTGGAAGTTGGCGTAGGTAAAGGAAATTTAATCCTTGAATTGAAAGAATATAGCGAACAAATCATTTGTTGTGATATATCAGAATCTGCTTTGGAAAAGGTGAAGCCTTATGCGATTAAAACATATCTTTCTCCCGAGCTAAATAATATAGAACCGGTAGATTTCGCACTATGCCATTTAGTATTTCAACATTGTACTAATGATGAGATCGAGCGGATAATTAGAGATGTTAACCTGAATGATGACGGAGTGTTTTCATTTCAGTTTGCATTTTTAAGAAAAACTGATCCTCCTAACAAAATGGTCAGGAGTCTAATTAAATCCGGGTCTCATCACTTCCGAAGCTTTGAAGAAGTTGAGGAGATGGTTTCACGCTCAAATAAACAAATAGTTTCAGTTTCAAAGCCATTTGATTTTTATAAACCTGAAAATTTCAGTTGGCTAATAGTTAAAGTAAAAAATAATTAGTATCATCTAAGGCAGTTCGAAGCCCTATTAGACATATCTGACTACGAATGAAAGTAATTACAATAATTGGCACTCGTCCTGAGATCATTCGTTTATCCCGGGTTATTTTCAAACTTGACAAGTTCTGTGACCACATTCTTGTTCACACAGGCCAGAACTTTGATTATGAATTGAATAAAATCTTTTTTGATGACCTGGGTATTCGAAAGCCCGATCATTTTTTAGATGCTGCAGGGAACACAGCTTCAGCAACTATCGCAAATGTGATACTAAAAGTGGATGAGGTTCTTGAAGCTGAAAAGCCCGATGCATTGTTGGTTTTAGGTGATACAAATAGTTGTCTTTCTGTTATTCCGGCTAAAAGGCGAAAGATTCCGATCTTTCATATGGAAGCAGGAAACAGGTGTTATGATCAGCGAGTTCCGGAGGAAACCAACCGCAAGATTGTTGATCATACCTCAGATATAAATATGCCTTATAGTGCCATAGCACGCGAATATCTTTTAAAGGAAGGATTCCCGGCAGATCAGATCATTAAGACTGGTAGCCCTATGTATGAGGTGCTTGACTACTACAAGGATAAGATCGATGGATCAAATGCGCTGTCCCGATTAGGAGTAAAAGCGAGGCAATATTTCGTAATGAGTACTCATAGAGAGGAAAACGTTGATTCGAAAGAAAATCTTGAAAAGATAGTCTCAATTCTCAATGCTATATGTGAGAAATATAAATTCCCTGTTATTCTATCCACCCATCCAAGAACTCAAAAAAAGCTTGATGCTTTTAATTTAAAGCTACATCCTTTAGTTCAGAACCTTAAACCACTCGGTTTTTTTGATTACGTTCAATTGCAGAAACAATCGTTTTGCGTAATATCCGACAGTGGGACAATTACGGAGGAATCTTCCATTTTAAACTTCCCAGCCTTGAATATGAGAGAAGTCCATGAAAGACCCGAAGGTATGGAAGAGGGTGTGGCCATTATGACTGGATTAGATGTGCAGACAGTTCTTGATTCAATACCTATTGCTACAGATAAAAATGATAGTCCCGAAAGATTTATTCAATTGGTTAAAGATTACTTTGCACCGGATGTTTCTGATAAAGTTCTTAAAATAATTGTTTCTTATACAGGATTTGTAAATCGCAGAGTGTGGAGGAAGAATGACTGAGAATGCTCCTCTTGTAAGTATTGTAATTCCGGTATATAACGGATCTAATTACCTTTCAGAGGCTATAGACTGCTGTTTGAATCAAACGTATCCTCATGTAGAAGTAATTGTGGTTAATGATGGTTCAAATGACGGGGGAAAATCGCGTGAAATAGCTATTAGTTATGGCAGCAAAATTAGTTATTATGAAAAGGAAAATGGTGGCGTGTCATCTGCATTAAACCTGGGAATTGAGAAGATGAAAGGTCAATATTTTTCCTGGCTGAGTCACGACGATATATTAGGTACCGAATATGTTTCTACCCAAATTTCATGCATTAACGCCAATAAATCTGAGGCAGCAGTATGCAGAGTAGCTGTTATCGATGATGACTCAAATTTAGTCAGTGATTATCATAATTGGAACATACCTTTTTTCATGAAAGATAAGCCGTATATCAGTAACATGATATGGCTGTATGCATGCAGTATCCTTGTCAATAAAATTTTTTTTCAAAGAGCGGGTCTTTTTCCGGTGAAGTATCGCACGTGCCAGGATATTCTTTATACTTACAATGTGCTTCATTATACAGATTGTTCTTTCAATAAGGTGACTGAAAGTTACCGCAGGGAACATATAAGCAATGGTTTAAAAGACCAACGGATTGTTTCTTTGAATATAGATGAAATGCCTGCGCTGTTCAAGGATATTATTTCTGAGCAAACCGTTTGGTTCTTTTTTACTAAGCATGGGGAGCGAATTACAAAATTTAGAAAGATATTATATCTGCTAACTGTTTCTAGCTGTTTTAAGGCTTTCAATCAGATTGATATTTTGTACCAATATCCACCAGTTAACAAATACTTGCTCAAATTTTGTTACGGTTTCTCAACATCGTTCATAAAGCTGTTGCGAATCAGAAATTTGGTTTTGAATTATATTAGGTAATTTTTTATAATGAATTCTTATCAAAGTAATATAGTTCACAATCCTGAATATCAAAAATTATCTGTCTGCATCACTTTTCATTATGCCGAGGAACGTCTTCAATATCTGGCGATTGTATGTGATAAATTGGTTGATATCGCCCCAGAAGTTCATCTGACGATTGTTACTAATACTGACAAGTCCGATGAAATTCAGGCTATAAAAGGTGTTATTAATGTCCATAAATTTGAATTCAATTTTCTCATACCAGTCGGTTTAGGGCATCCATATTTATTAGCCTGGTCGCATTTACCTGTGTTTAAAAAGCAATTCGAAGATGAGTCATTTACTCATTTCCTTTATCTGGAGGATGATATTGGTATTAACCTTGAAAATATCAACTATTGGCTAAATGCCAGGAAGTTGCTAAAACCGTTTGGGTTTTATCCTTCTTTCTTTCGCAAAGAACTAAATAGTACTGACAATAACTGGTACAGTACCGATGTAATGACAAAAATGTCATTGTACGATTGCCCCTCCATTGATATTGATGAGACTAATTCATTTATTGGGATAGTTTATCCGTATCAGGGAATGTACCTGCTTGATCGGGAACTATTAAAAGAGCATTTATACGGGCCATCGAGTAATCCCGACTGTGAACACAATAATACTGGCCTTTTAAGAATTCATCCACCTCAGATACGGGAGAAGGCTGCTCTTTGTCTTACTTATATGAGTGTTCCTGAGGGATTTAGATCCAGAAATTTACTTCCCTTCGATAAGAATAATAGGCAAATTAAGTCTTATGCCATGATTGACCACCTGCCTAACAATTACACTAATAATCCAAATCATAGTATAGGGAAAATAAAAGTCACGGATTTGTTTATACCCAGGTCGTTAAAGACGTTTTTTAGAAAAAAAATAAAACTTACTTTTGCTTCCTTACTTTCGGCTTTGTTTTCATTTAGATCTTAGTATCACTGAGCCAACTTAAAACCAAACACAATAATGAATTTTAAAAATATTCCCCCCTTTCGATATATTTTGGATATTTATAGGTTCTTTAAACAGATCCAAAATAAATTAGCATATATACAGCAATCACTTTATTTTATTGAAAATAATGATGCTAATGCCGGACGGAGATTCTATTACAAACAAATTATATCAGAGAACCATACCGCCTGGTATGAAAATTTCGAAAAAGCCGTTATTATATCAAATATTGTAAAGCCTAAGGTGGTAGTTGATTTGGGTGTAGACCATGGTTTTTCGACATTTGCTTTTGCTTATGCCGGATATGGTGAAGTTTATGGATTAGATAGCTTTGAAGGTGACATTCATGCTGGCCACCGTGATACCTATGCTCATGTGATAAAAACACATGAGAGACTTAAAACTGAGTTTAAGATTGCCAACATCTCTTTTATAAAGGGATATTTTGAAGATACCGCATTAAGCTGGGATAAAAAAATTGACATACTTCACATCGATGGGCTGCATACTTATGAAGCGGTAAAGGGCGACTTCGAAACATGGAAGAAGTTCTTCAACGAAGATACTGTAGTATTGTTCCATGACACGATTTCTTTTAAAGATACCGTAGGAAAGTTCTTTTCTGAACTGGAGGGGTATAAATATAGTTTTCATGATGGCTGCGGATTAGGAGTGTGGAGCAAAAGCGAAAATTCCATTAGACAGATCAGATATATTTACAATTAACAATTCAGATCCAAATTTTTACTTTTGCAATTTAAACTGAAGGTATGAAAGTTGTAATACTAGCCGGGGGATTAGGTACCCGATTGATGGAGGAGACTGAGGCAAGACCTAAGCCCATGGTTGAAATTGGTGGTAAGCCCATCTTATGGCATATCATGAAAATATACGAATATTATGGATTTAATGATTTCATTATATGTTTAGGATACAAGGCTTCGTTTATTAAAGAGTATTTTTTCAATTATTATCTGCATAACTCTGATGTAACAATCGAATTGGCTAATAATAAGGTTGAAGTACATTATTCCAAAACCGAATCCTTTAAGGTTACTCTTGTTGATACTGGTTTAAATACAAATACTGCCGGAAGAATTAAGCGTATTAAACATCATCTTAATGATGAGACATTCATGCTTACCTATGGAGACGGAGTTTCTAATGTTGACATTAAAAAACTAATAGATTTTCATAAATCACAAGGGAAACTGGCTACTTTAACCACCATTCAGGTCCCAGGTCGATATGGAAATCTCGACATGGACGAAAATGGCAAAGTTGATCATTTCCAGGAAAAACCCGAAGGGGATGGTATGTGGATAAACGGCGGATTCTTTGTTCTGGAGCCGGGCATATTTAACTATTTAGAAGAAGATATGGATACGGTGCAATGGGAAAAGGGACCACTGGGTGAACTCGCAAAAGATGGGCAACTAGTTGCATTTAAACATGCCGGATTTTGGAAATGTATGGATGCATTAAGAGATAGAATAGAGTTGGAGCAACTTTGGTCATCTGGAAAAGCTGATTGGGAAATTTGGTAAGAATGTTGGATATCTATAAAGGAAAGAAAGTCTTCATAACCGGCCACACCGGTTTTAAGGGTTCATGGTTAACAAGTTTACTTAGTGTATTGGGGGCAAATTGCTATGGGTTTTCTTTAGATCCTAATACGGTACCTTCACACTACGAGTTATTGAACGGTTCCACCCAATCTACGATAGGCGACATCTCAAACCTACCTCTTCTAACTAAGACTATAAATGGTTTTAAGCCTGATATATTATTTCATTTAGCTGCACAGCCGCTGGTTAGAGAATCATATAGAAATCCTGTAGAAACTTACCAAACCAACGTAATGGGCACAATGAACGTGCTCGAAGCAGTGAAATCGTGTCCTTCAATCCGCGCGGTCGTTATCATAACGACCGACAAAGTCTACGAGAACAAAGAATGGTTATATCCGTATCGTGAAAGCGATGAGCTCGGAGGGTATGATATTTACAGTTCTTCAAAAGCAGCTGTAGAAATATTGACTAAGTCATATCAACGTTCATTTTTTGATTCTGCGGGATACAAGAATATGCACAATACTCTTGTAGCTACCGCAAGGGCTGGTAATGTTATTGGAGGCGGCGACTGGAGTGCCGATCGTTTGATCCCGGATCTCGTCAAGAATACTGCTTTAGGCAGGGCTACTAAGATTAGGAATCCTCATTCTGTTAGGCCTTGGCAACATGTGCTTGATTGTTTAAATGGATATTTATTGTTAGGGGCTAAACTTTTGAATGAAGAAAGGGAGTTTGCAGAATCATGGAACTTTGCACCTTATTCATTCGAATCTAAGACCGTTCAGGAGATAGCTTTGATTGGCAAGAGCATTTGGCCAGATATGGAATTTGAATTCGAGAAGCCCGCGGATGATTTTCATGAAGCTGGTTTGTTAAAACTTGATAATACCAAATCTTTAACCCAATTACAATGGAAACCAATGTGGGATACTGAAACTGCAGTTGCACATACAATTGAATGGTATAGGTCCTATTATAAAGACAGGACTATTTTGACAAACAAGCAAATTGAGAGTTTTCTATCCTTATAATGAAATTTATTGAAACCCCTTTAAAGGGATTATACGTGGTAGAACCGAAAAAAGTTGAAGACCAAAGAGGCCTCTTCGCTAGAACATTTTGCAAGAAGGAATTTAGTGAAATTGGGTTCGAAAAGGAACTTGTGCAATTTAACCATTCCTTTAATCTAAAGAAAGGTACTACACGTGGAATGCACTATCAGAATAAACCGTTTTCTGAAACAAAATTAATTCGATGTGTGCAAGGTAGAGTGTACGATGTTGCGATTGATATCCGTCATGGATCATCAACTTTTTTGCAATATTTTGGAGTTGAACTAAGCCAAGACAACATGCTATCGATGTTCATTCCCGAGGGTTTCGCTCATGGATTTCAAACCCTTGAAGACCAGTCCTCATTGATTTATCACCATTCAGAATATTATAATCCAGAGGCAGATGCGGGATTGCTTTATAATGATGCAGCTTTAAAAATCATTTGGCCCTTAGAAGCGGTTAATGTTAGCGAAAAAGATAAATCCTACCCAATAATTACTGACAATTTTAAAGGATTTTAATATGAATTGTAGATTTTGTAAAAATAATCTAACACACGAATTTGTAGACCTCGGATTTAGTCCGCCATCTAACTCGTTTCTAAGTCATAAGCAATTAAATGAACCTGAAACCTATTTTCCTTTAAGAATAATGGTATGTGACCAATGTTTTTTGGTCCAAATTGATGAATTTGCTAAACATGACGATATTTTTAATGGCGATTATGCTTATTTCTCGTCGTTTTCGACTAGCTGGCTTGCACACGCGAAAGCCTATACTGAACAGATGATCGCAAGGTTTGGATTCAATTCCAGTTCTCAGGTTGTCGAAATTGCAAGTAATGACGGATACCTGCTTCAATATTTTAAGGAAAAGAATATTCCTGTGCTGGGAATTGAACCTACCGCTAACACTGCAGCAGCCGCAAAGTTAAAGGGAATTGATTCAATTATTGACTTCTTTGGTATAAAACTAGCTACCCAACTTAGTAAGGAAGGCATAAAAGCTGATCTCTTGTTGGGAAATAATGTATTGGCTCATGTACCTGATATAAATGATTTCGTTGCAGGGTTGAAAATTATGCTTAAGTCCGAAGGAGTGATAACTATTGAGTTTCCTCACCTGATGGAAATGATCGATAAGAATCAATTTGATACCATCTACCATGAACACTTTTCTTACCTTTCATTCGGGACTGTAAGCCGTATTTTTCAACAATTTGGCCTTAAAATGTTTGATGTACAGCAATTACCTACACATGGAGGTTCTTTAAGGATATTTGCTTGTCATGATGATGATTTTACAAAGCAAATTTCTCCAAATGTTGAGGCGATGCTAGAGGAAGAGAATAGTTTTGGATTGAACAACCTAACTAAGTATCAGGATTATCAGGCAAAGTCTGAAAAGGTAAAGAATGAGTTCTTAGCGTTTTTACTTCAGGCTAAAAAAGACAATAAAAGAGTAGTAGCTTATGGTGCGGCCGCAAAAGGTAATACCTTGCTGAATTTTTGTGGTGTACGGAAAGATCTTATCTCGTTCGTTGTAGACGCATCTCCTCACAAAATGAATAAATTTCTCCCGGGGATACATATCCCGGTTGTGAATGAAGATCAAATAAGGCAGAATAAGCCAGATTTTGTAGTAATTTTGCCATGGAATTTGAAAGAGGAAATTTCTGCCCAATTGCATTATATAAAGACATGGGATGCAAAGTTTGTTACAGCTATTCCCAAATTGCTTGTATTTTAACAATACTTACCTATGAATAAGATACCGATTTCCAAACCATCAATTACAGCAAAGGAAATTGATTACGTCAATGATGCAGTTACTAACGGGTGGGGTCCGAATTGTTATGATTACTTAATTAAATTCCAAAAGGAGTTTGCAAGCTATATAGATTCAGACTTTTCAATCGCTACGTCAAGTTGTACAGGTGCAATTCATTTAGCTTTTTTAGCCATTGGGTTAAAGAAAGATGATGAAGTCATATGTCCTGATATTACATGGATAGCTTCTGTTAGTCCTATCACCTATATTGGAGCTAAGCCAATATTTGTTGATATTGAACGAGACTCTTGGTGTATTGATCCAAAGAAAATTGAGGAAGCAATCACCCCCAGAACAAAAGCTATAATGCCTGTCCATCTTTATGGTAATGTTTGTAAAATGGACGAAATCATGGAAATTGCTAGGAAACATAATCTTTATGTTATAGAAGATGCGGCGGAGGGGTTAGGTTCGGAATATAAGGGGAAAAAATGTGGTAGTATAGGCGATATTGGTGTTTTTTCATTCCATGGTACCAAGGTAATGACCACTGGAGAAGGGGGGATGCTAGTTACGAATAATAAACAAATTCACGATGAGGCTTCAGTATTCAATGATCATGGACGAAGCCAAAAAAATCCGAAAATGTTCTGGATGGAGTCTATCGGGTACAAATATAAAATGTCAAATATTCAAGCTGCTCTAGGGTTAGCCCAGGTAGAACGCATGGATGACTTAGTAAATCGCAAACGGGAAATTTTCTCTAATTACAAACACCTTCTTGCTAGTGTTAAAGATATAGAATTAAATAATGAACCTGCTGAAACGAAAAATAGCTTTTGGATGCCCACAATTGTTTTAGGTACTTCATACAATATAGATCGCGAAGACTTATTCTCTTATCTTAAAGATAATCTTGTTGATTACCGGCCGTTTTTCTATCCTCTATCATCGCTTCCAATGTTTCAAGATAAAATTGAAAATAATGTTAGCTATAGTATTTTTAAAAAGGCATTCCATCTCCCAACATTTCACGATATGACGCTTGATGATCAGATTCGTGTAGTAGATCTTATAAAGGAATATCTTGGCAAAAAATGAAAAAATCTTTGATTATTTGGGGTGCTACAGGTCAGTCTATTGTCCTTGAGGAGATTTTGAATCAGAATTATGATATCGTAGCGATGTTTGATAACAATCAAAATATTCGAGCACCTTTCGATCATATCCCATTGTATTTCCAGGAATCCGGGTTTAATGACTGGCTTAGTCAAGCATCCGACCTTCGCCAAGTTCACTATATCGTGGCAATTGGCGGGAAGCATGGTAAACAAAGGCTCGAGATTCATAAAAAACTTAAGGAGATTGAACTTATTGCAACCAATGCTATACATAATACTGCATATGTTTCTAAAAGTGCAGAATTGATGGAAGGTGTACAAATAATGGCTCATGCAAATATCTGCGCACGTGCTAGTTTAGGTGTATGTACTATTGTTAACACCGCTGCTTCTGTCGACCACGAATGTAAGCTGTTTGATGGCGTGCATATCGGTCCGGGCGCTACTTTGGCCGGAGGTGTTACAGTTGGGCGAAATAGTTTCATTGGCGCTGGATCTGTAGTCCTACCTAATTTATCTATTGGAGAAAATGTAGTTGTCGGCGCCGGATCGGTAGTAACCAGACACATTGAATCAAATACGGTAGGTTATGGAAATCCTTTTAGAGCCAAGTCATAATAGTTCAATGGCTAAGGCATCAATTTGTTTAGTATACCTGTCTTATACACCTTTTGGAACCGGTTATTTGAATGATTTCATTGCATCCTACAAAGCTAGAGTGCCAGGTATTGAGCACGAACTTATTATCCTTTTTAATGGGGAAACTAAGGATGTTGATATCCAGCCATTTATCAAAATCCTTTATGAGTCTGGAGTAAATTTTAAGTATCTGATCTCGCCTGAAAAATTTGATATCGTTTCCTATTTCTATGTGGCACAAGTTTTAAAAACCGATTATATTTCCTTTATAAACACTTATTCTGTTATCCTCCATGACAATTGGCTATTATATTTATATCAGAATGTGATGAAGAAGGATGTGGGTGTCGTTGGTGCTTCAGGAGGCTGGGGTGATTTTGGCCATAACGATGAGTATTATGGAAATATTAAATCCATCTTGAGGTTTAAAATTAATCCGACACTTATCAAGAAATCTATTTTTTTTCGATTTAATTTTTATCCGCAAGTTCCTCCTCACATTCGCACTAATGCATTTATGATAAGGCGCGAGCTGTTTTTGGCACTTAAATACCCTAAAGTCAAGCCGTTGATTCTTAACTTTTTTATTGATTTTTCGAAAAGTAAATTAAGATCTTTATGCTTCGAACACGGAAGACAAGGATTTACATCGCAATTAGTTGACAAAGGCTTGAAAGCAATTTTAGTAGATCGTTTCGGAAAGGGTTTTGAAATGCCGAATTGGCCAAATTCCAAAACATTCTGGCATTTTGAACAGGAAAATTTATTAGTCAGTGACAACCAAACGAGAAAATATCAGGAAGCGGACGAGGAAACAAAAAAGAAGTTAACTTATGCAGCTTGGGGATTTTAATTAGGATGCTTTAGAAAATTCATGAATCCATTACTAAGTATCATTATTCCAACTAAAAACCGGCAGTATACGGCTGTTTTCGCAGTTGCTTCTGCTTTAAATATTCTGTCAGATCAAATTGAAGTTGTGGTTCAGGATTGCAGCGACGATAACAGACTCAGGGACCTACTTAAAGCTACATTCAATGATGAACCAAGAATTAAATATTTCTATTCAGATATTAAGCCATCTTTAACTGAGAATTGGAATATGGCCATTTCGAATACCAAAGGTAAATATTTAATTGGCATTGGAGATGATGATGCTGTTTTATCTTCATGTCTGGAAGTTGCAGAATGGATGAATAACCTTGGTATAGATACTACACTTTCGATGCATATTACATATATATGGAAGGACGCTTACATCGGATCTATATCTAACAGCCGTTTGTCTTTTTCTAATAAAATAAGCGGTGAAATTTATAAAGTTGATTTGCCTACTGAAATAAATAAGAAAGCTTTAAATTGTGGATTTGGATATACTGAAGATTTGCCAAACGTTTATCACGGTATTGTGCTTAAAAGTCTTTTCGAAACGCATAAAAAGCGTTGTGGATATTATTTATCAAGCTCATCATTCGATGTTTACAATGCGATTGTGTTATCAGCTTACACTGATTCCTTCTATTATATTGATTATCCATTGACCATTAGGGGTGTTTCGGGTAAAAGTAATGCTAACAGAATTATAACGAAACAAAGCCATTTGCATCTCCAAGAATTTAAGGAACTGTATGTACCTGAAAATCTCCCTAAAATCTTCAATTCAGAAGTTTCAATTGCCGAATCTGCTATAGTTGCTCTTCAAGATATTGGCAGGGACGATCTTATAGAAAAAATGAATATAGCTATAGTATTTGGAAAGACAGCTGCGGATAATCTCTCTAAAAGCCATATATTTTTCGATCAGTATAGAAAAGCAAAAAAACATAATAAACTTACAAATAGAATGTTCTTCAGTTATTTTTTCTCCTTTTTAAAAGATAAATACAAGGCGTCCATCCGCAATATTTTACTTAAAGTAATATTTAAAATAGTCCCGGGGGCTGATCATACCTTGGGAAAATTTACCTCCCGAACTAGGGTTAAGGCAAAGGATATTTCAGAAGCATCTGCGATAATACAAAATCATCTCCTGACTCATAATCATCAAATCAAATTCAATGAAAAGATATTAACGTTGGTTTCTAAGAAATATAAATGGGAAAAATAATTTTGGCTTGGTCATATTGAATAGTAAATAAATAAATGGAAAAGTTATACGTACAATACGGCTGTGGTTTATGCGCCCCCGACGAATGGTTAAATTTTGATGCTTCACCAACACTTCGGATTCAAAAACTCCCCTTGATTGAGATTATTCTACCCAGAAATGTAACATTTCCAGCGAATGTGAAATATGGGGATATCATTACTGGTTTGCCTGTGAATTCTGCCTCGTGTGATGGTGTTTATTGTTCGCATACTTTGGAACATTTATCTCTCGTGGATTTTAGGAAAGCATTAAAAAACACTTATGATATACTTAAACCGGGAGGAATTTTCCGATGTATAGTCCCAGATCTAGAGCATTCTGCACGAAATTATATTTCAGCGCTTGACAAAGGTGTTGGAGATACATCCAGCATAACTTTTATGTCTGAGACGATGTTAGGCCTGAAAGAGAGACCTAGAGGAGTAAAAAATATAATTTCGAGACTAATGGGTAATGCGAATCATTTATGGATGTGGGATTCAAAATCATTAATTAGTGAGCTTAAAAATGTAGGATTCACGAATGTGAGAATTTGTAAATACAACGATAGCGGAGATGCTATGTTTCAATATGTCGAGGATCCGAACAGATTCATTCATTCAGTGGCTGTTCACTGCACAAGATAGCGTAATTTGTACTCCCGCTTATTGAAAAATCAGTTTCTACAAACGATACACGTGAGTAACTCTGATGATTAAACCTTTTAAAAAATGCAGTGGGCACTTTGCTGTATAATTTAATTATCATGGCATAATTTTACATGGAGGATAAAAAAAGTATAAAAAGTATTACTTGTCATGCCGGTTGCCGGGATGCCTACCAACTCTCATTGGCTCTTTACGAGAACGATTTATTAGATACCCTGGTAACAGATTTTTATACTCCTGATTTTGCTAGGGGTATAATAAGTAAGAGATTTAGTAAAGAACTTCCTTCCAAAAAGGTTACTAGTCTTTGGCTTAATTTTCTATATCAAAAAGCATTCAAAGGATCTTATGCAATATCGGATGCACGGCTTTCAAACTATGCTGCCAAGAAAGCTATAGAAAATGGTTCCAACCTATTTTTATCTAGTTACACTGCTTTTGAGGCTTTTCACAAAATCAAAAATGATGGTTTGAAAAACAAATGCATGTTGTTTCAATTGCATCCCCACCCCTTAAGTATCAGGAAACTTTTTGAAGAAGAGATCAAGCTTGTACCAGTTGCAAAGGAGTCTATTCTTGGAGAATTGGAAATGAATGAAGACAAGCACGTTTTTGACAGACTAATTGGGGAAAGTATCCTTGCTGATCACTGTGTGGTTGCAAGTTCGTTCACTAAAGAGACTCTGATTGAAAACAACATTCCGAAAGATAAAATAACGGTAGTGCCCTATGGGGTGAATACCTTTAGTTTTCCTCAGAAAGCAGTATATAATTATACTAATGGCACACTTAATATCGTGTTTGTTGGACAGATGATTCAGCGAAAAGGCTTATATTATCTTTTGGAAGCTGTAAGAAAACTAAATTCTCCTAATATTAATTTAACAATTATTGGACGAGGCAGCATCGATCACAATTTGTTAAAACTCTATTCTTCAGATGCAAATATAAACATCAAAATAAATCTAACGCATTCGGATCTCATAAAGGAGTTTCATAAAAATGATGTTCTTATTTTCCCGTCACTTGTTGAGGGCTTTGGACAGGTGATATTAGAAGCTATGAGTACAGGATTGCCGGTTATTTGTACCTCAAATACTGCTGGTAGAGATTTGTTTGTTACTGGCGATGAAGGTGTAATAGTGCCAATTCGAAGCATAGACGCGCTAGTTGATCAGATTGAATGGTGCATCGGGAATAAAAGGAAATTAGCAGAAATGGGGAAGATTGCTGCTGAAACAGCCCAAACGTTTTCCTGGGAAAAATTCAGAAATGGCATCAGAGAATCTTATATTAATAATACAATTAATATATCTTTGTGAAACTTCGCATTGACCAGTAGGTTGGAGAGCAGAAACCTATGGTTTTTGTTTGATTTCAGAAATAGAAAACAACAAATATATCTTCATATTCCTCTCTGATAAATTGTAAATAAAAGATTCTAAAGAAGTACCAATAAAATTGTTTTTTATTAGTTAGATTATTTTTGAATGTCGGAAAAATTTGAATTGACTTTTATTACAAATATTCCATCTCCGTATAATTTAGACCTATTTGAAGCTTTAGCAAGCAGAGCTAGTTTATCTGTTTATTACTACAGCAGTATTGAGAGTGAGCGGCAATGGAGTTTGAGGATTGAATCTGATAATTATGTTTCTAAAGTATTTAAGAAGGACATTATTCATCATTTTTTCCAAAGAATCAATCGAAACTTATACTTTAATTTTCAGTGCGTTCAGGTTGCCTTAACTAATAACAGTGAGTTTTTTGTACTTGGTGGCAATTATTTCGCACCTAACACCTTGCTGTTATTATTGGTACTCCGATTTCGTCAAAAAAAAGTGTTTTGGTACGGCGAAAAATTACTCCCTTCATCCAGCACCCAGAAGAATTTACTTAAGCGAGTGCTGATATCTCCAATAAATCTATTCACTAAGGCAATTTTTGCAGTGGGTGAGGGAGCGATCTCTTCCTATCGAAGCTATGGTTATAAGAAACCAATATTTAATACCCCTTATTCTATAAATAATTCTCGCTTTGGCAAAAAATCTAATTACAAGCATCCAGAGCAAGATAAAATTATTTTCCTGTCTTCGGGATCCTTAATTTATCGAAAGGGATATGACTTAGCCATTCAGGCCTTTAATTTATTGGATGATAGAATAAAAAGTAGGGTGGAGTATTGGATTCTTGGTGATGGACCTTTATTAACATACTTGCAGGGCCTAAGCAATCCTGGATTAACTGTCAGGTTCATGGGGTTTGTCGAACCCTCAGATATTCCTAAATACTTTAATAGTGCATCGGCCTTTCTGTTAACATCCAGATATGACGGTTGGGGGGTGGTTATAAATGAAGCAATGGCAGCCGGTTTACCTTTAATCGTAACTAATACATGCGGTGCAGCAGAATATGTAAGCGATGAAGGCGGGTTTGTGGTTAATTGTGATGCGGATGAAATAAGCAGTAAAATAGCATACTTGGTTTCCAATCCTAAAGAATTAGCCCGTTTTTCAAATTATAACTTACAAAAGGCACAATCAATCTCATCGGATTGTATTTCGAAAAGGGTATTTGATCATATTTGTAACTTCCAAAAATAGCTAATGGTTACATTTTACTCCCTTTGTATTATTTTAATCTTTATTCTAGGAATTGTTACGGTTCTAACCTTAGGAATAAAAAAGCATTATTTCTACCTCTTTATAACTGGCATTCAATTAGTATATCTATTCAATACCCCGTTTCATCGATTTTTAATTGACGATTATTTGATAGTCGCGGAGAATGTCAGAAATTATTTTCCTTTTGGATTTTCTTTGATATTTCTGCATGTTTTAATCTTTAATTTATGTTATTTTTTTACGTATTCGAATTATAAAAAGCTCAGTTTCGTTAATGAAGTTGACGATGTTCGAATGCGAAAGATGGTCGTAAAGGTATTTGCGGTCTTATTTATTATGATTTTTTTAAACACGCTTGCGGGTGGTATAAACTTGGTTGACGTAGTTCTAGGAAAGACTGAAACGACTACATTAGGCTTACCCGGTGCAACATACTACATACAAAATTTTGCTGACTCATTAATAACTCTATTGGTTGCAGCTTATATTTTTCGTGTAAAAAGACGTCATCAGATTTTGATGTTCGTTCTTGGGTTTATCCTATTTATAATATTAGGATTTAGATATCGTATCCTCTTAACTGTATTCGCAATCGTTCTATATCACATCTATTCCAAAGGCATCAAGGCTAGGTTGTTTTTCCGGTATTTTGTATTCGCAATTATCTTTCTCTATTCACTGCTCTTCCTGACGTACAACCGGGTTAAATTATACTCTGCTCAGTATGAAGACCTTACTTATGAGCCTTCTCAGTTTAATTATGATATATTTTTTGACCAGGCTAAAGGAAGTCTAGTGGACTTTGCAATATATAAAGCATTAGATACGGATATAATAGAATCTGATAAAGGTGAAACAATGTTTTTATATGTTTTTATCAAAATGACTCCCGCACGTTTTTTCTCAGGGGGGAAAAAACCATATCCTCCGCCGTTCTTACCAGCTTTAGATAAAGCAATTGGTGGATCAAGAGATATTGGTGAGGCAGCTACCATATTGGGTTCGTTTTATTTTGCATTCTCAACTCTAGGAGTAATTTTAATGAGTGTTATTTTAGGCGTTGCTACAAAGAGGTTGACGGTGTATGGAGTGCGCCCATTGAGTTTTCTTTTAAATGTTATGATTATGATGGCCATCTTTCAGTTTTATACCAGGGGGTATTTGCCGCAATTTGTAGACCATTTAGCCTATATGGTATTCCCTTGGTTTTTTCTAAGGAAGTTTGCTAAAGATATACCTACCGAACAATCTTAAATTTTTGATGATGAAGATAATATTCGGCATTGACTATATATCCCGAAAGAATACCGGGATATCTTCCCTGGTTGAAAATTTATCGAAAAACGTAAATAAATCCGGACACAATTCATACATAGCAGCAATCGAAGACCAGTTTTCAACGATTGATAAGGAGAAATTCAAATGTTCCGAGCTTTTATTATTAAAAAAAGGTATTCGCATAGCTGGTTCATACGGACTTCTCAAGGGATATTTAAAATTCTTTCTAAAAAGTAACGCTGACATTGCGCATATCCATTCTTTGTGGTCGTTATCTTCAATTGCTGTATACTTTTGGTCTAAAATTACCCACAGACCATATATAATATCTACTAATGGAATGCTCAATGAATGGGCTTTAGATCAATCGAAGTTTAAAAAACAACTCTTTTTTGCTTTAATATTTAAAAGAATCATCCGAGGAGCAGATTCAATTATTTTGAATTCCATGGCAGAGAAGAATTATCTTGAGAGTAAAGGTTGGCATACCAGGTTCCATGTTATTCCGAACGGTGTAACTGTCCCTTCTTTTTCACAAAATGATAACAGAAGTACAACAGCAAAAACGTTGCTATTTCTGTCTCGTATTCATGAAAAAAAAGGTATTGATTTATTGTTGGATGCGTGGAGTGAATTATACTTTATCACTAAAAAAAAAGGCTGGAAGTTGAATGTAGTTGGGTTTTTGGATAGAGAAAATAATGAGTATGAAAAATTTATTGCTAATAAAATAATGTCCACTCTAACCTTATCCAATGTTTCTACGAGCTACGGGAAGTTCGGACAAGAGATGTGGGATGAATATCAAATGTCTGATGCATTCATACTGCCTACTTTTAGTGAAGGATCGGCAATGGTAGTTTTAAATGCATGGTCGGTGGGGAAAATCTGTATAACAACTATAGGATCTAATCTTGAGATAGGCTTAGATCGGGAATGCACAATATTGATTCAGCCAACTGTAGAAAGTATAAAAGAGGGAATTTTAAAATTGTTAAGTTTGACTGATGCTCAACTTAAGGATTTTGGCCAAACCGGAAAAAAACTTGTCGAAGACAATTATTCATGGGATAAAATAGTCGATGGGCATATTCAAATTTATGAAAATGCAATAAAAAGCTTCGAGATAAGAAAAGTCGGTAGTTCAAATGGATAATATCAAAAAGGTAGATTTTTCAAAGTTCAACAACGATTGGTATGATCCAGGGAAGAATTCCATGATCAGGATTATCTGGTATTTCGTAAACATGGCTATATTTAAAACCTACCTTTTCCCATTTTATGGAGTAAAGGCAAGTATTCTTAGGCTTTTTGGAGCGAAAATCGGGACAAATTTTGTTATTAAACCAAATGTTAATATTAAATACCCTTGGAAGCTATCAGTAGGCAATAATGTATGGATTGGTGAAGAAGTTTGGATTGATAATCTAGATCAAATTTATATTGAGGATAACGTTTGTGTTTCACAGGGTGCAATGCTTCTTACAGGAAATCATAATTATAAAAACTCGACTTTTGATTTGATTATTAACAAGATTATCCTGAAGGAAGGCGTGTGGATTGGGGCAAGAAGTGTAGTTTGTCCAGGAGTAATTTGTAATTCCCATGCTATTTTATCGGTAGGATCGGTCGCAACCAATGACTTGGAGTCTTATACAATTTATCAGGGGGTGCCAGCTGTGGCAGTAAGGAAACGGATTATCACGAAATGAGGGTATCAATTATAACAGTTGCTTATAATAGCGCAGCCACAATAGAGGAAACAATAAAAAGTGTGCTATCTCAGGAGGATGTTGAAATTGAATATATTATTATTGACGGAGGTTCAACAGATAATACACCTCAAATTATTGAATGCTTTAAAGAGAAGATAAATATTATAGTATCCGAGCCTGATAGGGGCATTTATGATGCAATGAATAAAGGCATAAGGCTAGCTTCCGGTGATATTATCGGAGTTCTTAATTCAGACGATATTTACGCTGATAATCAAGTAATTAGAGATGTTATTCAGCAGTTTTCCAGCAATCCTAACCTTGATATTTTGTATGGAAACCTGGTCTATGTTAAAAAGGATAATACAGATAAGGTTGTTAGAACCTGGCGCTCCAAATCTTATTTTGATACTTTTTTTGAAAACGGGAATGTGCCTCCCCATCCGTCCTTGTTTGTTTCGTCAAAGGTATATGAGATAGCTGGTTCATTTGATCTTCAGTATAACCTTGCAGCGGACTACGAATTCATGCTCAGGGTATTAAAGAAGAGCAATTTTCAATCGAAGTATATCAATCGGCTAATTGTAAAGATGCGACTGGGTGGCGCTACAAATAGAAGCTTAACAAATATTATAAACGGAAATAAGGAGATTTTGCAGGCTTGGGTGAACAATGGCCATAAGGCTCCCCTGACTTTGATGCCCTTGCGTTTTATAAAAAGAGTTATTCAGTTCTTTTAGAATGAAAATATTACTTACTGGAGCGACAGGTTTTTTGGGTAGAGCTATCCTTAAAGAGTTAAGTAGCATTCGCGTTATTACATTAAGCAGAAACAGCGCAGAGATTAATACAGATTTGACCACTGGAAATGTGGAATTGCCAAAAGTGACGGCCGTAATTCATGCAGCAGGTAAAGCTCATATTGTCCCTAAAACAAAGAAGGAAAGAGAGGAATTTTCACGAGTTAATGTAATTGGAACCCAAAATTTACTCAGTTCTTTGGAAGCCAATTTACCCGAATCTTTCATTTTTATCAGTTCAGTTTCCGTTTATGGCCGAACAGAAGGAAACTTTATTTCCGAACTGGAACCGTTGAATGCAAATGATGCATATGGGCTTAGTAAAATACATGCTGAAGCTTTGGTGCAATCCTGGTGTTTGAGGAATGATGTAAAATTGAGCATTTTAAGACTTCCATTGCTAGTTGGAATAAGTCCGCCTGGTAATTTAGGAAGCATGATTAAAGCCATTCGCAATGGATATTACGTCAATATTGCTGGTGGTAAAGCACGTAAAAGCATGGTTGCAGCTCAAGATGTTGCCTGCATAATACCCAAAGCAATACAAGTTGGAGGAATTTATAACTTAACCGATGGATATCATCCATCAGTATCAGAGCTTTCGCACCACATAGCCATACAATTTGGGATAAAAAAATTGTTTAACGTTCCGTTATGGGTTGCCAGAATATTAGCAAAAACTGGTGATTTATTGGGTCGGAAATCACCATTTAATTCCAATAAACTGCATAAATTGACTGCTAATCTTACATTTGACGATTCAAAGGCACGTCGGGAGCTAGGCTGGGCACCAAAACCCGTAGTAGAAAACTCAATTAGCCATGATTAATCGGTTTTGGCCTTAGTGCTTTAGGAATTTAGATTATTATTTTTTTAATTCCTTGAATTAATTAACCTTTGCAGCTATGCTGCAACTCTTATACCTGCCGGTATTAACACTTCTTATCCTGTTTTATTTCAGGTTGGCAGTTCAGTTTAAAATAATTGACAGGCCAAATCAAAGAAGCTCTCATTCACGCATCACCATACGCGGCGGCGGCATTATTTTCCCAATTGCTCTCCTTCTTCAAGCGCTGTTCAGCAGTTTAGAATATCCACTATTTACATCTGGGTTATTACTGATTAGTGCTGTCAGCTTTTATGATGATCTGCGGCCCTTATCCAATAAAATTCGTCTTTTAATCCATTTGATTGCCGTTTCTTTACTCTTTATGCAGTCAGATCTATTAGCTTATCCCGTCTGGATTATAATTCTTGTTTATATTTTGGTTATCGGTACGATTAATGCCTATAATTTCATGGATGGGATTAACGGGATAACCGGTGCTTACAGCCTTATTACTATTCTGAGCTTATACTTTATAAATGAAAATCATAATTCATTTGTCTCAATTGAATGGTTGATTATCACTGCTCTTTCTTTACTCGTATTTAATTTTTTCAATTTCAGGAAAAAAGCTAAATGCTTTGCAGGGGATGTAGGAAGTGTAAGTATGGCTTTTATCATTATCTTCTTTCTTTTACAACTTATACTTAAAACTGGGGATTTAAAATATATAGGGTTTCTCCTTGTTTATGGGATAGACTCAATAAGTACTATTTTGTTTAGGTTGATTCGCAAAGAGAATATTTTTGAGGCTCATCGTACCCATTTTTATCAGTATCTGACTAATGTGAAAAGCTGGCCACATTTAATGGTATCGGCTTTATATATGATTGTGCAGTTAATAGTTAATTTATTAATTTTTTATTCTGACTGGGATTCAGTTGATTTTTTAATTTTTATTGTGGTTTCGGGACTTGTTTTTCTGGGCTTGAGGTTTGCTATAGAGGGAAGGGTTCGATTGATGGGAAGGGGATTAGAGAATTAGCAAATTTGATAAATTAGCAAATTATCAAATGGGAAGGGTGTTTCAATTAACAATATGATTTCATGGTTGGGTTAGGGGGTAATTTGTCAATTAGTGACCCGATAGCTATCGGGTTGTCTATTTGTTGATGGGAGATAATTAGCAAACCGATGTCCTTCGGGTGGAAAGGATCGTTCAATTAGTAAATTTAATAAATGGTTGGATTAGATTGTCATAGAAAAACAGTTCCGTTTTAATCCATCCGGGCAAAGTGAAGAAAGGCTACCGAACAAAAGGAGTTCCTTCAATGCCCTCTCCTTCGGAGAGGGAAGCACTGAATCAAGTCCAAGCAGTTCAGTTGTTAGGGTGAGGCTTGTATAACACTTGACCCTTCAATTAAAATATCAATCAACTATCTATTTTCATTTGAAATAATTAATTATACTATATTTGTTTATAAACTAAAAACAAAGCTTTGTTCAATCATATTAACATTGTACCGCGCTGGATTATTTTCTGTTTAGATCTGTTTGTTTGCGCGTTCTCGCTTTGCTTCGCATATTTCCTGAAATTTAATTTCAATATTGGGGAAATCAATAGCAACGAATTGAGCCGAAATATCTTGGTATTCAGCGTATTGAATAGTTTGGTTTTTCTTGTTGTGAAGACTTATGCCGGTATCATTCGTTATACCAGCGCACAGGATTCCTTCCGAATATTGTTTTCTGTCCTCATTAGTAATGGCTTATTCGTTATTGTTAATTTAGTTTTGGTCAGCCTTCACAAGGAACCCTACATCTCCAATGTTATTCTGGTAATTAATGGATTAACTGGGTTTTTAATGTTAATTACCTACAGGGTAATGGTAAAATATTTCTTCATGTATGTCAAGAATTTTAAAATTGACAGACAACGGGTTATTATCTATGGGGCTGGTGAAGCAGGGATTGCTGCTAAAAGAACCCTAGATCATGACAATAAGATCAACATGGTATTGGGGGCTTTTATCGATGATGATGATCGAAAGTCATCAAAATCGATTGATGGTATCAAGATTTTTCATACCAGGGACTTCAATAATCTCGTTCTACAGGAGAAGGTGGACAGTCTGATTATAGCGTCCCAAAATATTCCACCTGATAGTAAGAATAAAATCGTAGACATTTGTCTGGAGCATGGTATTAAAGTATTGACTTTGCCTCCTGTACGTTCATGGATTAACGGACAGTTATCGAGCAAGCAATTGCAAAATATCAAAATTGAGGATCTTCTAGAGCGAGAACCTATCCAGATCCATAATGAAATCATCTCGGAACAATTGAGAGGAAAGCGGGTGCTGGTTACAGGTGCTGCCGGCTCAATCGGCTCAGAGATTGTAAGGCAAATATCCCAATTTTCTCCTCAGATGATTATTCTTAATGATCAGAGCGAGACACCCTTACATGAACTCCATCTTGAATTACAAGAAAATCATTTTCAAAATAACTTTCATTGTTTTATTGGGGACGTAAGGGACCGTTTCCGTATGGAGTTGTTATTTCAAACATTCAAACCACATTATGTGTACCATGCAGCTGCGTATAAGCATGTGCCAATGATGGAGCATAATCCTGGAGAAGCTGTCAGAACGAATGTAATGGGAACTAAAACCCTTGCTGACCTTTCTATTAAGTATGGAGTTCATAAATTTGTGATGATTTCTACGGATAAGGCTGTTAACCCAACTAATGTGATGGGAGCTTCCAAAAGAATCGCTGAAATTTATGTACAATCTTTATTTAATTCGTATAAATTTAAGGAGCAAACAGTTTATACCAATGGATTGAGTTACCTCAATGAAAATCGCTCAAATGTCAACACACTTTTTATAACTACCCGATTTGGGAATGTTCTGGGCTCAAGCGGTTCTGTAATACCTCGTTTTAAAGCTCAAATTGAGAGAGGAGGTCCAATAACTGTTACCCATCCTGATATTACTCGTTATTTCATGACTATTCCTGAAGCATGCCGATTGGTATTGGAAGCGGGATCAATGGGTGAAGGAGGGGAGATCTTTATCTTCGATATGGGAAAATCGGTTAAAATTATTGAACTGGCCAAAAAGATGATCCGACTATCGGGTCTTGTACCACATCAGGATATAGCCATTGAATTTTCCGGACTTAGGCCTGGTGAGAAACTTTATGAAGAGTTATTAAATGATTTGGAGAATACCATGCCTACTCATCATGAAAAGATCATGGTTGCACAGGTGAGGGAGTATCATTTTCAAACAATCAGTAAACATATTTCAGAGCTAATAAAATTGAGCTGCGAATATAAAGACAGGCAGGTGGTAGTGAAGATGAAGGAAATTGTACCTGAGTTTAAAAGTAATAATTCCATTTACGAAGAACTGGATATTCTTGTTGAGTTACCCGATAAATCTATATCTCAGCCTTAAACTGAACAACAGAATAATTTATAATTTGTGATCAGATCCTATTCAGAATCTTTACAATTAAAGAGAAAAATTTCAGTTTGGTATTTTATACTTCTCTTTTCCCCAATAGTATATCCAGATTTCGTTTTCGCACAAAGTCTGCCCTTAGGTACGCCGGTAATTGAAGATTATTATCTAAGAAAGCAGTTAAATGGCGAGATTGACCCGAGCATTTCTTTTACTGTTCGTCCTGTTTTTCCATTCTTAAACGAAGCAAATAAGCAGACTGAAGCAGATTCCTTGTTGAATCCAGGTAAACAAATATTCAGCTCAGCCATTGGTAAAAGCAAAATTTTAATCCTCCCTTTTGTCTGGCAGCAACGATATAATAGTAATCCTTCTAATAACCGGAATGATGGAGCGATGATTCCAGCTAAGGGA
>Ga0315899_10000539_pt1 | contig 45647 bp, 29 predicted proteins | sample LakEriMetagenome_2_FD_203518 | JGI IMG/M metagenome (GOLD analysis project Ga0315899, IMG submission 203518) | Freshwater fungal communities from buoy surface, Lake Erie, Ohio, United States - Buoy 4 MA112 | ecosystem: Environmental > Aquatic > Freshwater > Lake | place: USA: Lake Erie, Ohio...
AAATTCTTCGCTTGATAATCGATTTCCTCGAGCTGAAAGGTGAGCTTCAAAGCGTCCTTCATCCCACCCTGGATCGAACTGATCGGATTTCCACCACGCCGCCGCTCGCTCTTCCGCGGTCGATCGGTCGACTCGGCAACCAACTCGTAAAGAATCACTTCATAGGACTTAAACATGCTATTGAGCCGCTGATAGTAAGACTTCTCTCCTACGTGCACCGCCCCAATCAAATGAACTTCCGCTCCCTGAAATGGGCCCGTGATAATACGGTATTTCGCAATCGCACATTGCAATTCTTCCGGTTTGCCATCTTCGGACTCCAAGACTCGCATAAACGGCGGCGACTTGCTGGCTGCCGAAGACTCCCGCACGCTTTGCTCCTGTGTTCCCTCTGACTTCTCTTGCCCAATTGCGGCGTCGGTGAACAAAAAGGAAACCAACAGGCCTAATGCAAGGGTCGAACAACAGGAACGAACTGGCAAATAATCGATTGGCTTAGGACATCTCATCGCATCTATCTCCTCGGGTTCGAAGCTCTCAAGTTTGCAAAAACTCCAGAAGCTTTCTTTATAACCCCACCACACCGATGTCGAATTCGTTTTTCTCGGAGAATATTGCTCAAAATCGGGGTTGTCGAATTTGACGCGGCGTCAATAATTGACGCGATGGTCGAATTAACGCGAAAACAAAGAGAAATTCAGCAGCGATCCCGGGAAATACTCAGGGTCGCCAAGCCGATTTTGCTCCACGAAGGCTTCCACGCCCTGACGATGGACCGCGTCGCTGCCAGCATGCAGTACGCCAAAGGAACCATCTACAACCACTTCCCAAACAAAGAAGAAATCGTCCTGGCGCTGGCCCACAACGCTATGCAACTTCGCCAACGTCTCTTTGCACTCGCCTCACAGACGCCGGGGAGAAGCAGAGAGAGGCTGATGTGCATCGGACTAGCTTGCGAATTCTACACGCAGCATTGCCGCGAAGAATTTCAAATCGAGCAGTGGATGCGTCACGCAAATATTTGGGATAAATCTTCAACAGATCGTCAAGCATGTATCCGGGAATGCGAAGCGGGATGCATGGCAATCGTAGCAGGCTTGGTCCGAGAAGGAATTCAAACCGGAGATCTGCCCGGGCCCAGACAAGCCAATGAACTCAACACAACATCCACACAGCCTACCTACACGCTCCCCCTAAGCCCGGAAGAAATGGTATTTGGACTCTGGGCGATCTCTTTCGGGTCTCAGATTCTTACTGCTAGCAGCCCTTCTTTACCCGCCCTGGGTGTTATGGATCCGATCCGCGCAACGCGAGTGCACTGCTGTACTCTCCTGAATGGCTTTAATTGGCAACCGCTGCTGGCTGTCGACGCATACTTGGAACAAGTCGAACAAATGTCGGCCGAGGTGCTACCTCGCTTCGAAGAAATACAAAGGGCAGAGTTATGAGCAGTTCGGTTTCTATGAAATCTTCGTTCTCACCTTGGCTCATTCGATGGGTCGTCGGAAGTATACTGCTCGCCGGACTCGCGTGGATGATCTTCTTCTCCCACGAAGCCGCTCCACATACGTCTTCGCATACGTCTTCGCATTCGAAGCGGGACTCGCTTCGCAGTACATCCTCTTCCCCGTCCTCCAACGGTACTTCCCCGTCCTTCAACGGCGTTTCTCCGTCCTCCAACGGCACAGAGCTACTCGTCAGGGCTTACACCATCGCCGACCGCACCGCAAACACCCCTAGCCAACGAACTTTCTCCGGCACACTCCAAGCCCGTTACCAGAGTTTGTTAGGGTTCCGCGTTGCAGGCAAAATCGTCGAGCGGCATGTGGAGGTTGGGGATCGAGTGCGTAAGGGTCAAGTACTATTTCGATTAGATCCCACCGACTTTGATTTACAGATTCAAGTCGCCGAGTCGGATTTACAAGCAGCGAAATCTCAGTTGATTCAGATCGAAGCCGAGGAAAGGCGATTGGCTGATTTACGCCAAACGCGATCCGCTAGCCAATCCGATTATGACTTAGCCCTCGCTGCTCGCGATACGGCTCGCGCCCGACTTCGAGCTGCTGAAAACCGGTTGATGATGGCCAAAAACCAACGCGATTACGCACAGCTAGAAGTCGACCAAGACGGATTGGTGACCAAAATCATGGCAGAAGTTGGCCAAGTGGTATCTCCGGGGCAACCTGTTGTTCAGTGGGTACACGGTAGTGAAATGGAAGCGGCGATCAGTGTCCCTGAATCGATGCAACACATGCTTGACCAACGGAGTGCTACCGTCCGGTTTTGGTCCCGACCTGACTTGGTCGTCCAAGGCGTACTTCGGGAAGTCTCCCCCGTGGCCGACCCCACATCTCGAACCTACGACGCTCGATTTACGCTGATCGATCCTCCAGCCGATCTGGCCCTCGGACTAACCGCTACCGTTCAAATCGACCAAAGCCACGAAGAAGGGATCAGCGTACCGATGGGGGCGATCGCGCAAGTCGAATCAACTCCAATCGTATGGCGGATTCGCAACGATGGCTCGGTGGAATCAGTCAACGTGGAAATCCTGAAGTACGGTTCACAACGAGCTGTCATCAAAGCTGACCTAGCTCCCGGAGAGAAAATTATCAGCGCCGGTGTTCAACGTATCGATGCCCAGTGCCGCGTTCGTATTTGGCAAGACCTCCTCTAACGTTTGGCTCTGCGAATTCTCATGCATGCAAGTTCGTCTCCGGGCAGTGACCGTTCTGAAGAGATTAACCGTTCTCAAGAGAGTAACCGTTCTGAAGAGAGTGGCCGTTCACCCGAACATGCCCCTACTCTAGATAATGATCGTCCAAGCTCAAATTCCGAGGATCATCGCTGGAACCTTTCGCGATGGGCAGTCACGCACCAAGCCTTCGTCTGGTTTCTCATGATCGCTTGCAGTGTCGCTGGATTAGCCGCTTACTTTCAAATGGGTCGCGCGGAAGACCCAACCTTCGCGATCAAAACATGTGTCGTAGGTGCGGTCTGGCCCGGGGCAACCCCCGATGAAATGCAACGCTACGTGGCCCAACGAATCGAAGACAAACTTCGAGAAACGCCAAAACTGGATTTTCTTCTGACGTATTGCATCAGCGATCGCATGATGACGCTCGTGCAACTCAAAGATTCCGTTCGAGGACGCGCAGTCAACGATACCTGGTACCAAATCCGCAAAAAGCTAGATGACATTCGCGGCGAACTCCCCAGCACGCTGATCGGTCCAAGCGTTAACGATGAGTACGGTGATGTCTATAGTGCCATCTACTCATTCACTGGTGATGACTACTCCTTAGCGGAACTCAAGCGATTGTGCGAACAATCTCGCAAAAGACTATTGAAGGTCCAAGATGTCGAGAAAGTGGACATCATCGGCGAACAACAAGAGCAAATTGTAGTCGAGTTCTCCCATCAGAAACTTGCAACCCTCGGAATCACTCCACAGCAAATCTTCGACAGTGTTACTCGCCAGAGTGGTATGCTTCGCTCCGGTAGCATCGATACTGCCGAAGATCGTATCCATGTACGAGTCAGTCGCAACTTTGGCGGATTAGAGGAAATCGAAGCTGTACCAATCGAAGCATCGGGCAAACTCTTCCGACTCGGAGATGTGGCAAAAGTTTCTCGCAGTTATGAAACGCCGCCGACCTTCCTGATGCAATTCAATGGCAAACCTGCCGTTTCCCTAGGCCTAGTGATGAGCAAAGGAGGAAACGTGCTTGAGATGGGCAAAGCTCTTGCCAAGGAACTCGAAATCCTTCGCTCAGAAATCCCCGCTGGAATCCAAATCGATACTGTCTCCTTTCAACCGAAGGTAGTCGAAGAGTCCGTAGGGGAATTCGTTAAATCATTTCTCGAAGCGTTGATCATCGTGCTGATCGTCTCGTTCATCAGTCTTGGACTGCGAACCGGGATCGTTGTCGCGTTGAGCGTGCCATTGGTATTGGCGATTTCCCTTGTGATCATGAACTCGATGGGAATGAACCTCGATCGAATCTCCCTTGGCGCCTTGATCCTCGCCCTCGGACTTCTGGTCGACGATGCGATTATCGCCGTGGAAATGATGGCTGTAAAAATGGAGCAAGGCTGGAATCGGCTTGAAGCTGCCACCTACGCTTGGACCTCCACCGCCTTTCCCATGTTCTCGGGAACATTGATTACGGTCGCAGGGTTCTTGCCCGTGGGCTTTGCACCCTCGACTTCCGGTGAATATGCAGGTGGTATATTCTGGGTCGTAGGGATCACTTTGGTTACCTCTTGGTTCGTCGCCGTTCTCTTTACCCCACTCCTTGGACTCCATCTTCTTCCCGATCCACCAAAGCATCATCAGGGAGCTGATCACGATCCGCATCAAGCGTTCGATACACCCTTTCACCGCCTACTGCGATCCATCGTTCGCGCAGCGGTCAAGCGACCTTGGTTCGTTGTTGGAACCACTTTCGCACTGTTTCTTGTAGCTGGTTATGCGATGACCAAACTACAGCAACAATTCTTTCCGCAATCCTCCCGTCCTGAATTGCTGGTGGACTTGAGATTGAGTGAAGGAGCCTCGATCGGGGCGACGGCGGAAATGGTACGCCGCGTCGAAGCCATGGTGCTTCCCTGCATCGATGGGCACCACTCCAACCAATCATCAAATGGAGATACCGACCACCAGAAATCCACAGCGGATGCGATTGTTGGCCCTGGCGATGTCCTGCACGTCGCGTCATATATCGGAGCGGGATCCGCAAGGTTTTTCCTTGCTCTTAATCCAGATCTACCAAACCCCAGCTTTGGAAAACTCGTCATCCTGACTTCGAGCATCGACGCCAGAGAACGGCTGCGCACCTACCTAAAGGATGCCTTCGAACATGACCCACAATTCAGCGCGGCTTCGACCCGTGTCCTCAGACTCGATTTCGGCCCCCCCGTCGGTTACCCCGTTCAATTCCGTGTCGTGGGGCCAGATAAAACCGTCGTTCGCCATTATGCAAATCGTGTTCGCGAAATAATGCGAGCAGATCCTGCGGCAGTCGATGTCAATCTTGAATGGGAAGAACCTGCAAAGACCATCCAAGTCAAGATCGACCAGGACCGAGCGCGTTTATTAGGGCTCTCTCCCCAGGAAATCGAACTTGGACTTCAAACACTGTTGAGTGGTTCGACCATTTCCTACTTCCGAGAAGGAACGGAAACCATTCCAGTCGTCGCTCGCGCAATCGACTCGGAACGATTAAACCTCGATCAATTCGAAGACATGACCCTCTTTACCTTAACTGGAAAAAGCGTGCCGCTACAACAAGTGGGCCATCTGGAGTATTCGCAAGAAGATCCCATTGTCTGGCGTCGCAACCAGGAGCAGATACTCTCCGTTCGGTGCGATATATCCGACGGCAACCAAGCTCCGGATATCAGCAACCGAATCGATAAAGAACTTCGCAATCTTCGAACTGAGCTACCGCCGGGCTACCGCATCGATTTAGGTGGTAGCATCGAGGAAAGCAATAAAGCCAACCAAGCCTTGTTCGGCATGTTTCCAATCATGGTAATGGTGATGCTCACCTTGCTCATGGCGCAAGTTCAGAACTTCCGCAAGATGCTACTGATTTTCGGAATCGCTCCGCTCGGATTGATCGGCGCCGTGGCCTCTTTGCACCTGTTCAATGCTCCATTCGGATTCGTAGCCCTCCTTGGAGTGATCGCGCTTGCTGGAATGGACATGCGAAACTCCGTGATCCTCGTCGATCAGATCGAACAAGATATTCGTTTGGGACTCAGTCCATGGGAAGCCGTCATCGAGTCATCCGTTCGAAGGGCACGTCCCGTTATCCTTACTGCCGCGACTGCTATCCTGGCAATGATACCCCTTACCAGCAGCGTATTCTGGGGTCCGATGGCTATGGCGATTATGGGTGGACTCTCGATCGCAACCTTCCTGACCTTGATTAACCTACCTGCAATCTATGTCATTCTCTTTCGCATCCGACCGGAGACGCAAACGACATCGACCACTTTTCGCGATTCCCTGACTACTAATCCTACCGAACATCCAGCCAACACCTCGCTACCAACAGGAACAGTTTAACGAATGGCTCTCCCACGCTTTCTCGTCGACTCGATCCGTACCGAGCAACCTATCTCTCTGCCGGAAGCCGAAGCACATCACGCTAGCCGAGTCCTGCGACTTGAAACCGGTGATTCTTGCATACTCTTCGATGGCCAAGGAAATCAGGGGTTTGGGACTGTAAAAACTGTTGAAAAACGATCGGTTCAAATCGTTTGCGAAAACATCGAATTCGCTCCCCGCGATCATTCTGACCGATTGCATTTTGCAATCGCGATGCCCAAGGGAGACCGTCAACGTAACGTCATCGAGAAACTTGTCGAACTCGGTGTCGATCGCTTAACGCTTCTCGAAACCCATCGCAGCGTGTCGAAATTCGATGAAGACGGCATCGACAAGCTACGGCGATACGTGATGGAAGCTTGCAAGCAATGCCAAAGAAATCGTTTGATGCAAGTCGAACCCGTCGTCCCTTGGGATAAGTGGTTAAAGGCTCATGCCTCAGAAGCCATAATCTTGCATCCCAAGGCTCTCATAAGCCTCCCACCTGAATCCTCATCAGCAACCTTGGATTCCCCTATCATCGAACACAATAACTTTTTGCAGACGTACACTAACGCATCTCTACCATCAAGCTTTATCCTTCGATTCGCAGTCGGACCCGAAGGAGGTTTTACTGATGAAGAGGTTCGCTTGGCGATCGACCATTCCATGAAACTGCTAGATCTCGGTGAGAGAATCCTGCGTGTTGAAACCGCAGTTTCTCTCGCGGCTGTTTTAGGTAGCCTCGCGATTAACTGAACCACAACTGCCCGACCGAAATACCCGCATCATTAGGTGGGATCTGTTTGTGACTGAGCAGTTTGTATCCCATTGCACTCAGATGCTCGCCGATGGCTATCAAGAGCAAACTATTCTGAAACACTCCCCCAGTGATTCCAACAGACCGACCATAATCACAAGTTTCGGCGTCAATACACTGAATGACCACATCGCAGATCAAATTGACCAAGGCACCATGAAAGCGATATGCGATCATCGGCAAGCTCACCTTATCTGAGACACCGACTTGCCTTAGATCCTTTAGCAAGTCAATTAGTACTAGCCTTTCGTCGAAGACCAAGACCCCGTCGATCGATTGGATCTGGAATCGATAACTATCGTGAAATACAAAGGCCTTTTCTGAGTTATCCGCTAACGATTGCACATGCTCCCATGCGACCGCTTCGAGTCGCATCGCTGCATGTCCCTCAAAATCACTCTCGTGAACCAAATCCAACAAAGATGCTACCGCATCGATCAGTCGTCCAATGCTGCTGCTTGGAATGGTCACAGAAGCGACGTGATCGTTTGCAACTATCCAATTTCTTTCGCTTTCGCAAAGCGAACGAAATGGCTCAAGCCAATGCAATGGTGGTTGGTTGATTTCCGAGAGATAAGCCATCGCGCAACGCCAGGGATAGCGCGCAGCGACATCCCCAGCTGGAAGTCTCACTTGTCGAAGGTGCCCAACGCGACGAGCTACCGATTTGCATGATGCGTTCGGTTCGAGTCGCAGCAATTCACCCCCCCAGGTGGTTCCATCTGTTCCATAGCCAGTCCCATCGAATACAAACCCAAGCAACGGCTTATCTTGATCCCATGCTAGATCGCACGCCAACGACCCTAAATGCGCAGCATGATGTTGAACTTGCAAAAGAACCGGTGATGCGGCTTGTGAAGTGAATTCCTTACAAAGCTCGACCCCAAGCTGATGGGTATGGTAATTCGGATGAGCATCGACACGAAATTCCAGCAGCGATTTGTTCTCTATTCGATCGCATTCTCGCAATGCAGTCAGTCGCATACGGTCAAAGACTTCGGGATCCGATGCATCGCCAAAGTGCTGTGTCCATAGGATCCGCGTAATCGACGATCCGTCTCTTTGAGAATCCATCCCAGATCCCGATAAGTCTCTTGCGAGACTACCTCCTTCGAGACTATTTCCTGAGAGACTATCTCCGGCGAGACTATCTCCGGCGAGTCGTACCGAAATTGTTGTTTTTAAGTCGCCTCCTAACGCGATGCAATTTCTTGCGACGGACTCCTTAAAACCATTGCCAAATCTATCGTCTCGTCGTGGACTTAACCTAAGTTGCACCGGACTAGCCCCTCGCGCCCGCCTTATGGGAATCACAAGTGCATCGCTACTACCTTGGGACGAAATTCCCGTCTCGCGCCAGCCACAATCAATCCATACCGAATCATCAAGTGGTTGTGTTATAGCTCGAGAATGAGTCAGTACGCCGCCAACAACTTGGCCAAATCGATCAATTGCAGCTCGATCATCGGTGAGCATAGGGGCATTCGATGCATTTGCAGAGGTGACAACCAGCGGGATCGACTGCCCAATCTGTTGCAAATGATCCAACAACAAAATTTGCATAGCTGAACTAGGTAGCATTACCCCGAGCCTTGCGTCGACACGGTTCACCTCGTCCGAAATGTTTACTGATTGGATACTTCTGGGTAACCGACGGCCAACCACGATGGGCCGCTCACTCGAAGTCAACAATCGCATGGCAGTGAAGCTTAACGCGACAATCGAAGATGCGGCTTGTATCGAAGAAACAAGCAGTGCAAATGGCTTACACGACCGTTGCTTGATCCTCCTGAGCTTTTTTACGGCAAGTGAATTAGTCGCATCACATACGAATTGATAACCTGCTGTGGATTTCCACAGTACAACTTCTCCATCAAGAATCGCTTGCGTACAACACTCTACAATCTCGCGCACTGACTGGGACGAATTCCCTTCGGTGGTTTCGTTGGGACGTTTACAATTGATCCAATTCCAAACGGGGCCGCATGCAAAACAGCTAATCGTCTGCGAATGAAAACGACGATCATATGGGTTGGTGTACTCTTCAAGACACCGATCGCACAGAACGTATGGCTCCATTGTGGTACGGCACCGATCGAATGGAGCAGCTAGCTGAATGGAGAACCTTGGACCGCATTGCGTGCAACTGATCATCGGATCGAAATATCGCCTTGCACCTGCTTGCTTCATCTCCTCGATGCAAGCTTGACACGGCGGTAAATCGGGTATGGAAAACCAAGGGAAAGAATTCGGTGCGAGCGCGTCGACTTGGCTTTCGTGTATTTCAAACCTTTCGAAGTCCTTTTTCAATAATTCGTTAATTCGAAAAGATTCGATCGATGCAAACTCAGGTGGATTATTGATCAAGTGTTGTTTGAAGTCTTGGATATTCTCGCGCAAGCCTTGTGCGATGATTCGCACTCCGGTAGGGGTGTTGCAAGTAGATCCGCGAATATCCAATCGCTGTGCTAATCGCCAAAGAAACGGACGTAGTCCCACACCTTGCAACCGCCCACTCAGGTTGATTTCGATGCATTCCATCACGTTGTACTGGATTTCCTTACGCTAAAAATGATTATTCAGGGCCCCTGAAAACTATGGGTATTGAGGATTTATTATGGGTAAGGACATACGCTGGTAGCTTCTATCGTACTCGCACTCATACTCAATGAAATGGTACTTGTACTCGAAAACCGCTGCATTCGATGAGCCACGATCGATCCGTCGTTCATCGTTGCAATGACGATTGCGGTGGGTTCGAGTACGAGTACTGCTTCGCGGAGTACGAGTACCGCGTTGCTGAGTACGAGAACTCCAGATTTTCTACTCACAAAATTACCTGACGAACCAGAATCAACAGGTATTCAGCTTCACTGTGTTGAAGCCTTTTGAAAGCGGGACATCTTGAGAAAGTCCAGATCGAACCCCGTGGTTTTTTCGTTTACGAATTGGGCCGCAATCTCGCCGAGGACCGACGTAAACTTAAACCCGTGACCCGACAGGCCTGCGATCACAAACACATTCTCGTGGTTAGGAAGTGCATCGACGATGAAGTGTTCGTCGGGTGTCATGGTGTAATAACAACCTTTCCAACGCGAGGGTTGTGACGGCGCATTTGAGTTTGGCATCACGCTGGGCATGTACATCCTGAGGAAGTCCTCAACGTATCGTTGATCCTCCTCTTCGCGAGGGTGCGTACCATCAAGGATCGCGGATTGCGTACCTCCTGGAATCGCGACTGGAGTACCGCCACTGTGGCGGGCGACCTTCAATCCAGATTCGTCGAAAGCCGGAAAACCGTAGTAGTAGCCGGTCGGGGTTTCGAAGAAAAAGCAGGGAAATCCCTTTACTTGCTGATAAAGTGGATTCACGCATGGATACCAATACAAATGCTTGTGAAGGACTTTTAGTGGCAAGCAATATTCGAGTAGAGCTTGCTCAGCCCAAGGCCCTGCGCAGAGGATAAGCTTCTTTGCGATAAATCGCTCCGATTGCGTTTCGACTTGGACTTGATGTCGATCTGCACTCCATCGCACCATGGAACAATTCGTCTTGATCGTCGCCCCATGATAAGTCGCTAACGCAATCTGAGTTTCAACACATTGATCAACGAGTAAGTATCCTGCATCCTTTTCAAACAGAACTTGCCAATCTTCATCACCATTGATTCCAGGAAACTGCCGCTTGGCCTGTTGCATCGACAAGTGTTCGACAGGCAGATTGTGATCCGATGCGCTTCGCAGCACACCTTGAATCACCACTCCATCAGCTGGCCCAATCTCCAAGAGCCCAGTAGGAAAATAAAGCTGCCTGTCAGCTTCATCTTCAAGCTCACTCCAAAGGGTGTAAGCCCTTTGGAGCAACGGGACATAAGACGGGTGTTCAAAATAGGACTTACGAATGATTCGCGTATCGCCGTGGGAGCTACCGTACGGGTGAGGTGGGCAATATCGATCGATACCTAAGACTTGCAAACCCTGTTTAGCGAGGTTGTAACAAGCCGATGATCCCACTCCGCCGATTCCAACGACGATCGCATCAAACATCTTCGCTCGCGATCCTTACGAATAGACCGCCACGGGCTTACCGAGTACATCAAGGCGGGGGGTAACACCAAGTCCGGGAGCGGTCGGAGCGGCTAAGCGACCATTGGTACGCTGGGGAGCTCCTTCAGCAATGCTGACCGTAACGTAGCTATTGAAGTCCGTACTGGTAAAGAGGAGTTCGGTAGGCGTACTATGTGCTAGGTGAGAGATAGCAGCCGTTACGATGTCCCCGCCCCAAGTATCCTCGAGCGTCATTGCGATCCCCATCGCAACGCACAAATCGCGAGCTTGTCGGATTTTCGTCAATCCACCGAACTTGCTGATCTTCAGGTTAACCACATCCATCGCTAGATCACGGCGAGCTCTCAATAGCATTTCAAGTCCGTCGATGTTCTCGTCGAGGACGAAAGGGTGATCCGTTTGTCGACGGACGGCCAAGCACTCTTCGTAGGTAACGCAAGGTTGCTCGATATAGACATCGAGGTTCTTTACAGCTCGACATACGCGAACAGCTTCGTGTTGCGTCCAACCGGTGTTCGCGTCAGCGACAAGCCGATCGGTTGGCTGCAGCGCGGCTCGAACAGCATGAATACGTTCAATATCAACATCTGGGTCACCCCCAACCTTGAGCTGGAACCGTCGATAACCTTGGTCACGATAACCCGAAACATTGGCCGCCATCTGTTCCGGCGTTTCCTGCGATATAGCTCGATAAAGGTGAAAGTCATCTCCATAACGACCACCTAAAAGGGTGCATACCGGTAGTCCGGCTTGTTGACCAAGCAGATCCCAGCACGCCACATCGAGGGGCGATTTCACGTAAGGGTGACCTTTGAGAAGTTGATCCATGCGTCGGTTGAATCGGTCGATATCCAGCGGGCTCTCACCGATCAATTGCGGCGCGAGTTCCGCAAGTCCGGCGCGAACTCCTAATGCGTACGAAGGAAGGTAAACCGGCCCCAGTGGGCAGCATTCACCCCAGCCCACTTTCCCGTCATCGGTTTCGATCGCAACGACCGTCGAATCAAAAACTGTCACAGACTTACCACCGCTCCACTTGTAGGTGACTTCGTAAAGTGGCAAGTCGACTTGATAGACACGTATTTCGCGGATAATCATCTATAAAACCTGTTGGTGGTAGTTTGTAAGTCGTTTGCTGACCACTTATAGTCGCGAACGATCGTTTGAGATAGGGTTCCGAGGAATTCTTTGCCGAGCGCAGGGCACGCTGCGATTCAAAACCCTCAGCGATTCAAAACAACGATGAGAGCAACGATCAGCCCAATGGAAAACAGACTTAGCAATCCAAGGATCCACCACTGCTGACGCATCTGTTGCTTCTTCTTGTTTGCAACCTGCCCTTTTTTTAGTACCGCAGTTGGTAATGGAACAGACGTCGCTTGGGAAGCCGGTGCTGCTGAAGAAGCCTGTATTGCTGAAGAAACCGGTGCTGCTGAAGGAGCCAGCGTTGCTGAAGGAGATGGTTGCGAGGTTGGTGGAGCGGAGGTTGCTGAAGTCTTTGGGGCCGGGAGACTAGCGGGCAAGGATGCTACAGCACCTGCAGCGGGAACTTGACCACCAAAGGGTTCCGGAATCAAATCCCGAGCGAGTATCCAGTTTTCGAGTCCTTCACGCCAAACGAGTGAATCTGCCGTAATTCGGCGTTGCTTGATCCAATCCAGAAGCGTTTGAGTGGTGGCAGGTCCGTATTGCCCGCCGCTTGGTGGGCGCACATACCAACGGGCGTCAACGAATGGTAACAAGCTAGCTGGAAACTCCACCGCATCGCTCGACAAAGTCGGCGGCTTGCCCCCCGAGGAATCGCTCGGCGAACTTGCTCTCCCGGCCGATTCTTTGGGTTTCGTAACCTTGTCGACCTTCACGCTCGGTGCTCGCTTAGCGGCTTGTGCGGTTGAGGTTCCGGGCGCAACGCTGGTTTTTGTCTGAACTGTAGATTTTGATTGAACTGTAGGTGCCGATAGATTCTCGGGGTCTGACGCACGCTTCGGAACTACAGGAGTATTAATCGAAGCCGAAATTCCGGAAGCCGACTCATCGATGGCTAGGGAAAACTCTGCGTCGGATGGAGGAACGCGGAAAGAGCCTTGGCACTTCGGGCACTTCCCTCGCTTTCCACTTTGGAAATCTTTCACATGCAATGGTTGGTTGCACAGATGGCAGCTAAATCGAATTCCCATGGCGAGGCCTAGGCGGTTAGGAAGTAGGAAACGAAGAGACAACGGATAGCGGTACGACTAGCTTTATCGGTAGGTCTCGTGGCATTTGTTGCAGGATTGGTCAATTTTTGCAACAGCGCTACGCGCTAACTCCGGGTCCTTGTTCTTCACTGCCTTAAGGGTTTCCTTGGCCGCGTCGACCATCGATCTCGAAAACTGAACGTAGGTTTCATCATCCGCGTCGGTCATCCCTTCGAGTTGCAAAACCTGTCCATAGGCAGCGACAAGCTCGGCATACTTGGTGATTTCATCAAGTCCATTGCTGAAGTTATCTTCGTTATTGGTCGAGGGAGCGAGATTCTCCCGGAGCGCCCATTCGAGGATCTGCATGGTCGGTCCACGGTCTGCGGTATCGGCCCAACTTGTCTCTTCTGCGTTGCCGTTGAGCTTGCTCCCCTTGAGCAGATCTTGTAGGTCTTGTTGACGCAACTTTGCTTCGTTGAATACCTGTTGCGTACCGACTTTGCAGTTCGCGGCAAGGCGAGCGAAGGCGCTGCGAGCATAGGGCGCCGAAGTCTTCCAGCGTATTTCTTCTGGGTACTGAGCGATAATCGCCATCAAGGTACCGAGCAACGTGAATTCACGGCGGGCCTCTGCGTAACCACCACCAGCGAACTTCGCCGGCGTGCTGATCACACCATCGACCCGAGATTTTGACTCTTTGACCAAATCCTCGATTGTCTGACCACTGATAAGTTGTTTCCAAACATCATTTCCAGCAACTACGACATTTTCAGAATCCGAACCATCCTCCGACATGCTTGGATTGGCGGGATTCTTGACGTTTCCTTCGGGCGTCTGAGGCCCAAGCGATGCGGGACCCTGCAACTGTGCAACGGCATCTGGAAAGAAAACTCCAGCGAATTCATCCGTTTGAAATTTCGGCGGCTTAGCCCGATCCGGTTTACGAAGCGTCTTTTGAGCGAAAGCGCATTGGGAAGATGCCAAGGCCGTGATGAGTATCAAGCAAACCGCTGGAACAACGACCCAGCGGAGGGCACCTTGGTAAATTGGGTAAGTCGATTGGTTCATGGAATGCAAAAGCCCGAGGCTTGGCAGAAACACGGAAGAAAACATCCTTCAGCCGTTATCATACCAAAAGTCTCGGGCTGCAAACCAGCGAACTTTCTCGCTTTAGACTTCGCTTACAGCTCCCTGGTTTTTAAAAAGGACTAAGACCGAACTATACTAAAACCACGCTTCGCGTTGCCAAGCTGTGTTAGGTGGCCGTTGGCCATGCAATGGTAACCCGACGCGTCAGCGAGGCAGGAGCGGAGTGATGGCCATTGATGTGAGTGGTGGCCGTTGGCCACGGAATGGTAACCCGAAGTGTAAACGAGGCAGGAGCGGAGTGATGGTTGATTTCATCAGCCGCAGTTGCTCAGGGCTATCGGTTTATTGAGCGGTGGGATCTTACGCAGAGCGCGCGTATGGATGATGGGCCGTGTACTGCAATACCTCCCTGACGGTTCGGGTTACCATGGACGCTTGCCTCCCTGACGGTTCGGGTTACCAAGGCCTCGCCGACGGAACTCCACAACCCATCAAACCTGCTCTACGATTCATGTAGACCGCGTTGTCGTGGGTATCTTCTAAGTCGAACCTAGGCATTCATCCATGTTCCCCTAAGGAATATGAATATGGATGAATGCATCGCCTGCTTGATGTACTACGATCGATCCAGAACGATGGATAACATGAACGGAGCCCTCCCCGATCACCTTCGAACGAGTACCTTCAAGCAACCATCCGGTGCATTCGTCAATTCCTACTCCAATGACATCGTTCGATTGCGCTACAGCCTTGGTCAATCGAGCTATCCGATTCTTCTGCGCAAAATGTTGATCGATGATCACATTCGGTAACACGCCGAACCCCTCTCCAAACTGTGGGTCATCGACCCCTCCTACGATCATTCTTGCGGACATCACAGCCGCTCCAGCACTTGTGCCACCCAGCACTCCACCCCGATTGTACCACTCCAACAGTCGTTGCAGAAAATCTGTTCCGCAATACCGCTGTGACAATCGACTCTGATCCCCTCCACCTATCCACACAGCTTGAGCTTCACGCAACTCTGCCCCAAACCCGTCCTGCACCGCCATCTGGCGGTCATTCGCATGCACAACTTTTACATCCTTCCAGCCTTTCTTCACCCATAGATCGAGCCAAGGAGAGTAATCGCCTTCGTCAGACCTTGGAGAAGCAGTAGGGATTAACACCAATCGGCTTCGAGAAGCATTTCCTCTTTCACAAAAGACGTCGAGAAGCGAATCTGGAAGCTTGCCACCTCCGCAGAGCAAGAGAGTTCCTTTTGAACGATCCGGATCCATCTTCGTTTCAACCACTGCATCGTCCACCACTGCGTCTTCCACCATTGAAGCATCCGCAGAAATCGTAATCGATGGGTTGAATAAAGGCGGCATGAGACTTGCTAGACTTTGGTACCCAACGACACGAAGTAGTCTGCGTCGGTCGAACATCGAGTAGCCCCTTCAGGGTAAAGCTCAACCTTGCATCGCTTGAGCTACAATACCGACAATGTCTTTATGCACTACATCTACGGCTCTATCAGCATCAACAATTCCAGTGACTCCACCACAACGCGGTAACTGGTCGAGGAAACCTTGCCGAACTCTATGGAAATACTCAATCCCGCGTTTCTCTAATCGATCTTGGCCGCGTTGAATCCTCTGGGATGCTTGCGCGGGATCAATATCCAGAACGATGGTAACGTCGGGCATACAACCTCCAGTTGCAATCCGACCGACTTGCCATAAAGCTTCTACATCACCGCCTCCAGCTGATCCTTGGTAGACGACGTTGGCCAGTAAAAACCGATCGCACAGAACGATATTCCCTTGCTCAATAGCGGGCCTGATATTCTCTGCTACAAGCTGTGCACGGGCGGCCATATAGAGAAGCATCTCAGTTGTATTGGCCAGAGGAATATCTTCTCGGTGGAGAAGAATCTCACGTACGGCATTTCCGAGCGGTGTTGTACCAGGATCACGGAAATTCGCGACGTTAAACCCTTGAGATTCAAGCCATTGGCTAAGCATAGCCAACTGCGTAGACTTGCCCCCTCCGTCGATACCATCGAGCGTGATAAACATCTTCGAGGCCTTTTCTACATCGCAAACGAGTCGAGATCTTGCTGCGGGGCGATCTGATAGCCGCTTGGCTCCATGGAGCAACCCGCGCGTCCTTGACTCAGCGAACGGATCGCACTGGAATAACCGAAGAGTTCTTTCAAGGGTGCGAGAGCCGTGACATTGGTAATAGCCCCACGCGCTTCGGTGCGCTCGATCAAACCGCGTCGCTGTTGCAAGTCCCCGACGATTTCGCCAAGGTAATCGGGAGGAGTTGAAATCTCCATCTTCATTACGGGTTCAAGCAACGCGGGCCCGGCTGTCTTTAGTCCTTCGTCGAAAGCGTCATTCGCAGCGATGCGGAAGGCAATTTCGTCCGACCCAACTTCGGCCATTTCAGCACCGAGCACACTGATGCGAATTCCCGTAAGGGGGAAGGACCCAACCAATCCGCCACCTTCTGCTCGATTGCGAAGCTCTTCTAAAGCTGCTTGTCGCTGCAACTCGGGAAGCATTTTCTCTGGTGGAGTGCGATCGAGCACGATGACTTTCGCAGAGACATCTTCGAGCGGCTCGAATCGAACTTGGAGTCGCGCGAAGAGGTTTTGTGAACCGACTTGTCGGTTGCATTGCCCGGTAACTTCAGCGGCCGAACCAATCGTCTCTCGGTAACTGACTCGCGGCTTGTAGAATTTCACGTTGAGATGAAAGTCTCGCACAAGTCGGTTTTTGATAACTTCAAGGTGCAGTTCACCCATCCCAGAGATAATCGTTTGACCTGACTCGGAATTCTCAGAAGCGTGAAACGTGGGGTCTTGCCTTTTGAGCATATCGAGGACTTCGGCAAGCTTCTTTCGCTCGGTGGTATTCTCTGGCTCGATAGCCATTGAGATAACGGACTGAGCGAACTGGATTGAGGGAAGCTCGATCATATCGCGGGTATCACACAGCGTATCGCCGGTGATGGAATCGCGTGGTCCGATTGCGCAAGCGATATCGCCACATTCGAGCGCATCGATTTGTCCTTGTCGCTCCTTCTTGGTCGCATGTATTTGCCAAAGCTGCGCGACGTTTTCTTTCTTATCGCGGTTTGGGTTGTAAACCCGGGAATTCGATTCGAGGCGTCCGGAATAGACGCGGATCCAGAACATGTCACCGGTTTTAGCTGGAAGGATCTTGAAGACCAGACCGCAAAAAGGCTCTTTCGGATCGGGTTTTCGCAACAGCTTTTTGTCGAGTTTCTTCGGGTCGCAACCTTCAACTGGTGGCCGGTCGAGAGGACATGGCAGGAAGTGGGTGACACCGTCGAGAAGGGGTTGCACCCCTACGCCGTGGAGGGCCGATCCGCAAAACACCGGTTGGATTACTTGTGCGATACAAGCTTCTCGCATGGTTTTGCGAATCAGTTCGGCAGGAATCGGCTTCTCTTCCATCGCAAGCTCCATCATTTCGGCGCTGTGCGTGTAGAGTTTCTCAAGCATCACGTTTCGCCAGTCTTTGGCGTCACCGACAAGTTCATCAGGGATCTCTTGAACATTTACCGTTCGACCGGAGTCTTCGGTATTAAACGTCAAGAATTTCATATCGATCAGATCGATAATTCCTCGGAACGGATCATTCGTATGCGAAGGGCCTTGACCTACCGGGATTTGCACTGCGACGGGATCGGCACCGAGTCGGGGTCCGATTTCCTCGAGAACTCGGTAGAAATCAGCTCCTTCGCGATCGAGTTTGTTGATAAAGACGATTCGCGGAACGCCATACTTGTTGGCTTGCCGCCACACTGTTTCGCTTTGGGCTTCGACTCCCTCTCGGGCGCTAAAAACCACAACAGCGCCATCGAGAACGCGCAAGCAGCGTTCGACTTCTGCGGTGAAGTCGACGTGACCTGGGGTATCGAGCAAGTTGACGGAGCACTCTTTCCAACGGAACGTCACGCAAGCGGCGAAGATCGTGATACCGCGTTGCTGCTCTTCTGGATCGTCATCGGTTTCGGTTGTTCCCGAGTCGACGGCCCCTGCGCGGTGTTTGGTACCGCTCATGTAGAGCATCTGTTCGGTCACGGTGGTTTTACCGGCATCGATGTGAGCGATGATGCCGATATTTCGAATCGAATGTAAATCACGAGCCATAGTTCAACAACTTCTTAGCGTAGAGGAAACGGTGAAAGCAAACCGGATCGGCTTGATCCGCCCCACGCCTTAGCTTGGCTTCTTGCGCAGATCGAGCCATTCGCTATGAAACACGCCATCTCGATCAACGCGTTGGTAAGTGTGCGCACCGAAGTAATCGCGTTGGGCTTGGAGTAGATTCGATGGCAGTCGAGCGAGTCGATAGCTATCGTAGTACGCCAATGCGGTGGTGAAAGCTGGGACGGGAAGCCCAAGATGGCTTGCTGCCATCACGACGGCTCTCCAAGCTTCCTGAGACTTCTCGATCGCTTGTTTGAAGTATGGGTGAAGCAATAGATTTTCGAGATTTGGATTTCCGTCGAAAGCTTCTTTGATGTGATCGAGGAATTGCGCACGGATGATGCAACCACCACGCCACAGCAAAGCGCAATCACCGTAATTCAAGTCCCACTTGTGCTCGCGACTGGCTTCTTGCAACTGCACAAAGCCTTGTGCATAGGAGCAGATCTTCGAAGCATAGAGTGCTTGTCGGACCGCTTCTACGAATTTCTTTCGATCGGAGACCATAGCCGAGACGGCGGTTGCAAACGGTCCGTTGTGGGCGGCACTTGGAGCTGGGAGAACCTTGCTGGCCCTGACTCGAGCTTCCTTCATGGCAGCCAAACCGCGAGCGTAGACGGCAGTCGTCACGAGTGTGCTGGGCACCCCGAGATCGAGAGCCAATTGGCTCATCCACTTACCTGTACCTTTAGCACCTGCGACGTCGAGGATCTTATCGACGAGATACCCTTCGCCACCTTGGTCGTCTTTGGCACTGAAGATGTCTCGGGTGATCTCGATAAGATAGCTTTGCAATTCGCCACGATTCCAGTCAGCGAACACATCGTAAAGCTCATCGTTGCTCAGCCCTGCTGCTTCTTTCAACAACAAATAGGCTTCGCAAATCAATTGCATGTCACCGTATTCGATGCCGTTGTGCACCATCTTCACATAGTGACCAGCTCCGCGTGGGCCAACCCATTCCGCACAAGGAATATCGTTCTTGGGGCCAACCTTCGCCGAGATCGCTTGAAAAATCGGCTTGATGGTTTCCCAAGCCGCTTTGCTACCGCCGGGCATCAAACTTGGACCCTTAAGTGCTCCTTCTTCTCCACCCGAAACGCCGGAACCGACGAACAGGAGTCCTTTGCTCTCGACGTACTGCGTTCGTCGTTCGGTGTCGACGTAATGGGTGTTCCCGCCATCGATAAGGATGTCACCTGGCTCAAGGTGAGGAAGGAGTTGCTCGATGAGATCATCGACCGCTGGACCCGCTTTGACCAACATCATCACAACGCGTGGGCGACGCAAGCTCTTGACCATCTCTGCCAACGAATGGCAACCGACGAAATTCTTTCCTTTGGCTCGACCTGCCATGAGCTCGTCCACTTTTTCAGTGGTTCGGTTGTAAACCGCCACGCGGTAACCTCGGCTCTCTACGTTCAAAGCCAGATTCTCACCCATGACCGCAAGGCCGATCAAACCGAAATCACACAACTCACTCATGCTCCACACCCTTCGAATTACGGCACTCGGGAAGCCGACAGCCCCCTGAGAACCAATTATTAAGTCACTCGTTTCAGAATCGGAGATTGCTTAGGAACCCTGACGAATCTGGTTTTTCCGCATGCAACGCTCAAAGATCGCCCTTAGTTTATCCGCATTTCCCTACTCCATCAATCGAAACCAGCCTTTGAAACTCCCGTCCATCGAGCAGCTATTGCAGCGGCTTTCGACTTTTAAAACCGGTTCCTGGAGGGCTTTGGAGAATATCGATAAGTCCTGCCATAGGTCCTGCGAGCGTAGGGTCGATTGCCTCACTACTAAAGTAGTAAGGTTGATATGCCGGAATCGTAAATTAGCTGATTTCGGCAAAGAATAGGAATTTCGACGGGCAGTTCAGTAAAAGTTCGGCAAGGATCAAAGAATGCGAAAAAGTACCTGTTTTTGGCGTCGCACCACAATTGCGAAGATTTGTTTGGTCGGTTTGATTGGATACCACGCCAACCTGGGAAATGGAGCGAAAACCGTTCACGCAGAAGATTGGCGGCAATTCCGCGGCGGAGAAGCTTTGAGTATTAACGCCGCGTCGAAGCTTCCAGCAAGCTGGCTTAATTCCGAAAGTGAAACGCTACCACCGGCGGCTTGGAAAACCCCGATTGAGGGAAGTGGCTGGTCGCAACCGATCATCGTTGGCGATCGAGTGTTCGTTACTACTGCCGTTGCGCAGAAGGGTGGCAAGCCGAAAGGGATGGCCGGCGGCGTGATGGATCCGAGCACGATGGGCCGCGCAGCGAAACCCAAAGACCCAGTTGCGTGGAAACTGGTTTGTTTGTCCCTTTCCACCGGAGAGATCCAATGGAGCGAAACTGCCATTGAAGCGATTCCTGCGTTTGGAAAACACGCATCGAACACCTACGCTACCGAGACTCCAGCCGCGTCTGACGACACGGTTTATTCTTTCTTTGGCGCTGCGGGATTGCTCACCGCTCATGACTTCCAAGGCAAGGTTCGGTGGACCAAAACATACGAACCTCAAAAGATCAACAATGACTTCGGAACAGGATCTTCGCTTCTACTGGTCGATCACACCGAAGCATCCGAGCGGCGATTACTTGTCCAACGCTACAACGAAGAGTCGGCAATCTTAGCATGCTTACAAGCCGACAGCGGGGAAGAGTTATGGCGAGCCGAGCGTCCGAAGGGTTCCTCATGGAGCACTCCAATTCTATGGACGAACCAAGGTGTTAAAGAGATCGTCACGGGTGGTCAAGGCTCGGTGATCGCTTATGACTTGTCAACAGGTCAGGAGCGATGGCGAGTCAATGGTCTCGACACGTCCTTCTCTTGTTCGCTAGTCGCGGATGCTACTGCTGTTTACTTTGGAACGGCTAGTCCTGGCAGTCGCGCACCGATTTACGCTATAGGCGCCGGCCATCTCGGTGACTTGACTTTGGCAAAAGACGAAACCAAGAACGATGCGATACTTTGGTCGGGCACGAAGAGTGGAGCAGGCATGCCATCACCAATTGTCATCGACAACAATCTCTACTTCTTCGGCAACACGGCGACGTGCTATGACAAGCTCACCGGCAAGGAACTCTACCGCAAACGAACGCCGGGGGGAACTCTCGTCGCTGGTTGTCCGGTGGTGGCCGGCGATCGGATCGTTTTGGTCAATGAGGTCGGAGACGTAACGATCGTAACTCCAGGTTCTGAATTTGAATTTCGCGAATTCAAAGCACCGAGAGAGCTCACTGGATCAGGCACACCGAACAACTCACCAACTACGCTTGTGGGACAAGACGAAGTCTTTTGGGCTACTCCGGGAATTGCGAATCAGAGTATTCTAATTCGCTCTTCAGATGCAATTTATTGCTACCGCTAGCGGTCGATCCTTCGTTACCGAAAAGTCAGCGCAACTCAGTTTTGTGCTGCGGCGAATTTAAGCATTTCAATGCGGCGTTTGTGCAACATTTCTATCGACAAATTGCCGTAGTCACTCCACGATGCAGGCTCAAGGTAGTTTCCTTCCGTCCTGCCGATGGCCTGCAGTTTGACTTTTTGCCTGAACTCTTGACCAAAGCTGTAACGATCGCGGTTGTATTTCTTCGTGATCTTGTTCAGCAGTTCGACATCTTGCTGACCATAGCAGTAAGCTTTTAAACGAATCGACGGAACAGGCTTCGTTTGGCCTGGTACATTCGATGGATAGAACAAAGCCAACTCATCAGCCACGTTCCAAGAGTTTGCGTTTCCGATAGTTTGCCAGGGCAATACGCCATCGGCCCCGAGCCCCCATGAATCCCAGCTCCAAGCCACGGCCATCGCGTTGCTGGTTCCTACTGGGTTGTTACTTCCATAGACAACGGTCTCTTGTCCAAAGCGATATTTGCGATCGAGTACCAAAGGACGATACTCGCGGAAGGAATCTTGCGAGACAACGTTGTACTCAAGGAATTCATCGAAGGTATCGCGCTGCCATTGAGGTCTTGAAACATCCGCTCGAAACAACATACGGGGCACACTGGATGTGCCGGTCGATGAGAAACAATCGGAAGCTTGCAAGCCATCGAGGAAAGCCAAGCCGAAGTATCGAATTGCCCAGAAATCTTGAAAGTTGACAGGCTCATCGAGCAGCCATGGGGAACTACCTCGGGACCAGCCCTTTGATTTGTAGGTGTTCTTGTTATTCAAGTAGATATGGAATCTTGTATCGACCCATTTCTTCTGCTCAAAGTGATTCATGAACTGTCGTACCGAATCGGCCCAAGCGGCTCGATACTCGGGTGTAAACGCTTGGTCAGCCCAATAACTACCGTTGTAATGCGAATCAATCGGCAAAGGCCAATTCTCATGCATCGGTAAGTAGAAGCATTCGATTGGGATCGCACCACGGGGCAAGTCTTTGAAGACTTCTCCGGTGAAGAGTTTCCCGTATCGCAGATCGTAATTAGCCCAGTCAACATTTCCGTTATTCCAAACTGGACTGCATCCAGCGCTCATCGCTCCAGCTTGGTTATAAGGAACGCGGTTAAGAACCGTTCGGTGTCTTTGGGCAAGCCGATAATAGTCCATATCGTTCGTTGGCAAGCCATAACAATTCATCTCTGGCAAGAAGCTCAGAGTTTTTGGGATGATGACGTTATGAACTTTGACCGCTACTTTCAAAAACTTCTCGACGGTACCGATTCGGATTCGGAGTCGCGCGCGATAATTCCCAGCAGGCATTTCCGGCGGAATGTAGACTTCTACAAGCCAGCTATTGGCTCCTTTTCCGTCTCCTGCTTGTCCATCGTTAACTGCGACCATCGGCATCAATGGATCAGGTATCTTTTCGGTTCCCTTGGGCACCAAAGCATACCGATAGTACTCCACAAGCCGCTTTTTGCTTGCGGACAGCGGAGTATTGGTGTTATCCCACTCCATGAAGAACTTCGGCGCAATTGATCGTTTAGAGACAACTTGGAACCCCATCCAACTTCCTCGTCCACAATCAAGCGTAACTTGTTTTTGACTCGCGTCCCACAAGTGGTTCTTGGTGAAATATCCGCCGGAGTGGCCAGGTATCGATTGATTGGATACAGGCAAATAGCTATCGAGCGGATCGATGACAGTCAGTTGAGTGGAGGCCAACTCGAATGAGCCGACCCAATCGACCGGCGCACCTGCGGCATTATCGAGGTTATCTGATGGCAAATCAGCAAAACTAGGCCCACTCCCTTGCTGGCCACTCGAAGATGCTTGACACTCCTTCGATTCGCTCTTCGTACCGTCTTCGGCAATCGTCCGAACTACAAATGTTCCTTGCGCTGCGATCTGATTGGTTTCCAAAAGATCCAAGGGAAGGGTAAACACTCCGTTATGATCGCTTCGAATGGAAGGGACGAAGTAGGGTGGCAGCGCAACCCCCTCTCGCTCAACCGAAAAACCAATGGGCTTCTTGAAGACCTGATCGCTAGTAGGGTTCTGTAATTTCCATATGAGTCTTGGTCGGGGGTCTTGCGCGTCGGGTGCAACAAACGCCAATGCTTCGGGAGCGGGAACAACCGCTGTTGCGGCAGGATCTTCCGGTTCAACTTGGACCATCAAATAAGGTCGAGTCGATGCGTTGGAGTTCTGGCTATAGACGAACCGGTTGGGGAAAATTTCCTGAGTGAATACATCTCCGTTACGAGTCCAAGTACTTCCGGTATCGTCCATTAGGACCAGCCCGTAGCTTAGCCCATGCAGACGAGCTTGGAGCAACTCCGCAGGTACATTGAGTTCAACCCAACCAGTGGTGCTTGTGGGCATCGCATCGACTGAGGAATAGAACGAATTCCCCTGACCGATACATACGTTAGTAAAGTCGGACCTGTACCAGCGTTCGGTAGGGTAGAGTCGATGACTGAAGGTCGATACACCCTCGATCACTTGGTAGTTCGTACCGTTTCCTTCCACCCAATCGGAGGTGATGGTGCTGATGGAAACTCGTTCGATAGGTCGAGTACCGGCGTTCATCAAGTACAGTTTTGCGCCGAGAATCTTCTTGCCCTGGAGCAATGAAGGCTGAAAGTCAATGATGGACAGCTCGATGATGGATTTGATTTTCAATCGAGTCGCAGCACCGTTCGATCCGGATTGTTCCGTGCTGAAGTTGGAAATCCAAGTATCTCGAGAGATGGGTACTTTTATCCACTCCTGAGCCACAAGTCGGTTCTCAATTGTTATGTTTCCCAGCGCTATACAGCCGAGCGCAACACACATCGCGAACATCGTACGGAACAAATTGGTCTTCATAACATATACCTTCACATCAATCGAACACTTTTTCAAAGACACGGGGTGAAATGTTTAGATACAATTCGTTCGCGTTTAGTTCCCTCCGGGTAACCGCAACCGCCTCTTTTCCCATTCCGCTAATGCTTCACCAGTATAGCTGCGATTTTTTCCAGAAGCGATTGCCGACTGTGCGTAACTCACCAAACCTTCAGGCGTTCCGGCGAAGACGACCTCTCCTCCGGCAACCCCGGCCTCAGGTCCCATATCGATTACCCAGTCCGCCGACCGAATAACTTCGATGTTGTGCTCGATGATAATCACTGTATTGCCTTGATCGACAAGTGCATCGAGTACAAACATGAGCTTACGAATATCATCGAAGTGCAACCCGGTGGTTGGTTCATCGAGCAGAAACATGGTCTTTCCGTCCGATGACGGGCGACAAAGTTCCGCAGCAAGTTTCACACGTTGGGATTCACCGCCAGAGAGAGTCGCGGAGCTTTGTCCAAGCTTGACGTAATCCAAACCAACACGGCACATCACGTCGAGCATCTTCGCGATTTTCGGTTTATCTTTGAACAACTCAAGAGCTTCCGCGCTGGACATTTCGAGCACATCGTGGATCGAATATCCCTTGTAGGTAACCCCTAGGACTTCCGGGCGATACCGCTTTCCATTACAAGCTTCGCATTCGATCCAAACGTCGGGCAGAAAGTGCATTTCGATCTTGATCTTCCCAAGCCCTTCACATGTTGCGCATCGGCCTTGACCTGAATTGAAACTAAACGAATCTCGGTAAATGTACTTCGCTTCCGGTAGGGATGAAAACAAGGATCGGATGTGATCAAACACCTGGACGTAGGTAGCAGGTGTACTCGATGGACTCGAACCTAGCGGTGACTGATCGACTTGCAAAACCTTGCTGATGTTGTTAACACCATCCATCGACTTGAAGCTGCCCGGCCGGCCGCGCCCTCGCGAAAGTCGCCTAGCAAGTTCGGTGTAAAGTACCCCTTGGATCAAACTGCTCTTGCCACTTCCGCTCGGACCAGTAATCGCCGTGAGTGCTCCCAGCGGCAAATCGACATCGACAAGCTTCAGTGTGTTGTAATTCGCTCCGCGAATCCTGAGCCAATTCCGAATTGTTCTGCCGCTAAGGTCGAGGAATTCGTCAGCAACGCTTGGATCAACTACGCGTTTCCTTGGCAAATCGATCTGCTTTGCACCTGTGAGATATGGGCCTGTAACCGAAGTTTCACAGCACATGATTTCAGCAGGGGTTCCCTGCGCGACGACCGTCCCTCCATAAGGACCGGCTCCAGGTCCGAAATCACGGATCGCATCGCTGCTTGCAATCACATCGCGATCATGTTCGACAACCAGGATCGTATTCCCAAGATCACGCAGTCTCTGCATCGCTTGGATCAACCGACCGTTATCCCTCGGGTGTAGCCCGATCGTCGGCTCATCGAGCACATAAAGTACACCACTGAGACCCGTCCCGAGTTGACTAGCAAGTCGAATACGTTGCGACTCTCCCCCGGAAAGCGTATTCGCAGCGCGACCGATCGTTAAATAATCTAAACCGACATCGACTAAGAACTTCAGTCGCTGCTCGACTTCACGACGCAGTTCACCACCAATCTTCTTGCTTCGCGCGTCCCACGTCAGTCCTGTAATCCAATCGACGAGCTCTCCTATCGGCTGATGGATCACTTCGCTCATCGTCTTACCAAACAACCGAACATGTGCCGCTTGCGCATTTAGCCGCGAACCCTCGCACGTCCTGCACGTAACTTCGGCCCACTCTTCGAGCAACTTGTATCGGATATGCGTCGATCGTGTCGATTCGAGTTCCATCGTCGGAAAGAGACCTCGAAAGTAGAACCGGATCACTTCGCGGTCTGTTCCATTATCTTCATTTCCAACTCGAGGGCTCGCATTGCCGGATTTGTTTTGGCTGAGCGTATCGAGCAAGTCGCTTTCATAGACTGTAATAGGAACATCGGGTAAACCGTGAAACAACACATGCCGTTGCTGGGGTGTTAGGCGGCTTATCGGTACATCGACTGGAATGTTCCCGTTGCGAGCCAAAGCGCGGAGCATCCCGGCCGAAAGCGGGTGCGAGGAATTCGGCCACAACAGAAAACCACCCTCGAGCAAGGATAGGTTTTCGTTGATGAATAACTTCGTATCGGTACCTTCCTCAACCCCCAACCCCTTACACGAAGGACACCATCCAACAGCAGTGTTAAAGGAGAAATGGTGAGGGGTCAGCGGTTGAAACGATAGTCCACAAGCATGACAAGCAGACTGGAGGGAATAAGTCAGTGTAGTCCACCGTTTCTCAGGAACTTTATCGTCGACCAGTGCAATCTGAACGACCCCATTTCCAAGACCCATCGCAATCGAAGCACTATCTGTCATTCGCTTGCGGTCGATCTGATCGAAGGCGAATCGATCGACGACGACTTGTAACTCCCGAACTGATTTGATCGCGATTTCAATCTCGGGTTCGATTTCCATCGTTCGTCCGTTAATGCGAAATCGAGTATAGCCTTCGAGTTGAAGATCTTTCAGAAACCGCTCGAGCGATTGATTACCTGGGGGGGCAACAGGGGCCAACAACAAGCAACGTTTCGTACCGTTCGCATCAGCCAACTGCTGATCTTTTAGTTGCATCCAGCGATCGATTATCTGGTCGATGGTTTGTGATTCCACCGGTGCATCACACTGCGTGCAATGCGTCACACCGAGTCGTGCAAATAGCACACGCAGGTAGTCTTGAACCTCCGTTACGGTTCCAACCGTCGATCGCGGTGTATGCGACATCGCCCGCTGCTCGATCGCGATCGCTGGGCTTAGTCCATCGATTCGCTCAACGGAAGGTTTGGGCATCTGCCCGACGAATTGTCGAACGTACGGACTGAGGCTTTCTACAAATCTGCGTTGCCCTTCAGCATAAATCGTCTCCATCGCCAAGGAGGTTTTTCCACTTCCACTGTGTCCGCAAAAGACCGTCATGGAATTCTTGGGAATCTTGACGTCGATAGACTTCAAGTTGTGTTGGCTCGCTCCAACCACATGGACATCTTGCATCGCAATCGGTTGAAATTCAGGATTGTTGCCCTGCCTAGAAACATCAGCGGAAGCATGTGAAGAAGCATCTTGCTTTGACGCAAGTGGACTTGCAGCAGCATCACTATCCCCAACCACCGTGGACTTCGATTTCGTGTCCGATTTCGTGTCCGATTTCGCGACCAATTTAGATTTGGATTTGGATTTCTTCTTTGCTCCCGACTTTCCTGTTTCGTTCGAATCGTCCCCAAGAGCACCTTCGGCACGGTTGCCGTGTTCTTCAAAGTATCTCTTCAAAGCCACTCCGGTATACGAGTCTTTGACGTTAGCTACTTCTTCCGGTGTTCCTTCGCACAGCACTCTCCCTCCTGCCTCGCCACCTTCGGGGCCCATATCGATGATCCAGTCGGCGGCTTGGATCAAATCGAGGTTATGTTCAACGACGATGACGGTGTTGCCTTTATCCACCAAGCTTTGCAACACCCGCAACAGCAAATCTATATCGTGAAAGTGCAACCCAGTCGTAGGTTCATCAAGGACATACAAAGTGTTCCCAGTAGAACGCTTACTCAACTCGCGAGCCAACTTAATTCGCTGTGCTTCGCCCCCCGATAGGGTTGGCGAAGGTTGCCCAAGCTTCAGGTAATCGAGTCCGACATCGGCGAGTGTACGCAGCTTCGAGACTATTTTTGGGATAGCACCGAAGTGCTCTATGGCTTGCTGAACATCGAGCTCCAAACAATCCGCGATGGACTTACCTTTAAAAAGGACTTGCAAAGTCGCTCGGTTGTACCGTTTGCCTTCGCACATCGCGCAAGGAACCCACAGGTCTGGGAGGAACTCCATATCGAGTCGATTTGCGCCGTGGCCTTCGCAAGCCGAACAACGACCTGCGCCGGTGTTAAAACTAAAAGCTCCGGGTTCGAAGCCGCGACGCTTGCTCTCGGGTAATTCAGCGAATAAATCGCGAATCTCATCGAATGCTTTCGTGTAAGTCGCCGGGTTGCTTCGCGGAGTCCTCCCAATGGGACTTTGATCGATATCGATGATCTTATCGAGTAGCTCAATCCCCTCGATACTGTGATGATGGCCGGGTGTATCTTCGGCGCTATTCAGTGCATTGCGAAGTGCAGGAGAGAGAATATCGGTAACGAGCGAACTCTTTCCTGATCCACTAACACCGGTAACTGCGATGAATTTCCCAAGCGGAAATTGGACATCGATCCCTTTAAGGTTATTGTGCGTAGCACCTCGGACAAGAATGTGTTTGCCCGACCCCTCACGTCGTTTCTCCGATCCAAGCACACGGCGTCGGCGGCTTAGAAACCCACCGGTGACGCTGTTGGTGTTGGAGGATAGTTCATCGAGAGTACCTCGCTCGATCAGTTCGCCTCCTTTTACACCAGGCCCAGGCCCGAAGTCGACCAAGATATCAGCAGCGCGCATCGTATCTTCGTCGTGCTCGACAACGATCAGTGTGTTGCCGAGATCGCGCAGGTGTTGCAAAGACTTCAACAACTTATCATTGTCTCGTGGATGCAGTCCGATCGATGGTTCATCGAGCACGTAAAGTACACCGGTCAGCCCTGCACCGATTTGGGTAGCAAGCCGAATGCGTTGCGACTCCCCCCCGGAAAGACTTGGGGCCGCTCGACCGAGGGAGAGATATCCCAATCCCACGTCTTGCAGGAAACGGAGTCGGTTGCGGATCTCCTTCAAAGCCTCCTTCGCGATCATCTCCTGCGTAGCTGTCAAATCCAACTCAGAAAAAAACGCGACCGCTTCGTCGATGGAGAAAAACGAACAGTCACTGATTGCACTCCAAGCTTTATCCGTGAACTGCTTCGACTTTGTACGAACCTTGATTGAACGCGCATAAGGATTCAAACGCTTGCCCGAGCACTCTGGGCAAGTCGTTCTAGCCATATATTTCTCTAAGCGCTCGCGTTGGGTACTACTAAACTCACAGAGGAGTTTCAACACTCCCGCGATCCCAGGAAAATCCCCGGCATCTTCTATTTGAGGATGATAGTAACCAGAAGAAACCGCTACTTGTCCATCCGCGAAGTTATTCAAAAGCAATTGCTTCACTTGGCTAGGAAGCGAATCCCAGGAAACTTTTAACGGATCTTTCTTGAGCCCATAAATATAACTGAGGGTAGACGCGTAATTAGATAGACCTTGTTTGAACCACAAAGGTAGACTCTTCCAAGGGCTTATCGCAGGAATTGCTCCTTTATGAATCGACAAACTTGGATTCAAAACAATCGATGCTTCAGTGAAGTACGATGCGACACCTAAACCTTGACAGTGTTTACAAGCACCATGCTGGGAGTTGAAGCTCAGGATCTGCGGGCTCGGAGGGGGAAAAGACTGCCGGCATTTCGGGCAAGCGTTGCTTTCGGAGAGAATCAAGTCCTTGGATCGACCTGCAGCCAGATTGCCTGAATCAATGTCTAATCCAGCGTCTGCCCCTGCGTCTGCCCCTGCGTCTGCCCCAGCGTCTGCCCCAGCGCTAACTCCAGCGTCAGCACCGGCCCCAGTGGCTTTTTTTGACTTGCGAGTTTTCCCGGTAGAGCGAGTACTCTTTGTTTTAGACTTCGATGGCTGCGATGCACCATTGGCATCCGAAGGTTGGGAGGTTACCACCAGCATGCCGTTGCCGATTTTCAAAGCAGCTCGAATACCAGCGTTGAATCTTTCGCGATCTTCAGGTTTCGAACCATCGATCGGTAAATCGAACTGCAAAATGACCGCGTCGATATCGTGTTTGACCGTCCCATCAAGATCTGGTGGATCAGACATTGATTCAATCGCTCCATCGATTCGAGCGCGATTGTATCCGATCCGTTGAAGCGTCGTGAAAAGAGCTTTAAAAGCCCCTTTTTGCCCATTGACGATCGGAGCAAGCATCAGATACGTATTTGCCGGTAGTGCTTCGATCAACTCCACCATCTGCTCGGGAGACTGGCGACTGATCGGAATTTCGCAAGTCGGGCAGAAGGCAGTTCCGCAACGAGCGAAGAACACACGCAGGAAGTCATTGAGTTCCGTGATCGTACCGACCGTCGAGCGAGGATTAAACCCGGTCGATTTCTGGCTGATCGAGATGGCAGGTGCAAGCCCGGAGAGATAATCCACATCAGGCTTGGGCATCTGACCGACGAACTGCCTAGCGTAGTTCGACAAGCTTTCGAGATAGCGTCGCTGACCTTCTGCGAAAAGGGTATCGAACGCTAACGAGCTTTTTCCGCTACCGCTGACCCCTGTAAAGCAGATCAATTGATTGCGGGGCAATTCGAGATCGATGTCGCGCAGATTGTGCTCGCGGGCTCCGCGAACAACAATCGGCAGGGAAGCTAATTCGCTAGGGCTATGGGCCTTCGCTGGCTCCGTCGAGGATGCTTTCGGCGTCCGTTTCTTGATCACGTTCATTCACCTTTAATACGAACCCCACAGCCATGCAGCCCCTCCCTCATCCAAGCAGATCGATTCCTTTGGATCGATACTGACTGTCGAGCGGGATTTGATCAAAAGACTTTTGATCTTTAAAGGGACTTAACTTAAACGGGCCGCATCTTAGTGGATACCAGCCGATGCCAAATAACGCTCGGCGTCGAGTGCGGCCATGCAACCGGTCCCAGCCGAAGTGATAGCTTGTCGATAGTAGTCATCCGCGACGTCCCCAGCGGCAAAAACACCTTGGACACTGGTGATAGTCCGGTATGCCTGTTGCCAAGCGATGTAACCGTTTTCGTGGGTTTTGACTTGGCCGCCAAGGAACTTGGTATTAGGCGTATGGCCGATCGCCAAAAACATTCCCGTGGCTTCCAAATCCGTGGTTTGATTCGTTTCGACATTGCGAACCCGAACACCGGTCACGCCGATACGTGGATCAACGTCATCGCCCAAGACTTCATCGACTACTGAAAACTTGACCAGCTCAATTTTCGGATTCGAAAACGCTCGCTCTTGCATGATCTTGCTTGCGCGCATCTCACCGCGACGCAACAGCATGTAGACCTTCGATGCATACTTGGTCAAGTAACTAGCTTCTTCAACGGCTGAGTCCCCACCGCCGACGACCACGAGCGGTTTGTTTCGGAATCGGGGCAGAGCACCGTCGCAAACAGCGCAAGCGCTGACGCCACGGTTGCGAAACTTCTCTTCGCTCGGTAGTCCCAAGTAATTTGCGCTCGCACCGGTGGCGATGATCACCGTATGAGCTTGAATCGTGCCGTTTTCACTCGAGTTCAATACAAAAGGTCGTTTCGAGAAATCGACGCTGACAATGTCGTCGGTGATCACTCGCGTTCCAAAATTCGTCGCTTGCTGACGCATCAACTCCATCAACTCCGGACCAGTCACCGCGTGGGCATGTTCCTCCACAGGGGGAAACATGTATTGACGCGATGGATCGATTGCCGAGTCGAGGAATTCCTTGAGCTTGCCCGATGGAAAGCCAGCGTAGTTCTCGACTTCGGTGGTTTGTGCAAGCTGACCCATGGGGAACCGGCCCATAATCCGGTTTTCTTCGGTCATCGCCCCTTCAAATAACAACGGACGCAAATTGGCTCGTGCGGCATAAATTGCAGCCGACCAACCGGCCGGTCCACTTCCGATAATCACGCAGTTCTCGACCCCATTGCTGCCATGGGACTTGGTCGTGGTATCACTCATGCTTCGCTAGTTTCTGATTCTTAAAAGGAACAGGTCAAGACCGGGTCGGTTCCTCGTTCGATAAGGAAATGACCTTCTACGAAAGAAAGGGTTTTATCATAGATCGCAGCGGACTTCTAGGAGATAGACTATAGGAACATCTCGCCCAATCGCACCGTTGTTTTTCTCGAATAATTCCCACAATCCTTTCACCTGTGGGACTTCAAACTTCCTCATAACTACCAAACTGGAATCTTTGTATGCTAGCAACATCGTCTGAACATCGCAGCCGTCGTAATTTCCTGGTCTCTTCCCTTGGTTTTGGCTCGGCGGCCTGGATCGTATCGCGGGCTCAGCGGGCTTTCGGGTTCGTACAAGCGAACGATCGGCCGAGGGTCGCCGCCGTTGGGACGGGAAGTCGCTGGTGTCAAAAAGCCACGGGAATCAACGGGCCTTGGGGGTCAGCCCCAGACTTTCGCAAATACGGAGACTACGTGGCGGTATGCGATGCGGATCGAAGTCGCCGGGAGCGAGCCGTTGGGATCGTCAAGGAGTGGACGGGAATCGAACCGTCGAGCCATCACGATTACCGAGCCATTCTCGACGATCCGAAGATCGATATGGTCCACATTTCCACCCCGGATCATTGGCACGCGAAAATGGCGATTGAAGCGATGTTAGCTGGGAAGGATGTTTACTGTGAAAAGCCCATGACATTGACGATTCCCGAAGGACGCGCGATGTGCGATGTGGCCAAAAAAACGGGACGGATTGTCCAAATTGGAACGCAGCAACGAAGCGAGAAGCAGTTTATTCAAGCCATTGCGATTCTGCATGGCGGTCGGATTGGCAAGCTCCTGAAGGCGACTTGCCATATCGGTGGGGCTCCGACGAGTCCGGAGATTCCGATCGCGACACCACCGCAGGAACTCGATTGGGATCTTTGGCAAGGGCCGGTAAAGGCTGCTCCATTTCGATTCCTCGCTGGAGACAACGGCGAGACGAAGAGTTGGTCGCGATGCCATTACGAATTCCGCTGGTGGTACGAGTATTCGGGTGGCAAGTTGACCGACTGGGGGGCTCACCATGTCGATATCGCAACATGGGGCCTTCGCAAAACCGAAACCGGCCCGGTGCAAATTATCCCCGAGCTGGTCAAACACCCGGTTGAATTCAAGGATGGTTATCCCGTCGACCCATCCCGTTACAATACAGCAACGGAGTTTTTAATCCGAGCAAAATTCGATGACGAAGTCGAGATTGAGATTCGGCACGACGGGGATAACGGGATTCTTTTCGAAGGGACCGAAGGCCGCCTTTTCGTCAATCGCGGACGTATCAGCGGCAAGCCTGTAGAGGATCTAAAATCCAACCCACTTCCCGAAGATGCAATGCAGGCAGCTTATAAGAATCGACCTTTGGTAGATCATTTCAGGAACTTTTTCGAAGCCGCTCGAGATCGCGTCGAACCGATCTCCGATGTTCATAGCCACCACCGAGCACTCTCGACCTGCCACCTCGCCGGAATCGCAGCGAGACTAAACCGCAAGCTTCAGTGGGATCCCGCCGCCGAGCGGATTGTCGGGGATTCGCAAGCAGACCAGATGCTCGCACGCGATGTTCGCCGTGGATTCGAAACCCAAATGTAACGTTTCCGCCAAGTGGCGGTAGCAAGTACTGATCGGTTCGAGCTCAAGCCGATCGGTACCATAGGCCGATTGGGCCGGGCCTAAGCCAATCTGGCCGAGCCCGAGTAGAATACTGCTCGCGAAGAATATTCGCGAGCGTTTTCTGAATTCGATTGCATTGCTTGGGCGTTGGGCTTTGGTTTCACTTCCGATTGGTCCATAATTGGCCGATAATTCAAACGGCACAAGCCTCCTACCTTTCCTTCCCTTTCCTTCCCTTTCCTTCCTCCCTGACGAGTTTTTTATGACCCTCCTGAACAACCATCAAAGAACAACTGATAACCGAGCTTCTGCTGCACTGCGTGCACGACGCGAATTTCTGATCCGATCGGCAGCCGCTTGTGCAGCCGGCTCAAGCTTGCTGAATCTCTCTTCGCAAAACCTTTGGGCGATGCGTCCAGAGGAGACCGCAAGGCAGACCGCACAAGGATTTCTAGCAAGCCTTTCTGCTGAGCAACGCAGCTTGGCACAGATCGACTACAACGATGGCAAACGCTCCGCTTGGCATTTCATTCCGATGGAATCCCGCAAAGGCTTACCACTTCGCGAAATGAACGACCAGCAACGAACCGCTGCGATGGGTCTGATGGCTTCACTACTGAGCGAATCAGGTTTTCGCCGCGCAGTCGACATCATGGCTTACGAAGCGATCCTGCTGGAGCTTGAAGGCCCCGCGCAAGCGAAGCGTCGCGACTACCGTAAGTTCTATTTTTCGATCTATGGAAATCCCGAGCCCAACGCACCTTGGGGTGTTAGTATCGAAGGTCACCACTTGTCGGTGAACATGACCTATGAAGGAGATCGCATCGTCGATTCGACTCCTCAATTCTTTGGGGTCAACCCAGCTAAACTACTGCGTGATTTCGAAACGCCAGACCCGCTGCAGTCCGGGGATAAAAAGAAGTACACGGCAGGCACCCGCTTGCTACTTCCGGAAGAGCAAACTGCTTACGAGTTACTAGGATCCCTCTCGAAGGATCAGCAAGCCAAAGCGATCTTCCAGAGCGATTGCCCAGAGGATATTCAATGGCCAGGGGAGCCACAGCCTAAACCTGCAGCGGCCGTTGGGATCGTCTCAAGCGAACTCAATGCTGACCAACAGAAGAAACTGCGAGCAATTCTCGACGCTTACTTTTCGACCATGCCAAAAGTCGTAGCGCAAGACCGACTCAAGCTCATCGAGCAAAACAATGGTGGAAAAATCCATTTCGGGTGGGCTGGAGGAACCGATCCTAAAGAACAACACTTTATCCGGATCCAAGGCCCGACCTTTATCGCCGAACTGTGCAACTTCCAAACCGATCCACAAGGCACGACCGCGAACCATATCCATTCGGTTTGGCGCGATCTGACCGGTGATTTCAATTTGTCCATCTAAGCGAACGGATTCGTTTTATCGATGACCACATTATTTCTTCCTGAACTGCGAGAAATGCTCGCGGAGGATCGCACCGACGAACTCCGCGAGTTCTGTACTGCGCTGCACCCCGCGCGTACTGCGGAGTTCATGGAAGGACTCGATGTGGAGGAGACTTGGCGCGTCCTACAACACGCTCAACCAACCTTACAAGCTGAAATCTTTCAGTACTTTGATTGGGATCGCCAAGTCGAGATTTTGGCTACCCAAGACGAGAAACAAGTTGCCGTGCTCGTCACGCAACTACCCGCCGACGATGCGGTGGATCTTCTGAGAAAACTACCGGAGTCCAGAGTAGACTCCGTTCTCGCACTCGTACCCGCACCCGACCGACGCGACATCCGTCGCTTGCAAACCTTTCCCGAAGGTACCGCCGGGGCACTGATGACCACCGAGGTCGCTTGCCTCTCCGAGACCCTTACGGTTCGCCAAGCGCTCGATGCCCTCAGTCGGCAAGCCGAACGGCTTGAGACCATCTACTACATCTATGTCGTCGACGACACCAATCACTTGCGAGGTGTAGTCAGCGGTCGGATTCTGATCTCGGCTATTGGCCGACCCGACACTAAGCTTGCCGATCTGATGAAACGCGATGTGGTTTGCGTCAAAGTCCACGACGACCAAGAATCCGTCGCTCAGAAAGTGGCTTTCTACAACATCCTCGCCGTACCGGTGGTCGATGAGCACAACCACATGATGGGAATCATCACCCACGACGACGTGATCGACGTGGTGCGAGAAGAAGCGGCCGAAGATGTACAACGCATCGTCGCTGTCGAACCATTGAACGATTCGTATATCCGCACGCCGATCCTGACCCTATCTTGGAAACGTGGTTTCTGGCTACTGATCCTTTTTTTCGCTGCCCTCTCGACCGCCTTTGCACTGCAACTTTACCAAGATTGGCTCAACACGTACGGCTGGCTCGTTCTGTTTATTCCATTGGTCATCAGCAGCGGTGGAAACTCCGGAAGCCAATCTTCGACCCTGATCATCTCAGCCCTCGCAACCAAAGATATCGAATTGAGCGATTGGTGGATCATCGTTCGCCGCGAAATCATCATGGGTTTGATTCTCGGAGGAACCATGGGAACCATGGGCTACCTCTGCGCACTGATCCTTGCACCAACCCCTTTTGCTGCTCTTATCATCCCCTTGACTATCCTCTGCGTCGTCCTGTGCGGGACATGCATGGGTAGCATGCTACCTCTTCTATTCAAACGCATGGGGCTTGACCCAGCCATGATGAGCAACCAGTTCGTCGCGGGCCTAAGCGACCTGCTAGGTATCCTCATCTACGTCAACGTTGCTCTGCTGTTCCTGCGTTAATCCGAACCGTCGTTAGTCCAAACCGCCGTTAATCCAAACCACCAATAAGCCCAACCGCCTCTAACCCGAACCGTCGTTAAGCATTCAGCGTAGCGAATTTAGCGTTGCACATTCGGCGTTGCACATTTAGCGTTGCACATTCGGCGTGAATTGTTCGGCATGAATTACTCGGCACGAATTACTCGGCATGAATTACTCGGGTTCAATGCATTACCCTGCTCCGATAGGCTCAATTCAGTGAGATCTCCGCAGCTACCTCTCCGCATGTCCTTGGTCGACCTGAAGCAACGGACCGTTGGATCGTATGGACACTTCCTAAACCATCGCCAAGCTCAGTTATGCGGTTCGCAGACACTTCTCTACGACACACGCAATCTTGATCCGGACATTGCCAAGACCAGTCGGATCGAAGCGGTTGATTTGAGGGATGAGTCCATCCACGTACTTTATGATACCGCAAGCAATAGCCCGCACGGCCCGGGGGTCGCGGCCGCGGTATGCCATCCGCATCGCTCCACTGCGTTGTTTATTCATGGACTATTCAGTTGCAACGAAGCGAATCCGTATTCGATGACACGTCGATTCGGCGGACTGCTCGATATCGATCTTACAAAGATGCCAAAAATGCCTAAAGCATCTTCCTCCGAATCCTCGCAGGCATACTCGTCAGATTTTTTGTCTGAAACAACCTGCTCATCGAACCAGATGCCCCGCAAGGTTTGGCCGTTGGAAAATCGCGCGCTCGCCGAAAATGTACCGTGGGGTACTCTGCGAGGCGGCACCCATGCTCATAGCTTTTCTCCCGATGGTAAATGGGTCAGCTTTACTTACAACGATGCGGTTATCGCGAATCGAGATGGGCAAATAGACCGCCGTACGGTGGGAATCGCATTGCTCAAGCCCCCAGCCGTTTGCAAATCCTCACTCGACAAATCGGAGAATACTCCCACTGCAACTCAGGCATTGCACGAAGAGTGGTCGCATGGTGCCGGATGGGCAACGCTAGTGCTCGACCCGGTCCATCCGATTTCAGCTCGTGAAGAGTGCTGGGTTCCGAACGAATCTTCGATCTCCGTTCCTCCTCGGCTGGCTTTTATCGGTCGAATTCCACCGACCTCAACACACCCGAGCATCGACGAGGTGTTCCTGGCGGAACTTCCGCAAGATGCAGGGGATTGGCCGGAACAACTGCATGGCTTTACGCCGACGGATCCACTCTCGGGTCGATTGCAACCACCACCGGGCATCTCCCTTCGGCAGTTAACCTACAGTGATCAGGTATCTCCGGAGTTACTTCACCCCGACCCTGGCATGCGGGGGATTCAAGGACCACGGCATTGGCTGACCGCTTCCACATGCGGAAAGTGGATCTACTCCCTCTTCCGAGATTCGGCGAACTGCGTAAGAGCAGTGCGGATCAGCACCCTCAGTGGCGAAGTTCAACCGATGAGTCCGGCAGGAATGTCCGTCACACGCCCACCCGCAATCGATCCTTCAGGTCGATTGATGAGCCTGATCCTCGGCGATGCTTTGTACTTGATCGACCTGCAATCGTTAAAAGTTTTTGCCGTTGATGGCTGGCCTTCCGAAGATGCACACTGTCCTTGGGACGAACTCGTCGGTCCGGTTCAATTCCTTCGGGGGACTTCCCTGGAAATCTACTGGAATGCGAGGCCAAAAGAATCTAGTTGGCTACAGATCTGGACAGCGCGCGTACAATGAGGGCATGAGCCAACGCAGAAAAGACATCGGCGGAATTATCCACGTCTATCAAAAGTACAATCCAACGGAATTTCCTAGTCCGCTGGCAGAGCCTCCCCCAGACCTCGTCTCCGGGGCCTTCGAACACGCCTTGGCCTACGGTAGCTACCGGGAATTGACGGAAGAAGAACTCGCGAGAGCCATCGAGCTTGATCCGAGCCAAATCGCAGGGCTTGGACCAAGCCTAGACCATCTTCGGATGATGCTCGAAGAGCGAAAACGGAAGATACTCGAGACCTATCAAGTCGATGGACTCGACAAAAAAGCCAGCGATCGCTTCGAGAAGATCGCGAAAAGAACACGGCCCCCTGCGAAATTCCAAAGTCTTTTCGATCGTGCGGTTCGTCAATCTCAGATTTATCTACTGGAACAACTCTGGTACCAAGCCGATCGAGGCGACCAAGACTTTGCACAGTCGGTTTTGAAGACGATGGAAGCCCTATCGGATCGCTATCAGATCGACGATTTGCTGAGCAAATATGCATTTACGGGACGCCAAAAGGTCGATATTCCTGCCGCCATCGAGCTGAAAAAAGAGCTTGAGGAAATCGACGAGCTATTAAAACAGCTTGAGGAAGCCGCCAAAACCGCCCAAATCGGACTCATCGACATGGAAGCCTTGTCGAAGTTCGCTCCTCCAGGGGATCTGAACGCACTCGACGAGATTCGCGAGCAAATTCGCAATGTCGTCCGAGAACTTGCTGAACGACAAGGGCTTGATCGAAGCGAATCTGGTGCGTTCCGATTGACCCCGAAGGCATACAAAACATTTCAAGCGAAATTGCTCGAACGAATCTTCTCCGATTTGCAAGCTTCGCGGTCCGGCCGACATGGTGGCCGAATCGATGGCGAGGGAAGCGTCGAACTTCCGTCGACCAAGCAATACGAGTTCGGAGACTCCATCGCCAACATGGATGTCGTTCAAAGCGTCACAAATGCGATGCTTAGGCGACCCGACGAACGCCCCGTTCGACTTCGATCGGATGACATCGAAGTATTCCGGACTAGAAACAGTCCGAAATGTGCCACGGTAGTGGTAATGGACATGAGTGGATCAATGCGGCACGACGGACAGTATATGAACGTCAAGCGGATGGCATTGGCCCTGCAAGGGCTCATCAACAGTGAGTATCCGGGAGACTTTTTACGATTCATTGAGATGTATTCCTTTGCCAAACTAAGGGCACCTGGGGAAATCATCGATGTGATGCCCAAACCGGTGACGATCCACAATCCGGTTGTGCGATTAAAGGCCGATATGAGCGATGAACGCATCGGAGAATCGGACGTGCCGCCGCACTTTACCAACATTCAACACGCGCTGAAGCTTGCTCGGCAAAACTTAGCCACCGTCGATACACCTAACAAACAAATCGTGTTGATCACCGATGGGCTTCCCACAGCCCACTTCGAAGACTCCATGCTTTTCTTGCTATATCCACCCGACCCACGTACTGAGCAGCAAACCATGCGAGAAGCGATGCTGTGCGGTCAAGCAGGAATCACCATCAATCTGTTCCTGGTACCGAGCTGGTCACAGTCCGAAGAAGACATTCGTTTTGCGCATCGAATGGCAGAACAAACCAAAGGCCGCGTCTTTTTTACCAGCGGCAACAACCTCGACCGTTTCGTTCTTTGGGACTACGTCCACCGGAAACGGGAAATCATAGGGTAAACCGCGGTTTACACACGAGATAACTTTTTCAAAGTTTTCACTGCGAAAAAATTTGCAATTGGCTGCCGTTACCCCTACACTGCCATTTCTCTGTGTGCTCAACGTCGCCTGACATTGACACCTGCATAGCGGAAAACCCTGCGAAACAGGCGATTTTTTCAGTCGGCGCAAAAAAATACACGGAGCCACAGAATTCGTCTCGGGACAAGTCCCAAGGACAAACTCTCTCTCTGTGTGCTCCGTGTTGCGCCCTGGAAGACGTCAAACGATGACGCCTTCCATAGTATCAATATCCATTCGATGCATCGACTGACACTTTCTAGTCAAGAATTCCGAGATATTTCCCAAAATTCTTTCCTCTGCTTGAAAAACCAACGTTTTTGTGGGTTCGCAGCCAACGGCAGTTGCACCAGATTTCCAAAAGACTCTGTGCCTCTGTGTCTCTGTGTTTCAAAACACGACGCGCGGACTTTGGAAACACAGAGGCACAGAGGACACGGAGAGTTGGTGTGAAAGATACATAGGTAAGGCTGAATTCGCCACCAGGGATCGATCGAGTGATCAACAAGAAGGACCGGTACCCTCGGGCCAGATTCCCAAAAGACTCTGTGTCTCTGTGCCTCTGTGTTTCAAATTTTCCGATCGGCGCAAAAAAATACACGGAGCCACAGAATTCGTCTCGGGACAAGTCCCAAGGACAAACTCTCTCTCTGTGTGCTCCGTGTTGCGCCCTGGAAGACGTCAAACGATGACGCCTTCCATAATATCAATAACCATTCGATCCACCTGCTGACACTTTCCAGTCAGGAATTCCGCAAGATTTCTCAAAAAGTTTACGGTCCGAATGAAAAACCAATGTTTTTAAAGGTTTCGGGTCTGGTTTCAAGTCGTGCCATTCAACGAAAAAACCGCTGAGTTCCTTCATGGACACCCAGCGGCTCTAAGTTGATTTCAGTTTCTTAATCTCAGATAGGGATTAGAGGTACTTGGCCAATCGAGCGCACAAGTCTGCTGTTCGGCAGCTGTAACCCCATTCGTTGTCGTACCACGATACGACCTTGACCAACTTACCTTTGTCTCCGAGGACTTGGGTAAAGTCGGCAGCGAAGATGCTGCTATGCGGATCATCGATGATATCGCTCGATACAATCGGGTCTTCGGTGTAGCACAATACACCCTTGAGCGGGCCGTTAGCTGCTGCCTTCATGGCTGCGTTGATGTCCGCTACGGTCGCTTCCTTCTTGAGGTTCGCGGTCAAGTCGACCACGGAACCGGTAGCCACAGGAACTCGCATCGCGATCCCGGTAAGCTTGCCCTTAAGTTCAGGGATCACCAATCCGACAGCCGAAGCTGCACCGGTGGTCGTTGGGATGATGTTCAATGCTGCCGCCCGAGCGCGGTAAGCATCGGCGTGAGGCTGATCTTGAACCTTTTGATCGTTGGTATACGCGTGAACGGTGGTCATCAAACCGCTCTCGATACCGAAGGTGTCGTTGAGGACTTTGGCGATAGGTGCCAAGCAGTTGGTGGTGCAAGATGCGTTCGAAATGCACTTCAGGTCAGCGGTGAGCTTGTCATCGTTAACACCCAAAACGCAAGTCAAATCCGCACCGTCTTTAGCAGGAGCGCTGAGGACAACGCGCTTGCAACCGGCACTCAAGTGGGAATCGTAACCTGGCTTGCCATCCTTCGCTCGCCCAGTGAAAAAACCAGTGCTTTCGATGACGATGTCGACGTTGTGTTCAGCCCAAGGCATCTTCGATGGATCCTTTTCGGCCAACGCCAAGATCTTCTTGCCGTTGACGATCAGGTGCTTATCGTCGTATCCGACCTCTCCGTTGTAGCGACCGTGAACCGAATCGTACTTGAGCAAAGTCGCAAGCATTTGGTTATCGGTCAAGTCATTGACGGCAACAACCTCGAACTCGTTGGAGCGGGCCATCAAATTACGGAAAGTCAGTCGACCGATACGTCCAAAACCATTGATCGCAATTCGAATAGCCACAAAAATTCTCCGCCGTTAAACCTAAAAGACTCGAAATAACTTCACTGTAGAACTACAGCTACAAAACTGCAGTTGCAAAACTACATCCACAAAATCAAAGTCGCGGTTCGCATGACCGCAAACCACCTTCCGAATCGCATTGGCTCGCCGGAAGAGATTGTGAATATACATGCCGTCCCAACTTGCTTCAATGACTTCCACCTCAATGAATGCCGTCACGTTGAACCCCCTTGGGAGCCTCATAGAACAGGAAAACCACCCAAGGGAACCAAACCGAACTTTCACACTACGTTAAAGGCGGTTAGTTTAACGAAGATCCAACACCCGGCGCGCTTTCCCCTCGGGGCGTGGCAAACTTCCCTCAGGCACCTGCTGAACCTCGATGCGGAGTTGCAATTGGCTAAGAAGTCGCTTTCCGAGAGCATCGGCTGAGCTTGCTCGATCCTCAATCTCCAACAGCAACTCGTCGAGAGCTCCGGATTTGCTAAGTACCAGCCGATACTCGCCGATCGAGGGAAACTCCCTGAGAATCGCTTCAATGCTCGATGGGAAAATATTCACCCCACGCACGACAATCATGCCATCGACGCGACCGAGCACTCCATGTTCAAGTCTCACGAAGTTGGTTCCCCAAGAGTCGCGCTGAGATTGGCTTTGAGCCCACATCGGCCGGACGATATCACCCGTTCGGTAACGGATCACCGGTGTATCGAAGCGACCGAGACTGGTGAGTACCAACTCCCGGGCTCCTTGCATCCCCGAGCCGATTGCATTCTCCGATGGGCTTTGTAAACCGTGAACCGCCAATGAACTAGAGCGTGCCATTGAATTCAAGTCTCCCGACAGGTGCTCATCGGCTTGGTCGATCGGCAAGAATTCAGCGATGAATTCGTTCTCGATAATGTGAAGCGCTGTGCCATCGCGGGAACCGAATCCCCAAGGCCCGATTTCGGTCGCTCCGGCATGGTCCATCACTACCGCACCGTAGAGTTCCGAGATCGACTGCCGGATACTTGGAATGCTTCCTCCCGGCTCACCGGCTACGAATACGCATCGAATCGAGGAGTGATGCAAATCCTTTCCGGCTTGACGAGCAGCTTGACCAAGATGGATCGCGTAGCTTGGTGTGCTGAACAGAACGGTCGGCTCGGCACTGCGGATCAGCTCGATCCGGGCTTCGGTCGACATACCACCCGAGGGAATGACCATGCACTTGCGTCGCAAGCATGCATCGTGGGCGCTCCAGAAACCGATGAATGGTCCAAAAGAGAAAGCCATCAGGACTCGGTCTTGGTTCGAAATCTCACAAGCGTCGAGCACGTATTGCCAAGTTTCGATCCACCATTGCCAATCCCGTTCAGAATCAAGGATGACCATTGGGCGTCCTCGAGTACCGCTTGTCCGATGGTATCTTCGATAATACTCGACCGGAAAAGAATGATGGTTCGCAATACCGGATGGTCCATCATGGATCCAATCCGATTTGCGCATTAACGGCAGTTCGCTCAAAGCCTCGAGGGAATCGAGTCGGAGCGAATCGGTGCGATATCGCTCGCGATAAAAAGCGTTATTGCGAAGGACTTCCTTCAGCAGCTGATTCAGTCTCGATAGCTGATAAGACTGAAGTTCCTCGCGACTTGGATTTCTATTGCGATCAAGTATGGATGTACTCATGTCGGGGTACTCATATCGGGGCATTACTCCCTTCGAATCCGTTTAGAAAATTCCGGATCGTTCGCGAAGGCGATTGCCAAGTCATTGATCTTCGCCGCGTTGCGAGCAGCTTCAAAGGGCCCTTGGATCTGTAGAAGCCCGAGTTCATAAGCGAGGCGATCTGAGTGGCCCGGTAGCAAGACTCGCCAATCGTGTGGAATTCTTCCAGGTCGCAGCTTGTTGACATGTTGCACAAGGTTCGTCGTACAGTTATTCGTCAGGGTGTCGTAATACTCTGGTTCACGTTGCAGTTTATTCACCCGAGCCAGCATGTCGACAAGCAAATCCTGGACTTGCTGCGGTTCTGCGCGACCACGGTACAAATGCACATCGACTTGACGCACTTTGGTTCGCAGCAGAATCAAGTCCCGTTCATCGCCGACGATGTACATAAGCGGAAATCGGCGCGTGCTACCTGCAACCGCCGAGTAGTCTTGGTCTTGTCCAAGTCGAGCTTCGACACTCACGACGAAATGTCGTCCGTCAGCAAGCCCGAAGCTGAGCATTGTGTGCGCGAGCAACTCAGTTTCTTTGAACGGAACGACAATAAAGTCGACAGTTCGAACCGAGTCGAGCCGGAAACGTAGGTCGTAATGCCGCACATCGTAGTCCGATTCCGTGCGGTAATTGCAATTGCGCACATTGCGGATGACGATCTCTTCCCCTTGAAATTCCACAAAGGGCATCAGCAACATATCCGCGCGCCAGCGCTGCATCGCAAGATTCTCGGGGGCTGGTTGGCTGCGTCCCGATTTAAGGTATCCAACAACACCATTCTCGTTGATCCCACGCATCAGCGGCGAGGAACATCCAATGGTGAGTGCGAAACAACAGAGCAAATAACAAATCCGTATCGTTCGCAAGGGACTATCGAGTCACCGAGGAACCGGAGAAATCATAGTTGGTGCTCCGCCCAACACTGCCTGGACGATAAACGCCCCCCGAACCTGCTGGAGGTACAGATGGAGTACCTACCGGCTGCGTACTTGGACCACCATAGGCCGGCGGGAGCGTTTGAGCAGCTGGTAATTGCTGCGTGCCCCATGACGGGTTGCTCGTCGGTTGGCCAAGATTAGGGGCTTGGCCATAATTTGGTGCAGCACCGCTATTCGGTACGGCACCGTTAGATGGATAACTACCTGTGTTCGGCAAGTTGCCGTTTACTGGGTAACTACCGGCTGATGGGTAACTACCGGCTGGTGGGTAGTTTCCGGCTGGTGGCATGCTCATCGGTGAAGGTACTCCGACGGGTGCTTGCATCCCGCTTGGTGGCAAGCCCATCGCGGGCATGTTAGCTGGTGGGAATCCTGCGGGCGAGAGACCTGCTGGTGGTAAGCCAGTCGGTGGCAAACCTGCTGGAGCTCCATAAGGTTTTGCATTCATGCCCGGAGGCATCGTAGCCGCAGGTGGGTTCATCCCAGGAGTACTCGGATAACCGCCGGCTGAGTAACCAGTAGGTGATGGATTTGAGTTAAAGGACACAGTCGATGCGCCACCATTGGGATTCGTATTGCCGTAAGGATTACCAGCAGTCATCGCAGTTGGACCGGCAGTCATCCCAGCTGGACCGGCAGTCATCCCAGCTGGACCGGCAG
>Ga0315899_10000540_pt1 | contig 45613 bp, 22 predicted proteins | sample LakEriMetagenome_2_FD_203518 | JGI IMG/M metagenome (GOLD analysis project Ga0315899, IMG submission 203518) | Freshwater fungal communities from buoy surface, Lake Erie, Ohio, United States - Buoy 4 MA112 | ecosystem: Environmental > Aquatic > Freshwater > Lake | place: USA: Lake Erie, Ohio...
CTATAGGGCTCGTCAACTCCACAAGTTACCAAATCATCAACCAGAACACCCATATACGCGGCATCTCGGGACAGGATCAGACCATCTTTACCTTGTAGCTTCAGCGCGGCGCTAGCGCCGGCGATCAGCCCCTGTGCGGCGGCTTCTTCGTAGCCTGTGGTGCCGTTAAGTTGACCCGCAAAGTAGAGTCCCGCGACCCCTTTCGTTTCCAGCCACGGGAATAGTTGGTCGGGAGGGCAGAAATCGTACTCGACTGCATAACCGTAACGCATGATTTGTGCATTCTCTAACCCCGGGATGAGCCGAAGCATTTGATCCTGAACGTCTCTTGGTAACGAAGTCGAGATACCGTTGACATAGACTTCGTTGGTGTTGCGTCCCTCTGGTTCGAGAAACAACTGATGGCGGTCTTTGTCTGCAAATCGAACAACCTTGTCCTCGATGGATGGGCAATAACGTGGTCCTGTCGATTGAATTTGCCCCGAGTACATAGGAGCTCGGTGTAGATTTTTTCGGATCAGATCGTGAACGGCTTCGTTTGTAAAGGTGATCCAGCAGGGGACTTGAGGCTCCGGTAATCGGTCTGTCATGAACGAAAAAGGCTGAGGATTGGAGTCCCCGGGTTGGATCTCGGTTTTGGAGTAATCGATGGTTCGGCTATTGAGACGTGCTGGTGTGCCAGTCTTAAATCGTTCAATCCTAAAACCAAGGGAGGCGAGGGAGTAACTGATTCCCGATGAAGTGCCTTCGCCGGCTCGTCCACCTGGGGTCTTGGCTTCTCCTGTATGCATGACCGCTTGAAGAAAAGTACCTGTCGTCAGCACCACAGCTCTCGCTCGATACACCGCATCCCCACGCACCTGAACGCCTACGATTCGTCGTTCTGTGGCCCCAACTTCTTTTTTAGCGTCGGTAATCGTTTCCGTAAGAAGGGCTTCTACTAGCTCTTGCCGCAGATCTAATCCCGGAGTTTCTTCGATGACTCGTTTGATTTCGAATTGGTAGGCCTTTTTATCCGCTTGGGCACGCGGCGAATGCATGGCCGGCCCTTTGCGACTATTTAGCATTCGAAACTGGATCCCCGTTTTGTCGATAGTCTGGCCCATCAAGCCCCCGAGTGCGTCTATCTCGCGAACGATTTGCCCTTTGGCTACTCCTCCAATTGCGGGATTGCAGCTCATCTGGCCAACGGTATCGAGGTTTCCTGTCAGCAGTGCGACCCGGGCACCGAGCCTAGCGGCGGCGGCAGCTGCCTCAGTGCCAGCATGCCCTGCACCTACAACAATGACATCGTATTCGTATTGATTCATAAGTTCTCAGAGTTGATCGGTACGGATTTTTGCACCGGAATCGCGGTCGAGTGAGACGCCGCTCCGCAATCAAACCAATACAAAACCCCCTAATTTGAAGACTTCTGTTTTGCCTTTTTGATATTGGGACGACTTCAATCCATGGATTTGGTATGATTCTGCTTCGACAACGTCTTCCTCTCCAAACTATATGCTGAGCCTTTTCATCACGGAAGAGTTGGAATGGCTAATTCAGACCCTTGATTTCGTTCGTTTGAAAGATGCCGTCTATGCGATCCCCAATCGCGACTTTGCTATCCGTCCCGGAGATTTGGCAACTAACTAACAAGACTCTTCTTCGGCCTTTAGGATTCTTTTGGTTGGTCTCTGGATTTCTTGCGATGTCGGTCGCAATGGGGGAAAATGAGTGGCCGAATTGGCGTGGCCCATTCGGCAACGGGACCAACCCCTCGGCTAAGCCTCCTCGCTCATGGACCCCAGAGTCCAATGTGGCGTGGAAAGTTCGCATTCCCGGTTCTGGCTCCTCAACCCCCATTGTTTGGAACAATCAAGTTATCGTATTGGCAGCCGAAGCAGTCGATGCAAGAACGGTCCTTGAAACGGAAATCGCCGAGGTCGAAAACGATATTCCAATGCTGATGGGGTTTGGCACCATAACCACGATAGGCCCATCCAAGCCCGAGTCGGCCAACGATCGATATCTTGCCGAACAGAAGCTAACACGCGCCACGAAACGCCATCGATTTGCCGTTGTGTCCTATGATGTGGAATCCGGAAACAAACTATGGGAAACCGACGTGATTCGACAACTTCCTCATGAACCATGCCACGCTACCAATAGCTTTGCGTCTGCTTCACCTGTAACCGATGGCAAGCACATCTACGCATTCTTCGGTTCGCGTGGCATTTTCTGCTTGGACATGCAGGGGAAACTCAGGTGGCAATATTCTCAAGGCCGCATGCAAACTTTGGGTTCTTTCGGAGAAGGTGCAAGTCCAGCATTATTCGAGGACTATTTGGTTTTCCCATGGGATCACGAGGGAGACTCCTGTATTGTCGCTCTTAATGCAAAAAACGGCTACGTTAAGTGGAAAGTCCCGCGACAGGAGCGCACCAACTGGGCTACACCCGTTATCGTAAATCACAACGGTACAAAACAGGTCATCGTAAATGGAAGAACTGTGAGGAGTTACAAGCTGGAGACGGGCGAGTTGTTATGGTCGTGTCCCGGGCAGACGGAACAAGCTATACCGACACCTCTTGTAAACAAGGGGAGAGTGTTTGTTGCATCGGGGTTAAGGGGGTGGGCTTGCTTTGCCATTTCCCTAGACGCCGTCGGGCCTGTCCCTGAAAATTCGGAGTTTGTGCATTGGTCCCTTAAGAAACAGACGCCATATGTGCCAAGCCCGTGTTCTTATGAAGGCAGCTTGTACTTATTTAACGAGAACAGTCGCACTATTTCGGTCGTCAACGAAGAGAACGGTGAGGCCATATTGCCTCCAAAGCGATTGCAGGAACTAGGAGACGTTTACGCTTCCTTGGGGGGTGCCGATGGAATGTTGTTCGTCACGGATCGATCTGGCAAGACGCTTGTTTTGGACGCTAAGACGCTTGAACTGGTATCCGAAAACACTCTTGATGGAACCATAAACGCTTCGTTGGTCTTTGTCGGCGAAAGAGTTTTCGCCAGGTCAACCAGCCATCTAATTTGCTTGAAATCCGAGTAGCGTTGGTCACCAACGGCAATGAAGATCCTGGTTTTTCGGCAAATTTGACGCGATGCATATAACGCGAACCAATTGAGCCAGCCAGGGAAAATTTCGTTAAGAGAGCAGGGCATCAGCGCTTGCAGGAGATAAGTGCGGGGCTATAATCAGCCACACAAGCGAGGGGTCGTAGCTCAATTGGTTAGAGCACCGGACTGTCGATCCGGAGGTTGCGGGTTCGAGCCCCGTCGACCTCGCTTTTTTAACGACCGTTTCTTGCGGCCGGCACTCGGGCCAATCCGGATTATGTGTGGTTTTGATACACGTAACCCGGATTGGCCTAGTTCGTTTTACGGCCCGACGGGCTAAAATCTGACGGGCTAAAATCTGACAGTGCTCCCGTGACGCTAGGTAACCTTTATGGACGATAAGGTTACCTTATCTTTCTGTTCGGGGGTCGGCGATCATTGATGGTGTCCGTAGATTCGGTGCATATTCCCTCACATGACCGTATGTCACAAATTCCCCAGGTATGACACAGAGGGATTAATGTTTCATACCCTTCAAACCGAAATCTCCCGTCGAGATCACATTCCACCAGAATCGTATCTCACGATCAGCGTCAACGTTTTGCCCCCGAAAAGCTTGACAGCCCCCAACTGATTTTTCCACCAAAAAGATGCCCTTTATGAGCACCATTCCTCCCGGTGTAATATCCGTAACCGACGCGGATCTCGGACAAAGTCTAGACTTTAATGTAATTGATCAAGAAAAGCGTTTGCTATACCAAGCAGGCGAGCTCATCGATCAGGACCTGGTCGATCAAGTTGCCGGACGACCTATTCATTCTTGGACCAGTGTTCATGACGTTAGAGGTGAGCATGTTCGGACTGAACTACTTCGATCCTTTCCAGAAGATGACATCCAGCGATTGATGGATATCATCGATGCAGTTGGTCAAGCTTTAGCTGCAACATCGGATTCGGTTCGGTTTAAATCGGACATGAAGGTCTCGCGAGTTGTAAATTGTGTTTCTCAAGTCGTTCTTGAAACAACACGCGATCTTCAGGCCATGATTGTTGCTCTTACGTTAAAGATACCTAGTAATAATGTAGAGCTTGCCGACAGATTGATCGAGCATTCATCACAACTATCATCACTTGGCATCGCGATTGCCGTGATGGCCGACTTAGACAAGCGAACGGTTTTTGAGATCGGCCTAGCGGGATTACTTCATGATTTATCTCTGATTCTTCGATCCGAGAGCTTTGATCCCTTGCAATGCAAAAAGAATTATGAACTTAGAACGGAATTTCGTAAGCATCCAATCGTAACGGTTGACCTGCTCAAAAGCTTGCCCGGTCTTTCATCGGAGTCACTATTGCTCATGGCGCAAGTCCATGAACAGTGTGATGGTTCTGGCTATCCAGAAGGACTAAATGGCGACAAAATCATGCCAGGGGCCAAAATATTGAATATTGCGGACGCCTACTTAAGTTTGGTGAGACCGTTGAGAGGCCAATCGATGGTGAGCAGTGATGTACTCGCATATCTTTGCCATCATGCTTCGCGAGGTAAATTCGATCGATCGATCCTAAGACTTTTCGTTAAGCATGTTTCGATGTACCCATTGGGATCGGTGGTCGAGTTGGACGATCGCTCTGCTGCTATCGTCGTCGGCAGCAATCCTCTCGCGCCGCTATCCCCCATTGTCAGTATCCAAGGCAGAGAAGTTAACCTGCAAGCTACGAATCGAACCATTGAAAAGGTCTCGACGAATGGCCTGTTTAACAGTAGGCGAGTTAGCAAAGACCAGCTAAATGAAGTCCTTTGGCGACTCGATGCATGATGGGGCTATCGATCTAGATCCGAGGTTGTTAATTGGCGAATGGAAGACTCGGATCTGCGTAGCAAAGGACTGATGGATAAAATGCTTAATGGTACGCTGGCTCGGTTACTGCATCGAGAACCACATGTCGAACAGATATCACGCTAACATTGTCGACCAGTGTCTCACAGATGCTGGATTTATACTAAGTAACCATTGGCAAATTATCCTACTCCGTTGTCTGAATGGTGATGGCCATGATGATGGGGGCAGATCCGTCATTTTGGCCCTTGATGAGTTCCACTTTGCTCAGCAACTCTTTTGACTTTGGGCGAATCGAGAGATAGCGAATCTGTCGTCCCTTCGCATCGAAAGCGAATTCACTCTTCGGGACATCCACCCTGCGAATATAGTCTGCAAAGTGTTCTCCGTTGACCAGATTGTGATCCTCGGTTTGTCCGTTGGCATACGTCAATCTCACGATCACCGACGTTGATCCGGCACCGCTCGCTGGGTAAGACCAGCCTCCAATTCCCCCCAACATATGAATCGCTACAGCGGACGTTCGGCATGGCAGTTCAACACTCTTAGGCATCTTCGGTGCTCGCGTTCCATTGGGACCATACAGCATAATGGCGTTCGGAACGGATGATCCCTGTGGGTCGATGAGCATGAACGGAATGTCCTTGAACACCTTAACGCCCCAGTCCTTCAAGACCAATCGCTCGATCTCACCGTTTTCGTCAAAGAACATGCCGCGAGTTGTTATAGTCGTGGCCACGGTATCGATCGACAGAGGAACATACTTCCCTTTGCTTGTCAAAAATTCCAAAAGATCGCGCATCTCCTCTTTACTCATTTGGTTTTCAAAACCTTCAGGCATCAAGCTCTTCTGAGATGCGACTAACTGATCGATATCCTCCCGCAATACCACCTGCTTCTTTGCTTGAGCATTAATTATCTCAAGTGCCGTTTTACTCTCGCTAACGAGCATTCCAGTAACGATTTCATCGTCGACTGTCCTCACATTGTAGGTACGAAAGTTACCCTCAACACTTCGGCTTGGATCCAGAATGTGAACCAAAAGCTCTTCTTTCGGGTGGACAGCCATACCTGTAAGATTCGGACCAATGTTGGTGCCCATCTCACCATGCTGGTGGCATAACGCGCAGTGCTTTAGGTACATCGCCTTACCATTGGCCACGTTTCCTTCTTCATGCGTGATAGGCATCCAAACCTCCACTAGCTTTTGACGATCCGCATTCATGGCAAACCCTTTGGAGGCTAAGAGCTTAATTGCTCTTTCGCGAATGGCTTCGTTTGGATGTTCACGCAGAGCTTGCTTCTGATCCAGTTGTAGGTCATTCCAAGTCATTTTGCCGCTATCGATCAAGTCCAGCATGTCGTTGGTTGTCTGGGGGCGGGATAACAACAACCCTACCAGTCCTTTTCGGAAGGTTGGGGGCAGGCCACTGCTTGTATTTATGAGTTTCTCAGCCAATCCTTCTACTCTGGCGTTAGATAATGCCGCCAAAACACCATCCAGCCACTCTTGAGAGCTCTGTGCAGTGGCTTGTTCAAGAAGGAGCCCGACCAGCTTTGGGTCACTTGGCTGCATCGATATGGACTGCTTGGCAGCCGCAATTCGCTCTTCAACGGATTTGTTGGAGTCGCTGAAAACAGTCGTCATCTCGGTCACTATTCCCGCAAGCGCTCGCTCCAAGCCGGCTATTCCAGCTTTGCCTGCAAGCACGACAACTTGGCTCTTGGCCTCTACGGGCATGCTGCCTTTTAGCCAAACCTCTGTCAACTTTTGACCTAAGTCCGAGGCGGCTTGAACTGTGTGCTCTCTAGGCCAGCCTTTGCTAAGGCCCTGGACAATCGCGATAGCGACCTCTTGATTGCCGGGATTTTCGCCTAGCAATGCAACGCTTTGGCCGTCCATTTTGCTGCGCGCGGCATGTTCGGCAACGATCGCGATATGCGCGATGGCCCTGTCCGCCTGTGGCGCACCGTTCTTAATGAGTTCAGGCAGCGTGAATCTCCAATGCCGGCTGGCCGCGCTGGTCCATGCATCCAAAAGCCATCGGTCAAGCTGATCTTTACCATCGATTTTGCATAAGCTCGTTGGATCCGACAATGCGCGACCGATATCGGCACTCGAGTCACTAAGATCCGCAAGTTTCAAAATCGCTGTCAATCGAACTTGGGCATCTTCATCGGCAAGCAACTTCCCGGATTGCAAAGCCTGGGCTGATGCCAGTGTGTTTGCAGACGTGAGGATTGCATTTCTTCGCACGCCGGCACTTGGATGTGTTACCACGGACGCAGCATCGAAATCGACTTCTCGGCCATTTAGAACCCACATGGCGTGCATAGATCCGACATTTAACCCAACCGCATCTACATTGCGATCATTGGCGAGCTTCTTGAGTGACTGAATCGATTCATTCGACAGCGAACGTTTCTCGACTAGTAATCGTTGAGCAGCACGTCGCCAAAGAAAGTTGGTGTGCTTAAGTGCACCCAGCAGTTGAGTCTCATTGTTAGGATCGAGGCCGTTCTTAACTGCTTCCATCTCGGTTGTTAGGACACTTGAATCCAGTCCTTCGCTTCCTTGATAAACGACACGATATATGCGTCCGTGCTTCTTGTCTCGAAGATCGCTTTCGTAGGCATTGCCTTTACCTGTTTGAAAGCCTTGGGGGGTTGGATTGTGCTGAACTATAAAGTTGTACCAATCGATCACCCAAACGTTGCCGTCGGGACCAACTTCTGCCATGGTTGGTGCGGCCCATTCATCGATACTAGCCAGCAAATTGAAAGGGCTAGTGCTACGATATCCGGCTCCATCTCTATTCAAAACAAAGGTGCCGACCAAATGACCTGTCGGGCCGCAAACAAAAGCTGTTCGATTCCACCAATGCTTTGGGTACTTTCTGGCGGTGTAAAGGGCATGTCCTGCTCCAGCGGTGTAACCTCCAAATTGATCGACCTGACGAATCTTGTCCGTGATAGGCTTAAACTTGTAGGTGTCTGCAATGGTTTTCAAAACACTCGAGGACCAACCGCTAACGGACTCGTAATAACGATTAGGGATCGGCAAGAAATTGCTTGGGTTCGCATTCGCAGTTGAACCAAAGATCAAGCCGTCTTCGCTGATTCCCAGCCCCCATGTGTTGTTGTCGGTCGATCTGAGAAATTCCAGTTTCGTTACACGAATGGTGTGCTCATCAAAGCGGTTGGTTTTCTCTTTGGTCAACGCACCTCTCTTGGTTGCGAATGCCGGTGCGGTTCCATCGGATTTGCCTGTCTTGATCGCAAATCGCCAAAATCCCTGCCGGAATCCTTGCTGTTCCTGACCGTTTATAATCGGATGTGAATCGTTATACCCCTGCATTCCGTAGATCCAGTTGTCCAGTCCGTATTGAAAGTTGCTGACTCCACCGTGCGTGTCACCTAACTCCCAGCCTGTGATCAACTCTTGCCGAAAATCTGCAATATCGTCGCCGTCTACGTCCTTAAGGAAAACGGTTACCGGTCCATCTTGAACAATGACACCGCCGTAAGAGTAGACGATTGCCGTTGGTATGCTCAGGCCTGATGCAAATACGGTGAACTTGTCCGCCACTCCGTCATGGTCGGTGTCCTCGCAAATGCGAATTCGGTCACGGCCTTGTCCGACCGGTTGCAGTTCGTTCGGGTAGTCGATCGATTCGCATAACCACAACCGTCCCCGATGATCCCAATTCATGGCGAGCGGCTTGCCAGCCAACCCTGCTAACTTCGATGCAGCCTTTTGTTTAGTGGCGTCATCTTCACAGGCCCAAAGTTTTAAAGAAAAATCCTCTGGAGTCGAATAAAGCTTGACCGTTTCGGCTGCCGGCAATGGATTCTGCATCTCAGTCTTCGGTTTGCCCTGAATACCCCAGCGATCACCTGGCAAGTAGTTAGGGATTTTGCCACCGACATCCGTGTAGGTGAACGAATAATCCTGAGGCACGCTCGTCATGGCAGGGATCGGAAACCTTTTTGGGTCTTGGAACGCTGCGACATGTACCGGCCTCCTGGCTGCCCACCGAATACCTCGCTCGAGAAGATTTTTGAAGCCAGGTTGACTCCATGTCTCCTCGTTGTGCCCCCAGGCAGTATAGAAAACACGCCCATTGCCTTGAGTTCTAATCCATGTCCACGGTTCCTCATTCGTTCCTTCTTCTAGGTCCCCTTGTTTTCGGACTTCGAGAACGACTCGGTTTTCGGTGTTGTGTTTATGGTGAATGTAGGTTTCATCCCAACTCTCGAAACCGCCGAAACCCTTCATAATTTCATGATCGGGAGCAATAATTTCGGTGATGAATCGTCCTGTACCATGCCTCCGGAACTGCCCACCGGTGAGAGCAATCACTTTGGGCGAATTTAAAAAACAATATGACGCACAGTGTATGGGAACGAATCCACCTCCGTTTTCGACGTAACTTAAAAGAGCTGTTTCCTGTTCTGGCGGGATGGAATCGATATTTCCGTAGACCAATAGTGCATCCACGCTCGATAGTGTTTCGGGTGTCAGCACACCAGCCACATCGTCACGATACTGGATGTCGATCCCAGCCTCTTTCATTGAGTCCTTGACGGTTCGATAAAAGCTCACCGGACGGTGATGTCCGTTATCTCCCAACATCAAGACTCGGATTGACTCCTGCGAAAAGGCGTTCAAGGCATTAAGAACCGTAGCCCAGGCCACGAGGAAGATGCCGAGTCTAACAACAGTCACGTTTTTCATAGATGCACTAAAAAGTGAAACACGGTAAGAGGAATCAGCCAGCATTCTAGTTGCAGGTCCTGCGACTGGAAAGAACGTATGGAATACGTTAAGCGCTAGGGCGTCGCAAACAACATGCCCTCGGAAAAATCAAGTTTGCTGGGGAGGACGCGGCAATAACCGGCCAATACTGTGAGAATCTCACGGCTTAAAGAGAAACAACGATCTGGACCGGACCAGGAACTTGCCGCAGTATGCTGTCCGATTGGCTATAAAGGCCAGGCTGGAAGGTCCTGGAAAAGTCGACACCAGGATAAACGGTGGCCGAGAACCAGCTCTATTCGACCGATTCGATTGGTAGCTCGTCAAGAACATTCATTTCTAACACCCAGCGCGTTAATGCAACGTCGTTTGAAAGGCTCAGCTTGTCCAGAATCCGTTGTCTGTGGCGTGCGACGGCTTGGAAGCTTGTTCCGAAAAGAGCCGCTATGCTCTTGATCGGAAGTCCCTGAACAATCTTGGCCACGACCTCTTTTTCTCTTTGGGTCAGAGACGCTAGCTTGGCAACTGCGGACCGACGCTGATCTTCCTCGATTTTTTTCTTGGTACAAATCTCAATCGCACGGGACAAGCTCGTCTCCAAGCGTTCCAGCGAAAAAGGCTTTTCGAGATAAGCGACGGCCCCATTCAAAAACGCATTTGAACATGATTCCACCGTGGCCGACTGGGCAGTGACGATGGTGGGGACAGTCCAACCTTTGGCTCGTAAAAGTCTCAGCAGTTCAAGGCCAGGCAGATCATCTAGTTCGCTTCCAATAAATAGGCAACCGACCGGTTCCGTTGTGACTAGTTGGCGGAATATCGCTGCCGACTCAAATACTTGGCAACTGATACCTCGGCGGGATACGACATCAAAAATGCTCTTTTGGGCCTTTTTGTCGTTGTCTACGATCAGAACCGCCACTTGTACGGTCGATTCCATGGTTGTTGGTTGCGAGTGAAGCAAGGAGTCGTAGGTGTCGGAAGCGTCTGGCGTGCTTGGGATAGAAAGTATCGACATGATCGTCTTCATTTCTCCGTTCTGCCCGCCCTCCCGTGCAGTGGCCGAACACAACTTGGTTGGTAAAAGCAATAACCGCGAGAAATGTAAACCCGCGGGTGTAACGAAAGTTTCGCTGGCTCAGAGACGATTTTTGTAAAAAACCGTCGCGCCTTTTTCGCGAATTTGCAAAGCTCTCTTCGCTGGATTAGTATTCGTGACTCTAGGGAACGTCGCTGTTGAAAATAACAACTGGGGCAGAAGTGACATGGGCTGGGCCTCTGCTTCAATCCATAGACACACGAGTCAACCCATTTGATCGCAGGCTGCTTGCAACCGGTTGAGCTCGACAGTCAACGCGTGTAAGGTGTTGACCTCACCCCGGGTTGAATCGACAGCCCGGGATCCTTTTTTGCATTAAGTATGCTGCTTCGGAATATTTCATGTCTATGGATGACTTTGATAGCCAATTCGCCAAAAGATCTTTGCCACGACTCGAAGAAAAGTTCCTTATCGAGGAACTCAAATCATGGGATCACCACAAAAGACCCTCCCCGGCTGATCAAGGCAGATTGAAGATTCTCAGCGTTTCGTCTGGCAGGCACCAAGCTGCCGAGTGGGTGAGTCAAAACTGGAACGACATTGAGGCAACATGTTGGCATATCGATTCATTTCAGGCGAATCGAACAACGATGCAGTTTTCTCTCGACGTTGATAATCAGCCGATCAATTTGCCTGCAAATTTGAATGTATTGTGCGAGGCGGATGCTCCGGAGGGATCTTATGATCTAGCTTTGCTAAGTCTCGTCAGCACGGGCGAAACAGAGTTGGCTCGCGATTTCTTGCAGCAGCTTTTTTGCAAGCTTCGGATCGGTGGGCGGCTAGTAGCCTCTGTCGACAACAAAGAGGATACTTGGCTCCTGAATCAGCTAAAATCGTTCGAGAAGAGCATCAAGTTCACGAATCATAAACGAGGCAAAGTTTACTGGATCGAAAAAACCGCCGAACTCAAGAAAGTCAAAGACTTCTCCTGTGAGCTTGCCTTTCGCGATTGCGACGAGCTAGTCAAGTTGGTGACTAGACCAGGAGTTTTCTCCCACCGTCAGCTAGATAACGGAGCTCGACAACTGCTCGATGCGGTCGACGTCTACCCACAAGCTCGACTGCTGGATATTGGATGCGGAGGTGGCTCGGTGGCACTCGGGCTCGCTATGCGGGACCCCAGTGCTCGTATCCATGCGGTCGATTCCAACGCGAGGGCAATTGACTGCCTCAAACGGGGAATGAAGCTCAATCATCTCGAAAACATCACTTCGGAAGTGAATCCAACTGGTGTTTACGGAGAGCCAGACTCTTATGATATGGCCCTCGCCAATCCACCGTATTATGGTGATTTTCATATCGCAGAAAAATTCATTGCTGCAGCTCAGCGGTCTCTCAGGCCGGGCGGACGAGTCGTTTTAGTCAATAAGCAACCGAGCTGGTACGAAGAAAATCTCAAGCGATGGTTCGAAGATTGTGAGGTATTTCCCTCGCGACGCTATTACATTGCCTCAGGGACTAAGGCATCGTAGCGCAAGCGTGCTAGTTGCACAGATCACCGTCGGCATCGGAAAGCATGGTTTTGATTAACGGCACTAGCTGTGATTGAGCTTGTTTCGACCAATCTAAAACCTCGCTGTGGTCTGTTTTAGTCGGGGCGTCAGGAGTCGCCACGTTGGTCACGATGGAAAACGCGAGGACTCGAATCCCGAGGGATCTAGCGACAATGACTTCCGGGACAGTGCTCATTCCGACCATGTCCGCTCCCATTCTTGCAAACATTCGATACTCGGCCCTGGTTTCGTAAGTGGGACCCAGGGTTGCTAAATAAGTCCCTCGGTGCAGCGCAAATCCCAAAGATAGGGAGACCCTCTCCGCGTGTTTCATCAAACGATCGTCATAGGTGTCACCAACGCGAGCATGGTGGCCCGCTCGCGTCGCAGATATTGAGTTGAGGTCCATCTCTTTTTCACCGGTTAACTCCTCAGCAGAAAACGGCGAGCGTCTCATCGCATCTATATGTTGGTCGATCAGGACGACTTGTCCGCTTCGAAAACGAGGGTTAACACCTCCTGAAGCGTTGGAAACCACCAAGTTTTTTATACCCAACGCTGCTAAAACTCGAACTGGGTAAGTCGCTTGCTGCGGAGACCAGCCTTCGTATAAATGTGATCTCCCGGCTAAAGCCACGACCTGGCTTCGGCCGATACGGCCCAGAACCAAATTGCCGGCATGTCCCGAAACATGCGAAAGAGGGAACCCTGGAATTTCAGCATAAGGAATTTTGATAGCACTCCCGATTTCGCTGGCCAAGGATCCGAGCCCGCTACCGAGGACCAATCCAACATGGTAGGGCTGGCCTGAGATCTCAGAAGATTCCATTCGACTTCGGATAAAGGACAGGGATTTGCTCATTTGGCTGGGAATATCCATTTTTCCTGGTCTTGGTGATTGGTGGAAGAAAAAAGCGGGAGGATCGTACCGAGGCGATAATTCAGACGGAATTGTTCTCGGAGTCGAGGTTGTAAGCCTGCATTTTGCACTTGTGAAATCGGCCGTACTTTAACATACTTTCCTCAGAATTTCATGACATTAGGCGAAGCCAGTTCCCGCAACGTAGCGGGTTTATCAGCCACGGAGTTTGTCCAGTGGCTGTTCGTTTTTGTACAGGTCGTTGAAGAGCGGGCATGATAAGTGCCTGTTTCTCTCGCGATGATTACAGATGATGGACTTTGCCGCGAACCAATCGTAACCGAGTTCGGCAGCACTGCTCGAACCCTGTTTAGAAAGTAAGAATCATGGCGAGATATACCGGACCCAAAGCACGGGTCAATCGTCGTTTCGGTGCGCAACTCTTCGAGAGTGCTGGTGCCGTTCGAGCTTATGAGAAGCGTAGCGAGCAGCCACCTGGGATGCACCCAAAGAGCCGCCGTACCAGTAACTACGGGACCGCTCTCTCCGAAAAGCAAAAAATCAAGTACTACTACGGACTCGGCGAACGACAGCTAAGACGTTACTTCGCTGACGCGGTTCGTAAAAAGGGCAATACAGGGGAAACCCTTTTGCTGATCTGCGAGCGACGGTTGGATAACGTGGTTCGTCGAGTTGGCTTTGCGAAGACTCGTCCTCAGGCAAGACAAGGGATCGTTCACGGTCACTTTAAGGTTAATGGGGTCAAGGTAACCAGCCCGTCGTATTTGCTACGACCAGGTGACGTCGTCGAAATTCGCAGCAACGAAGCGGTTCGTAACTTGTATCGAGGTATCATCGCCAACAATTCACCAGTTCCTTTGGATTGGGTGACACTCGACACGGAAGGCCTCAAGGCTACTATGCTTGGGCAGCCAGGTCCTAGCGATATCTCGCTACCTGTTAACGCCAATATCGTGGTTGAATTCCTATCTCGATAGTTTGATCGTTTTCGCGATCAATGGTTTCGAGTCCCTTTCCCCTCTGACGTTGTGGATTGTTGCGCATGCACGCACCAGTTGTTGTTTTGGGCGGCGGACCTGGCGGGTACGCCGCGGCTTTCTTGGCAGCGGATGAAGGACTCGAAGTCGTTCTGGTCGAAGCAGAGTCTCGGCTTGGGGGCACCTGTTTGTTAAGAGGTTGCATTCCCTCCAAGGCTTTGCTTCACGTGGCGAAAGTTATCGAAGAGGCTCACGAACTCACCGAAGGCTGGGGGGTTGAGTTTTCGAAACCAACGATCGACATCGATAAAGTTCGAGCTCGAAAGGACAAGGTTATCGAGACCTTGACCGGCGGGCTTGGTCAACTCGCGAAGCGTCGCAACGTAAAGGTCATCCGAGCGCGTGGGGCATTCGAGAACTCGACCACATTGCTTCTCGAGGGGGACGATCCTTCGATTCCAGAGGGACGCAAAATCACGTTCGACTACTGTGTCGTCGCGACTGGTTCCGTACCAGCAATGCCCCCAGCATTTAAAATAGGCTCGGACAGAGTAATGGATTCCACGGGAGCGTTGCTTCTTAAGGATATCCCTGCCAAGTTGTTAGTCATTGGCGGTGGCTACATCGGTCTAGAAATGGGCTCCGTCTATGCCAGCCTCGGATCAAAAGTTTCCGTTGTCGAAATGACAGAAGGATTGCTTCCGGGAGCAGACCGCGATTTGGTCAAGCCGCTGCATAACAAACTGAAAACACTCTTCGAAAACCGGATCTATCTTAACACCAAGGTTGGTTCGATTGCAGAGGTCGACAACCAAGTCGAAGTCACATTCGAAGGGCCGGGCAAGTTCGGACACGAAAGATTTGACCGCGTCCTGGTCAGTGTCGGGCGTCGGCCAGTAACTCAAGGCCTTGGGCTTGAGAACACCGCTGTACAAGTAAATCAGCGAGGCTTTATTTCTTGCGATAAACAACAACGCACTAATGACCCGCATATCTTTGCAATCGGGGATGTGGCGGGAGATCCAATGCTCGCTCACAAAGCGAGTCACGAAGCTCGTGTGGCGATAGAGGTAATACTCGGCCGTCCAGCTGTCTTCGACAAAGTCGCCATCCCTGCAGTCGTCTTTACCGACCCCGAGATCGCATGGGCAGGCTTGACCGATGATCAAGCTAAACGAGACGGTTTAGTCGTCGCCACGGAAACGTACCCGTGGGCCGCAAGTGGTCGTGCACAAGCCTTGGGTCGCACCGAAGGTTTCACGAAGTGGTTGATCGACCCAGAGTCTCAAAGGGTCCTCGGTTGCGGAATTGTTGGCCCCGGCGCTGGAGAATTGATTTCCGAAGCAGCCCTGGCAATCGAAATGGGTTGCGAGATCCGCGACGTTACCGAGACGGTACACCCTCACCCAACGTTGAGCGAAACTTTAATGAATGCCGGCGAAGTCCACTTCGGCACGGCAACCGAAATCTACAAACCCAAAAAGCATTAGTTCTCACCGCAGTTCAGTTCTCACCGCAGTTCATGCGTATTGGTTTGGGCTGAAATGGACCTTAGGGCTTAACGGGATACGGTATGCCTGCAGGATCCATTTCCACGGCCGTTGTCTCCAGGTCGATTCGTCCATCTGGATGCATTTCCAGTCGAACAGTCCACCCAGTCCAAAGCGGTGGATCTACCGGGTAATAGTCAAAGACAAAGTTCCCTAGGCTGTACACGATGGGCGAACCTCGATAGTAATCGATAGTCTGCGTCACATGTGGATGGGAGCCAATAATCGCAGAAGCGCCTGCGTCAATCATCTTTCTAGCTAATTGACGATGGCTCTCTAATGGCATTGAAACCATCTCATCGCCCCAGTGTACGTAAGGGATTATGTAATCGTACTCCCCTGTAGCCTTGGCTGAGGCAATGTCTTCAAGAACTGTTTGTTCGACCAGAGGGGCAACGCCTATGTGCTTATCAGAGGGTTGGTAGTCGCTAGCCCTGAATTCGTTGTAACCGAGAAATAGAATCGTCCGTTCTTTGCACTTTAAGACGAGACCTTCTCTGGAGTCATGCCAATCTCCTGCGCCGAAGTGACCGATCTCGTTTGCACTAAGAATATTGATACATTCTTGTAGCCCATCAGGTCCAAAATCAAAAGCATGATTGTTGGCCAAACTGACCGCGTCAAAGTACTTTTTCAAATAAAGCTCTGATCCTGTTGCACCGCGAAACGAGTAGTTTTTAAGAATCATTTCGCCACCGCGACCTAGGACGCACTCCAGATTGCCAATTGTTAAGTCTGCATCGTTTAACAAATTCGCGCAACGCTCAAACGGATCTTTCCCGTTGGCAACTACATTGCCTGGACCATTGTCGAGCATTACATCACCGACAAATAGAATTTGAATCGGTCTAGATTTTTCATACTCTGCAATCTCCAAATCACTGAATTCGGCGACGATGCGGAAACCTAGATTCAAGCAGCGAGTGTCAGGGCTATTCCAATTACGAAAGCTAGCTCGCGCCCAAAGAGGAAACGAATTCCAGCCTCCGCCGCGGCGGACTTTGACGGCCCCCTGCTTTGGGCCGTTCGGATCCACGACGGGTGAATGGGAATAGTATTCAATATCGTGCCAATCCGCTGTCCACTCCCAAACATTGCCAATCATATCGTGGAGGCCAAATGCATTCGGTGCAAAGGATCCAACCGCAACAGGAAAGTAACCATCAGACGAATTGTCGATTGTTAGATCCTGTATAGCGTCCCGGATATTGGCATCTGTTGGTGTCAATGTTCGAGCCTTTTGCGAAAGGTTGTCGATGTTGATGCCTGGGCCGAAATAAGATCGCGAACCGGCGCGGCATGCGTATTCCCATTCAGCTTCTGTGGGAAGGCGAACGACTCTATTCCACTTTTTCGATAGCCATTGGCAATATGCGGTGCAATCGTTCCATGTCACGTTGACGACTGGTGAGTTGGGGAGCTGTTCGTATCCTGTGCTTTGCCACGAAAACTTGGGGTCGCGTCCATAACATTTTTTGTTTTCCGAATCGAAGCCCCACGCGCCCGTTCCATCCTGTTCAGATTCTGATTGATATCCCGTCTCGTCGACGAACTGCCGGAACTGAGCGACCGTGATTTCCGTTTTGGACATTTGAAACGGGTTTGATATCTCTACCAAGTGTTGCGGGCTTTCATCGCCGAAATATTCAGGTTTGCGACCGTATTTGGGGAAGTCAGAAACCAACTGTTCGGAAGAAACCTCACTCCCCATCAAAAACCTCCCAGATGGAATAGCTTGCATTTCCGGTTCAGATGGAATGCAATCTGTTGCCGTCAGGGTTAGGAGAATGATGGCTAGTGAAAGCGAAGAGGCTGGCAGGGGGGGGCTTTTTTGGAGGGAGTACAGCTTGGTAAGAGAAGTCATGGTTAAGGTCCATTGATGTTTTTAAGGCCTTGTTGCTTTGATCATCATTTGGTCACTCTTTGCCGAATCTCGAGCCATTGACGAGCAAGATTGCATACCCTCGCTCTTCAACGCGACCGTTTTCACGAGAACACCGAAGCTGGGGGGATCTGCTGGAGTGATGATCAAGTCTCCTGCCGCCAGGTGTCTGTCAAACGATTCCAGATGTCTGAACGAATCTAGACTCTAAGGGGGGTATCCGTCTGCAATCTAGGGGGGTTATGGGCGATCAAATGCCCGCCAATTCCACTTATTCGCTCCATTTTAAGATAAGGAATCCTAAAGTAATGTTAAAAATCTTCAGTCTGGGATTCATTGGCAAGAATAGAAAAAAATTTTGATTTAAGCTAATCTATAAGCTTAGTCGGAACAATGGTGGGCTGTGCTCCCTCCATGTGGTTCTACGGCAGTTTTTCGCGAGAATGCCGATCGGAATCAGTTCTAGACGCTTCCAGAGTGCCCGTTTTGGTAGGGGTTAGAAACTTGACGAGGTATGCCAGTCTAACTAACTTTAGGATGTTCTTTGGGAATGCGGGAAATACTATCCCCGTCCAGAGGCGTATCTCATCTGTGAGGATTTTGTACGATGTCCCTAGCTGCTGAGCCATTGGTTGAGGAAAGGCCATTTTCAGATGCGACCCAGGATATTCGTTACATTAGGCTGGACTCTCTAGACCGGCATTCTGCGAGTTCTCTTCACAAATACTGTCAGTCGAACCTTCGGTCGAACGAGTTGGCCACCCGTTTGGCGAACCTCTCGAATGTTCAGTCGTTATTGACAGCTTTACCTCTGATGTTCGCGGACATAGTGGGGCTAACTTGTTGTTTCATGACCGGAATGCTCTTGGTGGCTTTAGCGATTCCTAGCGGAAATGCTCTCCTCGCAAATCCTGAGTTTTTCGCCCTGCTGTCCCTGATTATCCTCCCGATCGGCCGTTTGGCTGGCTTGTATCCAGGACTGGGGCAAGGGTCGGTTATGGAGTTCCGACAGCTTGCCAAGGCGTTGATTGCAGCCCACATGGTATTCGCGGGCATTGGATGGTTCGCATTTGCCGAGCATCGCTTTGCGTTCCTGCTGGTTTGCGGCTTTGTTTTTTCGATCAGCCTGCCCTCGACAATGACGCTTCGTTTCATTTGTCGGCATCTTGCGAAGCGGTTTTCCTGCTGGGGAGTTCCAACCCTTATTTTGGCTGAACCAGGTCGTGGGTATGAGCTTTTCCGTCGGATGAAGAAAGAAGTAGAACAAGGCTATCGCCCGGTCGGATTGTTGCTGGAGCCCGAGGATTATTGGATCGCCTCCCAGTCTGGAGTTACTTCCGATGTGCCGATCTATGATATCCGAGCCGTCGACGAGGTGGCCGCAAGCAAAAAGATCACCTGGGTTATCGTTTCTCCGTGTGCGAAGAGAGAGGTGGCGCCCGTTCTGGATCATTCCTTGGCTCCCATCCCAAATAAGATCTTGCTCTCCTCAAACGCACTAGACTTGAGCATTTGGGATCATATGTTTTGTGTTGGATCCACAACGGGAGTCAGGTTTGGAGGCGGGCATCCTGGCACTCCAAAACTGATAGCCAAGCGGCTTCTGGATATAGGCCTGACATCTTTAGCCCTTATTGGCTCTTTCCCATTCTTGGTCGTTTTGTGCATTTGGATCAAGCTTGGGTCAAAGGGGCCGATTTTCTACTCGCAAAAGCGGGTTGGGCTTGGTGGTAAGGAATTTCGGGCATGGAAGTTCCGAACGATGCAGCCGAACGCAGACAAGGTTCTGGACGATTATCTAGCGACGCATCCTGAAGCCAAGGAAGAATGGGACAAGACGCATAAACTTGGCGACGATCCGCGAGTAACGAAGGTCGGTAAACTACTGAGAGCTACCAGCATCGACGAGCTTCCACAGCTTTGGAATGTGCTCAGAGGTGAAATGAGCTTGGTGGGCCCAAGGCCTATCATAGACTCCCCGACATACGATGCGTGTTACATCCGTGACTATCCCGATGAGTACCGTGCTTACACGTCGGTAAGGCCGGGATTGACGGGGCTTTGGCAAGTAAGATGCCGAAACTCTGGAGTCTATGAACTCAGGATTTATTGGGATATGTACTATATTCGCAATTGGTGCATTTGGTTGGATATGTATCTAATCATGAGGACTGTCAAAACAGTTCTTATGCGAGAGGGATCCTAACCCGTAGCGTCTCAGTCATCGCTCCACCTGCATTGGCCGGTATGGTGTCCACAAGAAGTAGAGTAGCCCCCGTTCGTAGCGAACGAGGCAACGAGCCCCCTCTTGTAGTGGACGAGGCAACGAGTCTCTTTTTGTAGTGGACGAGGCAACGAGGCCTTCACTTTAACCGACGAAGCTATCGCCGTTTCTTGTCGTTGATATTGATCCTATTTTACAACCGTCCCGGCCATGCAGACTTGGCTAGGTAAACGAGCTGGGCTTCGCCCATAAATCCAAAACACCACAACTTCGAAATGGTAAACAAGGAACTGCGTTACGGGTATTTAGAAAGAATAGCGTAAGCCACAGTGCGCAAGCACACGTTTCACTGCTGATAACCGGATGCCAGCCCACGGGTAACAACTAACAGCCGTATCTCCGCTTAATAGTAACAATTATTCCAGTTGTTACGAATAGGCGGACCTGCACGATAGTCTGTTTCCACGGTCACCTCGCATACGGGCCTGTTGTTTGAATTGGCCCTAAAGCGTTAGCGTCCGGTTGTAGGCCGTTAACCGTGGGCTAGCCCCCTTTGGCTAATGCTTGTTTTTCAAAACGCCATCAAAGCAACACGCCCATAAGCTAAGGGCCACAGATTAAAGTATAGGGAAGTGTACTTGTATTTTTTTGACGCTAGTTGATAGTGGAACGCAGTCAAAGAATACGCTGTTCCCAACTATTCGATTGATAACGACATGATGTGGATTGGGTGTCAGTTAACATCCACTAGAGCATGTCGTGACGCAACCATTACGTGAGAGCGAAAGCAATATGAAGGGCATTGTCTTGGCAGGAGGGTCCGGTACTCGTCTGCATCCGATTACCAAGGCCATAAGCAAGCAGCTCTTGCCGGTTTACGATAAGCCGATGGTTCACTATCCGATTTCGGTGTTAATGTTAGCTGGCATCAGAGAGATATTGATTATCTCGACTCCGCATGACCTCCCTCTTTTCCGACGGCTTTTGGGTGACGGTTCCGACTTGGGAGTTCGGTTCGAATACGCTGAGCAGTCCGCTCCTCGAGGATTGGCGGAAGCATTTATCATAGGCGAGACGTTTATCGGAGGAGACCGTGTCGCACTCGTATTGGGGGACAACATTTTTTACGGGTTCCGCTTCACAGAAACACTGGCCAATGCACGTAATCGAAAAACGGGCGCAACGGTCTTCGCCTATCCAGTAAGCGATCCGGAACGATACGGAGTAATCGATTTCGATCCCGAAGGAAAAGCTCTTTCCATTGAAGAAAAGCCAAAGCAACCGAAGTCTCGTTTTGCCGTGCCGGGCTTGTACTTTTACGACACACAGGTGGTTGAAATCGCAAAGGCGACACGTCCCTCTCCGCGAGGGGAATTGGAAATCACCGACGTCAACCGAACCTATCTTGAGAAGGGAGAGTTGTACGTTGAAAAGCTTAGTCGTGGTTTTGCTTGGCTCGACACTGGGACACATTCATCCTTGCTCCAAGCAGGACACTTTGTTCAGACGATTGAAGAACGCCAAGGACTGAAGATTGGGTGTCTAGATGAAATCGCGTTCGGTCAGGGCTTCATCGACCAGTCTCAATTGTTAAAGAATGCCAGCAGTTCTCCGGCCGAGCTCAAAAAATACCTAGAGCAATTAGTTGACTAGACGCGACTTCCGTTTTGTGGCAGGGATTAATGCGAGCCGACAGGGTGAGTCACATTTCCATTTCACGGAACACCGGGCCACTCCCACTATTGGTACACTGATATTCCTATTTTTGAAGAGATAAATAAAAGGGTTGATATGGATTCGATTTTGGTAACAGGTGGGGCGGGTTTTATCGGCGGATGTTATGTTCGACAACGTCTTCAGGAGAAACGATGGAACGTCATCAATCTAGATGCTTTAACCTATGCAGGAAATCTAGAGTCGCTTCCGGAGTCTGATGAAAGACACATCTTCGTCAAAGGGGATATCGGAGATCGAGGGTTAGTTGCAGAACTTCTTGCAAAGCATAAGCCAATAGCCGTGGTAAACTTTGCGGCAGAGTCTCACGTCGACCGTTCGATTGATGGCCCCGGTGTTTTTGTTCAAACCAATGTTGTTGGTACTTTCGAGCTATTACAAGCGTCATTGGGGTACTACCGAACGCTGACTCCAGAACAACAAAAAGCCTTCCGATTTCTGCATGTCTCAACGGATGAGGTTTTTGGTTCTTTGGGGGACGAAGGAGCCTTTACTGAAACAACACCGTATGCACCCAATTCGCCATACTCCGCTTCCAAAGCCTCGTCCGACATGTTTGTCAGGGCATACCGGGAGACCTACGGTCTACCGACCTTGATTACCAACTGCTCTAACAATTATGGGCCTTATCAGTTTCCAGAAAAGCTCATACCATTGATCATCCAAAATGCGCTCGCGGGTAAGCCATTGCCTGTCTACGGAGATGGCCAGAATATACGAGATTGGTTGTTTGTCGAGGATCACTGCACTGCGATTGATCTAGTGCTCCATCGGGGCCGTGAGGGGCAGACCTATAACATCGGGGGCAACAGCGAGAAGAGAAATCTCGAGGTGGTACACCTCATTTGCGATCTGCTGGATGAGCTTCGTCCTGCGGCCGGATTATCGAGACGTTCCCTAATCACGTTCGTCAAAGATAGACCGGGGCACGATAAACGATATGCAATCGACTTTAGCAAAATCCATTCAGAGCTTGGTTGGTCACCGAGCGTAACCTTTGAACAAGGTATCCGTAACACGATTGAATGGTATCTTAACAACGACACTTGGGTGCAACGAGTTTGTTCCGGGGTCTATCGTCAAGAGCGTTTAGGGTTGGGTTAATCCCCAATTCGTTTCAATCGCGTAATTCGTATTATAGGCCCGGGAGATTTCAGATTGCCGATTGCCGATTTCAGATTGCCGATTTCAGATTGCCGATTGCCGATCGCAGTTTGTATCCCGTAGGGATGGAAGCATGTAGCCGGGGGTTGAGCGCTTCGCGACACCCCCGGTGGGTCGCGCACACGGATTTCGCATCCCGGAGGGATGCCAGACACTTGCTCATTGCTCGCATCCCGCCAATCTCCAATCTCCAATCTCTAAGAACCAAGAACCAAGAACCAAGAACCAAGAACCAAGAACTAAGAACTAAGAACTAAGAACTAAGAACTAAGAACTAAGAACTAAGAACTAAGAATGCAAATCGAAACGTAAACTTTTGGCGATTCGATTGACGAACCAAGAAAACAAAGATTTCTTTGCGAGCTCCACTTTGGCAACGCCAACGGAATCAAAATAACGATCGGGAAGCTCTGACGTGAGCATTACTGAGGCTGCATACAATGTCTCATTGGTTCCATCCGTTGCGTGAAAATCCTGGTCAGTACCGTGTCGAGAGGGTTGGCGATTATTGGATTCATGCCCTCCACCAAATCGCAATGAAAGTGACTTTGGCAATTCCTCAACGTTGCATTCGGACAAACCAACAACTTTGCCATATGCTCCACTCAACATACCCGTTCTCGGTAATAGCTTGACCGCTGCTCCTTGAGATATCTCACGCACGGAGTCCTGGGGAACGAATACCTTAGCTTGAAACTTTTGTCGGTTAGCGATTCGGCATATCGCCTCATTTTTTTTGACGTACCGCAGGCTATCGTCGCTAGACAATCCCCAGCCTGAATGGAATCCAACTTCATGTGCGTTCTTCGTAATCGGTTCTTCGTGCCAAATTCCTATCACATGTCCGTCGCGTGGGGCTCGAATAGTAAGAGATTTTATTCGCTCTTCTAATTCGCTAATGAGCTGGCTGCGACTGCGAATCTTCTCTTGCAGATCTTGCCGCTCTCGCCACATATCAGAAGTGACTTGCGTCGCAGCCAATAGCGTTGCTTCCCTTGCTTGCAGTCCCTTGATTTCCCCGGCCATACCTGCCAGTTGTATTTCCAAATCGATGTTTCGTATTCTTGCTATCGGTGTCCCAGCGCTAACCCATGCCCCTTGCTCCACGAATCGTTCGGATAGCACTCCCGCCTCTGGACATCGCACGACCTGAACATCCTCGGGTTCCATTACGAAATCGCAGACGACACGATCGGGAACAGGAATGGTTGTGATCCCCACAATTGCGACCATGGTTATTGCCGAGGCGGCAAGCAAACGTGTTTTCTTGGCGCGGATCCAAAGATCGTGACGCTTACTGAACCCCCAAGCGGTTTTGAGAGGTGCGAACAGATTGATTCCGATGAATGCAAAAACGGCTAAAAAGGCCAATGATTCGGCACCGTAGCCGGTCCCGAATTTGAGAATAAGCCAGGCTATTCCCGACAAGAGTACGACGCGATAGAGCATTGCTAGGCCGCCATAAACCACTAACAATCGTCTTGCTGATTGGTCATAGAATTCTTCGTGATCGTTCTCTTCTACGAAGAAGTAATTTCTTAGATGATATCGAAGCCGTTGTGATGCTCTGGATGCCAGATTTGGTATTTCGAATAGGTCGGAAAATATAAAGTAACCATCGGATTTGACCAATGGATTGGCATTAAACGCAACCGAAGATAACACGCACGAAGCGAGAACATGCAGCGCCGTGTAATGAATCAATCCAGGTGCCGTTATCCACCACACCCAAACCGCTAAGCTAGCGAGCATCGATTCCACGTACATTCCGGCTGCTGCGATTCCAGCGCGATGCCATTTGTTATCAATGCGCCACGAGTCTGTCGTATCGATATACAACGTCGGCACAAAAACCAAAAGAGAGACTCCGAGATTTCGGCATCTTCCGCCCAATGCCGTATACAAAACTCCGTGACCTAACTCATGGAGGATTTTTACTACGGAAAAAACGAGAACGAATCCAATAAAGTTTCCGCCTGAGAAGAAATCGAATGCTGCGGGTAATCTAGCGCGAAATTCAGCCAGATTCGCTAACAACCAGAGTATGGTAATCGCGAAAACCAGCATGTTAACAGAGACCACTGGCCAAGCGAACAGCCACTTTAGATAGGGAGTTATTGTGCTCAACATCCTCGATGGATCAATGCCGCGCAATCGGAGCGAAACAACACTCAGCACTGACTCAAAGCGTTTTTTCGCAATACGGCGTTTTTCTTTAGCAATAAGTCGATTGCCCATCCCGGCTACCGTTGATTCGACCAGTCCCTTTTCAAACAGTTGAATGGTTTGTTGCTCGATCTCCCGGATTTCTAGTCTCGCTGGTGAGAACTGCCTTTGAAACTGATCCCGAATCTGATTCGGAGTCTTGTTGCCATCAAATAGCTTTAGAAGAGCATATTGTTGCTCTGGCAAATAGAAATGCTCATTGTTCGTTGGGTTGCCAACGACAAATGTTTTCTGCCCACGAAACGACTGCTCGGAGACACGGAGATCATTTCGCATGCGGATCGGCCATGGCCGATCCGGTGTTCCTAACTCACTCACGGAGTTATCTCCGATTCAGTAGCTGGGTGAATGAGCAATTTTCCTACCATGCCCGCCCTCAGTAACCAGTGCGAACTTCCTGAATGGTCGAGCCGAGTAGGATTGTCTACCACGGCAATGGCATGGTAATGTTTGCTATCCAAGTTCGATGGCAAAATGCGGTCGAATTGTAGCCCTCTAATCTCAAAGCTCTCGCCATCGCCGCTGGAAAACGTCGCAGTTGCTGTCCGGTTGGCCAGTTTATATGTTGGTACGATCTGCGAATCGAATTCAACACGGATGGCGACACGTTCCATGTGAATGATCCTAAGAATGGTTTCGCCTTGACGAACAAATTCTCCGGGGAATTTAAATTGCTCACTTACCATGCCCGAAACAGGGCTCTTCAACGCACAGCGTTGTTCCTCCCATCGAGCTAGCTCCAGTTGCTGCTCTTTAATGTCAAAGTCGATTGACTCTTGCGTTGCACGAGCCTCCGCCAACTTCAAGTTCGCTTTTTTCTCCATCACATCCATCTTGAGCCGAAAGAGCTCTAGCTCACTCTTTTGGTTCAGCTTAAGGGTTATATCGTAGGTCGCTTCGGCTTTGGATAACAACGCTTGAGCTGCTTCCAATGCAGATCGATCGCTTTTCAAAGTCGTTGCTTTTCTAAGCTCCCCTTCCGCTAACGCCCGCTTGATCGTTTGTTCGTCCGATTCCATCTTTACAACGATTTGGTCCGCCTGGATTGTGGAGCCAGGCCGTCCGTATATATCTTTGATTCGTCCATCTCTTTGCGAGCTAACTTCCAACCGTTCTAGAGGCAATACCGCGCAATGGACTGGCAATGAATTGGCGGCGGACTTTGGTTCCGTCTTTGAACTTGTAGCCCAGGTTTCATTGGTTCTGATGTCGGCAGTTTGTTTATCGTTTGCAGTTCTAGATTCCGATCGATCCTCAGCGCACACCATCGATTCGAAAGACATGACAGAGAACAATGCTATCAACGCCCGGGCTACCCATTCACGACGAATCGATCGCTTGGCAGATAATCGCGCAGCATCGCAATGGAATGTGTGGTTAGAACTCCAACTGATTCTTGGATTGGTCATGGTCATAACCTTTAGGCTTTTATAAATACTTGAACAGGAAACGACGCAATGAATCGATTAACTGATAGGTGGTTGTGTAAATCCATGGTGCAGAGCCGAGATTGATTCTGGCGATGACGCTGGTTCCTGGCTTGACAAACTGAGCCCAGTTCTCTGGTTGATTATCAATCGAGACTTTAGCCCGAAGCACCATTCCTTCTTTTTCATCGAACGTTGCAGTATCTGCCAGCGAGATGACTTTTCCTTGATATTTCTTGCCAGGATCTGATGCTAGAACAAAAGAGACCTCTAAGAACTCTCTGTTGATTTGGTTCGACTCCTGCGCGTTTCTTACATAGCCGATTAGCGATTCGGGAATCAGGATCTCTAGCTCCCATGGTTTCGAATCATCAGCCACGGTGAGCAGGTGTTGACCCGGTTCGACCGGTAGTCGATTTAATCGCTGCGGCAAATCCCATGTAATGGATTTTCCTTTGATAGGACTGGTAATCCGGAGCTTGTTTTGTTTCTCGGCAACCAGAGCGATTTGCAAGTCCAGCGATTGTAGTCTTTCAATGAGCCCTGCTCTTTCTTTTCTGAGCGATAGGACTTGGTTGTCCTCCATCGGAGCCGTGCTGTTTAATTGGTCTCGAATCGATTGGATGGATCGTTCTGTTTCCGCGTATTCCCCATCCAGCTTCTTTCGTTCTAGCTCTAGCTCTGTATTCTTGATGATGAGTAGTGGGGTTCCTTGGTCGATCGTTTCGTCGTCCCTGAAGAGGATTTGGTCTACGGTGCCATTAACCTCTGAGTACACTTTGACTCGGCTCTGGGGTTGAGCGATACCATGTGACACCACAGTCATTGGTGCCGGACAAGCTGCGAGAATCATCAGCACGACAGCTAGCCCAACTCCTAATTGTTTTGCCCGCTTTAATTTCTTCTCACCCAGCCAATTTAAAAAACGTCCGAATCGTCTTCGATAACTTAAGAAGAAGAGCGATCCAACTTCTGTCGCATTTTGAACGCCGTGCTGGACGAGGGATTCAACAGTATTCCAGTACCGATCCCATTCCACTTTCTCAATTTTTCGTTCAATCCCTTCGACGATCAACGCAGCCAGTGGCTCACCGCGGTGGTCTTTGTCCGAGTAAAAAATGGTTTCAGGTTCGGTTCGGGTTTGGACCACATCTCGGGGAGCTGAGATCAATTGAATTGCGATCGATCGATTCTGAGTTTGCTCGTAGTACTCCTCGATCCCGGCAAGGATCTCTTCGTACGAGACCTCCAGATCGTCCGGATGAAAAAAGGATGTCTTGTTATCGGCCGCCGTTTGAACGAGTTCTTCCAATGTCCTTATGGAATCGGCGCGTCGGTCCAAATGAGAGCTGCCTGAAACCGCTAGGATCTGAAATCTCCCACCGCGTTTCCACGCTATCGAGATACGGCCGGTACCAAGACTGTTTTTGATTTCGTTAACTGCTGCTACAGAAAAATCCTTGGGCACCAAATGAGGTGCAATGGCTCGAGCCAGGAGAACTCCTTGAATTTGACTCCATGCTACACACTCAGCCTCAAAAACTTCAGGCGACTTGTCGATGGAACCGTTGAAAGCCCCAAGCTCGATTTTGATCGGCGCGGGAGCTAACCCCTCCAAGACTTGTATCTCTAGATTTCCGAGTGTCTGTTGAATTCTGTGTTCACTCGGAGCGTTGATTCCGTCCGGCAAAAACTCCTCATCGTTGGTAGATTCCAACACATCCAAATCCAACGGAATGCTCAATCGAGGTGGGTAGTCAATTTGCTCGGAATGGACGTTGGCACGGACCGTATTTGTTATGTCTTTGTTGGGTAGCTCATACGATTCGCCGTAGCTTGGTTCGCCTGAGTCAGGCTGCGTTTGGGCTCGTCGAACGGGAGTGCGTTTTGATTCCCACATCGACTTACGAGTCTTATTGACACGTCGAATACAGGCTTGTAATCCCTCGTTTAAACCGTTTTCGTAAGCGGCCCAAAGGGAGTCGTTCGTAGGGCCAGTTGTCAGATCTCGCGATCCCAGTACAAAGCAAAAAATGGACTTGGCGTTTCCATTGGATTCGATCACTAAGTTCACGGCCAAGGGAAATTCGGCGACTCCTGTGCGAGTCCATCTTTCGGTATTATCGATCGGCAATTCTATCTTTGGCCGAAACAATAAATCGCGAGCTCGCGTTTGCAACAGGTCCTTGGCTCGATCACATAATCCAGGTACGTCTCGTTTCGTACCAGCCTCGGCAATGTTCTCCAAATCGTTATCAAACTTCATCCAGGCAAATGAGGCGGCGACCGATTGCTGTTTCGATATAAACGCAAAGGCCCGTTTAAGATAGACCAATGGGTCAGCTGCCCCAGCTGCTAAGCAGTTGAGGTGTCGGTTAATACTAGAGTTTTGACCTGCATTCAATGGGCTGCTCATACGGATTCATCAGAGGTCAAGGTCCGGCTTCGGGGTAAATGGATCTTCATACTAACGCGTCCAAAACTGGGTCTAATCCCATTTGTACGATACTTTCCAGCCGCTTTCGTTCGTGCTCGAACTGAGCGATGCGCATCTTGCTTTGTTTGGCTTCATGATGGATTTGCGCTTTAAGCATGGCTCGGTCTAGTTCCCCAATCCGGATATTGCGGCTCATTTTGGATTTTTCCGAACAAGTCATTGCGCTGACCAGCAGGTCGTCTTCTCTGGAGAAGTAGGCTCGATGGGAACCGGGGTCTCCCTGACGCGCGCATCGACCGTACATCTGTTGATCGGATCGAATCGAATCATGAAGCTCCGATAGTATTACATGCAATCCGCCAGCTTCCTTGACGGAGGGAGCCAGTTTTATGTCAGTGCCGCGTCCCGCCATTCCAGTTGCGACGGTGACGGAACCAGATTCACCGGCTTTCGCGATGATTGCCGCTTCTTCCGCGTGATTCTTGGCATTAAGGGTCTTGTGAGAAACACCCCACTCGGTTAATTGAGCCGAGAGTTCCTCCGATTTTTGTATAGAGCGAGTCCCGATCAAGATCGCTCGCCCTTTCTTTTGAAGATCATCTGTTTCTCGACAGATCAACTCCCATTTCTCTTTCATGCTTTCGGTCGAGCAATTCGGCAGGGCCACGCGAAGCGATGGGCGGTGGGTTGGAATACGAACCACCGATCTGCCGTAGACCTTTTGAAATTCGTTAGCTGCTGATAAACCGGTTCCCGTCATGCCTGCGAGATGGCGATAACTCATAAAGAAACCTTGAACCGTAATTCGCGCTGAGTACTCGTTGGGCGGTGTGACAGGTACGTTTTCAATAGCCTGGATGATTTGATGCAATCCAGCTTGCAATTGTCTACCTTCTCCTAATCGCCCTGTATTCTCTTGAACGAGAACGATCTCTTTGCCACGAACGATGTATTGTTTTTCTCGATGCATACAATTATGGGCGAACATCGCTTTTTCCACATAATCGAATACGTCAAACATGGAATAGTGATTGGAGACTTGGCTTCCATTCGCCAAATCTCTCACTTTAGATCGACCATCGCGAGTCAGTCGAAAAGATCGATCGATTTTGGATCGCTCGTAATCATGATCCAGAATTAGACGTCCAGCGATTCTGACGGCCCAGTGGCAGAGTTCTTCCAATGCGAATCGTGGGTTTCCAGCTGTACCCAAGATTAATGGCGTATTGGCATCATCAATTAAGAGCGAGTCAGCTTCGTCTGCCAGGATAAAGAACCGGGCACGTTGTACGCACGAGTTTGTTTGCGTTACATGCGAGGGGGTAGCAGCCCGGCTCGGTGTCGCAATACGATCCCTTAGGAAATCGAAACCAAATTCAGTACCGGTACCGTAGGTAATGTCGTATCCATAATTGATTCGTCGTTGATCCGGTTTCATATCGCCATTAACAAACCCGCAGGAGAGCCCTAGCTGGCGAAACACATTCGCCATAGTTTTGGCGTCCCGTTCGGCCAAGTAGTCGTTGCTCGTTGCTAGATGAGCTCCTTTCCCTAGCAATCCATATAGATACAGAGGGAACAAGGCCGTGATGGATTTCCCTTGACCGGTTTCCATTTCGATAATTCGGTCGTGAGCGAGATGAACACCTCCTAGAATTTGAACGGGATAGTGACGATATCCGAATTCTCGAAAGGCAGCTTCTCGAACGAGACTAAATGCGTCCGGTATTAGTCTCGCTAGTTTTTTCTCACTGCGAGCACGCACAGTAAGTTCTTTCGAACGTTGAAGCATCTCCTTCGGGCTAAAGCCTGAGACGACACGTTCGAGAGAGAGAACCTGGTCGACTAATTGCGCTGGCGAGGTGGCTACAATCGACTCTCGGACGCTTCGAATAAATCCGTTCCATTTCGATGCAACGGATGACTTATGAGCAGGTGAAAGGGTACTGCTAACCATTTTCTACTCCATGCTCTGATTTGTTAGTTCACCCAGATCCCATTGCTGAATATCTTTTGGCTCGGTGGCCGATACTTCCTCCGCAAATTCACTGTCCATCCGGTTGAAAAACAAGCATTAGCCGCGGGGCGCTAGCCCACGGTTAACGGCCGATAACCGGACGCTAGCGCGTTCGCGGCTCATTAAAGCAACACGCCCTTACGCTTCGGTTTGTTACTGCTTCCCTCGCTTACACTTCGGGTCGTTATTCGTCCCTCGCTTACGCTTCGGGTTGTGGTTGGTCCTGGCGGAACAGGAGCGAGCTGTCACTCTCGATCCTGTTCCCTGATACGCTCGACTCGTTGACGATCACCGAATTCGTAGACGAAAACGATTGGGCAAGTGATTCGGACTGGGAAACATACACGAGAAGGATGAACTGTCGAGGAAACTGACCTGGTATATTCGCTTTACCTGAATTAACAAACCATGCGATCCGATCTAACCTAACATCCGATAAGATCGCTTCAGTCGCTAAAGGGGTTTAACCAACCGATGCTAGCTTAGGAACCGAATGGACTTCGTCTCACCAATCCAATCGAATCACCTAGGAGGATTGCGCGGCTTTTGCTCGGCGTTGGCTATCGGTTTGCCTCTTGTTATCCCCGCCATCGCCTCGGGCCAGAGTTTCCAGTACTCCGAGCCTCGAAATACCAATACTCCGACTATTCCCTCGATCGATCAAACCTTATCTGCTGCGCAATCTGCCCCATCGGGCCAATCATTACAGCTTAACCAATCTACTCAGCCGAATTACGCAGCCGAGGTTCAACGTCCCCTTCCGAACTGGGCATCCATGGCCCTTATCGAACAACATGTTGCACATGCTAGCGTGTTTGAAGGAGCACCATTTATTCGATTGTCATTGCCCGACCTGATCGAACGTACCTTTACCAATTCGATTAAGCAGCGAGAGATCATTCTCCAGCCCACCGAAACACGGCAGCAAATCAATCGCGAGTTTGGAACATTTGATCCGGCCGCGTTCGTTCGCTCGCAATTTGATGTCCAAAATTTGCAAACGAAACAAGAAGACAATTCCGTCGCCTTTGGAGTAAAAAAAAATCATCGTTACGGTGGCACTCTAGAACTCAATGAAACACTAGGTGTCCAAGATAACTTAGGTGCGTTAGCGATCCCGGATCAAGGAGTCGCGTCCTTGAACATGATCTACTCCCAAGAGGTCTTGCGAGATGGTGGAAGGGTCGTCGCCTTAAGCCGCGGATTAATTGCCAGCTTTCGCTACGACGAAGAGTATGCCAGAGCATTGTCCCAAAGCAACCAGCTCTTTGAAAAAGTGCTTCAATCCTATTGGCAGTTGTACCGGGCGCGAGCCAACTACTTTATTCAGCGATCTCTCACCGTTGCTTCATGGGAGCTTCTACAGCAAATTGAGGAACGCAGTAATCAGCTTGAGCGTGCTATCAATTCGCTTGAGCAAGCCCGTGCACTGTACTTAGAAGCGCGTGGTGATTTGGTTGACGCCCAAACGCGAGTGCAACAGTCGCAGGATGCGCTCTTTCGATTGGTGAACGATCCGGCTCTCGATCCATTGCATACCGAGATTTTCACAGTCGAAGCACCGACTAAACTCGATTCTCAGCTCGAGCCTTGGTTCGAGATCTCCGAGGCCGTTCAATATCGCCCCGAGGTTCGCGAGCGATTGGCAGCTATCCAGCAAAACGCAGTCGAGGAGCAAGTTTCCTTGAATCAGATCTTACCCAAGTTGACATTCTCGATTCGGTCCTCATTGAACGGCTTCGAAAACGATCGTGATTACCGCGCCGCGTTATCAAGTTTGGATCAGCTGCCGATGTCGGCGGCGGCGAGCGCTAACATGGAGATGTTTCTCAATAACCGAACCGCGAGAGCTCGCAATAAAGAAACGCAGATACGAGCCAGCCGGTTGATGGCAGCTTATGAAGACCAACTCCAATTGATTCGCGAGGAAGTCTTGCAATCGCTTCGAGTGATAAACAATGGGCCTGAGAAGCTCGATTTGCGTCGTTTGACTTTGCTCACACGCGAACGGGAAGTGAATGCCATCGTCGACAAGATATGGGTTAATCCCGACGAGGGAGTTTCGATCGTCAATCAACTGGAGCAATTGTTTCAAGCGATCAATCGTCTAGTAAGAACGCAGCAGCAGGTCGTGGAAGCCAACATCGAGATTCAGACGTCGCTCGTTTCGTTGATGCGTGCAAAGGGAGTCTTGGTGAGTGCGCAAGTAGTACCGCGTGATATCGAAATCGACATCCCCGGTCCATTGCGATCCACGAAGCAGTTGATTGAAAAGAATGCCGATGGAATCAAAGCCGTCCGCGATCGCGTCATTCACGAGCCAAGGCCGTAATGATTGGCGATTTTAGATTGGCGATTTCAGATTTCAGATTTCAGATTGCCGATCGTCGATCGCGGTTTTTTATCCCGAAGGGATGCCAGCACCGCGCATGTCGCTGTCATCCCTCCAATCTCCAATCTCCAAGAACCAAGAACCAAGCGAAGCGCTAATCTTTATTATCGTTAAAATTCTCACATCCCGATTTCGTGGTCAAAAAATCAGCAATGTCCAATCGGAAGCCATCAATTTGACCGTACGGATCGTTACGAACCAATCAACCGATTTGTAGGCCTCGTTTTCAAATTCGCTGGGCAATTTCCTAAAGAATCTTAATTGATAACGGACGGCATTCAGTTAGCATTCACAGGCGAAATTGGTTCGTCGCTTGAGACAAAATGGGACCAAAGTTCTTTTTTCTGCGAGAACACAGCAGGGATTTTGAAGAGGCATTATGATCGTATTGCTCGGATCTAGTGGTTATGTCGGTGGATATTTTGCTCGAGAACTTGAGACCAGGGGGATTCCTTATATCGCCCCCAGCAGAACACATTGTGATTACTACGATCCCTCCGCTGTAACCGATCTCATTCGACAAGTGGATGCCGAATATCTCATTAACTGTGCGGGTTACACGGGCAAGCCGAATGTGGACGCTTGTGAAGCGGATAAAACGGAGTGTCTAAACGGCAATGCCATTTTGGTTGGCCGTATTCGTGAGGCCTGCGAACGAGCCAATATTCCGTGGGGGCATGTCTCGAGTGGTTGTATCTTCACTGGCCGCAATGATCTAGGTGCAGGATTCACCGAGACCGATCCCGCGAATTTCTCGTTCCGAACCAACAATTGCAGTTTCTATTCCGGGACCAAAGCGTTGGGAGAAGAGATACTCGCCGACTGCGAAACGTGCCACATTTGGAGGCTGCGAATACCGTTTAATCACGTTGACTCGCCACGAAATTATCTTTCCAAGCTGATGCGATATAGCCGGCTATTGGAAGCTGAGAATAGCCTCTCTCATCTCGACGATTTCGTGAGAGTTTGCGTTGATTGCTGGGTCAAGCGAGTACCGTTCGGAATCTACAACGCCACCAACACGGGTTCGGTTACAACGAGGCAAGTTGCCGACTTGATTCGCAAGCATTTGACGCCTGACAAGCAGTATGAATTCTTCAAATCGGAAGACGAATTTATGCAGATGGCTGCCATCGCGCCACGTTCCAATTGCGTTTTGGACAACTCCAAGCTTCTTGAAACAGGCATCCATATGCGACATGTGGAAGAAGCCATCATGGAATCGCTCCAGAACTGGGTTTGGGAGCCAGTCGACGCTCAAGTCGCGGTCTGAGATAATTTCAGATTTCAGATTTCAGATCGCGGTTTTTATCCCGAAGGGATATGTGATTCGCGATCACCGATCGCGGATTGCATCCCTCCGGGATGCAAAACCAAATCGTGTACCCACCGGGGGTATCGCGAAGCGCTCAACCCCCGGCTACATGCTGCCATCCCTTCGGGATGAAAACCCAAATCTTCAATCGGCAATCGGCAATCATAAATCGCTTCTCCCTCCGGGATACAAACCGCGATCTTGCGATCGGGCAGGCGAATGACGTATCCGTACGGGATGAAAAAAACAATCGCCAATCGCCAATCGCCAATCGCCAATCGCCAATCGCCAATCGCCAATCGCCAATCGCCAATCGCCAATCGCCAATCGTCTCCCCCCTATTGGTGGTGGTCGGCGTTGGAAGCTAGTAATCCACATGTCGAGACCGAACTGTAATTTTAAGGCATGTTTTTCAGGGCGCAAAATTGGGGGGGATTGACCTTGCGAGTGTTTAGGGTCGGTTGGGGCTCCCTTAACCAAGCTGCTTGCTTCTCGTCAGAAGAGCCCTGGACAAAAGATCCTTGAATGGGTCGAAATCCGCCTTATACTCGGATACATTGTTAACAGATCAACGTTGTTTTATTTAGGGAATTCGACTCCTCGCGGAAACCAAAATCTTACACGCGCTCACATCTCTGCTTACAGCGACGTTGCTTTCTGGCTCGTTGGCCCAGGGTGTCCCCTGGGAACCACCCTGTTAGTTTATACGTCGAAACATAGCTGAATTTTTGGAACTGCCGGCAGGTCAGTCTGTTTCGGTTCAGTCCATATGTTACGGACTGTGAAGAAACGGTTTGACACCTCAGGGTTGGGGTGGAGAATCAATTTGTTTCACTGTCACCACCGAATGATTCACGCCCTCCCTGAGGGGCTTTTTACAAAATTCCTCCCACGCGAATATGAACGACACACGCCAAAGTTCCAGTCCTAAAAGGGAATGGCTCATAGGATTCTTACTGCTTACACTAGCGTTAATCGGCATCTCATTTTATCCGGTCTTTCTAAGGCTAGGGCGAATGTGGTGGATTAGTCCGGATTACTCCCACGGGTTTCTCGTGGCTCCGTTCGCTGGTTATTTGATCTACTTGAAACGGAGCCAGTGGCTACCTCTTTTGAAATCGTTCGAACCGGGCGGGTTTCATATTGCCGCCGGGATCGGCTTGATTCTGCTCGCTTTCTGTCTGCGAACGATAGGCATTCTTGGCAGGGCTTTACCCGTCGAGGGGCTCTCCATTTTGGTTCTAGCCGCAGGATTGATTTGGCTGTTGATGGGACCTCGCGGAGTTTGGATTAATTGGGCGGCAATCGCGTTCCTCGTTTTTATGCTCCCGTTGCCTAGCCATCTCAATCGGATTGTGCGGGGTAATCTTCAGACCATTGCGACCGACTTGAGCATCATTTGTTTGCAGACCATTGGTGTGCCCGCCATCGAACGGGGAAATGTTATCAGCCTGCCCAACTCCGAAGTGGGGGTAGTCGAGGCCTGTTCTGGTATCCGTATTTTGGTCTCGCTCGCTGCCATTGCCTTTGGAATGGCTGTGCTTTCCGAGACCAATTGGCTGAGACGAACGCTTCTAATGGTGGCGGTTGTTCCGGTCGCATTGATTGCCAACGTCAGTCGCATCGTGATGACGGCGATAGGTCATGAGTATTTTCCGACCTGGTCGGCAGAGATTCATGACATAGCCGGGTGGGTAATGATTGCATTGGCAGTCATTTTATTGATACTGGTAAAGAGATTTTTAGCCGCCTTATTGATTACCAACGATCAGGAAAAAATTCCGGTCGCTGGTGATCTAGCGGTTAGATAAAGATGTTTCTTAGGGGTTTGTTAAGGCTTTATTTATGTCAATTCAATCACCGAAACCTGTAACCGATGTCATCATCGCCCCGCCCCGTCAATTGTCCCAGGGTACAGGAGCTCCTCGGCGACCGCAGCCCAACCGGCCAGCGGAATCGACTCCGGGCATTAACATTGCCTCTATTCTGGGGGCGATTCGTCGACATTGGCCTATCGCGACTGTTGTTGGCTTAATTTTGGCACCGTTAGCCGGAATTGCTGGCTGGATAGCCTTGGAGCCCAAGCATGCGGCGACCGCGTTTCTTCGAATTGATTCCAACGACACACCTCTAGCATTTCAAACTGCAGACCGAGTCGCAAACGGAATTGTCGCGTTTAAGGTTTACAAAAACACGCAGAAGCAACTGGTGACTTCTCCGTTAGTCTTAAACACGGCGTTGGCGGATGAAAAGGTTTCTACGTTGTCCTCAATTAAAACGTCTCCCGACCCAATGCAATCTCTTATCAACGGGATCAAAGTAACTTTTCCGGATGATAGCGAGGTCATGGCAGTGGAACTCGCCTCGCAGTCCATTAGTGATTCCAAGATAATCGTTGACGCGATCGTGAATGCCTACCTCAACGAAGTAGTCCTCGCGGAACGCAACGAACGCGTCAAACGACTCGAAAATTTAGAAAAAGCTTTTTCCGAGACAGAAGGAAAAACCAGGGCGAAACACGCTGAACTCCGTCAAATCGCCGACACCCTAGGAACGGGTGATAGTCAAACAATTTCTTTGGCTCAGCAAACCGCTATCCAACAATTTGGGTTGCTTCGAACAGATCTCAATAAAGTTTCTTTCGACCTTCTCAAAACGGAGGGGCAACTCGAGTCGGTTCGCCAACAAATTGTCCGAGCCAAAGAGCTTCTAGAATCGGCTCCTAATCTGAATTCTTCCGCTGCAGAAACCGTCAACGTCGGTTTGTCTGAGCTTGCTATCGATGAGGCATTAGGAAGAGACCCGTTGTATCAACGGCACATTGCCGAGGGACGCGAGCTTACAAAAAAGATACGTGATATGGAGCGTCGTTCTTTAGGCGAAAAGTTGATCGGTCCCACCAGAACCGATCTTGCGGAAATAAGACGTTTAGCCGAGGAGCGTCGAGAAACCGTCGTGTCGCTCCTCAAGCGAGACATGGAAGTCAAGAAGAATGCGCCGGTTGTCGTGACCAACGCCAGTAATCTTTCAGGTACTTCGGTCGCGGATATGGGGCAAATCGAATCCAACCTCGTCCTCGAAATCGGTATCCTCAACAAGCAGAAACGTAAGCTTGAAGAAGATATCAAGGCAATTGAGGATGAGGCCAAGAAGTATGGTCGCTCCTCCATAGATATGGAGATGATGCGAGCGGAAATTCAATCGGGTGAGGACGTGCTTAAGCGTTTATCAGCGGAAATCGAAGCGACCCGTATTGAGCTCAAAGCGGGGTCGAGAATTTCCGTCATTTCCAACGCTTCCGTTATCGAAGGGCCTGACCTTAAGAAGAGACTTGCTGTTACGGCAGCGGGTGGAATGGCTGGTTTGTTTTTGCCTCTGATTGGCCTAGTAGCATTCGACTTAAGACGTCGGCTCATTGATGATCCTGCCAAAGCCGCCAACGAACTGAACATCGAGGTTCTGGGAACTGTACCACAGTCGAGGAAGCTCCTGGGGCATATTCAATCCGAACCCAAGAAACAGAAACGCAACCGACAGGAATCAGGCTTTGTCGAGTCGGTTCAAGCGATGGTCGCGATGTTAGTCAAGAAAGCAAAATTCGATGACAAACGTGTTCTTATGGTAACCAGTGCTGCCCCCAGCGAAGGAAAGAGCACCCTCTCCCAAAACCTATGGAGCGGGCTTAATAGCTCCCGTTACCGATGTATTTTGGTCGACATGGATTTTAGGCGTCCCTCAATCCATCGCACTCAAAAAGTACCCATCGGGATCGGTGCGACGGATGTATTGAGTGGTGAGGTGACTCTGGAAGAAGCCATTCGAGAAGTTGCTCCGAATACGTTTGTTATGACAGCCGGTTCGAGGCGAACGATCAACTTGGCTGCTCTTGGTGCGGATGAATTGCCCAAATTTATAAGTGATCTTCGTAGCCAGTTCGATTTCGTCATACTGGATACTCCTCCACTATTGCCAGTGGTCGACGGTCGCATCATCGGCGAACATGTTGATGGTGCCATTCTCTCCACCTTTAAAGACCGCAGTCGTTTACCACAACTAGTGGCTGCCGTAGAAACTCTCAAAGCGCACGATGTTCCCGTTTTGGGAGTCGTTCTATGCGGGTTTTCCACAGGCACCTATGGCTACGGTTACTACGAAACAGAAAAGTAGCACCACGCTCCATTAATCATCCAACCATCGTAGAGCGTTTCTCCAGGAACGCTCTAATGCCTCGTCTAGGAAGTACCTTTGATTGAAAATACCAAGAATCTCAACCCGCAGCGTGAGGGCTTGTTGCTTTAATCGAAATTGGATGTTTAGCGCACGTAAAATGGGTACTCCTGCCCGTTTAATGGCGTTTTGAAAAACGAGCATTAGACGCAGGGCGTTAGCCCACGGTTAACGGTCGACAACCGGACGCTAGCGCGATTCGGCTAATTAAAGCAACCCGCTGCGTGAGCAAGGGACTGAGTTACTGGAAATTCCCTCGCTTATACTTCGGGTTATGACCAACAGCAACGTCTGGACGATGGCACTAGATTCAAGAAGCTACCCACAAAAGATGTTTCACGATGAAAAAATATAGTCTTGCGATAATCGGCTTGGTCCTTTTTTGTATTGGTTCGGTCTGGCTGCAGCGCGGCTTTAGTTTTACCGTTTTACCTCCATCACAATCACTCTCTAGCTTCCCAAGAAGCTTTGATGGTTGGACCGGTGAAGAAGAAGAAATGAGCGATGGCGTGGCAAATATTCTCGATGCTCACGAGATGTTGTCCCTTCGATTCACTCGCGGATTAGACGGTCCCGTATTTGTACACGCCTCCACCTGGATCGCTCCTGATAGCGTATCCGAAACCTGTCCACACCATCCTGATATCTGCTACCGGGGAAATGGCTGGACTCCCTCGGATACCACTGTCATTGCTACGGAAACGGCAGATGGAAAAACGATTCCTGTTCAAGTATCAAAGATGGGTCGAGGGGACGCGAGAGTTATCGTTGCCTTTACTTATCGCATGGGGGACCAGTTTTTTGCAGATGAATTGGCTGCCAGATCGGTTCAACTGAAACAATTTGGAAATTCGACCTGGCCTGCCGTCACGAAGTTTATGGTGCAAACGCCCCATGCGTCCGTCGAGGATGCGAAGCCTACCATTGAGTACTTCACGAAGAAGTTCTTTTCCTGGCATGACCCAGCACCGCAGTCCTCTCTTTCAAACTGAATGCCTAGTCCGCCATGATCAAGATCAATCGGAAACTTCTTGCTATCTCATTGCTGGCGACCGTCTTGCTTGGTGGCGCTGTATTTGGAATACGCGCTTGGCAACTCACTAAACAAAGTAGTTTTTATTTCGAGTTGGCTCGCAAATTCAAAAGTGAGGGTGAATTTGCGAATGCTGTCAACCAATTCCGACGCGGCTTAGCGTTAGAACCAAAGAATTTTGATGCCCAATGGGATCTGGCTATATCACTTGAGTCTTTGGGGAACTTCGAGCCTGCTTATACGGCGGCTCAAAAAGCGGAACAACTCCGAATCGATAACAAAGATGTTCAGAAGTTGCTTGGAAATTTAGCCCTGCGAATTGGCCGATTTGATGACGCGCAGCGACGAGCCAGTGCTTTGCTTGTTTCCGATCCGAAGAACCCCGAATTGCTGCTACTGCGTGGCCGAGCGCAATTCGCTTCAAAAAACGTAGATGCCGCACTTTTGGATTATCGAGAAGTATCGGCTTTACCGGACGCTCCCGTCGAGGCATTGGTCGAGCTTGCAACCATCCTTGCGGAAAGTAAAAAACAATATGATGAGTCCCTTACGGTCGCTTCCAAGCTGCTTTCCCACCCAGACGGATCCGCTGCTGTTCTGGCCCACGGACGATGGTGCACACAGCAGTATGCCCGCCGTAGCATATCGACAACTTTGGAGGGGATTGCTTCAGTTGAGAAACTCTTGGATCTCGCAAAACAGGATGTCGAAAACCTTCTTAAACAAGCCGGTGACTTGCCGTCGTCCTATGCCTTTGCGGCACGTGTCGCCAGCCTATCCAATGACCTGGAGCGATCACTCGAGCATGTTGATGCTGGTCTGGTTAAATTTCCAAACGATATAGAACTCTACGGGTTAGGAGCGGCTTCAGCCACAGCCTCAGGCAAGACCGAGGTAGCGGAAAAGTACCTAACGACAGGACTCGAGCGTGCGCCCACCGATAATTCTCTCCTCTGGGAGTTGGCCAACCTTATGCTGGAGAAAAAGTCCTTTAAAGAGGGACGAGATGCTCTGGCACGACTCAAAATTAATAACTATCAGCAATCGCTAGTGGCATTTCTCGACGCCCGTTTCTTCGCGGGCGAGGGAAAACATCTCGATGCGATTCGACAATTCGAAGCCGTGCGATCAACCCTGGTCGACTCCCCGGAATTGCAACGCATTATCGACTTGGAATTGGCCAAATCGTACGAAGCGATTGGGAATCGCAGCCGCCAAATCGCTGCCCTTCGACGTGCTGTCTCTTTGAATACTGGCTGGCTCGCGGCCCGTGAACAGCTCGCGATTGCACTCCTGGCAGCGGGGCGAATTGAGGAAGCAACCGAAGAATATCGTAGCCTTGCGAATCGGCCTGGTGTACCGATCGGAGCTCCACTCAATCTGGCTCGGCTGATGGTTATGCAGAACCTAGCCCGCGATCCCAATCTACGAGATTGGAATGCCGTGGACGAACTATTGAATCGCATAGAGGCTGCGGGTGGAGATAAAGAAGAGATCACCATTCTCAGGGCTGAGTCTCAGCTAGCCCAGGATAAACCTGACGCCGCGCGAGAGTTGCTTAAGACTGTTAGTGATACGGACCGTGGCGTTGCTGCCGCTATCCTACTCGAAGTTAACCAAGGACAATCAGCTGCTGCAGATGAGATTCTCGATGCCAATCAGTTGAAACTGGACAGTAGTTCCGAAGTCCGTCGCGCAGCCATACTCCGTTGGCTTTCCGCGATCGACGCGTCCAGTTCCGATCGAATCGCGAAACTGATTCTCCCTCCTGAAAGCTGGCAGGTAACGGATCGAATCGGATTCCTCGCCGAGGTCGTTCCCATTGTGATCCGAAGTGAATCATTCGGAATTGCTAAGGTCGGTTTGACTCTTCTCGAACAACTCGATCCCACAAATCTTGTAGCTAAATCATCTTTACTAGAAATAGCTAGTCGCGAAAAGAACAAAGAGGAAATGCTAAAGGCGTTATCGCAGATCGAAGGCATCACGGGGCGTTCCGCAACGTGGTATTACGGACAAGCGTTGGCCTCGGTGGTTGGCTTGGCTCAAATTAGCAAAGAGGATAATGCTAAAGCCCAGACCTACCTGGCCGAGGCAGAGGTTCTAACCCCTGATTGGCCTGACGTTCCCGCCTTTTCCGCGAATTTGCATGATGCATCGGGGGACTCCGATACGGCAGTCGTAAAGTACATCCAAGCGTTCGATTTAGGTTGGCGTCGGATCGAAACCATTCAGCGACTGTTGGGTTTATTGGCCCAAAAGGGACGTTACTCCGAAGCGGACTCGATCATCCGTCGAGCAAGCCAAGCGAATCCATCTTTGTCGAGTTCCATGAGCCGCATGGCGTCCGAGATTAGCGCTCAGTTAGCCAATCTGCAGCGCGCGATTGCACTCGCTCAGGATGCCGCTGAAAAATCCCAATCAGCCAAAGACTATGTCTGGTTAGCTCAGCTCAGAGACATCAACCGTGAAACCGAGGCCGCAGAACAGGCTTATAGAAAATCACTCGAGCTCGCACCAAATGATGCCGCCATCCAAGTTGCTTGGGTGAGGTTCTTGAGTCGCACAGCAAGACTAGAGCAAGCAAGGCAATCAGTGCGCCTGTTGGAGCAGCAGATTGATCAAAGCAAACCATCCGAACAGCTTATGCTAGCGGAATGTTTTCTCTCTTTGGGAATGCAGACTGAGATTCAGCGGATCGTTGGAAACATCAAGCGAGACCAACTGCAGGGCCTCGGTGAACATAGGCGTTACTACGATCTTTTTGTTGGCATTAGCCAATCGCAAGATCGCACAAGCTGGCTTGAGAGTTTTCTCACTAAAGGAGTTTCCAATCCCTCCGTTTCAACCGCCAACACAGACAAGTCTTCTGACGACTTAGTTAGCTGGGCGCGACGGCAATTGGCTCTCGAGTGGATCACAGCGGGCAGAAACTACGAACAAGCGAAACAGTTGTTAGGAGCAAATTTGGCTCTTGCGCCTAAATCATGGGAGGATCGCCGAGCTCTCGCAATATTGCTCGCTGTAACCAGCGGCGTGGACAAACCGCAAGAAGCCATCACCATGTTTGAATCCCTCATGGCGGAGGGCTGGAAGCCTCAAGGGGACGATGGTTTTTTTCTGGGTGAGCTGTATGTCAAGCTCGGGGATTGGTCCAAAGGGAGCCGTTACTTTTTGCAGGTGCTCGGAAACGCGGAACGCCGTCAACCGAGATACCTAAAGCGTTACGCGACTCTGTTGCTCTCGCGCAAGGACCCCAAAGAAGCCGAGCTCTGGGTCGATCGACTTCGGGAAGAAGGAGTCCAGGATGCGGAGACAGCGAACCTTTTGGCTGAGGTTCGATTCCAACGCAAACAGTGGGACGACCTTTTCGACGTTCTTGTCGGCGACGGAAAGCAGAGCTTAGAGAAAGATTGGTTTGAAACCACTCTTTCCGTTCGTGAACGTTATGAATTAGCCAGCACGGTTTTGACTCGACTCAAAACAGAGGAACAGAAAGAAATCTACGAGCGATTGTTGCCTCGCGTTGAGAAAATGGGTGAAAAGCTCGCCGAGAGCAGTGATTTCCCCGGCGCTTTCTATGCGACGCAACTCTTGAGCCGCGGTGAGACCAAGAAAGCGATTTCTGCGCTGGAGAGGGTTCTCAATAGTACTAAGCTAGACGATTTGGCCAGCTTTATCGATACGGTTTTGCAACGCACGGATGTGGCGACTGAGGATTTCAAACGGCTTGAGGGAATGGTCCGGAGCACAGACGGATTTGGTCAGAACAACGGCTCGAAAGTGATTGCCGCTCGTCTCTGCGAACAGCAAGGAGACTTCCCAGGCGGGATCGAGTTATACCGTTCGATTTTGGCTGATGATCCAAACAATGCAGTCGCCCTCAATAATTTGGCGAATCTTTTGGCGTTAACAAAATCGCAATTGCCAGAGTCGTTACAACTCATTGAAAGAGCGATCAAAAACAATGGTGAGACCCCGTATTTAATCGACACGCGAGCGGTTTGTCGCCTAGCCTCATCGGACATTGCTGGTGCACTAAAGGATATGGAGTTGGCGGTCGGCGTATTCCCACACCCCTATTTGCGATTCCATTTGTCTTGGGTTTTATTGACCAAGGGAGACAAGGCCGCGGCCAAGAAGCAGTTCGATCTCGCTATAAAGGACGGACTTCAAATAGGTCAAGTTCACGTCTTAGAGCGCCCGGTTTTCGAACAATTAAAATCGTTACCCTAACCATTACGTTATAACCACTACTTCAACCCGCAGCGTACGCGAGGGACTGCACTTCAAACCCACATCAGCCGCCGGGCGCTAGCCCCCGGTTAACAACCAGACGTGCGATGGGCACTCCTGCCCGTCCACCACACCCAAACCCGCCCAACCACCCAACCTGATGCGCAAGCAAGGGAATGGGAACACAATAACCCGCAGCGTAAGCAAGGGTCATACACAACCGCATGGTTGTCCGGGCAAAAACACTCCCCGGTCACCCACAAGAACGAAGTGCGCGTTCAGCGAAGCGCTGAAGCGAGGTTCCTAGTTCTTAGTTCTTGGTTCTTGGTTAAAAACAAAACAATAGCGGAGTGGCGCAAGCCGCCCGGTAGGGTTCCAACCCATTACCCGCCCATGATTCCACCAGTAAATTCCACCAACAGTAATTCCGTCCCATCTCCCGCTTAAAGCAAAAAAACAGTTCTTGGTTCCTAGTTCTTAGTTCTTGGTTTAAAAGCCAATTACGAGCGTTGCCCGCCCTCGGGCCACATGAAAAATGAATTCCAACTAAGAACCAAGAACCAAGCACCAAGAACCATGTCTCCCAAACCCATCCGCATCGCGTTGGCAGGCGCCCCTCCTGACACAACCAATTTGGGCGTCAACGCCCTCATGGTTTCCACGCTTTCGGGCCTAGCCCAGCGGATTCCTTCCGCAGAGTTCGTGGTCTTTGATAACTCCAAGGGAACACGAACCGAAACCGTTCCCTTTAGCGACACGACAAACGCCAAGGTCCAGTTCGTTGGGGTCCGAAATGGGAAGAAGCTTTGGCAAGGGACCAATCTGAAATCAGCGTTGGCATTGGGGGGATTGGGAGTTGTGGGCACTTTGGTGCATCCACTTGTTAAGGTTGTGGATTCCTGCGACATGATCCTAGATATATCCGGCGGCGACAGCTTTAGCGACATCTACGGGTGGAAACGGTTCGCATCAGTTGTAGGTACAAAACGACTCGCTGTTCAGCGTTGTAAGCCACTCATTTTGATGCCGCAAACCTATGGCCCTTATCGCGAGGCTGTCCCCCGTTCCATCGCCGCAACGGCGGTCAAGCATGCGGATATGTGCTGGGCCAGAGACGAACGAAGCTTCGCCATTTTGAAAGACTTACTTGGTTCGAGTTTTGATGGGGAACGCCATCGGGTTGGAGTGGATGTCGCGTTTCTGTTGCCTCTGCGTCGTTTAGATGCGGGAACTCCGGGCAATAAAGAATTGATTCAATTCATAAACACGGACCGAACCCAAGAGCCCGTCATTGGCCTAAACATTAGCGGACTAATATTCAATGACCCGGATGCAGCTCGCAACAACTATCACTTTAAGGCGGATTACAACCAAACTATTCAATCGATTATTGAGCGTTTCCTGAAGCAGACCAATTGTAAATTGGTTTTGATTCCCCACGTCATGATTTTGAACAACGTCGAGTCCGACACGGACGCCATGAAAAAGCTTATCGGTCCTTTGCAGACCCGTTATCCAGGTCGCGTGCAATTGGCGACCAATCGAATGGATCAAGGGGAAGTGAAATGGCTCATTGCCCAGATGGATTGGTTTTGTGGTACTCGCATGCACGCCACAATTGCCGGGCTTTCTACGAAAACTCCAACAGCAACCAT
>Ga0315899_10000543_pt1 | contig 45571 bp, 30 predicted proteins | sample LakEriMetagenome_2_FD_203518 | JGI IMG/M metagenome (GOLD analysis project Ga0315899, IMG submission 203518) | Freshwater fungal communities from buoy surface, Lake Erie, Ohio, United States - Buoy 4 MA112 | ecosystem: Environmental > Aquatic > Freshwater > Lake | place: USA: Lake Erie, Ohio...
CTCTTCCCCGTCAACCGTTCCTCCAAACCCAAAACGCCTCGATAAAATTTCTGTGTCCTCCGCTGCGCGGGGGTCTGGGGGAAAACTTGCAATCCTGCTCGAAAAATTTATTAAATCAACAAGCCCTTACGGTTCGGGTTACCATTGATGCTTTCCTCCCCTGCGGGGCGGGTTACCATTGGTGTGTGTGGTGGCCGTTGGCCACGCAATGGTAACCCGACGTGTAAACGAGGCAGCAGCGGATTGACGGTCGACTGCATTAGCAGCAGTCCCCGAGGCCTATCGGTTTATTGAGCGATGGGGCTTATGTAGAGCGTACCTATGAGCGATGGAGCGTGTACTGTAGATGCCTCCCTTACGGTTTGGGTTACCATTGATGCTTTCCTCCCCTGCGGGGCGGGTTACCATTGATGTGTGTGGTGGCCGTTGGCCACGCAATGGTAACCCGACGTGTAAACTAGGCAGCGGCGGATTGACGGTCGATTGCAAATGAACGATGGGGGATATACCCACCGATATATCCTGAAGAACATCCGTACTTTAAGAACGATGCTCCGAGATGCCTAATCGCTTCATTTTCTTATACAGCGTGGTCCGGTTGATTCCTAAACGCTCCGCAGTGGTATTGCGATTCCAGTCGTAACGAGCTAAAGCCTCCACGAGAATCTGCTTCTCTGGGCCAGCTAACGCTTCGTCTAAGTCTCGGTAAGTCTCTGACCAGCCAACAGAATTCTCCGACCCATGCAAGGCCGCTTGGAACTGGTGTTCCGCAGTTGGCGATTGCGATCCTATGTGCGGTGTATCAAGCTGACTGGATAAACCCAAGATTTTATCAATGGTTTGTGCAGTGATCGTTTCCCCGCTGCTCATCATCACAGCGCGGTGAATCAAATTCTCCAATTCACGAATATTTCCCGGCCAACGATAATCCCTCAAGCGATCCATCGCTTGCGAACTAACCGACATTACGGGCACGCCTGTCTCAATCTTGCAAAACATCGCATTCGCTTCATGCAAAAAATGACTGGTCAAATCAGGTAGGTCGTCAAGCCTATCTCGAAGCGGTGGAATGACGATCGGTACAACGTGAATTCTGTAATAAAGGTCTTCCCGAAAGCGACCTTCGGCAACGGCTTGCTCCAGTCGTTCGTTGGTAGCGAAAATCATGCGATTATCGACATGAAGTGTCTGGTGACTTCCTACCGGTTCAAAACTCTTCTCTTGTAACACTCGAAGTAACTTCACCTGCATTCCCTTCGACGCGGTACCGATCTCATCAAGGAACAGCGTTCCGCTATTGGATGCTTGGATCTTTCCAGTTCGATCGCAATTTGCCCCCGTGAAAGCGCCTGCGACATGACCAAAGAGTTCGCTTTCCAAAAGTTGTTCAGCGATCGCACCGCAAGCGACTTCGACAAACGGCCCAGCTCTTTTGGCCGATCGAGCATGAATGCACCGTGCAAGCTTGCTTTTTCCAGTCCCGTTTTCACCGAGGATCAATACGCTAACGTTTGACTTCGCGACCGCATCAATTGTCTCGATAATCTCGTGCAATGCCGAGCTTGTCCCAAGCCATCCAAGGGACTCAAGCCAGTGCCCGGAATTTGGCTTTAAAGGCGGCAGCGATTGCTGGTCAACCTCAGCTACCAACTTCGCAACTCGTCGCTCGCGCTCGACCAGTCTCTTCTCTCTTAACCTACGTTGCAATTCGTTTATCAATTGCGAATCTGTCCAAGGCTTGCGGAGCAAACATACAGCTCCTGCTTGTAGGGCGCTGACCTCTTCTCGGTGCGTTGCAAATCCTGACATTGCTATACAGCATGTATCTGCCTGAAGCGATTTGGCGGCTTGTAGGACATCTATGCCACTCCCTTGCTCCATGCGTAGGTCACAAAGGACGACATCAAAGACTTCGCGTACTAAAGCCTCCGTAGCTTGCTGCGCAGAGCTTGCTACCCGCACATACATCCCGAGTTCTTGCAGCCAAAGCTCAGTGGACTCGAGCAGAAGCTGATCGTCATCGACCAGCAACAACGAAATCCCTTCAAGAGACATCTCTCCTGTCGACAGATTGCTCGTGGCGTGATCAATCGCGATTGTACTCATGGTGGGCTTTCAACGCGGTAGCTACTGAAAAGTGTCGTGTCCGTGGAGCGTTGCATTCCCGCTCTGGAATCTAGCAGCGTTTGGAATCCCACCGCGTTTGGAATCGCGTTCGAGAGACGACTTGCAATACTCACTCGGGACAAAACAACGTCGATGAAATTCCGCAAAGTGATAAACTTTGTCACTCAAGCGGAACTCTCGCCGCAACCTTAGGTTGTAAAAAAGCCACACGCGGCGGTTAACCTTGAGGCTTTTCTGCAACATCGGAAATTCCTTTGTGATTTTCCCTGCAAAGTCGTCCTAATCCTTACAACCATCACCGGTTCTCCTGCACCCTGGAGTTCCTTGAGTTATCGTTACAATATCAAGAAGTAATTTCCCGCATTCCTAGCGAGCCTACCGTGATTCCAAATTTTTGGCCTCCCAGTTCCGGTACCAAAGCCCCAGCCTCCGCTTGGCTGTCAACCTTCCTCGGTTGCATCGTCGCATGCTCCTTGCCGGTGATCCTAATACTTGCGTCGCTAACCGTGGATTTGCTAATACGCGAGCATGACAAGATCGAGAGAGAAGTCGCCTCGGATAGCCCCGCAACACGCTTGCTTAGCCCGTTTCGATCTGTCGCAGAACGACTCTCCGACACATTTCAGGTTCCCGACGCACAGCAACCGGTTGTACTGATCGTGTTGCTTGGTGTCGTTGCTATGTTGGCAATAGCTCTTAGGACCTTTTCGCACCGTTCATCGGTCATGGCAGCCGTCGACACCGAGCAGTTGCTGCACGATAAGCTGTTCCATCATTCGAGTGCATTGGCAACTGAACGCGGTTTGTCCGCGCAATCACCTATGTTGCGTTCGTTTCGCGAGCAGCATCTGCCGCTGATTCGCAATTCGATTTCCCAATGGCTTGAGTCGTTTCCAAAGCACTTGTTGCACTTCGTCTTATTAACAGCCATCGCTGCCTTGATTCATCCTTGGTTGACTCTTTCGGCGATTCTTGCGAGCCTGATTGTTCGAACCTTATACATGCTACAGAGCCACAAATTTAATTCTTCGAGGTGGCTCTATAAACAACGTTGGACTCAGAGTGCTGAGCAGATGGCGAGTCTTGCTCAAGACGCCCCGTTATTAGCGACTATCCATAATTCTGCAGAAACTCTTGATACTTTTCGCTCAACGCTTTTGACTTATCGAAACTCTGGACAGACTCTCTTGGGAGGAGAGCGAGCGAAGTTCCCACTGGTGCCTATAGCTTCTGTGATTCTCGGAACCCTTTTACTGATTCTTCTTGCGCTCGGGATGCTCGATCCTCGCAAGCATCTCTCGCTTGGGCTCGCCGTCTTATGGGGTAGTTCGATGGCGTGCGCGATCCTATCTGCTTACAAACTGAGATTAGCTTGGCACGCACTGCGTAAATCGTTGCCGATGCTCCATGAAGTTCACGAGTACCTTGCTATTCGTCCAGCACCGTTGCTCGGATCGACGAAACAGCTCGGAAACGCCTTGGCGCAAGGCATCTCGGCTGAGCATGTGACCTTGCAAGCTAGTGATCAACAAAAACTCCTTGATGATATCACTGTGCATTTTAAACCCGGACAATTAACTGTCGTGATTTCTCCCGACCCATGCTTGGCGAAGGCTCTTGTCGAAATGATCCTGGGCTTCGGACAACCAAGTAGCGGCCGACTGCTTTTCGATACGATCGATTCAAAAGATCTTTCAAATGATGCGATACGGGATGCATCGTTGTGGATCGCTGCCAATGGACCATTGGTCTCCGGAACAATCGAAGACAACCTTTGGCTCGGTTCTCCTCGGGACGCGACAGTGGATCTTCGCGATGTAACCGACAAAGCGCGAATGAGTCAAGCGATTTTCAATCTACCGGACGGCCTTCAAACCCTAGTTTCGGCGAAAGAAGAAAGGTTATCCGCCGACCTATTGTTCAGACTTGGAATCGCTCGAGGATTTTTAAAGAAGCCGAGTTTGGTCGTTGCCGAAGAACCAAAAGCTTCACAGCCAGCGGCGGAAGTTGAAACTACTCGCGCTCTTCTTGAGCTTCGCAACCAAAAGCGAATCGTTGTGGTTCTCCCGAATCGAATCTCGACACTTCGTGCGGCCGACCAAGTCGTTGTGATGTCCCATCGGAAAATCTTGGATGTCGGAACTCACTCGGAACTCCTTGAACGCAGTGAGCTTTACCGCCATTGGAACTACATGCATTTCGCACCTCGTCCCGAATAATCAACAAGTTCTCCTGCCTCTTCTATTCCCCGCCTGTTTCGTCCTTCCACCACATGCTCAATCCTTCCACTAACTTTCAATTCTTCTGCTATGCGAATTGCAACCCTTTTATCGGTGTCCTTGACCATCATCGCTCTGCAGTTGCTCTTCAGCGATACAACGACGAATCAACTCTATGCGCAATATCCAAAGGAGGCGTTTGATTCGATCAGTTTAGACCAAGCTCTCCCGTTGAGTGGAACCGAGCAATTGTCCGTCACGTCAGATATCGCTTCCGATCTCGTCGACGGCGTGGATCGATTTCTGCTTAAACAGATTGCCGAATCGGTTCGAACACGACAATCCAATTGGCCTAAACCAGAGAAACCAGCCACCGAAAACTCGACGCTCTCCGACAATTTAGGGCTCTCCTACACCCAAGCGATCGAACCGCTCCGACAGGACTTCGCTCGTCGAATCGGACTCGTCGACCAACGAATCTCTCCAGAGGAGTGGATTGTCGAATCACCGATTGTGCTTCCAAGCCAAAAGCTGGCTGTCGATACAGCAATCGCTTCGGATGACTCGTTGAAGGTAATGCGTGTTCGCTGGCCCGTACTCGATGGATGGGAAGCGAACGGGTTGCTGCTTGTTCCGAAGGAAATTCGTTTCGGTGCCGTCCTTGTTCCCGACGCCGAGCATCTGCCAGAGCAACTCTGTGGGCTTTCTGACAACTCTACGAGTGACGGTTTATTATTGGCACGTGCCGGTGGGCTTGTTGTTATCCCGCAGGTAGCAAGTCGGCATCGCGAAGCACGTTCCGGTCGCGCTGTGATGACCGATCAAGAGTTCCTCTATCGTTCGGCATTTATCCTTGGGCGGCATCTGCTCGGTTACCACGTTCAGCAGAACCGAAGTGCAATCGACTTACTTGTTAAGTCCGTCGGCGATAAACCGATTCTGGTCGCGGGCTGGGGGGAGGGAGGATGGATTGCGCTTGCAACGGGTGCTGTCGATTCGCGTGTCCAGCATACCATTGTTTCCGGACATTTCGGTCCCCGTGAAAACGTATGGAATGAACCGATTCATCGCAATGTTCATGGGCTTCTAAAATCTTTTGGCGACGCACAGCTTGCGGCATTGGTCGCCCCTCGGAATTTGTGGATTGATCCTGTGGCTGGACCGGTGGTATCGATCGGTGGAGACGGTGGTGCGCCTGGTGAACTCAAAGGCCCTACTCCGATGGAATCCCGAAATGAAGCGAAGCTTGCCCAAAATTTGCTTGCCGAGTGGAAGCTCGACTCTTCGATTCATTGGATTGAAAATGCAGTTTCGTCAGCGGGTGGACAGATCAGCGACCAAGTTATCGGTCGATTTTTATCTGACATATCCGCAACTCCTGTCAACGCGAAAGAGCCCCACGCGAAAGAGCTCCACGCGATAGAGCTCAATGCGAAAGAGCTAGGTGCTTACCGCAAGCCACTTCAAGGAGCAGACAAAAAAGATGCAATTGCCACTCCTTCGGACCGTTTGCAATGGCTAAAGAGACTCGATCGATGGCAGCAGCAGACTCTGGATTTGATCCAATACGAACGGGATGCGTATTGGAAGGGACTCGATACATCGAGTGCGGAGAAGTTTCAGACTTCGATTGAGCCCTACCGCAAGGAGTTTCGCGATGAGGTGATCGGTGCGTGGGAGATCGAGAAACAAGCTCTGCGCCCTCGCACGCGTCTGGTTTACGAACGAGAGAAATGGCGTGGTTACGAAGTCGTACTTGATGTTTTCGATGAAGTGATTGCCTATGGAGTATTGCTAGTTCCGAAATCGGATAAGCCAATTTCAAATCGGCCTTGTGTGGTATTTCAGCATGGTCTCGAAGGGCGTCCTACCGACACGATTGTCAAAGACCATCCGGCGTATCATGACGTTTCGGCAAAACTCGCCGAAGAAGGCTACGTTGTTTTTGCACCACAGAACCTTTACTTGTTTACCGACCGTTTTCGGTCTTTGCAACGCAAAAGCAATCCGCTCGGTAAAACTCTCTTTTCAACGATCATTGCTCAGCATGAGCAAATTGTGCGTTGGTTGGCTAGTCGTCCTGAAATCGATCCGAATCGAATCGCATTCTACGGACTATCCTATGGCGGAAAGAGCGCCATGCGGATTCCTGCCCTTGTGCCCGAGTACTGCTTGTCGATTTGCTCAGCAGACTTCAATGATTGGGTTTGGAAGAACGCGAGCACATCCTCCCCCTATAGTTATGTATGGACGATGGAGTATGAGATCTTTGAATTCGATCTTGGGCGCAAATTTAACTATGCTGAGATGGCAACATTGATCGCTCCTCGTCCCTTTATGGTCGAACGAGGGCATGCCGATGGCGTCGCGCCAGACGAACGTGTCGGACTTGAGTTTGCTAAAGTTCGCCGCATGTATGCTGCAAAATTAGGTATTCCCGAGAAAACAGAAATCGAATGGTTCAACGGTCCTCATACCATTCATGGTGTAGGGACGTTTGAGTTTCTCAAGAAGCATCTAAAGCCTGAATGGATGGAGAAATCCGAGGGTAGGTAAGAAGGTCATCATGATTCAACTTCGGCGCATCGCATTGTTTTTTGTGGCGGCGGTTTGCTTTTGCGCGGGGGGGCGGGCCCAACTCCCGAGTTCGCAGCTCCCGACTTCCCAACCACCGATTTCACAAGCCCCGCTGAACGCGGAACAAACCAATGCGGCGAATTTGGCGCGTACTAATTTGCCCGGTGCGATCGACCCGAGGCAGGGGCAAGTCCCCGAGGTGCTAAAGCCCTGGATTCCATGGGCGCTTTGGGACGATGGACTGCAACGTTCGCCACCGACCTTTCGCAACGCATCGGAGCGTATTGCATTTTGGGTTTCCAAGGCTGAAGTCAATGTCGAGGAACAATCCGGAACATGGAAGTTTCCAGTACGAGTCTTTCACGACTCGTGGGTGCAGTTGCCAGGAGGTGGTGACTATTGGCCGGTCGATGTGACAGCCGATGGAGAACCGATCGTCGTTGTCGAACACTCAGGTTACCCAGCGGTGAGACTTGCGGCAGGGGAATACCGAATTGAGGGGAAGTGGAAATGGAATGCGATGCCCCAAAAACTGCGTATTCCGCGTGCGATAGGGTGGGTCGAATTGATGATTCGAGGAGAAGCGGTCGTTACTCCGACGTGGGACACCAATGCCGATCTTTGGCTTAGTCGGACCACACCTGGTGTGACCGAGAAGGACCTACTCAACTTTCAAATCTATCGGCTGATCGAAGACGGATCGCCGATTTGGTTGCGAACGGCTATTGAATTGACCGCGACAGGAAAGAGTCGCGAAGAGGAGTTAGGAGTAGTTCTTCCCGATGGATGGCAGCTCTCTTATGTAACAAGTCCGATTCCGGTGGCTGTAGACGAATCCGGGCGATTAAAAGCGCAGGTTCGCGCAGGGAATTGGACTATCTTGCTCGATGCATTTCGAACAGAAGACACCAGGGAATTGGCTTACTCCCCGGCCAACCCACCGGCTCTAGCATCCGAATTGATCGCTTTGCGCAGCGCACCGCACCTGCGTTTAGTCGAGTTGCAGGGGGTCACACCTATCGATGTTCAGATGACTCGCTTTCCAGAGAAATGGAGAGACCTTTCTGTCTTCGAGTGGAAAACTGCGAATCCTGCAAGTTTGGTTGAGAAGTCGCGTGGGATCGGATTGGTTTCCCCAAATCAGCTAAGTATTAATCGCACGTTCTGGCTTGACGATAACGGAGGTGGATTCACTTATGCGGATCAACTTAAAGGTGAGCCAAAACAGATCACAAGACTCGATGTTTCTCCTGCACACAAACTTGGTGTTGCACGTATTTACGGTGTCAGGCAGTTGATCACCCAGAGCCCTGTCAATGGTGCACAAGGCTTCGAACTTAGAATGAAGAAAGCCGAGATCGATGCAATCGGTAGGGCGGAAAACGTTGAAAACATTCCTGCTACTGGATGGCAAATTGGGGCCAAAAGCTTAGAAGGTACATTCTATTTGCCTCCGGGTTGGCGAATGTTGGCGTTGCTTGGTCCAGACCGCGTGGAAGGAGATTGGCTGACGGCCTGGAGTTTGTTAGATCTGTTTTTGCTTTTGGTTTTGACCTTAGCAGTCTTTCGTTTGTACGGTTTTTTGCCAGCTTTGATTGCGCTGGTCGCTTTTGGGCTTTCCTACCATGAGCCTGGTTCTCCTCGGTGGACTTGGTTTCTCTTGTTGGTCCCTGTTGCACTTCTACGCGTTGTGGGTTCCGATCAAGGCCGCAAGGGGCTGATGATATGGAAGAATATTGCACTCGGTGTGCTATTGCTCAATTTATTACCGTTTGCGGCCGCACAAATTCAAAATGCAATCTATCCGCAGCTTGAACCTAGCAGCATACCGTTTCGCAATCGCACTCTCTTTCAATGGATGGACCAAACTTCAAATGGTCGGTTCGACGTAATTGCGGGCCAAAGCGAGACGTTTTCGTCAATGTCTTTGGAGTCGGAGGCTCCTAACGCGTCGAATGTCCCCTCCACCCCTCTAGTTGAGAGAGCGAATTCCTCTTTCGCGAGCAAGCAATCGAACAGCTACAATCAGCAGATGGTCGAGCAAGTTGCTAACCTGCAGTACGATCCAAAGACAAGTATTCAAACTGGGATCGCTAAGCCCCAATGGGTCGGCAACACCGTTCGCTGCTTTTGGGACGGTCCGGTATCTCCGGAGGAGTCCATCCGCCCAGTACTGATTTCATGCCATACTCATCGATTGCTGACCATCGTAAGATTGGCCTTACTACTCGCCCTACTTGGGTTACTGCTTGCAGGCGAGAGCACAACACTGCCATGGGTAAATCAATTGCTCAAAACTAGCCAAGAGCAAGCCGTCACTGCACGTAAAGGAATCGGAGTACTTTTTCTTGCGATCGTATCGCTCTGCTCTGCAGCGAATACGGCGTTCGGGCAAGTGCCGGATCAAGCTACTCTCGAGGTGCTTAAGAATCGATTAAAGCTTGCTAGCGACGCATTCCCCAATGCGGCCGATATTCCAACGATGACCGTTAGTCTATCCAGCGAACTCCAAGCCAACGGTACTGCAATCGTAACGGGGCTTGATCGCATCCAATGGAATGCAACCGTGCATGCTACCCAAGAAGTAGCGATTCCTTTACCTGGTAAGTTGCCTACGTGGTTCCCACAGAAAGTGTTGCTCGACGGTGTTGATGGCATCGTCACACAACGTGACGATGGATATCTTTGGCTTCTCGTCCCCGAAGGAATACACAGGGTCGAGGTTACTGGTCGAATCACCGAATCGGCCGAGTGGATTCTCGGTTTCCAGTTGCTCCCACGCTCGCTTGAGATCACCGCCCCAGATTGGACTTGGTCGGGTGTGAATGCTGAGGGCAAGCCGGATACCCAAGTGATATTTACAAGAAAGAAACAACTGGCCGAAGGACAAGCGAACTATGACCAACGTAATTACCGATCTGTCTTCTTAGTGGAGCGACGACTGGAAATCGGTTTGGTTTGGAAGGTACAGACCATCGTACGGCGACTGAGTCGCACTGGCAAAGCCGTTTCACTGATCGTGCCGTTGCTTGAGCAAGAACAGGTCATTGCTCCGGGGCTGACGAACCGTAATGGTTCGCTGGAAATCAATTTCAGTGCGGATGACAAACAGTTTACTTGGGAGTCAGAGATACCCCCAGTTTCAATCCTGAAGCTTAGCGCTGCACGTCAAGTTAATGGTGATACAACAAGCGAAGGTAGCAATCCATCGGGATTGTCAAACACAAATCTTGTAGAGCAATGGCGGGTTGAGTCCTCACCAGTCTGGAGCATGCAATGGAGTGGATTAGAGCCAATATTCGACGAGCAAAGCCAAAACTTGGTACCGGTCTGGTATCCATGGCCAGGAGAGACGGTTAGCTTAAGTTGGAATCGCCCCGTGGCTGTACCGGGCAAACTCTTGACCATTCAAGGGCTTGTGCACCAAATGGAGATTGGCTATCGCCAACGTCAATCGATTCTATGGTTCGAAATCGAATCGAGTTTGGGGGGCGAGCAGGGGATCGAGTTACCGCAGAAATCAAAAGTGACCTCGGTCAAAATTGGCGGAAGGGCTATACCCATCCGCCAGCAAGGAGACGCTTGCTTGATCACCTTACAACCAGGTGCCCAACAAGTAGAGATCTTGTGGAATAACGATCAATCGCTTGAATCGGTAGTTCCACTTTCGCAAGTCAAAATGCCCGATGAAGTTGCAAACGTTCGCTTGGTTATGAAGGTGCCAAGTTCGCGGTGGATCTTGTGGGCAAATGGTCCGATTCGAGGGCCTGCAGTCAGGTTTTGGGTAATCTTGGCAGTAGCGATCATCGCGGCGATTGTTCTGGGGTGGCGTAGCGATTCCCCGTTGAAAACTTGGGAATGGGTTTTGTTGGCAATTGGATTAACCCAAGTAAGTGTGGTGGCTTCCGTACTCTTTGTCGCCTGGCTCTTCTCGATCCCAGCCAAGGAACGTTTAAAACTATCTAGCTTGCATCCCCAATATTTTCGGGCAATGCAGGTTTTTCATGTTCTGCTGACGATTGTAGCCCTCGGCATCTTGATCTCCGTGGTAACCGCTGGATTGTTGGGATCTCCCCGCATGTTCATCGTCGGGAACAACTCCTCGGATTTCACGCTACAATGGTTCACCCCAATGTCAGGGAAGGATCTCCCTAAACCTTGGATTCTTTCGATATCGATTTGGTACTATCGATTGATGATGTTGCTCTGGGCTCTGTGGCTTGCGAACTCTCTGCTACGATGGTTGATGCGATGGTGGCGAGCTTGGAATCGTACGCAAGCGCCAGAGCAAGCTTAAGCAGTTTTATCCCCTAAAGAATTCTCAACTGGATTTTCCTGTAGGAGTTCAATCCCATGCGAATCAAGATGCGTATTCAACGATCAAGTTTTCTTCCCTCGCACGCTTTCTTGAGCGTATTGATGATTTGCTTGATCGTCGTTCGAGAGACTCCGAAAAACGTGCAAGCTTGTTGCCCAGCATTTGCCGCTGGGAGAGCAATTCGAATCGCGGATCAAAAAATTCTGATCGTTTGGGATCCTGTCTCCCGTACGGAGCACTTCATTCGCGAAGCGGCTTTTAAGCAGCCAACTCGGGTCCAATCGCAAGACCCGCAGGCTGGAACCTCTGCGAATCCAGCATCCGATTTTGGATTTTTGGTTCCCTCTCCAAGTCAACCTAGTATTGAGGAAGCCGACAGCAGTGTTTTTGGGCGGTTGGAAGAAAAAATCCAACCTCGCATCGAAATCAAAAATCGTTGGTCCGTCGACCCGTTCCCAATCATTCTTAGCCCATTTGCTTTATCAGCGAAAAGCCCTTTAATAAAGACAGATCAAGCTTTGCCACCGATGTCGGCAGTCAATGTACTTGAGATCAAAAAAGTTGCGGGTTACGAGGTTGCCGTCCTAAAAGCAAGCGATGCGGCCGAGCTTACAAAGTGGTTGACCGATAACGACTATGAAGTGCGACCAAACCTGGAGGAATGGTCAAAGCCATACGTCGATAAAGGGTGGGTAATCACCGCTTTCAAGTACGATACGAGCGCGAGTCGAACGGAAGTTGGTGGTGTTCGAATGTCTTTTCAAACCGACACACCGCTGTTCCCTTACAGAGTTCCCAAGGATCAGTTCGCAGATGAGGGGGTTCGCAATGTGCTGCGAGTCTTCGTTGTCGGACCAGGGCGAGCAATGGGATCGCTTGGAGAAGGAGACCAGAAGGAAGCATGGAATCGGCCACAACTAAAATTTTCGATGCCCGTTGAATATCAGGACATCCGGGATCGAATCGGACGAGCTTTACCGAATGAAGGGCAGGATTGGAATGCAGGGTCTGCGAGCGATCCTTCAAAACCAACCTCGATGTGGCTCACCGCTTGGGATGATCGAACGTGGCCATCGAGCGACAAGGACTTGTGGTTCGATTTCGATCCATCGGCGCAGGCTTTTCAGGAAGTCCGCACCATTGTGCGACAACGCGTGATCTACTTACCGATCGATGTTCTTGGTGTTTTGGCTGTCAGCGTAGGCTTGATGATACGTCGACGCTGGAGCACAACGGCTTAGTATTGTTCGAATTGGTATTGATCCTCTCAACCAAACTCAAACCAAAAATCCCACCTCTGATGCAGACACTGTTCCGAATTCCAGCCATTGTAGGCTCGACACTCTTGATCCTGGTTTGCGCGTGCAACGCATGGGGCCAGGGCCAGGCTGCCGAGCCCGATTTCGCTTCTGAAATCAAGCCTATCCTTGCGACATATTGCTGGAGTTGCCACGGTCCTGATGAAGCGGCAAGGCAAGCGGATTTGCGACTTGATATTCGGGAGCTCGCGATCGCAGGTGGGAGTATCATCCCGGGGGATCCCGCGAAGAGTTCGTTGGTTGAACGAATTCATTCGCAGGATCCAGAAAAGCAGATGCCCCCACCGGAATCGAAGAGAGCGCTCAGCGAGCATCAGCGTAAACTGCTGCAGGACTGGATTGCATCCGGCGCTCCATACAGTAAGCACTGGTCATTCACCCCGCCTCAAACGCCAACAAATAACGAGGTGAGCGTTGCGGATTTGATCGATGAACAAGTCCAAAAGAAATTGGAATCCCAGGGGATCAAGCCTTCGCCGAAAGCGGATCGCGAGACGCTGTTGCGACGCATAGCACTTGACCTAACTGGGTTACCTCCAAGCGAGGAAATGGCTAAAGCATTTTTGCAAGATGAATCCCCCGATGCAACGCAGAGGCTTGTCGATCGCCTGTTAGCGAGCGAAGCTTATGCGGAACGCATGGCGGCGCAGTGGTTAGATCTTGCACGATACGCCGATACCAACGGTTATAACAACGATGAAGATCGACAGATGTGGCCATGGAGAGATTGGGTGATCGACGCGTATCATCGCAATATGCCCTTTGACCAATTCCTAACCGAGCAACTCGCAGGAGACTTGCTACCGAATGCAACTGTGGAGCAAAAGATTGCTACCGGGTTTCTGCGGAATCAAGGTCACAACACCGAAGGTGGGATCATTCAAGAGGAGTATCGAGTCGAGTACGTTGCCGATCGTGTTCACACTACAGCCACCGTTTTTATGGGCCTGTCGATGCAATGTGCACGTTGCCACGATCATAAGGTGGATCCCGTTTCTCAATCGGAATACTACAAGTTCTTTGCGTTGTTTAACAATCTCGAGGAGAAGCAAGCAAGTTATAGTGGGTTCGTAGCGGCGCAGCCTTTCTTGCGAGTGCCTACGAAAGAGCAGCAAGCCGAAGCTGAATTGATACGCAAAGAAATCTCAACGATTGAATCGGAAGTTGAGCTTCGAGAAAAACAACTGCCGGCTACATGGAGTTCATGGCTTGCAAAACAGACAGATCTAGATTTACAGCGAACGCTTGGGGCTAAGGAAGTAGTACGCGATGGGTTTGATGATGAGGCTAACGCTTCAGCGCAAGACGCAAAGCCATCGGGTGACGGCAAAGTAGTTTCTGGCAAAGTGGGGGCTGGTGAATGGTTGTGGAAGAATCCGAATGATCTCGTTTTGGCCAGCGGCAAGACCGGCAAAGCAGCACAGTTGAGTGAAGGCCGTCATTTGATAAGTGATACTATTGGAAAACTCGATGCGAGCAGTCCTTTTTCGATAAGTGTGTGGATTCATCCGAATGCCCAAGGCACCATGGCCATTCTCTCGAAGATGGACGAATCAAAGCAGCATCGGGGCTACGATATGCTTGTGGTCAACGGCAAGATCGAAGTCCATCTTGTGGATCAATGGCCGGGTAATGCGATCAAAGTCAGTTCACAGCAAGCGATTCCGCCCAACGAGTGGCATCACGTTGCATTGACTTATGATGGCACAAAGAAAGCTGCTGGAATCAAAATCTATATCGATGGGAAGCTAACTCCTTTCGATGTTCCGAACGATGCGCTTACCGGTACGATTGATAACGAGCAACCCTTCCGTCTTGGGCTTCGGCAAACCTCCTTGCCATATCAAGGCCTTATCGATGAGCTTCGGATCTTCGATGGTAAGCTATCCGCCGAGGCGCTCACGCAGCTTGCGAACTCCGAGAATCCGAAACTTGAATTGAATTGGGTGCGCGGTGCGTGGTCGGAATGGACACCTGAACAAACGGAAACTGTGAAGCGTTGGGCACGCGAGATAGCGGATCCTTCGCATCAAGAATTGCTGAGGTCAGTTGAGCAGGCGAAGAAGAAGTTAGGTCAGATCGACCAAGCAGCTCCGGCGGTTATGGTGCTTCAGGAAATGAATCCTGCTCGGGAAACATTTATACTCAAGCGAGGTCAATACGACCAACCAACAGAGAAGGTCGATACAGACATACCGGAGATCCTCAAGATCGAGGGGGGGGAACGCGTTGCAACGCGGCTAGATCTTGCTGAATGGCTTACCCACCCTCGCAATCCATTGACAGCGAGAGTTGCGGTTAATCGGCTTTGGGAGCAATGTTTTGGTGTCGGATTGGTTCGAACCTCTGAAGACTTTGGAGGAACTGGTGAATTGCCTCTCCATCGGGAACTTCTTGATCAACTCGCCGACGCCTTTATCAAGCAGGGTTGGGACGTCAAGACGATGCTTCGAGGGATCGTCCTCTCGAACACATATCAGCAGCAATCGCGTCTGAGCAACGAACTTGCATCGAAAGACCCCGAGAATCGATTTTTTGCGAGAGGTCCTCGCCATAGGCTCTCGGCGGAGACTATCCGGGATAATGCTTTGGCAATAAGTGGTCTTCTCGTCGCCAAAGTTGGCGGACCGAGTGTTAAGCCATACCAACCAGATGGGTTGTGGGAAGACGTGACGGTTGAACGACGTGGAAAGTATGTCGCTGATCAGGGAGAAAACCTCTATCGACGGGGTTTGTATACTTTCTGGAAGCGTACTTGTCCTCCTCCATCGATGGTGACTTTCGATGCCCCCAATAGGGAAGTGTGCGTCGCGCGACGGTCGCGTACGAACACACCGTTGCAAGCCCTTGTGTTGCTCAATGATCCTACGTACCTCGAAGCAGCCCGCGCCTACGCTGCTGATGTACTTCGCAATGGTGGAGAGAACGACCTGGCCAAATTGCAGTTTGCGATTAGCAAAGCACTTGTTCGACAACCGAGACCAGAAGAGATTCCTCAGTGGATTTCATTGCTTGAAGTCGCCCGAAGCGAGTTCAAGGAACCGAAAAGAGCAACGGATTTCCTTCATGTAGGTACACTCCCGGTCCCCACCGACTTACTCGAGAGCGAACTGGCGGTCTGGACACTGGTTTGCAGTACGATCCTAAACTTGGACGAGACCATCACCAAATATTGAAAGTAAGACATCATGTTGTCGTTTCGTTCAGATTCGCAGCCACACGCTTCAGCTATGCATGTTTCAACGGCTGAGCAGTTGTTTCGACGCGCCTTTCTGCGTACCGGTTCGCTAGGAGGCATTGCCGCAGCAAGCCTTTTGGGAAAGGGGCCGGCGGCTGAGGGTTCGCAGGGAGAGCGAGAGCCGCATTTTGAACCTAAAGCGAAGCGAGTGATCTATTTGTTCCAGTCTGGGGGGCCTTCGCAGTTGGAGCTCCTCGATTACAAGCCGAAGCTCAAGGAGCTCCACGGCACGGAGCTTCCGGACAGCATTCGCAATGGACAACGATTGACCGGGATGACTTCGGGGCAAAAGAGTTTTCCTGTGGTTGTACCCAAATTCACATTTCAGCAAGCTGGAAGCAATGGGGGTTGGTTCTCGGAATTGCTTCCTCATACGGCAGGGATCGCGGACGATTTGTGCGTTGTGCGTTCGATGTATACCGAGGCAATCAATCACGATCCGGCCATTACGTTTATACAGACAGGTTCCCAGCAGCCAGGTCGTCCATCGATCGGTTCGTGGCTCAGTTATGGTTTGGGGAGTGAAGCAGAGGACTTGCCTGCATTCGTGGTCATGATCTCTCATGGGACAGGAAGGGATGCGAACCAAGGCTTGCTCGATCGGCTGTGGGGAAGTGGTTTTTTACCTTCGAGTCATCAGGGAGTTAAGTTTCGTAGCGGAACGGAAGCCGTGTTGTATTTGAACGATCCACCGGGGCTGCGACGCTCCATGCGACGTGATATGCTTGATCGGTTGCAGAACCTCAACAAGCTTGAGTTTGAACGCGAGGGAGATCCGGAAATTGCGGCGCGAATCGCGCAATACGAGATGGCGTTTCGCATGCAGAGTTCCGTTCCTGATTTGACCGATTTGTCAGACGAAACGGAGAATACGTTTGAGCTCTACGGCCCTGATGCGAAGAAACCCGGTACGTTTGCCGCGAATTGTCTGCTTGCACGACGTATGGTTGAGCGAGGGGTCCGATTCGTCCAGTTGTACCATCGCGGTTGGGATAACCACGGGAATTTACCGTCGAACATTCCTAAGCAATGCAAGGACATCGATCAGCCTCAAGCGGCGCTGGTCAAGGACTTAAAAGAACGCGGCTTGCTCGATGACACCATAGTCATTTGGGGTGGGGAGTTTGGACGGACTGTTTACAGTCAGGGTTCCTTACAAGACGACTACGGACGAGACCATCACGGCAGGTGTTTTTCGATGTGGATGGCTGGCGGAGGGTTCAAGCCGGGTGCGAATATCGGACGGACAGACGACTACGGCTACAACATTCTTGAGCAGCCTGTTCATATTCATGACTTGCAAGCCACGCTTTTGCATTGCTTAGGGTTTGACCATGAGAGGTTGACTTATCGCTATCAAGGTCGTGATTTTCGGCTGACGGATGTGCACGGCAAGGTGTTCACAGAATTGCTCAAGGCCTAGTGGGTTGCAGTGCCTAGTGGGTTGACCGATTTCCCAGAAGTGTGAATTGATCATTTTTGAGTATGGCCAAGTCGGTGCAGGAAGCATGAACTGCAATTTTCGGAAGATGGGTAGTGAGAAGCTTTGTGGGTAGTCTAGCCGCGAGAGTACAGGGACTAAGAGGCAAGCATACAAAAGTTTTGCAGCAAGGGACGCCGCAGGGCTAAGGGGTTGGGGGCGGTGATGCAGACTTGTTCGATTCTGCATCGATCAATTCAAGCTCAGGTAGAGCGACCTTGATACTATTGCTGGAGAAAGTCACCGGGATAACTTCTTTGGATACGGCCGCGTCGTAGACGAGACCGAGGTACTTATGTGCAGGGGTTGAAAGTCTTAGGATCCAGCTAAAGGCGTTAACTCTGAGTCGTTGAAGCCAAGGCAAATTGCGGTCTGCGATAATGTCTTCTTCTCCTACGACGATGATCCAGCGATCTGCGGCGACTGGTAGTAAACCGAGACGTTGTAATTCTTTTAAGTCATGGCGTACCTCAGGTTGTTCCATGTAGCCGTAATTCACGACAACGGAATGAAGTTCATCGCCTAGTTTAAACACGCTGTAACGATTTGTTGCGGGAATCGTCGCTACCGACGCTTGATTTACATGCATGAAGACGACTTGCGAAGGCAGGACGCCATATTTCTTTAGAAAGATTCTTAGGACGACCGGGACATAATCATCGGAGGATTGGATTGGGCGTGAGCAAAGGAACACAGCAGCCCGGTCGCTCTCCACTAAACGCCTGGTCCCTTGGATCAAGGATCTTGCTGCGGGGAGATTTTCTTGAAGGGTAATTTCCAAGTCGTTGAGCATATCGCGCAAAGCGACGAGCCAGCTAATTTTTTTCCCTTCACGTACCCCGAATTCATAGAAAGCGGTTGCCAGAGATTTTCGTCCCCATTGCCAAACAAGCATGATTGCGACGAGGACAGAGGCGACGAGAACTGGAAAATATCCGCCGTTAAAGAGCTTCAGTAGATTGCTTCCGAAGAACAATAAACCCACACAAAGAATTGGAGTGCATACCAAGTACACTAGGGCCAAATTCCAATTCCATCGATAGTAAGCGACGTATCCGAAAATAACCGTCGTGATCCCCATGGTGCCTGTGACTGCCACGCCGTAGGCTGCTGCAAGGTTACCGGAGGTTTGGAATATGAGGGTCACAAGCACACAGCCGAGAAACAACGCCCAGTTTACGGCTGGTATGTAGACTTGGCCGGCTCCATGTGCATCGGTGTGGAATACGCGAAATCGTGGAGAAACTCCCAATGCTGTTGCTTCTTTCACAATAGAAAACATTCCGGTGATCAATGCTTGAGACGCAATGATTGCTGCGACAGCGGAGATCGACACGTCCGCGAATTGGATGATTTGGTCGAGCGTTTGCACTCCGGTTTTGGGAATGAGTGCATAGAATGTATTGCATCTTTCGGGTACTCCATTGGCGAGCATGTAAGCGACTTGACCTGCGTAGCAGATGAGCAAACAAGGAAGTACGACGATGAACCACGAATACATTACGGGAAGTCGTCCCGAGTCTTTTGGCGGAAGGCTTTGGCCTTCGGGAAGGGATGAGTTGCTCGAGATCGAGAAGTGTCCGATATCTGCATACTTGGCTTCTCCACCGGTGATTGCTAATACCACTACCCCCATGATCACCATGAATCCCAGTTGTGGAAAGCTGCGCAAAAACTCGAAAGCATACACTGGGTTGAAAGCGAGAAAAACTTCGGGGTGTTCGGCGATCCAAGGAGCGCCTTTGATCGCGATCCATGGGAACCAAATACAGATCATGAACCATCCGAACCATCCACCGATCTTGCTTGTGCCACGCCATTGGACTTTGAAGAGAAGGGCCAAGCATGCAAGCGTCACCAGTACGGCATAGGATTGTCCAAGTGGTTCGAAAGCACCAAGCATACTGATCGGTGGGGTGATGATTCCGTCGGCAGCAAGAAGCGCAGCGGCGCATACAACAAGAAAACCAATTAATCCTCCTGCAAATATTCGTCCACTATATCCTTTGAGCAAACTCCACAGCGCAAAAGTGCCTCCTTCGCCTCGATGATCGGCTTTCATGATCATCAAGTCATACTTGGCTGTCAGAAAGATCAGTGCCCAGAAGACCAGGCTTAATTCACCGAGCAAGTCATTCCGGGTAAGTAAGTCTTTGCCGCCGCTGGCGACAAGGTCGCTGGCGGTCGAATGTCCAAGATGTTCATTGCGAAGCAAGATCGCTTCGCGCGTGATCTCCATGATCGTGTAGAGAACGGAAGTTCCGATATCTCCGTAGACAGTACCCGTGGCTTGACGGATTCGCGGCCAGAGTGGCTGCGACGTAGCGTGCGCATTTACAGACATGATTACCGTTTATTGCATCAACTCGAAAGATAATCGAGGCAATCGATGCTTTTCTAGTTCCCGAGCGCTGAAGTCGATAGCGACTTCCTCCTTGACACAAGGTACACCCTCGCATCTGCCGACGAGGTTAGCTGTCGGGCTAGGATTGGAAAAAATCCTGCCTCTGCAATCAGACGTTCGGAATGATGGTCTGGATGCAAAAGCTACGCCCCGAGCGAAAACAGACCGTTGTGGATGTCTTATTCGCGATGTATTGGGTCCCCCGTTCGCTTGAAATCATCAGTTGATGATTTAGCGATTTGGCAGCGCTGACACCCTGAAGTCTATTTGCGATTCGTTTGGCGCGAAGGGGCGTTGCGGCGACTTAGCACGAAAGGGTGACTTGGTGAGTAAACGGTAAGCTTTTCTATGCTGGGATCACCGCCCGAAATCCTCTCCCAAAGACGCTTGAGTCGCCGTTGCGAAAGTCAGCAATTTTAATGGGCAAATATGCGTTTTAACGGTGCCGATAGCCACTTTCGGGGATATCCTAATGATTGCTTTCCCTATTGCCTGTGGTAGGATTCTTACAACTGTAAACGTGGTTCAATGCTGGTTTTTGGGGACCGGTTTTGAGATTTAGTGTAGCGATTCGCGAGTGTGAGTTCATTTTGTTGACCATCTTTACAGTACCCAAGCCATTTGTTGGGCATACCGGAATTATCCAGCGAAATGCAATTCGCAGTTGGCAACAGTTAGTGCCAAATTGTCAGGTTATTCTCTTTGGGAGTGAGGAAGGCACGGCACAAGCGGCAAGTGACTTGGGTGTTGTGCACGTGTCTGAGTTGCAGCGTTCCGAGCATGGAGCACCGCTGTTGGATGGGATGTTTCAACGTGCGTCGGAGTTGTCTACGATGCCATTGCTGTGCTTTGTAAATTCCGACATCATTTTCAAGGGAAGCATAGCATCGTTGATCGAGTTACCTGCTCCATTCTTGGTGGTCGGTGAGTCGATGGACTTGCAAGTCCCGAGTTTGATTGACTTCTCGAACCCCAATTGGCGGGAATCTTTGGGCAAAGGCGTCTCGCGAGGACCTTTCGCACTCGATTACTTTATCTTCTCTAGAGAGCTCTATCGTTCGATGCCGCCGTTTCGTGTTGGACGAGCAAGGTATGACAATTGGATGGTTTGGCACGCTCTAAAAAGTGGTGCAAAGGTCATTGATGCGACGGATGTCTTAGACCCCATTCATCAGAATCATGATTACGGGCATTTACCCGGTGGTCGCAAGGAAGCTTATCGTGGCCCGGATGCACTTCATAACCAGAAGCTTGCTGGATTTGGGTGTTACTTGTATCTGTATAGTACAAGTGATGCGCGTTGGAAGTTGACTCGCGATGGTTTGAAAGCAGTGCCGAATTCGTTTCGATTTCTCAAGCAATTTATCCGGCGACTTACGGGCTGGGCAAGCGAGCGAAGCGGGTTGATGCAACCTAAACATTTAAAGCGTACGAGCGAACTGCAATCGAATCGCGACGTGCAAGACGGGATTGGAAAGCGATGAAACCACGTTTATTCACTTCCATCCCACCACGCTTGCGCGGCGTGGAATTAAAACCGACGTCGCAGGGGACTGCGCAAGTTGGCGTGATTGAATCGTGGTTAAACGCAGGTTTCGAACCTGTTTCAATCCACTTGGTCGATGAGATTCAGCGGCAACCCGCTTTGCCGGACGTATTGCGACACCATGGAGTCGAACCGGTCGTAATCACCCCCGAGATGCGCGTGCGAACGTCTGCTCCGCTATGTCCGATTCGAGATTTCCTGGAAGCAATCTATTCGCACTCGGTCGATGCTCCGGTAGCGATCATCAACGCTGATATTCGCATTGCACCATCTGCTGACAAGGCTTTAGCGGCGCGGATTGCATCGCTGGATGAATCAGAATTTCTGATTGGTCAACGGAGCGATATCACGCATCTTCCAGATGGATCTCGACAATCCAACACCCACGGATTTGGAATCGATTTTTTCGCTTTCCACAGTTCTTGGATCAAGCGAATCGTCAAAGCACTCTCGCCTGCATTAGCGATCGGATTGCCTTGGTGGGATCACTATCTTCCGTTAGCACTCTGCGCGTATGGCGCGCAGACTCGATTGCTCGATGCGCGTTGGTTCGAGCATGATGTTCATGAATTCCAGTGGAGTTGGAAGCACTACTGCCGAGTTGGTCGAGCAGCAAAAACGACATTTCAACGAGCGATGCTTCCACTTCAATCATCGGTTCACGCCCAGAGTTGGCTCAATGCATTGCGAACCGAAGCTTACCATCCTTCGATTCCTTCATCGATTGCACCGATGGTGCAATCGATCTCATTCGATGATAGGGCACCAGTGTTGGTAGCTAAAAGCTCACTTGGGCGTTTAGCTGCTTCGAACATGCGCATAATTTTTCAGTCCGCTACCCATGGTCCAACTCCAGAGTTGGCAGAGAACCAAGGGGTATCTACTGGAAGTACGATTAAAAGTTCTGGAGCAATGAAATCGAAGCGAGGTCCAAGGATTCCGCTCAAGCAATACTCTCGGGTCCTCCGAAATTATCAGCATTCCCTTTCGACGGCATTGACCCCCGCAAGTCGTCGTCCTGAGTCTGTCTATTTCTTCACATTTCACAAATGTGCAAGTACGCTTTTCGATTCGCTGGTCCTCAAGCAAGTTATTGGGCTGAAGGGAGTGAACGTCGAGCAAGCGATCTCTGACGGAAAAGTCGACAGCTCCAAACCCCTTTCTTTTGAAGATCAAGGGTGCGTCTATGGACCAATTCGGGTTACGCACAAGGTTGATGATAATCCAATGGAAGATCTCCTTCTTAGGCCGGTTATCGAGCCAGATTTCCTGTGTTCCAAGCGGGCGGTATTTTTAGTTCGAGATCCTCGGGCTATTCTGACATCGCAGTATTATTCCTTTGGTTTCAGTCACACCTTAAGCAAGAATCCAGAGCTTCGCCTGTTGCAGGAAAATCAGCGTCAGGAAATCCAGAAAATCACGGTGGATGAATATGTTCTTAGAAGAGTAAGCACGCTGATCGAGTCTTTTGAAAGGCTTGATTTTGCTCAGGCTCATTGCCGGGAACGAATCGTGCTGCGATATGAGGATCTTGTCGAGGATTTTGATCTCTTCACTGAGAGACTATGCCGTTTTCTGCCATTGCGAGGGCGGACGATCGACCTGATGTATCGTGAATCTCGGCCCAAGCAGAGTGAAGACGTCCAAAGTCACAAAAGGTCTGGTCTTCCGTCGGGCTTTCGAAAGAAGCTTCTACCCGAAACCATCGAAGCGATGAATCAGCAATTAACTACGATCCTGGATAGATACAGATACGAGTATTGAGTTATTTGAATTAAGTTAATTGACTTAGATGTACCCGTTTTGCTCCATGATCGAAATCATTTCACGGTCTTTGGCAAGCCAGTCTAAGTCTGTCGCAGGCCAAACGTTTCGCCAATCCGATCCCTTTCCACGATCTACAAAAAAGCTCTCACCGCTTTTTCTGCGGAAAATCGAGTCGCATCCATTGTCGCTTGTGGCCATCGACTCCATCGTAGTAAGTTGGTAAACCGCATCAATGTCAACGTTATTACCGATGCCGCTCCATTGAACCATTTTTGCAACGGTATTGTGGAATTCGTTTTGAAGCTGGTCGTAACGAATCACAAAGATATTTTGCGGGTCTTTCACTATTTTGCTCTGCATAGCAAGCATCGTTTTTTTCCAACTTCCGTGTTGATTTGGAATGGGGCTACGAAGAAATTCGGAGAAGGATCCTTCGAAAACTCTTGTTCGACGTGCAAAGTGCCAATAGGATACCAAGGCTTCGCGAGGATCGCGGTGAATGAATATTACACGTGGGTAGAGATGTAAAAATGCCTCGTGGGTCTTAATCACCCGCTTGGATGTTGCGGCGTTAGTTACAGGCAGATTATTGTATATATCGGGCGCGAATAAACCGACATCTTCAGAGGTTAATGGCTGTTGAACGCCGGCTTTCAGGTACGCCAGGATGTAGCGTGTCCAGGTATTCCCAGATCGGGGGTAAGAGACAACAAAGATATCGTCTGGGAATTGTTTGGTTATCCCAAAGGTCAATCGCAGCAAGAGTCCAGGGCTTAAACGGTCGAGTGACCGGGCAATGGGTGGGGGCAAGCATTTTGTAATGCGTAGAAAAATTGACTGGATCTTCGAATGGCTCATGTGGCTTCCGTGTTAATCAAATATCGCTCGGTGTTTTGGCGGATAAGTTTGGTTCTGTGAGGGTTCCAGCAGCGTTGTCGGAAAGTCGCTTGATGCTGTACTCGGTCATTCTGGATGCCGGTACCAGCACTCAGGTAGCTTGAGTGATTTCATTTTGGTGTTGTCTCGGTCGAGAGGATTCGGCACAAGATATGGTTTGATCTCCGCTTGGATGCGATCTCGTCGCAAGAATGTAAACTCCATGATTCTGGGGATCTCTAGGCCATCCTTTTTGACCGATCCACAGCAGTTGTTCGGATGAAGATGAACGCAAACGTGAGTCTGAAGAATTTTTTCAAATGCGCGTGATGCGATTTGGAAGAAAGGAAGATTCCAGAACTGATCAAGGTTGTGGAATTCAATTGCGATAATCCTAAAGCGTTTCAGCAGTTCGTCCGAGGTGGAAAAGAGTGTCTCGTATTCCTGTCCTTCAATGTCCATTTGAAGCATCAGGTCGCCCGCTGCGTTTGGCCCCGTGTCACAGACCCAATCATCGAGAGTTACATACTTGCCATTAGTAGTACCCCCTACAAATTTTTTGATGAAGTGGAAGTTTTGGTGATGGACAGCGGGAGCCTCGACGGAATGGTCAGCCATAAAGACCTTCATCCCTAATTCCGCACAGTCTTTTTCAAACCCCGAAACGTTACTGACACCGGGTGAAAAGCATGCTGCAATTCCGTTTAGATCATCGGGAATAAGATATCCGCCATCTCCGTCCTTGGGTCCGAGTCGAATCAGCGGCTTACTTGTACCAACAGGATGTAGACTTTCGATGAGTTTGAGGACGTTCGATCGCGGGGTAGAATCGATCGTAAAGGCACTAGTCAGGCAAGGGCGGTAACCTAACAAGTACAACCAGTAGTCTACGGTAGGTTTCACGAATTGCTTTAAGGTAGTTAGCATCTGACAACAGGGGCATGTGGTGGAGGAGTGATTTCGGTGCCGAGGATTGCTATTGTATCTAACACATGAGGTTTTTTGAAACACAGGGGCACTTTTTGAAACACAGAGGCACAGAGGCACAGAGGGAAGGAGATTCAGGGGGGGGAGGGAAGGAGATTCAGAGGTGAGAGGGGGCAGGGGCAGGGATAGGTTCTTTTTGTTACTATGGTAAGTAGTTACTTAGCAGATCCGTTGACTGGAAAAGAATCCGATGACATCTACCCTGGAATCGTTGCGTGAGCATTTATTTGAGACATCCCTTTTGGAGTCGACCATTGCGGCCCTGGAGTGGGATGAGCATACGGGGATGCCGTCGGAAGCTTCGGAGTATCGCTCGCAGCAATTGGCTTATTTGAGCGGATTGGTGCATCGGCGCAGAACGGACCCGAGAATCGAAGGGTGGCTCGATGAGCTGGAGAGTGGCTTGGGGAGCCATTCGGACCATGGAGTAGATTCCGATGGCGTACCAGCTCCGGCAGTGACGATCCTGCGGACGCTGCGGAAAGATTTCAATCGATCTCGCAAGCTACCGCAATCACTCGTTGAAGAAATAGCAAAGGGGACGAGTCTTGGCCAACAAGCTTGGGTCAAAGCTAAGGATGAGAATCGTTACGAAGATTTCTTGCCGTACTTCCACCGCATTTTAGAGCTGAGGCGTCAGGAGGCGCAATGTTTGGTTGAAGATGGTCAAACTCTTTATGACGCGCTGCTTGATCATTACGAAGAGGGGATGCGAGTCGATTCGCTAAAGCCCATTTTAGCGAATTTGCGAAGTGCATTGGTTCCGCTTGTTAAGCGGGCGAGCGAGGCGAGCCGTCGGTTGCCTAAAGGTGTGCTTCAAGGTCCATTTGAATTGTCGGCGCAGCGGGAGTTTTCCAGATGGGTTGCGGAACGTATTGGGTTTGATTTTCAGCGTGGACGGTTGGACGAGACGGTGCATCCGTTCTGTACGACCCTTGGCCCACACGATCATCGCATTTTGACTAGGTACACTGCAGAATCCTTTTCGAGCGGATTGTATGGAGTACTGCACGAAGCTGGTCATGGGATGTACGAGCAGGGGCTTGATCCGAACTGGTATGGTACTGCCGTGGGGGCGGCCGCGTCGCTTGGGATACACGAATCGCAATCGAGATTATGGGAGAACATGGTAGGGATGTCGAAGGAGTTTTGGGTTTGGGCCCATCCTGTTGCAGCAAAACATTTCCCTCAGATCTCTAAGCGAACGGTGGACGAGTTAGTGGGTGAACTTCGGCGGGTCGAGCCGAGTTTGATACGAATAGAAGCGGACGAAGTGACTTACAACTTGCACATTCTGCTCCGTTTTGAGTTGGAGCTTGAGCTGGTATCAAGCGAGCTTGATCCTGCCGATTTGCCAGCGGCTTGGAACGCGAAGGTAGAAGAGTATTTAGGTTTGGTACCACCCGATGACAGTTCTGGAGTACTTCAAGATGTTCACTGGTCAGCGGGTTTGATTGGATATTTCCCAACGTATACTCTTGGGAATATTTACGCCGCGCAATTGTTTCGTGCGGCTGATCGGGATTTGGGTGGATTGAATGACAAAATCGCACGTGGGGAGTTTGAGCCTCTGGTGCATTGGCTACGCAAGCGTGTGCATCGACCTGGGAGGGCTTGGACACCTCTGCAGTTGATGCGGAATGCTACGGGTGAAGAAGTTGATTCGAAGTATTTGATCGAGCACTTGCGAGATCGATGTGAAGCGTTGGAGAACGCAGGAGAGTAATTATGACTGCCAAAGTATTGATTGTTGTTGGAGATGCGAGTGAGACCGTAGATACCTTGTACCCATACTATCGCTTGATTGAAGGTGGGTATCAGCCGGTGGTAGCAGGTCCACAGCGGCGGCTTTTTCAGATGGTCATGCATGAGGTTAAGCCTGGGTGGACAATCACCAAGGAGTGGGAGGGTTATAGCATCATGGCTGACATCGCGTTCTGTGACATTGATCCCGAGGAGTATGCCGGTATTTTTTTCAGCGGAGGCCGTGCTCCGGAATATATTCGCGAGGATCAAGATCTACTTCGGATTACTCGCTGGTTTTGGGAGAACGAGAGGCCCATGTGCAGTGTGTGCCATGGGGTCGAGATTCCGGCGCGAGCCGGGATTGTCCAGGGTTTGCGGATGGCGACGGTAGCGAAGTGCAAATTTGATTTAGAAGTCTGCGGAGGGATTTACGTCAACGAACCGTGTGTGATCGACCGGCACATGGTCAGTGGCCGGACTTATCATGATCACGGCCATTACATAGGGCCGTGGATCCGGGCGTTGGATTTTTTTACCGGCAAGTTAGAGCAGTAGTTCATGAACACCTGCATTTGTCTATGAGGGTTCATCGAGTAGCAGCGATTTTGCTTCGGCAGCGATGAAGAACGATCCGGTGATTACGACTAGCTCCGATGTGGATTTTGAATCTTGAGTTGCAAGTGGATTTTTCTGCACGTAGTTCAAAGCGGTAGCTAGATCAGGTGCGGAGAAGACTTCTGGGTGTTTATGATTGGAGTATTTGGGTTCGTCGAGGATTTCATGGGTGAGGCTTTGAAGTTTTTCGACGGGGGTGAAGCGGGGATTGGATTGGAATTGGGTTAGTACCAGTCGATGAGCTTTGGGGACGATCAGCTCGAGCATTTCGCGGAATTTCTTGTCCTTCGAGCATGCGAAAACGATCGAGAGTTGATGGTTGGGGAAGTACGCGTCGAGGGAGTCGAGCAAGGCGGTGATGGAAGCTTCGTTGTGTCCGGCATCGAGGATCCAAGGGGGGGAGTTGGGGATGAATTCCAAGCGTGCTGGGACTTGAGTTTCTTTAAGCGATCGAGCCAGAGCGTCGTCGTCGAGGTTCCAACCGAGGGATTTCAGTTTCATCCAGGCGGCTACAACGAGAGCGGCGTTGTCTGCTTGGTGTGCCCCGATCATGCGCAAGTCGAAGGTGCGAAGATCTGCTGAGGAGATATTCGATGCCAGAGTGATTTTTGATGGAGGGCAGTGATTGGAAGTTTGGTCAGTGTTTTTACTGGCTTTGTTTTTAGCTGGGGCGATCCAATCGACTTCGAAGTCTTTACCGAGTTCGAGTATTTCCGCATTACGGCTTTTAGCGATCGATCTTAGGACTTTGGCAGCTTCTTCGCTGCGGGCTCCGCAGATCACGGGGGTGTCATTTTTGATGATGCCACCTTTTTCACCGGCTATTTCGGTGAGTGTTTCTCCGAGTTGTTGTTGGTGGTCGTAGCTGATGCTGGTGATTACACAAAGAGCAGGGGAGCAGACGTTGGTGCAATCGAGTCGTCCGCCAAGTCCGACTTCGATGACATTGACGTCTGTATTTGCTTGGCGGAATAAGACCCAGCCGAGGGCGGTGGAGAGTTCGAAGAAGGTTGGCTGGCCGTGTTCGCTTTGGCTGCATTGTGCTTCGGCGTCGCGGATTTGATCTACGCCGCCGACGAGGAGTGAGGAGGGGACGGCAGAGCCGTTGATCACGAACCGTTCTTCGAGGTGGACGAGGTGAGGGGATGTAAATAGGCCAGTTTTTCGGCCGCTGCGCCGGAGGGCTTCAGCCAGCAGCCAGCAGACAGATCCTTTTCCTTTGGTGCCAGCGACGTGCAGTACGGGGGCTGCGAGTTGGGGATTCCCTAGTAGTTCGAGTAAATAGGTCATCCGAGCGAGTTTGAATTCGCTGGCATGGTAGGGGCGATCGACCGTTTTTTCGTAATTGATACGGTCGAGGAGGAAGCGTAGGGCTTGGCAGTATGCGGGGTCTGTACGTTGCATGTGCGGATTATAGGATTCAGGCCGGTTGTGGTGGTGGGGGATTTGACCCTTTTTCGCCGTTTCGACGGGCGGAGAGTTGAACCGGTGGAGGTTAAGGGGCGTAAACGAAGCATGCTATTGTCTGAGCTAATAGTCAGACCCCGGGTTGCAATTTGCAACCTTCGTCTCCTTTTCACCGTCGACCGCACCCATGGCAACTGCATTGGACTCGGCGCCTACCGGCACAACATCGGCCAACGATCCGACCAACATTATCGTTGAGACCCGTAATCTTGGCAAAATCTACCGAGACTTTTGGGGGCGTAAGAAGGTACACGCTTTGAAGTCGCTGGATTTGGAGGTGCGCCGCGGGGAGATTTTTGGGTTGTTGGGCCCGAACGGCTCGGGCAAGTCCACAACGATCAAGTTGATGTTGGGGTTGTTGTTTCCTACATCGGGCCGGGTTTTTGTGTTTGGCAAGGACGCGACAGACGTCTCGAAGAACGAGCGGATCGGTTACTTGCCCGAAGAGTCTTATCTTTACAAATTTCTCAATGCGGACGAGACGCTCGATTTTTACGGACGTCTGTTTGACATGTCCGCAGAAGAGCGCCGCGAGCGGTCTGCGAAGTTGATCAAGATGGTGAAGTTGGAGCATGCTCGCCGCCGTCAGTTGAAAGAGTATTCCAAGGGTATGACTCGACGCATTGGGTTGGCTCAAGCGTTGATCAACGAGCCCGAGTTTTTGGTGTTGGACGAGCCGACCACGGGGTTGGATCCGTTGGGTACGCGAGACATGAAGGATTTGATTCTTCGGTTGCGAGATGAGGGTAAGACCATTTTGTTGTGTTCGCACCAGTTGGCGGACGTGCAGGACGTGTGCGATCGGGTTGCGATCTTGCACCAAGGAGAGCTCAAAGAGTTAGGTCGAGTTGATTCGCTTTTGAAGATGCAGGATGTAACTCAGATTCACGCGAGTGGGTTGAGTGAAGAAGCGAAGGGTAGGATCAAGAGGATCATTGAGGAGTCGGGTGGAGAATTGCAGCGGATGGACAATCCGACCACGACCATGGAGGACTTGTTCTTGGATATTGTTAAAGAGAGCGAGCAGCGTCCCGGTCGTCGGGGTGGTCGTGGCGAGAATTAGGATCCTTCAGCAGCGAACGGTTGAGCACCCGGTAACGAATCAGGCTTTTCGATTATGAGACTTACTCCCGAACAATTTTGGACCTACAGCGAGTGGTTGTTTCAGCACAACGGCTTGCGCGATGGCATGATCCTAGCACTTGCCTTATCCATTCTTGGATTTTTGGTTGGCTATTTGGTATCGGTTGTCAATCACGGGCCTGTCGAAGGGTTTTTGAAGGTATCGCAAGTCATTGGGCAATTGTTTTCGGTGGACTTGCCCAAGTTCTCGTTTCGCAGGGCGGGTGCGATTGCAGGATTGGCGTTCAAGGAGTCGATTCGCAAGAAGATCCTAGTTCTGATTGGGATTTTCATCATCGCGATGATGTTCGCGGGTTGGTATTTGGATCAGAGCGCTGACTATCCAGCGAGGCTCTACATTTCGTTCGTGTTGACGGCAACGAATTACTTGGTGATCGTGCTTGGGTTTTTCGTGAGCTGTTTCAGTATCCCGATGGACATTAAGAGCCGTACGATTTACACGATTGTGACCAAGCCGGTGCGGCCATTGGAGTTGTTTCTCGGCCGGGTGCTTGGGTTTACCGCGATCGGAACTTTGGTTCTGTTGTTGATGGGGTTACTAAGTTATGTGTTCGTAGTGCGTGGGTTGAGTCATACGCACGAAGTTGAAACGATCGATGCCGCGGGTCGGGTTGGTCAGACAAACGTCGAGAACAAGCATTCGCACAACTTTACGCTCAATGATGAAGGGCGAGGAACGACGAACGAAGCCAAGGGGCACCGGCACATCGTTCGCAAAGAAGGTGATAAGATTGTCGTGGGTCCACCGATCGATGACTTGACGGCGAGAGTCCCCATTTATGCTAAAAAGCTTGATTTTACCGGTCGGGACGGAGAGAAGAACGAAGGTTACAACGTCGGTTACATGTCGGAGTACCAGAAGTACATCGAAGGGGACTCGCTCTCGATGGCGGTCTGGGAGTTCGATGGGGTCAATGCGAACCTGTTCAAGGACGTGATCAGCTATGACTTGACCATCAGTGCATTCCGAACGTACAAGGGTGACATTGTCACACCGGTCGGAGGGATTATTTACTTCCGCAGTTCTGACGAGAAAGTCGAGACCGAGCGAGAGTCGTTCAAGGTCAAGGAGTTCCAGGTAGATCGTCGTTCGATTCGAACGAAGCTCAAGGGCTTCAAGGATGGTCAACCGGCTGATTTGGATTTCTTCAAGGACATTGCACCGGATGGGAAATTCCAGGTGGTGATTCGTTGTCAGGACAGAGGGCAGTATTTGGGGATGGCAGCAGCGGACTTGTACCTCCGCCCTGCGGATCTTCAGTTTTGGTGGAATTTTGTGAAGGGTTACATCAGCATCTGGTTGCAGATGTTCATTGTCATCTGCTTTGGGGTGATGTTCTCGACATTCTTGTCGGGTCCTGTAGCGATGATTGCTACGGTTGCAGCGATCGTGTTGGGATTCTTTGGGTTCTTTGTTGACCAATTGCAGGCATCGACGACCAAGGGTGGCGGACCGATCGAATCGTTGATTCGTGTTCCATCGCAACTCGGTTCGCAGATTGAAATGGACTTGGGCAGTCGAACGCTAGAAGAAGCTATCCGCGTGATTGATACTTGGATTTTGACTGGGGTAGCCCAACTCAAGAGTGCAGTGCCGAACTTTGATCAGCTGGGTACTGCAGACTTTGTTGCGTACGGTGTGAATCTGTTTGGAGGGTTGCTCGGCAGGCATTTAACGATCGCCTTCGGGTACTTCATTTTGACTAGTTTGGTGAGTTATTTCTTCCTGAAGACGCGGGAGATGGCAGCGTGAACAATCGTTCTCTGACAAGAAAAATCCTGTACATTCTGTTGATTGTCGGATTGTTGTTACCGTTGTTTTATCTTGGGCGTCCACCGATTGGTGGGTCAGGAAAGATTGCGGAGCTACGCAGTCGCTATTCGATTGGACAAGCGGATTTAGGAAAGTTGGATCCGACTAGCGAGAGCATGAAGTTAGCGACGTTGGGGATGCGAGGTATTGCTTCGACGATCCTGTGGTTGCGAGCGGACTACTTCAAAGAAGAGAAGTATTTCGATCGTTTTTCCGCGACCCTCAACCAGATTGCGCTTCTACAGCCGCACTTCATCAGCGTCTGGCAGCATCAAGCACACAACTTGAGCTACAACGTATCGCCGGAATTCGAAGACTACCGTCAGCGTTACGAGTGGGTGAAGAAGGGGATTGACTATTTGGTCAAGGGGACGAAGTTCAACACTCGCAAGCCAATTTTGCAGTATGATTTAGGTCATTACGTGGGGAACAAGTTGGGCAAGGCTGACGAGAAGCTTCAGTACAGAGATTTGTTCCGTAACGACAAAGAGTTCCACAAGTATTTCGTTGAAGAAGGGCTCAATGCTGTAAGTGATGATTCGTTGGGTCCTGACCGCAAGCCTGATAATTGGCTTGTTGGAAAGCAATGGTTTGACGAAGCTTACAAGTTGGTTCAAGAGGGGATTCCGATCAAGAAGTCTGCACACTTGTTGTATAGCTATGCACCGTTGTGGCAGATGTATCACGGCGAGGCCATCGAGGACGAAGGTGTGCTAGACGAGCGAGCGAAGTTTGTATGGGAGAAGGCAGGCCGAGAGTGGAAAGAGTTTGGCAACAGAGAGCTTGGCGGGACCGGGTCGGTTGCTGTGACCTTGCGAAGTCTAGACATTGCTAAGCAGAGTTTGATCGATTTGAAGACGAAATTCGAAGGTCTAACTCAGTCGGTTCGAGACAAGGTTACGGAAAGTAAGAAGACGAAGGTACCTGAGGCAAAGTTAGCCGCATTCGACAAAGCGGATGCGGATCGCAGTGTTCAGGAGCGGATGACGGCGTCGGAAGTCGCCATGTTGATCGAGCCGACTTATCAGGAGTTGGCAAGCGAATTGCCGCGTGAGCAACGCGGTGAGGCTTTAGAGCTCGCGACCGATCTTCGGGGAGCAGAGGAGTACTACCGAACGACTAATTCGTTGCGAGATCAAGTTAACTATTCGTATTGGGAAGTGCGGGCGTTGGCCGAGCAGCAGCAAATGATGGTCGATGCTCGTCGATTGATGTTTGAAGCCAATCAGTTGATCGATGTAGCTGATATCAAGGGCTCGGTAGAGAAGTTCGAAGGATCATTTATTCGTTGGGACAAGGTCTTCCGATATTACCCAGTCGTGATGACTGAGGATGTTGGTGGAGAAGTATTGAAAGCGATTGAACGCTACAGGAAGTTGTCCGATGAGGAGCTTGACGATCGATTTGTGTTGTACGAATTCATGCGGTTTCGACGCGGTTACGATGCGGACTATTTGGACTTTAACGTCGAACAAACACTTTCGAATTGGAAGAGTGCCGCGTTGGATTTAGGGACGCCGGAAGACTTCTTTAGCACCGACTTGTCGGAGGCTTATAAGAAAGCCGTCGACAAGCAAACTCAACCGACCGAAGAGCCATCGCCGGGAGAGACCAAGCCAGCTGTAGCACCTGAAGGTCAGGTTGGTGGTCAGATCCCATCGGGGAATCGACCTCCGCCGTTAGAGAATCCGGGCCGATAGTCCTTACGATAAAGAGTTTTATGGGATACCAGGACCGGGACTATTATCAGTATGATCAAGACGTAGATTTGCGTCCGAGTTGGAATCAGCGATCGGCGGTCACTCAGTTGATTGTGATCAACGTTGCAGTGTTTTTCGTCAACATGCTCATCGGTGACGTAACTGCTCAGCAGCAGGGATGGGTCAATGATCTGATGATGTTGCGGCCTGATACGTTGTATCAGCCTTGGAATTGGTGGAAGACACTGACTTATGCGTTTGCCCATTCTTCTTCGGGTATTACGCATTTGCTTTTCAATATGCTCAGTTTGTATTTCATGGGCCGGTCGGTAGAAGCCCGCTATGGTAGGCGTGAATTTCTTCGGATCTACATTCTTTCCGCGTTATTTTGCGGAGTTGTTTGGATGGTGATTCGAGGGGTTAGCGGCACGGGATTGCCGGTGTTAGGAGCATCGGGTGCTGTGTTGTGTATCTCGATGTTGTTCGTTTACAACTATCCGAAAGCAACGGTTTACTTTTTGGTTTTCCCGATGCCTGCTTGGGTACTAGGAATCCTATTCGTACTGACGAATTTCGTAACGCAGCCTGGAGCTGGGGTTGCTTACGACATCCATTTGCTTGGGATTTTATTTGCGACCATGTACTTTTTTCTGCGATGGAATTTTTCGGCGGTTCAAGATCCGCAGGAGGGTGTCGTTGCGCTAAAGAAATGGTGGGCGAGAAGGAAATTCAAAGTTCACTCGCCTGAGGACAGGGAGTTACCGACCGAGCAGTTGGAAGCGAGGGAAGCGGATCGTATTTTGGAGAAGATCCATGCAAGTGGCAAAGATTCCCTGACGTCGCGCGAGAAGAAGTTCATGGAGCGATATTCCCAGAGTGTGCGCAAGCGCAAGGAACTGGAGTCTTAGCGAAATCCTTCTACAATTGGGGGGAGTTCAAGCGTTATCCGAGGCGTGGTTGGAACGCTTTTATTTACTGAGCCGCGCATTTCTGATTGGAGAGTTCCGTACGTATGTCGACTGCAACGAATAGTTTTCCAGTGATTCGACGAGAGATTTCTGGAATGTCGATTGATTCCATCGTTCAGAAGTATGGGACACCATGTTACGTCTACGACATGGCTACGATAAAGCAAAAGGTGAACGATCTGCGAGCCTTTGATCTGATTCGCTATGCGCAGAAGGCTTGTTCGAATATCGCGATTTTGGATCGACTTAGACGACTTGGGGTGGTTGTCGATGCGGTCAGTGCGGGTGAGGTGCATAGAGCGTTGGCGGCAGGTTATGGACCTGAGGGTATTGTCTACACCGCCGATGTTTTCGATCGTGAGGCATTGGCGTTGGTCAAGAAACTCGGTTTGCATGTGAACTGCGGTTCGCCCGATATGATCGAGCAGCTCGGTCAAGTTCAACCGGGAGCGAGCGTCACATTGCGAGTCAATCCGGGATTTGGGCATGGTCACAGTCAAAAGACCAACACCGGGGGCCCGCAATCGAAGCACGGGATTTGGCATGGGGACATCGATCGATGTTTGCGGTTAGCTGATTTGCACAACATCGTGATCGATGGTTTGCACATGCACATCGGGTCGGGTACCGATTTGGAGCATCTATCGCAGGTTTGTGATGCGTTGGAGAGAGTGGCCAAGCAGATTGGCAGGACGATTACGACGATCAGTGCGGGTGGAGGGCTGCCGGTTCCTTACCGTGTTGGCCAAAGCTACGTTGATATCGACAAGTACTTTCAGTTGTGGGATCAGACACGCAAGCGATTAGAGAAAGATTTCGGGCATGCGATTCGGATGGAGATTGAGCCCGGGCGATACTTGGTAGCCGAAAGTGGTTACTTGATCGCTGAGATTCGGGCTGTGAAGAACATGGGAGAGAATCGTTTTTACTTGTTGGACGCAGGATTCAACGATTTGGCTCGGCCGATTCTCTATGGGGCTTACCACCCGATTTCCATCTACCATCGAGGGGCGGTTCCGAGTGCCGAAGCCTTGTTAGATACGGTTGTCGGAGGGCCTTTGTGCGAGAGTGGGGACATTTTTACCCAAGAAGAGGGCGGATTTGTAGCCAAGCGAGCTTTGCCACCGGCAAGCATAGGAGACTATTTGATACTGGAGGTCGCGGGTGCTTATGGTTTCGTGATGTCCAGCAATTACAACGGTCGTTTTCGTGCTCCGGAGGTGTTGATTGAGGATGGTCAATTGCACTGCATTCGTGAGCGGGAGACGTTTGATGATCTGATTCGGGGAGAGAAAATCCCTGCGGCCCCGATTGGTTAGTCGAATCCGCTTGACCCTAGTATACAATTTCCTGATGCTTTTAATCAGCATTTCGAATTCGGTAAAAGTGTTTGCGTTTAGTTCCCTTGAGTGCGTTGAGGAGAGGTTTTATGAGTCCAAAGAAGCTTATGGCTGGTATTGTGGCGATGGCATTGATGTCTGCAACGTTTGCTGAAGAAGCGGTCAAGGATGCGCCGCCGGCGTTGGCCTTTAGCATGAAGAACATCGACGGCAAGTCGGTGGATTTAAGCCAGTATGAAGGCAAGGTCGTGTTGTTCGTCAATGTCGCTAGCCGATGTGGATACACCAAGCAATACACAGGATTGCAGCAGTTGCATGAGAAGTATGCCGAGAAGGGCCTGGCGGTTGTCGGAGTACCTTGCAATCAGTTCGGGGCTCAAGAGCCAGGAACAAATGAAGAGATCAAGCAGTTTTGTTCCAGCAAGTACAGCGTGACTTTCGACATGCTTGACAAGGTCAACGTGAACGATGACAGCAGCGGAAAGGCTTGCCCGCTCTACGGTTACCTCACGGGTGTTGACACCAAGCCAGCGGGCAAGGGGAAGGTCAAATGGAACTTTGAGAAGTTCCTTTTGGATCGTAAGGGAAATGTAGTAGGTCGATTTGGATCGGGAGTTGAGCCGACCTCGAAGGAACTTTCCGAAGCGATTGAGAAGGCATTGGCAAACTAGTTTTAGCTAGTCCATACCTTGGCTTAAATCGATTGTCTCGTCGTCTGCGAAAGCTGGAGCATCTAAGATTTGCGAGTAGCTATCGTAACGGCGGGGATCTAGTAAACCATCGGCGACTGCGTCTTTTACGGCGCAGTCGTTTTCGTGTTGGTGTGAGCAGTCCGGATATCTGCAGTGGGATGCGAAGGGTCGGATATCTCGGAACAGACCTGTCAGTTCGGCGGGGATAATATCCCAGAGTTGAAATTGCCGTACGCCGGGTGTATCGATCACAGCGCTTTGGTGATCGATCGAGAACCATTCTGCGGTTGTGGTGGTATGTTTACCTTTTTGATTGTCTTGGCTGACTTCTTGAACTCGCTGTACGAGCCCTGGGACCATGCGGTTGAGCAGGGATGATTTGCCGACACCGCTTTGACCGATCACCACGGTATTATGACCCACGAGTGACTTTGCCAAAGCCTCGACGCCCCAGCCTTTCGCTGCGCTGAGGGACAGGACTCGGTAACCCAATTGAGCATAACTGCCGATCAAGGGTTGCAGCACAGCGGGTCGGATCAGATCGCACTTGTTGATAACGATGGTAGCTGGAAGGTTGTTTTGTTCGGCGGTAGCAAGGAGTCGGTCGATGAGATTGGGTTTGATCGAGGGTTCGGCGGCGCTGGTAACGATCAGTAGTTGATCGATATTTGCGGCGATCACATGGCGTCGTTGGCGACTGGTTCTAGCCAGTTCTGATTGTCGAGATTCGATTCGAACGATCCAGCCTTGATCTGTCCCTTGGGTTTCCACACGCACGCGATCACCCGTAACGACGACGTGTCGTTGGTCGGTGGAGAGGTTTTTCAGGACGCGGCGAACTGCGCAGCGAAGGATGCTGCCTGAGTCGAGTTGAACGATTGATTCCAGGCCATGGACTCTCAAAACGCGGCCTAAAACACAGGAGTCGAGGGTATCGAGTTGCAGGGAGTCGAAGGCATCTTTGCCTTGGGGGTTAGTCGTATTGCCTTTGATGGTACGGCGTCGTGTAAGTTCACCTTTTCCGCTGACTCTCTGGGATCGTTGGGTATCTATATCCTCGTTGGACTTTGCGAATTCTTCGGTGAGTCCTCGTTCGCGGGGTTGGCTTTGGTGTCCTTTGCGGAATTCAAATCGAACTTGGCCGGATTTGCTGCTGTTTGATTTTCGGTTGTTAGGTTTTTTCTTTGGCATCTGCGTCGGTAGTGGAAGGTTTGTCGTGGACGCTCGGGCCGATGAGATCGCGGATTTCTGAGGTGTCGAGTTCTTCTTTTGCCATAAGTGCATCTTTAAGAACTTCGAGGGCTTGTTGGTGGTTCTTCAGAAGTTCGATGGCTTGTTGGTCAGCGAGTCTTAGTGTTTCGCCGATTTCGTTATCGATGATCTCGAGGGTGTGTTCGCTGAAGAGGCGTTGTTGGTGGATTTCTCGACCTAGGAATGGATCGCTATCGGAGAGTTTGTAGGAGACGGGCCCGAGTTTCTTGCTCATGCCCCAGTGTGCGATCATTCGTCGGGCCAGAGAGGTGGCTCGTTCGAGATCGTTTTCTGCACCGACGCTGGTTTCTTGGTAGATGATTTGTTCTGCGGCGCGGCCGGCGAGCAGGACGACGAGTTGGTCTCGAATTTCACGCTGGGAGAGGTTTAGTTTGTCTTCGGAGGGGAGGATTTGGGTGCTACCGAGGGATTGCCCGCGAGGGATGACAGTGACTTTGTGAACGGACTGGGCACCGGGTAGGAACCAAGCGGCCAGGGTGTGTCCGGCTTCGTGGTAGGCGGTTTTTTCTTTTTCCGATTCTTGCATGACTTCTTCGCGTTTGGCCCCCATGAGGACTTTGTCGCGAGCGTAGTCGAAATCGGCCATGAAGACGCGTGATTTATCCGCTCGGGCGGCCCAGAGGGCGGCTTCGTTGACGATGTTGCGAAGATCAGCGCCGGTCATTCCTACAGTGGCTTGGGCGATGCGATGCAGATCGACGTCGTTATCCAGAGGAACTTCGCGAACGTGGACTTTGAGGATCTCTTCGCGACCTTTCAGGGTTGGGCGACCGACGGTGATATGACGGTCGAATCGACCTGGTCGTAGAAGGGCGGGGTCAAGGACATCGGGTCGGTTGGTGGAAGCCACAACGATGACGGATTCGGTGGGTGAGAACCCATCCATTTCGCTGAGAATTTGGTTGAGAGTTTGTTCTCTTTCGTCATGTCCGCCGCCGAGACCTGCACCGCGTTGACGACCAACGGCGTCGATTTCATCGATGAAGATGATTCCGGGTGAGTTTTCTTTGGCGGTCGCGAACAAGTCACGGACGCGAGAAGCGCCGACACCGACGAACATTTGGATGAATTCGCTACCGTTTACAGAGTAGAAAGCCACACCGGCTTCGCCGGCGATCGCGCGGGCGAGGAGTGTTTTTCCTGTACCGGGGGGGCCGTTGAGCAATACACCTTTGGGTACACGTCCGCCGAGTTTCTGGAATTTCTCGGGGGCTCGCAAAAAGTCCACGATTTCCTTGAGGTCGGCTTTGACACCATCGAGTCCTGCGACATCGGCGAAGGTGATGACTTGGTCGGTCGGTTCGTAGCGTTTGGCGGTTGAGCGGGTGAAGCTGTTGAGGAATCCGCCTCCCATCATATTTTCGCGGGAGCGGCGCAGGAACATGTATAGTCCGGCACCCAGGAGGGCTAGGGACGCGAAGGAGAGGAGCAAATAAAGGCTATTAGAGTTCGAGCTTGGGACAACATCGTAAACGAAAGGTGGGGGGTTTTCTGAAGCAGAATCGCTGTTTGCAGAAGCACTCGCAGCAGTTTTTTCGCTATCTCGACGCAGGGAATCCAAGCGTTCGAACAGGGCTCGGCGGACTTCTCCTTCGTTGGGCAAAGCGACTTCGAAGCGTTCGGAGAGTCGTTCGACTGTCCCATTTTTTGACTTTTTCGGTTCGACTTTTTGGCCGAGGATGTCGTAGGAGAGGGGTTTCTCTGGTGCGACGATAAACGAGCCTTCGGCGGCCGTCGGATAGACCGTAAGGCGTTTGATGTTATTGCGTTCGAGTTCGTTGAGAAAGAAGCTGTAGTCGATGCGTGAGGGATTTGGGACTCCCGACCAGAAGAGCATCAATACTGAAGCGATAAGCAGAGCAGTTATCCACCAATACCCAGAGGAATTGTTGCGCACCGGGCCTTTTGGAGAGGATTTAGGTGGCGAAGGATTTTGGGAGGGTGCGGGGGAGGTCATACGTCAGGAAGTATGCGACAGGGGACGAACATTCAGATTGGGCGAACAGGCAAGTATACTGCAAAAGTCAATAGAAAAGGAGAGATTGCAGAGTGTTTCCGTTCGTCCGGGAGGTTGCGAGCGTTTCGCCGAGAAGCTTAGATCTGGTAATTCAGATCAAGGAGCGAGTCGTCGACCGACCCATTTCTGATGCGCAGTTTGGGTTTTTCAAGGACCACGGTCGAGTGCGGTGCGACGCTTGATGTAACCCAGACGCTCGAACCGATGACGCTATGATGACCAATCACGGTGTTTCCACCGAGGATTGTAGCATTTGCATAAATCACTACGTGGTCTTCGATGGTCGGGTGGCGTTTCGTACCGCGAACCAGTTCGCCGTTCGCATCGGTGGCAAAGCTCAATGCGCCGAGCGTGACCCCTTGATAGATCTTCACATGGGCTCCGATTTTACAAGTCTCCCCGATAACCACACCGGTACCGTGATCGATAAAGAAGTGCTCGCCGATGCTAGCTCCCGGATGGATATCGATACCCGTTTGTTTGTGAGCCCATTCACTCATCATTCGTGGGATAAAGGGGACTTTCAAACGGAACAATTCGTGAGCGATTCGGTAAATGGTTACGGCTTCGAGGCCGGGGAAACAGAAGATGATCTCATCGCGATTCGTGACGCTTGGGTCACCGGCAAACGCGGCATCGACATCCTTGGCGAGGGCTAGGCGAAGGGATGGGATTTTCTCCAAAAGAGCTATCGCGATTTGTTGCCCTTTGGCCTCTAGGTCTTCGACTTCTCCGCAACCTTGTGCCGAAGGGGTTGCAGCGCGATTTGCATGAATCAGCGCGCGGGTGATTTGCGTGGTGAGTTTATCGTGCAAAGCATCGATTAGGTTTCCGACGTGATACGTAACATTACCCGCATGCAGACCTTCGCGCCTGCGAAATCCCGGGTAGAGAATATCCTTGATATCCTCGAGGATTTGAATGACGACTTCGTATTTCGGCAGGGGGCAATGTCCGAGGTGATTGATGCGGTCGCAAGCTTGGTAAGAAGCGACGATTGCGTCGGTCAGGCGTGGCAGTTGCTCTTTGAGTCGCGAATCGCTGGCCATAGTGGATTGCTTTCGTTTTCTACGGTTCTTTTTGCCGGGCTTGCTTGCAGTAAAAGCTCAAGATTGGGGTTTGCGAGCGTCTTCTACAGGTCGATTATCGACGAAAAGCTGGGAAACTCCACATGATATTCGACTCGGCAGCTTCGGATTGATCGATTCAGGTTGTTGGCCTGGAGGAGGTGGACTGCAATGAAATGCTAGCACGCAATGTAGAGCTAGCATTTCACGATATCGCAAAATATGGTGCCAAGCTTGCTTGTGCGTCCTGGATTACCTAATCTACGCCCCGCTCGCTAGGGACCTTTGGAAAGGATTCAAGGGTTCAGGACTTATCTTTTCTCATTCACCATCGGAGGAATCGAAGCATGGCACGTAAGCCGCTCATTGGGATGAATTGTGATTACCGTGGGGCCAGTCAAGGGGCACCTGCTTATGCATATGTTGCATCGGGATATTTTGATTCGATCGTCAATGCAGGCGGAATTCCGGTGGTGCTTCCTCCGACGACTGACTTCGATAGCTTTGGGCCGATCCTCGACACACTCGACGGTTTCATGTTGGTCGGTGGGGCGGATTTGGATCCTCGGCGCGATGGCTATATGCTTCACTCTTCGGTCCGTCCGATGGAAGCGCGTCGCGAGGAGTTCGATCGCCGGTTGGCTTTGGAGATCGCAAGCCGCAAAATGAGCTTGCTCGCCATCGGAGTTGGATTGCAACTGATCAACATTACCGAGGGTGGAAATCTCTTTTATCACATCCCTGTGGATCTTCCTGAAGCGCTTCAGCATCGCGACCCACATGATCCGAATCACCGGCACTCGTTGGTTGTTGAATCGAACTCGATTCTCGGTCGAGTTTATGGAGAAGGTGAGATTCGAGTAACGAGTCGGCATCACATGGCAATCGATCGGCTTGCCGACTCGTTCCGCGTGACGGCTCGATGCCAGGACGGTGTGATTGAGGGGATTGAGAGCAAGCAAGATGATTGGTTTGTCGTCGGCTGCCAGTTCCATCCTGAATCCCCAGCAGCTAGCGCTCTAGATATCCGTATCTTCGAAGAATTCATCGAGGGGATCCAAGCCCGTGCGATGGGCCTGCCGCAGCTTGAACTCGCTGCCGCCTAATTGCGATTCACCTCTAATTGCGATTCACTACGGGTTCGTTGTGAATTGCACTGCGGGTTCTTGTGAGTTACCAAGGGGACTTGTGAATTTGCGAAAAAAAGCTGCAAGGATGTGGCCTGGGTGTACCAACAACACCCAGTTTGGCACGGATGCCATTTTTCGCGATTTAAACCAGTCGCTCCAGTTCGATGCCGCTAGCCCGCACATCTCCGGCTAGCGCGAATATCTCCAGCTAGCCCGATACACTCCAGCTAGCTCAAGAAAAACTATCGAACGGAGTGTTCCCAGCTAACGCTTCGTTGTTACTCTCGAATGTGAATCGTTATTCGCTTGATTCTGATTCTTCAGTGGAAACCGAATCGGAATCACCGGAAAAGCCGATCTGCTGGACGGCTTGTTGTCCGAGTCTAGCGCAGAAATCTCCGAAGGACTCCGAGCCGGAACGCTGTTCCTTAAAAGCCACGAACAGCGGCTTGAGAGTGGACACGATGGATTCCAGTGGGACAAGGTCTTTGTAGATAAACGCGAGGCGAGTACCCAGACGCGCCCCGCCGGCAAACACGGTATATTTGCCTTTAGCTTTTCCGACCAAGCCGATATCTGCGTTATAGGGTCGGGCACAACCGTTCGGGCAACCGGTCATTCGAACCGTGAAGAGTTCTTTGTCGAGCCCAAGCTCATTGAGAACGACTTCCATTTGATCGATGACTCCAGGAAGTGCGCGTTCGCTTTCGGTGATTGCCAAGCCGCAGGTTGGCATGGCGACGCAAGCGATAGACCAGCGGCGCACATTGGAAATTTCTTCGGTTAGGGGCAAGCCCCGTTTCTTGATCAGGTTCTCGAGTTTCGAACGGTCTTTAGGATCGATATTGCAGAAGAGGATGCTTTGGTGTGCGGTCAATCGCAATTCGGGATTGAACGTCTCGCAGATATCGCGAAGAGCCGTCTTCCAAGCTCGATTATCGTTGTCATATAGGCGGCCATTTTCAACGTTGAAGCCGTAGAACCAGCGGCCATCCATTTGGTCTTCCCACCCCATGTGATCACGGTGCTCGGTGACGTCATCAACGGTGCAATCCTGTAGTTTGCTTCCATAATAGGTTTCGACTTGGTGACGCATCCATTCGATCCCACGGTCGTGGACCAAGTACTTCAAGCGAGCGCGTTTGCGATCATCGCGATATCCGAAATCCCTTTGCACTTTAACAATGGCTTCGGCAACCGCGACGGCCTGGTCTGGGGTGACGAAGGCGAGTTTTGTGGCCAAGCGAGGGAAGGTTTTCTTTGCGCTGGGGGTCACGCCTAGTCCACCGCCGACGAGGACGTTGTAACCGATGACCTGGCCATCTCGGACAACGGCGATGAAGCCCAAGCAATTGGTGTAAACGTCTGTGCAGTTGTCATCGCTGATAGCGATCGCCGTCTTTAGTTTGCGAGGCAGATAGGTCTTGCCGTAGATCGGTTCGATTTCTTCGTTCGATCCTCCTTCGAGTGTTTCGTTACCGGTGTCCAAGTCCTTTAGCCATAGTTCGTAGTAGGCTTTGGTGCGCGGGGACAGGTGGTCGGAGATATCGAGAGCTAGCTTTTGTACAGCCGGGCGAATGCTGTCTTGGATTGGAGCGGGGCAAGCCATGGTATTTCGGTTCACGTCACCGCAAGCGGCGAGGGTGGTCATCATGGTGGCATTGATGCGCTGCATGCAATCGCGGAGATCTGATTTGAGAATGCCGTGCAGTTGAAGACCTTGCCGGGTCGTAATTTTGAGGGTCGAATTTCCTATGGTATCGCAAATGTCGAGGTGGGCGAGGAGCTGCTCGGCGGTTAGGATACCGGCAGGAATTCGGGAACGGACCATGAACGAATAGGCTTTCTCCGACTTGCCTGATTCGGTGGCTCCTCCACGTGCTTCGCGGTCGTCTTGTTGGTAGGTTCCGTGGAATTTCAGAAGTTGCAGATCGTCTTTACCGAAGTGGGTCGAATCGGTTTGGAGTTCCGAACCGATGCTTCCACGAAGGTGACGGCTGGCGTCTTTGATCAACTCTACGGCACTGAGTTTCGAGGCATCCGACATGATGTAAAATAGTTCCTACCTGAAGCTGGATGATTGATTCGCTGCGATGATTGTTCGTTGCGGTGATTATCTGTTGCTGCGTGGAGATTATCCTAAGTTGGCGCAACGAATCTAGCTCAAAGCCACTACGCATTGCCAATCCTTACGTTATAACAGAGCCGCTTATTTTTGGCTTTTGATTCGTGGGCATTGAAACGGAAAAACTCCTGCATGAGTGCAAGAATTCTTGATGGAAAGGCGATTGCCAACACTTTGCGAATGGAAACGGCCCAGGGGGTCGAAGCGTTGTTTTCCAGGACGGGGGTTCGGCCACAATTAGCAGCGGTTTTAGTAGGAGATGACGCAGCGAGCCAAGTGTATGTTCGCAACAAAGAGATCGCTTGCGAGAAAGCAGGGATAGCCTCGAGAGTGATTCGCTTGCCGGCGTCGACAAGCTTGGATGATTTATTGCGATTGCTCGATGAGCTTAATGGGGATTCGAGTGTGCACGGGATCTTGGTGCAGTTGCCTTTACCGGGGCATCTCGATACGCAGCAGGTGTTAGATAGAATTTCCCCACGAAAGGATGTCGATGCATTTTCGCCCGAAAATGTGGGGTTGTTATCTCAAGGTCGTGCAAGGTTTTATCCTTGTACTCCGCATGGGGTTTTGCAATTGCTCGATCGATGTGGGATTGAGATTTCGGGTAAAGAGGTTGTGGTTGTCGGGCGCAGCGAGATTGTCGGCAAGCCGTTGGTCAGTATGTGTTTGCAGAAGGCTGGTCCGCGCGGTAGCGGCAATGCCAATGCGACGGTGACTTGTTGTCATAGTCAGACGTCGGACATATCTGCCGTTACGCGCAGAGCGGATATTTTGTTTGTGGCGATTGGCAAGCCGCAGTGGTTGCAAGGGGAGATGGTCAAGCCGGGTGCGGTGGTGGTAGATATCGGAATCAACCGGTTGGGAGATCGGTTGGTAGGAGACGTCGATTTCGAGTCGGTCTCGCAGGTTGCTTCCGCGATCACGCCGGTACCTGGTGGCGTTGGGCCGTTAACGATCGCTATGTTGCTACACAACACCCTTCATGCTGCAGAGTTGTCTAGCTGGCAGAGATAACCAGCTAGAGGGGTTGCCTCGCAATCCTTGACTGCGAGGCGATTGGATAACGGAACGGCAGGGCGTTAGCAAGCTTTGATTTGCTCGATGATGATCAGCAGGTGTTTGGCTCGCATGATTGATCCGGCGGCTTTGACGAACGCTACGCCTGCTTCTAGTTCCGGCAAAGTGATGCTTGATCCTGGGCTAGAGATTCCGGTGGAAGTCTCCGAGCGAGGGGTGCGAACGGGGGCAGCTTCGCTGGAGTAGGCTCTTGGTTCATGGGTGCCTTGGCGTTTCGCGATGCTTTTGACGTTTGCCACGTCCGCAGCGGTCACGCTGAAGCCCTTGAGGGCTTCGACAATATCTTTGTTGCGAGAGCCTGGATTGTTTTCCATGTAGAGGCGAATACGTTGCGCCTTGCTTAAATCTTTCGACATGTTCAATGGGTCCTTTACGGAGAAATTCGCTTCTACAATTTTGTTCTCGGACGCGATTTTTCGTTGTTCGGCTTGTCGCACAAGGTCTTCTGGGACACTTTCGACCAGATCATCCAGCGTTACAACTCGCTCGATGTCAACCATGGTTTTCAATCCTGTGGGATATGGAGTTAAAGTGAAAT
>Ga0315899_10000544_pt1 | contig 45517 bp, 37 predicted proteins | sample LakEriMetagenome_2_FD_203518 | JGI IMG/M metagenome (GOLD analysis project Ga0315899, IMG submission 203518) | Freshwater fungal communities from buoy surface, Lake Erie, Ohio, United States - Buoy 4 MA112 | ecosystem: Environmental > Aquatic > Freshwater > Lake | place: USA: Lake Erie, Ohio...
ACAATTGCGAGCAAAATTTGCTTCCTTAGGATTCTTGATTCCATACATCGCGAGAGTGTCGGGAGATTCTTGGCTTAAGTCCATTAACTCCGGCGCACTTGTTTGTAACTTGAATGCCATCTCATAACTTTGGATTCTTGCGAGCGCAGCGGGATCTCCGATAGAGTTCATCGAGAGCTCGTTTAATTGCTGGATGGCGTCGAGCGATGCTCTTTGCGCCTGCACGTCGATTCCAGCAGGATTCGACAGATACAAAACTGGATCACCCGTACTTCGAAATGGCACTCCGCCATATACCGTTGGCAAGAACCCCGCCCCATAATTGCTGGCTCCACCACTGGTCCCTTTAGCACTCGTCAATACGACGAAACCAGGCAGATCAGAGGACTCGCTTCCCAATCCATACAAAGTCCACGAACCGAAGCTTGGTCTTCCAAATTGCTGCGAACCGGTGTTCATTAAGATCTGACCAGGAGCATGATTCACTGCATCGGTCTGCATAGATCGAATTAGACAAATATCATCCGCGATTTCCCCAAGCTGAGGTAACACCTCGCTTAGTTCCATACCGCACTTACCAAATTTCTTGAATGGAAATTTACCACCTAGCAAAGCTGATTTTGGGTCGATAAAGGCGGCCCGGTATCCATCGAGAAGACTCGGAGGAGGTAGCTGACCGTTTCGCTTAGCCAATTCTGGCTTCGGGTCGAATAACTCCAGCTGACTCGGAGCCCCCGCTTGAAACATGTAAATCACTCGCTTTGCTTTAGGTTCAAAGTGAGGTGCTCTGGGTATTAGCGCGTCGTTACCTAGCACAGGTGCTGGCATGCCATCGCGCTGCATCAGTGTTCCCAACGCAATGCCAGCCAGGCCCAGCCCACATTCTTTAAAGAACCAGCGGCGACGCAGAGCGATTGCCGCATTTTCAATGAGTCTAGCGTCATTTTGGTTGTTCATGATATTGTTGAGATTTAGTGGTTACAGCTAATTCTTAATTCTTAGAAATAGTCTCGTCTAAATTTAGATAGACACGCGCCGCGAGTACCCAAACCGCGGCGTCTTGAGGGCTGACTCCCGGCGGCAGTTCTGGCAACCTATCTGGCTTGCCTGTCGCAATCTCGCGAGGATTGAGCCACCCGTCTGCAACTCTAGCACGCTGCGACTGCAGAAATTCGAGCAATACTTTTTTCTCAGCGTCTGTTGGCAGTCTCGAAAGGCAGAGCAGGGACAGATAATCAATTCGATCAGAATCCGAGGTAGGCGACTCCTTAAGAACCCTCAAAGCCAAAGCCTGAGCCGATTCCACAAAGATCGGTTCATTAAGCCCTGTAAGAGCCGCTAGAGGCGTATTGGACCTAACACGTCGAACACATGAGAAATCCCCGTTCGGGGCATCCAATGTCGACATAGCAGGATCGGGCATCGATCGTTTGCGAAAATTGTAGACGGTTCTGCGATACCGTTGTGGTCCCTCAGCAGGTTTCCAATACCCTGGGTAGACGTAGTTGTAGTCCAATACGTTTTGAGGAACGGGCGGGATGACGCCAGGTCCGCCTGATTCGTGATGCAGCACCCCTGCTACCGCCATGGCAATATCGCGTACCACCTCAGCATCGTAACGAAATCGAGGCCCTCGGGCCAGTAGAGTATTATTTGGATCTAATTCCATCAGGTTGGGTGAAACCTTTGACGATTGCTTGTACGTTTTGCTCAAGACAATTTTTCGGATGATTTCCTTCTGACTCCAGCCTCCCTCGATGAATTCGACGGCTAAGGTATCCAGGACATCCCGATGCTCAGGAACGGGTGTTCGCGTGCCAAAATCTTCGGCTGTTTCTACAATGCCTACTCCGAATATAGATTGCCAAATCCGATTAACAGCCACCCGGGACGTTAGAGGTGATTTTGGGTCAACAAGCCAATTCGCAAAAGCCAAACGAGCGGGCACCACAATATCAGAGGGTGTCTGCATAGGATGAAAGGCAGCGGGAGTCTTGGGCGACACTGGTTCCGTAGGCTGATCCCACTCTCCCCTGTTTAGCAAACTTGTTTGCCTAGCCGCCTTCGGTTCGCGTTCAACAAGATGCAGCACCGATGTGAGCGCGTTAGGATACTGCTTCCAAAGATTTTCAATAGCATCGTGTACGAGACGTAATTCGGGAACCGTCTGGATCCAAGCTGCCATTATTGCGTTATTTTCAAGGACCGAGCGTTGCTCCTCAGGGACTCGCATTGCCTGGATCGCATCGTAATCTATGGCAGGAGCCGCTGGGTTGGAGCCTTTGGTCAGAGATACTCGGCAGCACCCCACCATGTCGGTCATTCTCATCACCAGCTTAAATCTCGTTCCTTTTTCCATCGTGATGGGATTCTCAAAAACCAAAACGGCTTGCGAGGAACTATTGCGTCGACCTACTCCGCGATCCGCTTTCCACCATGTATTGTTGTCTCCATCTATCATCAAAGCGACGGGACCGGAAGCCTGTTTATCTTTTTCGTTTCGGTTCTCCGGTTCAGAAAAATCCGCGGTTGGATTCGTCAATTTGAGCTTATCCCATGTCGTCGAGCCTGGTTTTTGAACAAATACCTCTAGTTCGCGAATTCCCCAAGTCCCGACACTGCTTCGACCAGGCCCACCGAACGGCATGTCCAGGTGTCGAAGTAGCTCAAGCCTAAGTCCAGAGACGCCCTCTAATTCAGGCTCGCCGATCATGTAAACGTCTTCGCTTGTATGCCCCTTCATGAGAACCGACATGTCGTGCTCTTGTGTGGGGTGGTTCAAACCGCTGACACTGTTCAAATCATCGAATACGACTGGCGTCCAATCTCCCAACTGCTGAACAACAGTTTCCGTCCATTTCTGTTGTTCTTCCAACCACTGAGGCCGAATAGATTTAACATGATCCAATTTTTGCTGGATAGCGGCTAAAGTCTCTTCTTTCTTTTTCAATTGTTCCGGTGTGTAGACCCAGGATTGGGCTTCGTAACAGTTATTGAGATAGGCGAACATCCCGAAATACTCATCGTGAGTTAACGGATCGAATTTATGAGTATGACACTGCGCGCATTGCGTCGTGAGCCCTAAAACCGCTTTGCCAACGCAATCAATTCGATCAAACATCTCGACCATACGGAACTGTTCAGGAACGATTGCCCCCTCCTCATTGATCATGCTATTCCGCAAGAAACCTGTCGCAATCATTTGGGACTGCGTGGCATTGGGTAGCAAGTCTCCTGCAATCTGTTCGATGATAAACTGGTTATAAGGCATATCACTATTGATGGCATCAATAACCCAGTCTCGCCAAATCCACTGCTCGCGTTTCATATCTTTTTCGTATCCATTGGTATCAGAATAGCGAGCGGCATCCAGCCAAACACGTCCCCACTTCTCGCCATATCTCGGACTGGCAAGAAGCTTGTTTACCGTCGTTTCGTGCCCCTCTTTGACATAGAGATCGAGCTCTTGAGGTGTTGGTGGCAACCCAATCAAATCGAGATAGAGTCGTCGACACAGTATGGACGCGGACTCTTCGGGAGAGAAACTCATCTCCTTTGAAGCCAGTTTCTTGCCAACCAATTGATCAATTACGTTTCCATCACCGATTTCCGAAAAGTTCGCCTTTTGAGGCGTGACAAAAGCCCAATGCTCAACGTAATCTGCTCCCTGGGCAATCCACGCCTTTAGAACCTCGATTTGTTCTGGCTTGAGCTGTTCGGCATGATGCGATGGGGGCATGACTTCATCCGGATTGTTTGACGTGATACGTCTGATTAGTTCGCTCTCGTCCGGCTTGCCGGGAACGATTGCCTGCTGCTGAGAGTCACCGCCCGCCAGAGCTGCTTCCCGCTTATCGAGTCTCAGACCGCCGTAGCGAGTCTCCGAGTCGGCACCATGGCATGCAAAACAGTTGTCAACCAGAATGGGTCGCACCTCTTTTTCGTAGTCGACCACCGATGATTGGCGAGGATTGTCCGCTCCACGCGTCCTCGCCACACTGTTCAAGGCCGTCGTGCTTGCGACGACAAGCAGGAAACCAATAGCGAAACGAACATTGCAGCTAGAGACATAGAAACCGAGATCGAAACGAGGAATGTATCCGTGAGCAGGCATAACTGTATTGGTATGGCAGGATGAATGGGTGGGAACTCAAACATTGTTGAGTTATTCCATATTAAGCCGTACCGCAAGGAAAAGCCAGCAGATGTTACCCTATTGAGACTGAGACTATCCTTTTAACTCTAGCCGTTTCGCAATCGCCCCCTAAGAGGCGGCTTCAGCCCCCTCAATATGGAAGATCTTTTCTATACGTCTTGAATGACGACCACCTTCAAATTCCGTAGCAAGCCAAACACGTACAAGATCTCCGACCGGACGATCGCCGATGAGGTCTCCAGGCAAGCACAGAACATTGACGTCGTTGTGTCTGCGACACATTTCCGCCATCACTTCGTCGCAGCATGATGCTGCTCGTACGCCCTTAAATTTGTTGGCAGCAATAGCCATGCCAAAACCGGTCCCGCAAATGAGAATCCCCCGCTCCGCAGCACCTTCGGCAACTCTTTTTGCAACGCTGACGGCATAGTCTGGGTAATCGACAGGCTGGTCGCTATGGGTACCGTAGTCCTCGACTTCGTGTCCATCAGCGTTTAGCAGGGTAATGAGCTTTCCTTTGATTTGAAAGCCGCGATGGTCGCTTCCGATTGCAATCCTCATTCGTTCTTCCCCTTTATGACCATTCGATAAGATCCGACACGTTCAGACGATCGATCCAGTAATCGGTACATTGATCCAGTTGCTCGGCACATCTCGCATAGATTTCGATAGGGCCGCCGAAAGGATCCGCAATCTCGGAACCGTCTGGCGAAATCATTTGTACCTTTCGGCTTGCGGCAGGCCACTGCGAAATAATAACGTGTTTGTGACGACTTCCCATTGTGAGGATCAAATCCGCTTGATCAACCAATTCGAGAGTCAGCTGGCAACTTTGATGCTTATCCAATTGTGTGCGGTACTTCTTAATGGCCTGCAAAGCTCCGGGCGAGGCGGGATCCCCTCCATATGCAGCAACACCGGCAGACATTGCATAAATGGGTAAGTCACGAGCCCCAAACTGCTTCGAAAATTTTTCTTCGATTTTGCGAGTCATCAATGCCTGAGCCATCGGGGATCGGCAGGTGTTTCCGGTGCAAACAAAAAGAACCGTCCAACGGGAGAGAATCTTCAAATACTCAGCGGGCAAGGCCCCTTCACGGATTACACGCCCTCGGCTCTGATCAAAATCAATTTGGGTGGGTGCTGTGGCTATCGTGGAAACGCCATCATCTACCGCTAACGTAAAAAAGCTCGGGTCAATGTCCTCGATTTGACGTACCAAACCTCCTTTGGAATCCAATACAGGAAATGCCACCAGGGGCCCCGGCAATAGGCGAGAAAGCTGCTCGATCAAAGGGTGCGAAGGAATGGCGATGCGTACCTTACCGTTTTCTTGTTGAATATCTCGCCGAACAGAAGCCTCTAACTGGCCTAGCAAGCTCAGTTCGGTGTTGGATTTCATATCGAAAGTGATCGGACCTGGCCAGACTTTTGAAGCAAAGCGATTGATCGCTGGAGGTGCGTCAGGGAAGTAGTCCGATAATTCTGCGGGCGACCGCAAAATCACAGCCGGTGCCAGCAGCTTGCCCGTTTGTGCCAATTGTGACAACTGAGCAACACTGGTTTGGTGCAATCCGGAAGAAAGCAACAAGTAAGAGCAATCGCTCGGCACTGCGACGATATGCCCTTCTGCAATCGCTTGAACGACCAAATGCACAACATCTCGCGGATCGCTTGCCGATTTCCAGTTAATAACCTTTGACATCCAAAATCCAAATCGATGCGAGATCAGTTGTACTCCAGCTCAAAATAAACGCTGCACCAACCATGGTATCAAATTTGCTGGCTTGTTCGAGTGGAGTTGGAGAGTCGAAACGACACGGAATGCGATAATCGCGGTTCTGCCATACGATTCCTACCAGGTAATACCGTCTCCGGAGTTGCGAACATTGCGTTTTGACGGAAAATTTCCACTGAGGTCGGGATTTGCTTGACGGCCGACTGGTCCGTCTGCGAGAATTCACGTTAGATAGAAATCTGAGAGTTGCAGCTTGTTGCGTACAGCAAATCGCATCGCCGATTTGTCTTTCCGTCTCCGACATTATTGTCCACTATCATTCGAGAGGCTGGTCATGAAGGAAAGTACGAGTAGAAAAGCGAGTGTAAAGCTCTGTCTTAATCACAGCCAAGCCGGCATTGAAGCAGGCCTTGTTGAACTGGAAACGGATTTCCGCAGTTGGTGTGAGCATCCACACCATCGAGTTCCCTGGACCAAACTGATGGAGCATCTGGTTAGCTTTAGGTGGATACTGGATCAACACTTCACCCGAGTTGCTGGAGAAGGTTACCTGGAAAATGTCGCCTGCCAACGTCCGGGAATGTACTCTGAACTACGTGAGATCGAGTGCTGGCAGTGTCGACTAATTGATCAGCTTGACAACATCATCCACCACGTTCAGAACTTCGATCCTCAACGCGATGAGATCGCCGATATCAGCGACGACTTCCGTCGCTTGCACGGTGAGATTCTCGACGAGGAATCGCACGAGAGGGATCTTGTGGAAAAAGGCATGGCCTAACGAGCCGAAATATAACGGATGCAGGAGTAGATGCAGCTTGACCGAATCAGCCCCCAAAGACGACCGTACCATCGTTCAACTTATGACGACGGTTGACTCACGCGAGGCGGCAGAGTCGATCGCTCATCAGCTTGTGGAACGTCGACTGGCTGGTTGTATTCAGATTGGTGGCCCTATCTGCAGCACTTTTCACTGGAACGACACCATCGAGCAGTCGATGGAGTTTCGGCTAACGGTCAAGACAACAAGGCAAAAGATAGGTGAACTGGTCGAGAAACTTGGAGCCTTACACCCCTATGACACACCAGAAATCATATGGTCCGAAGTAAATGCCTCAGACTCGTACTTTAAGTGGCTCAGTGATTTTCTAAGTGCATGAGCCCCGTGGATCGATTTACTACCAGTGGATTGATTTACGAAACGAAACAAGGGAGAGATTCTGCGTCCCTCCCTTGCTCCTGCTTTTCGTGGTCTAGGTCTCACGCGATTAATGATTATCGCTTGTGAAAGTTGTAGTCTTTGTTATTCGGATCGAAGTCCGTGTCAGTTAAGCCGACATTGAACTTGAGGTCCTGGTAAGTATATTCCTCGATGATTTCGAGTTCATCACCTTCCTTTTTTGGCCAATCGTATGCCGCATAGCGGACAGGAATCTTCAATTGGTCATCCATGAAGATCTGTGCAATGTGGAAGTCAAAGTGTGGCTGTTTGACAGGATGGGTTACCTGAATGATCGAGCATGCTCTTTTGCTAACGGTTGCACCAGGGATGAGATCTACTTTGCACATCCCGTTTTTCTTGTCTCGCTCTCCACGCTCGATCAGCTTGACAACCAAGTTCTCGATACCAATGTCAGTCAGGGGATACCGCTGCCCAGCCATCGCGAGCGTACCCGTTGGGCTCAGTTCGTGAGTCCCTAAAACACGCTTCAGGCCCCCTTCGTGTGCGATTAGGTTGCCATCGTTTCGGTTCTCGACGTAGATGACTTCGCGTCCCTTTACCGCTGCTGGCTTTAAGAACGCTAGGTACACGCTAAACGGAACAACAACATTACCGTCTTGCGTCTTTCGGTTTCGCACTTTAAGGTACATAAACTCGTTCTCGCCTAGCGTTGAGCCAACTCTCTCTCGCTTGACCAAAATTCCGGTGTAGTCATCTAAGCCAGATTGAATCGTCTCAATCGCTTGGTGAGCCAGGTTGATAGCTGGATCAAGAGGATGTGGAACAGCCGATGCCCCGGGTGCCACGACCTCATTCTTCGAGACTCTCATTACTGGTTGGGTTAGCTTGGATCCGTCTTCTTGACTGACAGCGTAGGGTGCAATCGCTCCAACGACGCCTACGGATAGAACGGCCCGACGCAGCCAGTGATTCATTGCTTGCATTTTCAACTTAGTACTCCATTACGTATCTGGCTGGTTCTTGGTCCTAAACCCATTAAATGCCCATACCCTAGATAACTTATCGAGTCTCGTCATTGGTTCTGTAAAGGCAAAACCATCACCACCTTACAAACGGTACCACCGGAACTGGGTAGAGATTGCTGACCGGCGAGAATTCTGCTGGATACTAAGCGTTTGTACCGATGGCCGTCTATATCAAAACGGATGTTCGAATTTGCTGTCTATCGCTATCCTAGACGAAATAGATAAGCTTACGTTCCCCCCTGGATTCTAGGTTTTGCGATGAAACTCCGAAAAAACACTCTTCAACCCCTCCGATTTGATTATTCCGGAGCGTTAGGTCCACAGTACGGTATCGATCAAAAAGAGATCGATGGTCTGTTACCTCAGTTAGCATCTATTCGCGATGAAATGATGTCTACGGAGTTGGAAATGCTAGCGAAGAAGATTCCTACTCCAGCCGCTATGGAACCGTTGGATGCAGGTTTTGTAATGATGCCCGCAAGGCTCCTTGCAGAATACGAATCCAATCGCTCGAGCAGCGAATTAGGCCGACTTTTTAAACGTGCCAATCAGATTCATTCGTTGGTGGATCGGGTTGTAGTGCTCGGCATTGGCGGATCATATATGGGTGCGAGGGCGATCTTAGAATCGTGCTGTCAACCCTATTGGAACGAGCTCAGCCGAGCCGATCGAGGAAGCAAACCTAGAATGTACTTCGAAGGAAACAATGTTGACAATGACGCGTCACAAGCACTACTGCATTTGCTGGGTGCCCACAAAAACAAAGAAGCAACGAGTATCGACGAACGCTGGGCCCTGGTGGTTATCAGCAAAAGTGGTGGTACTTTGGAAACCGCAGCCGCCTTACGTCAATTTCTTAGGGCACTAGAAGTTTCTGTTGGCGGCGATCGAAGCAAACTATTGGATCTCCTCGTACCGGTAACGGGTGATGGAGGCAAGCTCCATAAGATGGCAAGTGAACTGGGAGTGACCGACATGTTTCCTGTCCCAGATGGCGTGGGTGGTCGATTCTCCGTTTTGTCGGCAGTTGGATTGGTTCCGACTGCGCTTTTGGGTGTAAATGTTATCGAATTACTACAAGGTGCGGCTTCCATGACGGAGCACTTTGCCAACGCGAACATTGACGACAACATTGTTCTTCAGCATGTTGCTGTGAATCATCTTCTTGAGCGTAAACGCAACGTGAACATTCGAGTCATGAGTGTATGGAGCAAAGCACTAGAAGCATTTGGGCTTTGGTACGACCAGCTATCCGCAGAAAGTCTCGGGAAGCAATTATTAGGCTTTACGCCTTTAACAACCGTAAACACCCGAGACCTTCATTCTCGCCATCAACAACATCAGGAGGGAGCCCGAGACAAAGTCTTTAATAATGTAATAGTCGATCAGTATCGATTTGATCATCTGACGATTGGTTCTAGGGCTAGTGACTCAGATTCTTTAAACGAGATTGCAGACAAGACTCTCCCGGAGGTCATGAACGCCGCAATCGAAGGTACGAATCAAGCTTTACGCGACGATGGACGACCCTATACGAATCTATACGTGCCATGCGTTGATGAACTTCACATGGGACAACTGTTTCAAATGATGATGCTCGCCACCGTTGTAGAGGGGCGTCTTATGGGAATTAACCCTTACGGTCAACCCGGTGTCGAATCCTACAAAAAGAATATGAATCGTCTACTAGGCCGCAAATAGCTGCACCAGTTCGACAGCCTAAAATCGCACCATAGATCACGGAAAATTGGTGACACCAATTTTCCAGTTGTCAACCTGTTCGATTTCTTGCCACGAATTATAGAAAGCCTGGCGAACTGATTTGGTGCGATCGCTCGCTAAGAAATCACTTTCGGGGGGTACGACCATACAGACCTTGCCACTCGCTTGCAGTGAAGATATCACTCGTTTTTTTTCGTCTTCTGTTAACATCCGAGGCCAGAACGTCGGATTTGCAGCGGTCAACGGCTCCAAATCGGTCCAAAAAAAGAAGCGATTGTGGTTGTGACCATCGAACACTAAATGAGTACAACCGGTACGCTTTATCGCTTGAGCAATCTTAAATTCTCTCTCACGGATTGACGGATCAAGTCTTAGCAACTCGCTACCCCTAAGTTTAAGTGGGGAAAAACGAAACCAACGATACCATGCGGTAGATCCGGAAACGAGGCATAAAACCATTGTCGCAGGCAAAAGAAGCTTCAGGCGAGCACATGCGGTGCATAGGGCCGAGCTAAATTCGCCTTGCTGGATTGCTTGGAGTTTCGTCACCAAACCTTGAACACTTGCGGACATGATTAGACCGAAGACTATCCAGCTTAATGCTGTCCCCAATGACAATTGCGTACCAGGTGTGGGATACGCCATTAAGGGCGACAAAAACGTAGCGAGCACGATGTAAAGACGATATGGTCGAGCCGACGACTCCATCTTTAGCAACCATAGCGAAGTAACAGGTCCAACTAAAATGAGCCAGTTGGCCGCGCCACGAGGCTCCAGACCATGAATTAGAGGATTCATCCAATCCAAAGCAACCAGGAAAGCCCCTATAACGACAGCGACTAGGGTCAATCCGAATCGCCATTGCAACCAATGGTCATGACGAATTCGATTATGCATACTCGTCGCAAGATTTGAATTCCAGGCTTTGTAGATCAACAAAACGCATAGAACGGTGTACGCGATCGAAAGCGTCGACAAAGGAACAACGTGAAAAAACTCATTAGCAAAACCTCGATGTTGGCCGATCAATCCCCAGAAAATCTTTTCGACTGGAATTCCCATAGCCATGGTAACAGCACAAATTGAGGCAGCGCTGATAGCGCCACCTGCGATAACCATAACGACTGCAGTGATGCGGGTCGCGTTGGACTTGGTTGAAAGTAAGCTTTGAACAATAAGCGGAATGGCGAAGATCAACCCACAGTTGATTTTGATCATACCAATCATACCAACGAGCGTTGCCGCCAAAAACCATTTCGCTCGATTGTTGCCAACGATTAGCCAGAATGACAGCAGAGAAAGAACCAGAATCCACTCTTGAGGATGCCCGGGTTCTAAGGCGAGCTTATGAAGATGTAAATGAAAAAGTAGAGAGAATATAAACGCAACAGTAGGTAAGGTCTGTAAGCGTCGCAAAATAGAATACACGAGAATTGTTGCGAAGCACCAAAACGTAATCGTTTTTAATCGCACTCCATCCTGTGTTAAAGGTATGCCCATTACGTCATGCAGTGATCCAGTTAGCAAGTAGTACGCAGGACCATATTGAGTGTGAGTCTGCGTATAAAGCCTCTCACCCTGCAGAAACGTTTTCAAGGTCATCATCACGTAACCTTGATCATCGTAGGGAGCTAGGGTAGTCATGACGGCAGGAAATGCTGTCAGAAACGACAATAGCATTAGAAGCCCAACCAGCAATTTTTCTCGCACGAGGAGCCACGACGTCATATTAGTCGTCAATCGCTGGTTGCAGATGTCGTTCGGGAGCAAGATCTATTTTACGTTGGTTATTGGAATCCATCAGAACTTGTTTGAGCTCTGCGATTTCCTGAAGCAGAACCAACGATTCCTGGTTCTTCGAAAAGCTTCTACCAGAGATTCTCGCAATAATGTAACTCGGCCTAGCCCGCACTTGGTCATAAATCCTAGCAACATACTCTCCCAGAATCGCGATTCCCAGTGCATTCATTGCACCGAAAAACGCACTAATACTGGTCGTAGAGGTCCAACCGGGAATGGCAAGCCCCGTGAATAGTTTGTGGAAGAGCGCGTAACCAATTAAACCGAATGAGACCCCAGCGCACACGAGCGCTATCCCGTAGAATGCTAAAAGAGGGACTCGTGAAAATCCAAACAGAGCCGTCTTAGCTAACGACAGCAAGCCACCTAGGCTAACGCGCGGAGTGTCATCGTATCTTTCAAGTCTCTCCACTTGTAGGGATTCTTGACGAAATCCAGTCCAAGAGCGCAGTCCTGGAAAGTAACGATCGACTTCAATCAACTGCTGAATTTGTTCAACCACACGTCGATCCATCAAGCCAAAGTTCCCGGCGTCTCTGGGAATCTTGACAGAGGAGAGCTTTCCGAGAACTCGATAAAAAAGCGAAAATAGAAATCGCTTCCAATATCCTTCTTTTCTAGCGACTCTCACCGCATAAACCACCTGAGCCCCTTGTAACCATCGATCAACCATTCGTGGAATAGCCAGCGGATCATCTTGACCGTCGCTGTCCATCAGAATCACCGCATCGGAGTCTGTTTGATCTAAACCCGCTCGAACTGCGGCGCTGTGTCCGAAATTGCGTGACAAATGCACAACTCGAATGCGTTCTCTCTCTGCCGCAATTTTGTCGAGTAGTTCCGCGCTGCCATCATAAGAACCATCGTTAACAAAAATGATGTCAGATTCGACGGAGAGTTGATCGAGAACTTGACATATCTTATTGGTGAGTGATCGCAGATTATCGACCTCGTTAAAAACCGGCAGTACGATACTAATGCAATTGTTGGCCACCGTACCTGTCAGATCTGGCAGTAGTTTCATTTCGAAAGCACCCCTACCAAGGAGAGCCCCATAGGTACAGGAATCTTGTCTGCAATGGAGCGTTCCCAGCCCGCCAAACGTATCAACATTTCATTCGTAAATCTCGATACACGAGGAAACTCAGTACCGGATCGAGAGGGAAAAATCTTTCGCATCAGTCGAATAATGAATGCAACCGGAAGAGTAAATGAGTTCCAATGAGATAGCTTCTCAATCCGGAGCCCTGCTTCTATTGCATGCTGGCGAATTGTATCGGAGGTGTATCGTCGATAATGCCCTAATCTTTCATCCCAATCGGAATACAAAATGGGATAGGCAGGTACGGTAAATATAATTTTTCCTCGGTCAGTCAATGATTCTGCGGCATTTCTTAAAGCCAGTACTGGGTACTTCAAATGCTCCAGCACATCCAACAAAACAATGACTTGCGCCGACTCTGGCAGAACGGGCCACTTCTCATGCAAATCGTGCTTATAAACGCTTGACAATCCGAGACGAGACGCATGCTGCACTGATTCTTCGAGAAAGTCGAGCCCTGTTACGTTGTATCCCATGTCTCGCCAACGGACTAAGTTGCCTGCGGCACCGATACCACCCTCGATGATCTTCGATGGTGGGGCAGCATAAGATGTTAGGAGCTCGGTAGCCCACGACCTTTTTGCAACATGCCACCAATAATTATCTTCTAGCTCGATAAGTTGGTTAAGATGCGCTATCTCCATGAGCAATCCTCCTTGGGGAAAAACAACGCGATATGTTTTGTCCTTCGCCTGTGTACGTCCTGGGACGTGCTAAGCGGTTTTTATCAACATAGTTGGCCTGCAAAGGATACCTCCGCTTTACATTCAGAGCGTTAAAATCGATGGGTTAAACGGTAGGATTTGTTTCAAACTCGTACGATAAGTTGAACTCTGCCGTTTGTAGGATTTGATCCGTTGAACTATTCTGGTAGGTCTGATAAGGTCACAACCCTATAAACGACGGATCCCTCATGAAGGAAAATCTCCATTCCAAAAAACGTTTATTCGCCCCTGTCGTGGTACTTTCTGCCTGCTTCTGGTTCAAAACTTGGGCTCTGACGGCGGACGTTGCGAATGCTCAAGATGTGCCCAGTCCACTCAGCGGATATGCGACTTTTTCAGAAATGGAGGCTAGGCTAACAAAACTGGCGGAGTCTCCTCATGCGAGCCTTCGATCTTTGGGGGTCACGACAGGCAAGCGAAATCTCTGGCTTCTGACTATTGGCAAGGACGAATTGGAGAATCGACCTGCCATAGTCGTTTTGGGAAACGTCGTTGGATCTCACGTGTTGGGCCGGGAGATAAGTTTGCAAATGGCGGAGCAGATCATTGCGTCTGTGGAGACTGATCCTGCTATTGCTGGCCTCCTTGATCGATTTACTTTGTATGTGATTCCCAATCCCACACCCGATGAGACGGAGAAACACTATCGATTTCCTGTCCATGAGCATCGTGGTAACGAAACACGAACCGATGACGATCGGGACTTTTCGGTTGGCGAAGACCAACCCAAAGATCTCAATGGAGACGGTTGGATCACAACCATGCGAGTTCACGATACGTTTGCAACACATCGTTCGCATTCTCGCGACGAACGAATCTTGGTTCCGATCGATGCCAAGAAAGGAGAACAAGGCAATTTCCGTATCTTCACCGAAGGCCTGGACTCCGATCGCGACGAAATGTTTGGCGAAGATGCGTCCGGTGGTGTATCGTTTAACAGAAACTTTCCTTTCAACTACCCGTACTTCGGAAAAGGAGCTGGCCCTCACCAAGTCTCTGAAAGTGAAACACGAGCCATTGCTGATTTTCTGTATGATCACCCAAACATAGGTGCAGTTGTTTGCTTTTCTCCCGAAGATAACCTGTTCAACACATGGAAAGGGGGTGAGCAAACAGACACAGCAAGAATCAAAACGAAAATTCTTTCGTCGGACCAACTTATTCAGGATCAATTCGCAGAGCAATTTCGCAGCAGCTACCCAAACAAGGATGCGCCAGAATTACCGGCAGGTGAAGGGTCGTTTTCAGAATGGGCCTACCTCCATTATGGTCGCTGGACCTTTGCGTCACGAGCTTGGTGGGTTCCGAAAGCCGCCGAGGAGAAAGCGGAAACATCGACAGGCGACATCGAGGCCAAGCCTACCGATAAGATGGAGAATAGCTCCAGTAATTCACCGATCGCAAAAGATGACAAGCGTGGAGCATCGGAGCTGAATGCGTTGAAGTGGTTTGAACAGCAAGGTATTCCCGCATTTTCTCCATGGCAGCCTTACGAGCATCCAGATCTTCCTGGTAAGAAGGTGGAAATTGGTGGCTGGAAGCCTCTGTTTCTTCTAAATCCTCCTCACAAAATGGTAGGCGAATTAATAACCCCACACATAGAGTTGGTCAAATCGCTTGCCATCAAATGGCCCAAACTGGAATTAAGGGACGTTGAGGCCAAACAGTTGGGTAAGGGCTTAATCGAGGTGTCTTGCAAGATTATCAATGTCGGCCAGATGCCCACTATGCCAGAAATGGCAGATGTTTCGGGGCTCTGGTTTCCGCTTCAAGTGGAATTGCATGGAGTCGAAGGAGCGAAGTGGCTCGATGGTAGTCCACGACAATCTGTCGGTCGATTAAAAGAATTGGGGGGATCAAAGGAGATGCGTTGGCTGTTATTGGTACCTTCGGAAGCAAAACCACAGGGGCAGTTCAAGATTACGTTATCCGCCCCTACCGTAACGCCAGTAGAACAATCGCTGGAGTTAAAATAGAAATGACAAAAGACGAAAGACCAACTCCCATGATTGCACAAGAAAAAAACAGCAACCGGCTTCGAACTCTAAAAAAGACACTTCAGGTCGCTTGTACTAGCCTTTGTTGCATTACCTTACCTCCCTTGTCGAATACTATACTTGCGCAAAATTCAGCATTGCTAGGTGCAACAAGTAGTTCTGCTACTGAGATTAAAGACGTTTCTACATCTGATTCTCCAACCGTACAGGACATAAAAGTCCAAGCGATCTACAAAGCAGTTGGCGGCCCCACTTCTCCTAAAGTACCTGTCTATTGGAATCGTTATCACGATAACGAAGAAATTGAGAGCATTCTAAAACAGCTTGAAAGTCAATTTCCAACGCTTGTAAAAATAGAATCGGTTGGCAAGTCAACTGAGGGGCGTGAAATGTGGATCGCAACCATCACCAATCGAGAAGCTGGGCAAGAAGATCGAAAGCCCGGATTTTGGATCGATGGTGGGATTCATGCCAATGAAATACAAGCCAACGAAGTGGCACTGTATACAGCCTGGTTTTTGGCAGAAATGCATGGGGAGAACAAGTTCGTACAAGAGTTGCTGCGTGATCGCGTGTTCTACATCTTGCCGAGCATGAGCCCTGATTCGCGGCACGCACATTTTTACGAGCCAAACTCAACGAATACCCCTCGTTCCGGCCAACGCGATGTGGATGATGATCGAGATAGCAAAGTCAACGAAGATTCCTTTGCGGACCTAAATGGGGACGGACACATCACACAGATGCGAGTTAGAGATCCGAACGGGAGATATAAATCCCATCCGAAGTATGCGAACTTAATGATCCCAGTCGAACCAGACGAGCGTGGCGAATTTACACTTTTGGGAATTGAAGGGTTCGACGCAGATGGGGACGGTCGAGTCAATGAAGATGGTGACGGCTCTTATGATCCAAACAGAGACTGGCCGTGGAAGTGGGAGCCTGGTTATGTCCAGCGAGGTGCATTTCGCTATCCATTCTCGTTGATTGAGAATCGCAACATGGCCGATTTCGTTCTAAAGCATCCAAATATTGCTGGCGCACAAACCTATCACAACACAGGTGGAATGTTGCTACGTGGCCCGGGGTCTAAACAAGATGCGTACGAAGCTTCAGATTTGAGGGTATATGATCGCATCGGAAAAACAGGTGAGAAGATCTTGCCAGGCTATCGGTATTTGAACGTTGCAAACGACCTGTACGAAGTATGGGGTGGAGAAATCGATTGGTTCCACCAAATGCTAGGAGTTTTCACCTTTACCAACGAGCTATTCGTTTCTTACAACTACTTCCACCAGTCTGCTGCCGGCCCAGAGCAGTCGCATGAATTTGACCAGTTGCTTTTATTTGGTGATGGTCTGGTCGAATGGCAAGAAGTTGAACACCCCACGTATGGCAAAGTTGAGGTAGGGGGCTTTAAGAAGAATTGGGGGAGACAGCCACCTGGATTTATGTTGCAGGAAGAGTGCCATCGTAACATGGCATTCACTCTTTATCACGCGAACCAAATGCCACTTCTGAAAATCCAGTCCGTTTCGATTAAACCGATTGGTAATGATCTACAGGAAGTAACGGCGATCGTCGAAAACCAGCGGTGGACACCAACACACTCCGCCGTGGATCTCAAGCAAAAGATCACCCCACCTGTGATGGTTAAATTGGAGTCTTCGGATCTGAGCGTGTTGACATCGCAGCACTCCGCTGACATGCTAATGCGGAATTCTACATTCCATGAAAAAGACCGTGCCAACGTACAGGTTCCCAGTATAGCTGGCGGTAGTGTCGTTTATGTCCGATGGATTGTTTCTGGAGGCGGCAAAGGTAAAATTATTGTATCTAGCGTTAAAGGTGGAACAGCGGAAGCGGATATCTCCTTATAATCCCTTCATTGCGGAGATATTTTTTTCGATAGCAATTAATGGGTTGCATTCTGACAATTTGAGTGCAACACTTGCCCTGGCAGGTGCAAGACCTATTTTCAAGCGAAATTTATTGCCTTGGAAAAGAATGGTCTCATTCACCTATGACGTCCTGTCTGACTTGGTTAGATCGTCTTCCAATAAATGTTTTCCTCCCTTATCTATGGCTTTTTCACATGACTAGCTTGCTGGAGCAAGAGAGCGTAGCGATAAATATAACGACCATGACCTCTGAATCGGTCGAGGGTATGCGTCTGTACATGAAGGACGATCAAGACGCTTACATTCTTTATCGAGAAGCTCATCTTCCGATCGATCAAAATGACATCGAACGACTAAAAGAGCGGGGAGTTCGGTGGCTCTACATAGATCAAAGCTCGAAAGAGATCTATCGCGAGCGTATGACACAAATTGCATTTGGCGACACGCCTGTGCCGACCTCGATGCGAATCGCAGCAATTTCAGGTATTGTTCGTGAGGCCATGGAGAAGTCATTCTCTACGAACGATGTCGACACAATCTGCAAAGCGACTAAAACTCTCAGTAACGTTGCGACTGATATGATCTGTCGTGAGGACGTTGCGTTAAAGGATATATTGCCGGTTTTGCATCACGACTACGGAACGTTCACGCATTCAACAAACGTGTCGTATTATTCAGGGGTACTCGCCGACGCACTAGGTTACTCTCGTGAAGATGTCGAACACATTGTCCGTGGCGCCTTGTTACATGATCTTGGGAAACTCGATATCGATATCAAGATTTTGAACAAACCTGACAAGCTTACTGAAAGGGAATTCCGAGTGATCAAGCGCCATCCTACCCAGGGCTTTCTTCGGCTATCTGGGCAACCTGGGATTTCGCATGGCCAACTTATGATGACTTATCAGCATCATGAAAAATTGGATGGAACAGGATACCCGGTAGGTATAGGGGGAGATGAGATCCATCCGTGGGCAAAGATTTGTTCGGTTGCAGACGTTTTTGAGGCACTAACTAGTCATCGGCCATATAGAAAGCCGATGCCCAATAGCTCCGCCCTTGCACTTTTAGAGCGAGGCATTGGCAACACATTCGACGGAGAAATCGTCTCATGCTGGACGAGTCTTATAAAGAAAAACTTGACGCTATCTTAGAAGCAACCACTTGGTCTATCCAATTACCTGCTCGCTTAGCCGACTTCTTTTCGGTCCGTGGTGACTCGCAAAGCACAGAGCACGAAGAACGCAGACACTTACGAATTCGTGCACGGGCAAAATGTATCGGATTCTTCGAATCAAGAATGATCGGAATGGGTAGAGATTCCAATGGAATCCCTATTTACACAGCGGACTTTTCGCGGGGTGGATGTGGATTCATCTCTGCAATCCAAATTTTTCCGAAAGAGAAACTGCGATTGATACTCCCCACGTTTTGGCTTCAGGTTGAGGCGGTAAGATGTCGTAAGCTAGGGCCGAATTGTTACGAAGTGGGTAGCATGTTGATTGCTAAAAATGAACCTACCCCGTCAGTCTTTATTCTGTAGTTGGTAGCGTTTTTTTCAAATTTCGGATTGATCGTTATTGGCGGATTATGTCACCTAAATCAATTACTCGGAAAACTGGAGTCTTTTTTCTCAAATTGCTTCCTCTGTGTTAATGAGTATTTCAGATACCACTCCGGGATAAGCTAAGCTTCGCCTACACGTAGATCTTGCCCCCAATTCGTTAGGAGTCGAGCTTCCAAGATTGATTATTACGCCATCTGGCTAGTTCAGAAAAAATTGAGTCCGATTTGTATTGCGTCAAGCTGTAGAAATGTCGATTAGGACATACAGCCATTTTGTGGTTCTTTATTGTGTTCATACGAAAAGTAAATCCATGTTGTCCGAGCCGATAATAAAAGCTCCTCCAGCCCAGGCTCTCATCGATAGCTCATTGAGCCTTGATCCAACATGGAGTTTTGTGGAGAGTTTTCAGCACACGAACTATGAAATCCAGGAGGAGCTTGGCCGCGGAACTTCTAGTGTTGTATTCCGATGCAGAGATCGATCTTCGGGCGGGGCGTTCGCATTGAAGTTAATGAGGACCCCCCGCACACGAGAAATGGAGTCCCGATTAACCCGCGAAATCGAAAAATTGATCCGGCTAGACCACCCTAATGTCGTTTCCATTATTGACAAGGGAGTGATCAAAGACCACGTATACTTGGTAATGAACTTAGTTGAAGGTTGCAGTATCGCGGATTTGTTTAATGATTCCCCATCGCTAATTACAAGCTACTGGCTGGCCGATTTAAAGAATGATTGGTCACGATTGGCTATCTGGGGAAAAGAAATTGCCAGTGCTTTAGAGTACCTTCACTCCGAGAACATTTTTCATGGCAATCTGAAACCCACCAATATTCTGGTGGACCGTGAGGGAAGATGCCTCATCGCTGACTGTGGACTCGCATCAGTAATGGAACACGATTTCGAAGGGAGTCAAGGTGGCGGAGTGGCTAGATTTCTTAGATACAGAGCGCTGGAACAATTGTGTGGAATTACTGACCAAAGAAGCGATGTGCACTCCCTAGGAAGAACTCTTTATGAATTGGCGTGCCTCGCAGGAGAACTACCGCCCCAGAGTTATAATCGAGTGGAATTGCCTCCCTTATGTGTTGTCAACCCGAATGTTCCGGCTGATCTGGGACAAGTCATTGATAAAGCATGCGACAAAGTTGCAGATCACCGATTTCAAAACGCGAGAGAGCTTGTGGCTGTTTTCCAACGATTTCTAGAGGGCAAGTCCCCATGCGATCGCCGTCACCCGGGGGCACGCATGTCGTCTCAAGAATTCAAGGCATTACAACACCGCAGGAACCGAAACATGATGTTGGGTACAGCGGGCGTTTTCGCTTTAAGCTTTGTCTCAGTCTTCGCCTTTAACGTAATCTCAAAAAAATCTGAAGCGACGAACTCGGAACATCAATTAACCCCTGCGCAGGATGACTCACAATCACAAGAAAACGATGTAACCAACATCAAGCTCAACAAAGAAGGAGCGACTGAGACAGCGGAAGACTCTACCTCCCCATCAATCGCTCAAGATTCTGAGAATACGCCCGATAGGCAACTTGAAAATGAGCCAACGCAACTAACTAGCGACACTTCCCAGCAGGCCCCTCCCCCCGGCAACATCGAAGAACTTGCAAACGGATCACAAGAATCATCGCAGAACACATCGGAAAAAGTCCGGGCGTTAATGATTCCGCTCAATAACTCAGGTCTGTCGAGTGAAGAAAAACTTAAAGGCACACAGACTCTTGAACGATTTGCCAAGGCAGTGCTCAACAACAAAGTTCCCTCTGAACAAGCCGAACGTCTTCTAGCTGCTTTGTTTCTTGGCAACCCACCTAAATTGGAGCAAATGGTGGAAATTCAAGTCCCTGAACGTGCCTTCGCATCGTGGTTAGTACTCATAGAACAAACATTCGCGAACGAATTTGATGAAAGGGATAATCCTCCATCTAGTCCGTAACTAGCGGAACCGGATAGCGTGACGGCCGCTCTCGTAGACACAACCGTCTAATTTCAATTTTTGGCAAACCATGCGGTGGAAGTAATCGAAGGACATCTTGTTCCATTCATTAAGTATGCTTCAATGGTGAGCATCTTCTGAAACTACGAAAGGAACAAAAATGTCATCGCAAATATCACTTGCCAACTCCCATTCTCTCCCCGCTATCGGTTACGGGTTTTGGAAAGTGGATAAAGCGGCGGCACCAGTACTGACCTACCAGGCCCTAGAAATAGGCTACCGTCATCTGGATTGCGCCTCGGACTACGGCAATGAGGCCGAAGTAGGACTCGGCATCGAAAAGGGGCTGGGCGATGGTATCTGTAAGCGTGAGGATCTTTGGGTAACCAGTAAACTTTGGAATACGTATCACCGACCTGAGCATGTCGAGCTCGCGTGCAAGCGATCAATCACAGATTTAAAGTGCAACTATCTAGATTTGTATTTGATTCACTTTCCGATATCCCTCAAATACGTTCCTTTTGAAAAACGATATCCCGCAGGTTGGTTTTATGAACCGGATTCTCCAACTCCGAGTCTTGAGTATGATCCTGTTCCCATCATTGATACTTGGCGAGCTATGGAGGATCTCGTTGACAAAGGACTAGTTCGAAATATTGGAATTAGCAATTTTGGAGTCTCACTAATTCGTGATCTGTTAACACAATCGCGGATCCGACCTACTGTGCTTCAAATCGAGTCGCACCCTTATCTAACTCAGCCAAAGCTCCTCCGATATTGCCAAACGGAGAAGATTACCGTCACCGCGTTTTCGCCGCTTGGCGCCCCGTCTTATGTCCCATTAGGAATGGCAAAAGACGATGACTCTGTCCTGGAGCTTCCCGTTATTAAGAACATTGCTCAAAGGCATCGGAAAACGCCGGCTCAGATCGTGCTTAGATGGGGCATTCAGCGAGGTACCGCTGTTATACCTAAGTCAAGCAAAGTCGAACGACTCCGAGAAAATCTACATCTGGAAGGATTCGAACTATCCTCAGAAGAAATGAATATGATCTCGGATCTTAATAGACACCAACGATTCAATGATCCGGGCGACTTTTGTGAGATCGCTTTTAACTCGTTCTTTCCTATCTATGAGTAGCAGGAGCTGAACCGAATTAAGCTGCATCACCCTGCAAGCGTGTTCGAACAAACACAACCGCCCCCAACGACAGGGCGAGTGTTAACAACAAAACAGAAAGAAGAGCTATCATCGCTCCTGGTGCAAAAAAGAGTGGCGAAGAATAAGGCCATATCTCTTTCCACTTAAGCACCGTTATCGCAACGCTCAACGAAAGATAGGGACCAAACGGTGTAGAGCCATCCTTGGTAATCAAGTAAATGGTGATGACAAATAAAAGCCCAAAAAGTGGCGCCAGAAAAAAGCTAATCCAAACTGCTTGCCAACCGGTAAACGCGCCGACCATCGCCATCAGCGTAACGTCACCGAAGCCCAATGCTTCGCGCCCCATCACCGCCGATGCGACGATTCTAAAGGACCATACCAGCCCGCCCCCCATTGCCATACCGAATAACGAGGAGAATAATCCCTTCCATCCATCTTGTGAAAGCAAATTGTAGGCTAGAACAATTCCTCCCACCCCCACTAGGAGCATTCCCAGCCTAGAAAGTGTTGAGGGTGATCTACGCAATATCTCAAAAAAATACAAAGCTGCTTTACTCCACCCACGCCGGGTAATCAACACACGATCCATAAGCGAGAAACACCACGCTGCCCAGAAGAGAATTGCTAACACTAGACCAGTTGTCGAGCTTTGAAGCCATTCGGGATAGAATTCGCCATAAGGTGAATTAGGCACTAAATTTCGTAGCGCATCGACTCCAGATGGTTCGTATTCCTTCAATCGCCAATTCGGAAAAAACGAGCTACCGAACAATGCGAAAACGGTTCCCGGAACAGTTACGGCATCTGGTATTGTTCGCTCATCAAAATCAATAAACGTGGCGACGATAAGAAGACCGAACAACGCTGCAATAAACACAAACGATTCGATTTCTACAGCGGGGGGGCTTACGGTCTGGAGTTCGACCAACAAAGCCCCACTCATGACAAAATTGTAAAGCCAAACAAAACCCACAGGGAAAACAAGTTCAATGAGCATGGGACGCAGCCAAAACCAATTTCCAAATTCGGAACGTTCGCTCCATCGGAAAAGCCACCCTACTATGGGAAGAAAAGCGATAGCAGGTGGCTTGATCGACGTTTTGGCTGGCTGAGTCGCAGATGATTTCTTCTGCCACGGACTTATGGGTCTCGGGAAGTACGCCAATGAGTAAATTGCTAGGTTCAGTAAGGGCCCCAGAAATACTCCGATTATCGCAATCCACCAATTCATGGAAGTGGCTCGTCCTGTGACTAAAAACACATTGCTAGGTGGATGTATCCCTACGATGGCGAACCCATTGTTCGTAATCGCATGCAACTTGGGCTGCGAGCTGCTCTAACGAAAGTTCATCTGTATTGTAGATAGCTTTGGCGGTCGCTGAGTAGTAGGGAGCCCTTTGATTCAAAATCGATTGGATTTCGTCGAGGGCACCAAGCTTGCTCAGGGCTGGTCGATTGATTTTGGTTAAGGGATCCCCTGCAATGCGTTTCACTAATTCTTCTGGTGAAGCGGTAAGCCATGCTGTCCATCCTGAAGCTACGATTAGTCTGCGGTTGGATTCCCTCAAAATGGCTCCGCCACCGAGCGAAATAATATGCGGATCGGCGCGATCGATCACTTGTACAATCGCTCTAGACTCCCGATCTCGAAAATCAGCTTCTCCGAGATCGGCAAAGATTTGAGCAATCGTCTTACAAGCCAGCTTCTCAACCATCTGATCGGTATCAGCCATGGGCATCTTTAGTTGCGTGGCGAGTTTGGAAGCTAACGTGGTTTTGCCCGCCCCACGGTATCCTATCAAGAAAAGATGTGCTCGATGGAACTGCGTTGACACATTCACCTACCAAGGAGCGTCCGAAAAAAAATCTAGGTGAGAGGCGGCTACCGTCACAGACTCTACTGGGACATTAGACCTTTCAATCTAGAATATTGAAGTCTTCGACCCGATAATCCAACATAAAAAAACACCACCGGCATTGCCAGTGGAATCGGAGCAGATTTATCATCATGCTGTCGAGATCTTCGGGTACCAATCGAAATAGTAACTATTCCGATTCAGAAGATGCATCACGACTGTAAGCACACGAACCTAGCCGTCGATCGACTCTATCTTAACGCGTGTGTACTTTTGACGGTGACCCGTCCGAACCTCGTAATTTTTCCGACGGCGGAATTTCTGGATAAAAATCTTCTCGCCTTTTTCCAGACCGACTACGGATGCGGTAACCTTTGCACCAGAAACAGTTGGCTGACCCAGCTTCAAGCCGGCTTCTCCACCACCAATAGCTAGCACTCGATCGAATTCGATCTTGTCACCGGTCTCGGCCGTGTCTCGATAGTCAATATCAAGGAGTTGGTCTTTTTCGACTTTGAACTGGCGTCCACCGTCACAAATGATTGCGTACATGACTATAAAACGGGTGAATTCTGAGGAAAAACTAGCGATTTGCTAAAAATTGAGAATCACGAACTTTATCGACCGATTTCCGTTTCGTCTATCCCAAACATCGAGATTCTGTCCAAATTAGTCTCGTTTGTCAGAACGTCAAATTACTGCTAGTATCTGGGTCCGTCGCCGGCCTCACTTCTTCTGCGCCATTTCGCTGCAGTCGACGGTTTTCTCTGCATTCGACGGATCTCCAAACGAAACATGACCAAGCACATTTTTGTAACTGGCGGAGTGGTAAGCTCCATTGGAAAAGGACTTACGAGCGCTTCTATCGGGATGCTCCTGGAATCCCGCGGCCTCAAGGTTCGCATGCAAAAGCTTGATCCTTACATCAACGTCGACCCAGGAACCATGAGCCCTTACCAGCATGGAGAAGTATACGTGCTGGACGATGGTAGCGAAACTGACTTGGATTTGGGGCATTACGAGAGATTCACTAGCGGTCCGCTTACCAGAGACTCGAACTACACCACCGGTCAGATTTACTTGAGAGTCATCGAAAAGGAACGTCGAGGCCAGTTTTTGGGGAAAACTGTGCAGGTGATCCCTCATATTACGAACGAGATCAAGGAAGCGATTTCGAGAGTTGCCGACGCCAACACCGACGTTGTCATCACAGAAATCGGGGGAACTGTGGGGGACATTGAGTCCCTACCTTTCCTAGAATCCATTCGTCAGTTCCGCCAGGATGTAGGCCGTGACAACTGCCTGTTCATTCACTTGACGCTCGTGCCCTACCTTAAAGCGGCCGCTGAGATTAAGACAAAACCGACACAACATTCTGTAGGTCAGCTTCGTCAAATTGGAATCCAGCCCGACATTCTTATCTGCCGATGCGAGCAAAGCATTTCGCGAGAAGAGCGAGAGAAAATCGCTCTTTTTTGCAACGTCGAACTAGACGCAGTCATTGAGGAGCTCGACAAAGATTTTTCGATCTACGAAGTGCCTGTATCCCTACGCAACAACCGCTTGGATGAGTTAATCATGAAGCGTTTGCATCTCTCTGGGCACGCTCCGAACTTAGATGCTTGGGATAACATTATGTACTCCCTCAGGAATCCAAAACATGAGATTAGCATCGCTGTCGTTGGTAAGTATGCGGAGCACAAAGATGCGTATAAATCCATCTACGAATCCTTGGATCACGCAGGCATCAAGGAATTTTGCCAAACACGAATCGCTCGAATTCAGAGTAGCGATATCGAGGAAGAGGGCGCTGAAAGAATTCTTGCCGGCTACGACGGAATTTTGATTCCTGGTGGATTCGGCGAGAGAGGAGTAGCAGGAAAGATTCAGGCTATACGCTACGCTCGCGAACGGGGCATTCCGTTCTTTGGGATTTGTTTGGGGATGCAGTGTGCCGCCATAGAATTCGGTCGCAACGTAGTGGGACTCGAACGGGCTCAATCAACAGAATTCGATAAGGATACACCCAACCCCGTTATCTGCCTTCTCGACGAACAACGAAACGTCACCAACCTGGGAGGCACGATGCGTTTAGGCGCACAGCCATGCTCACTCGTTCCAGGGACCATTGCCTATAACGCCTACCAGAGCGCAAGCGTAACAGAGCGTCATCGTCATCGATACGAATTCAATAACGTTTATCGCAGTCAATTTGAAGCACACGGAATGAAGTTCTCCGGGCTGAGCCCAGACGGTCAGTTAGTAGAGATCATTGAACTTCCGCAACATCCGTTTTTCCTTGCGGTTCAGTTTCACCCCGAGTTTAAAAGCAAGCCGACAGCATCCCATCCTTTGTTTTCGGCGTTCGTAGCTGCCGCAATCCAGCGACATGATGGCCGAAAATCTAGAGCGGCATCAGCCCCCAATATGGAAAGTTCATCGATCCCTAGCTAAAAAACGACCCGTTATACTTAAGCAAAGGTGAGCTGGGTAATTCTCTCAAAGGCCTCCAAGTATCGCTCACGCGTACTTTGGACGATGGACTCCGGCAGTTCCGGCGGAGGACTGTTCCGGTCCCAACTAGTGCTCATTAGATATTCACGAACGAACTGCTTGTCAAAAGACGCCTGCGAACGACCTGGCTGCCAGTCACTCGCCGGCCAGAATCGCGAACTATCTGGCGTAAGGACTTCGTCGATCAGGATGATCTCGTCGTTGTGCCATCCCCATTCGAGTTTTGTGTCGGCAATGATGATGCCTCGCTCTTGAGCGATCGACGTACCCCGGGTGTAAACATCGAGCGTCATCCTTCTTAGTTGCTGCGCAACTTCTTCACCTATAGTTTGGCTCATGATGTCAAAGGACACATTCTCGTCGTGCCCTTGCTCGGCTTTTGTCGCTGGGGTGAATAGCGGTTGAGCGAGTCGATCACACTGCTTAAGTCCGGGCGGAAGCGCCAGTCCACATATCGTGCCATTAGCCTGATAATCCTTCCAACCACTCCCCTCTATGTAACCACGAACTACGCACTCAAAAGGGATGACCCTCGCCTTTTTCACAACCATCGACCTCCCCACGAGCAAGCCTTCGGGATCGTGCGGTAGCACCTCTTCGGGAATCTGGTCACTTATCAAGTGATGCTTTACTCCGAGGACCTTGAACCAGAACAAGCTTAATTGAGTGAGGATCTTTCCTTTATCGGGAATACCATTTGGCATGACCCAATCAAATGCGCTAATCCGGTCTGAACTAACGACGAGAAGCTTATCCCCAAGATCGTAAACATCTCTGACTTTTCCCTGTCTTCTCGGAAAGGGCAACTGGGTTTGCAAAACGACGGAACTCATTTCACCTCTTCAGCAATCATCTTGTAGATCGCGTAATGCTCTTCCGAATCAGGATATAAAAACGACTCGGTATCAATTTCCAAAACACCCTTCACTGCGACAACGCGGGTCGAAAAATTGATCGACTTACCAGGAGCCATCGTGACCATAATGCAATCGTACAGTGCAGCCCCCGGTCCGAAGCAACACTCTTGATTGTCGCGCACCAAAACAAACTCTCGGATATTCGATTTGCTAAATAGAGTTGTCGGTAGGATAAAGCCTCGAATCTTCCATGTCTTCTTGTTCAGATTCTTGTTCTCCTCCGTAAGCATCTCAGGCTTGAAGGATGTCCCCTTTTCCATTTCAAACTTCAAGTCATCGAACGTAATTTCCCCTCGCTTTTTGGCGGCCTCGCGTGCCTTTCTTTCTTTTGCAAGCTCAACAGGGTCTGCTGGCTGGTCAGCCTGCCCGCGCTTGGCCCCGGAAGACAAGGTTTGATCTCCCTCTCTGGTTGACTGCTTCCCCTTTTTGTCAGATGACGGGCTTCCGTCCTCGGAATCCTGGGTTTGCTTCGATTCCGAAAAATCCTGGCTTTGCTGGGCTTCCGCAAACTGTTCCGAATCTTGAGAAGTAGCGATGATAGAATTTTGTTGGGTCGTAATAAACACGATCGAAAGCACCAACGTAAGCCATGACGCGGCCGCGACGTTCCTCAGCAAAAATATGGCCCGTCTGCTGATCTCGACAAAGTTCTTTCGCATAAGTTTCCCTTAACTTCCGACTAAAGAATGGCTAAGATTCTAATGACGGGGCCTGCGTTTCGCAGCACGGTTCGTCAGCTGGGAAAAACGGTTTTCCTATCAGGACTTCCTGTTGTACCATACAAGAATCGGGAACGCGATGGAATTCGATAAATCAGTTCCAGGCAGGCAATTCCCGAAGATCTTCGTTTTTGGGCCTAGCAAGAATCCTTACGAAAGTAAACGATGAAAAACCAAATCGCTGAGTGGAGTATTGGGAGCCAATCAACGAGATTTGGCAGGTTTCCCCTGTTTGGGCTAGTCTTGACTGTTTGCATTTTTTCAACTGGCTGTGAGCCCAGAACAACTCCCGAGTTGGCGACAGGAAAAAAGTCGGGTGAGACCTATGTATCTCAAGAGTCTGCCGCATCACCTGATGAATCGACGGCAAAAGAGGTCGCTGTACGCATCGACACGATGATGTGCGTAGCGGGTTGCTTTAACAGTGTTAAAGAACTACTGGAAAAGCGGCCGGGCATTGTGGAAGTGCGATTAGCTCCCCAAAAAGAAGAAGGCACGATCGACAATTCGATGATCTACATCAAGTATCGTGGCGAGTTAGATAAAACGGAGATGGAGCGACTAATCCTGGGTGCCGGATTCGAAAAAATGGAATTCGTGAAGCAGGACTGATCACTGCTTTTCCGAATGTAGCCCTACCTTGTTTCGCCGATTGAGCACCCAATCGAGCCCACGTTACGCCCTTTTGTTTCGATCGCCTTACCAATCGACTTACATGGAGTCTTGTCTGGATGGAAACGACTGACAATAAGCCTGCATCGGCTCGACCCTTCGTTCATTTGCATTGTCACAGCCATTACAGCTTGCTAGACGGTGCTAGCCCGCTCGACAAACTGCTAAAACGTGCCAAGGAAAACCAAATGACCGCCTTGGCCCTCACGGATCACGGCAATCTCCACGGTGCTTTAGAGTTCTACAAGAAGGCAAAGGGCTATGGAATCAATCCGATTCTGGGCTACGAAGCCTACATCGCACCGAACAGTCGGTTTGAACGCGATGCGTCGTCCTCCAAAGAAGCCGCCTTTCACCTAACGTTGCTGGCTCAGAATCGGACAGGCTTTAAGAATCTGGTTCGACTCGCATCCGCAGCGAGCCTCGAAGGTTTTTATTTTAAACCTCGAATCGACAAAGAAATTTTAGCTGCCTACAGCGAGGGTATCATTTGTCTTAGTGGCTGCGTTTCTAGCGAATTTTCGCGAGCGATTCTAAAGGGCTACGACACCGAGGCGGCTTTGCAGGAGGCAATCGAGGTCACGCAATGGTTTCAGTCGGTTTTCAAAGATCGATACTTCATTGAAATCATGAACAACAATCTTGAGATTCAGCGACAGCAAATGGCAGGGGCCATCGAGGTTGCGAATCGTGTTGGCATCCCCTTGGTTGCGACCAGTGATGCGCACTACGTGGACCGAAGCGATGCTGAAGTTCAAGATGTTTTGCTGTGCATCTCAACAGGAAAATTCCGAACAGACCGCAATCGAATGCAAATGGAAGGAACGGAATTCTATCTCCGTTCCCCCGATGAGATGTATGAGCATTTTGTCGGACTAGAAAGTGCGGTAGCTCGTTCGCAGGAAATCGCAAACACCGTAGACATCGATCTCGAACTCGGTAAACGAAATTTCCCGACCTACTCGCTTCCTAACGAAGAATTAACAGCGGATGAGTTTCTGCGGCAGATTTGCACCCAGGGGCTCAAAGAACGATACGCAAAGTCGCCTGACATGCTCATCAATGGTGAACTCTCACAGGTCGCACAAGATCGCTTGGACCGAGAATTAGGGGTCATCAAAAAACTAGGGTTTTCGAACTACTTCCTTATTGTTTGGGACTTCGTTCGGCACTCCCGAGAGATCAATGTACCCGCCACGGCGCGGGGGTCTGGCGTCGGCGCACTAGTTTGTTACGCACTGTATCTGTCTCACGTGTGTCCCATTAAGTATGACCTCCTCTTTGAACGATTCTTGGATGAAAGCCGGATTGAGGCTCCCGATATTGATATCGACTTCTGCCAGGAACGACGTGGCGAGATCATTCGCTATGTTAAAGAGAAGTATGGCGAGGCGAACGTAGCTCAGATCGGTACCTTTGGCACACTCAAAGCTCGTGGTGCCATTAAAGACGTTGGACGAACCTTGGGGCTGCCGCTCAGTCGCGTGGCGCAGATCAGCGAACTGGTACCCGACGATCTCAAAATAACTCTCAAGGACGCATTGGGTGAAGGGGATAAAGATCTCGCTAGTGAAGAACTGATCAAACTCTACAAGAGCGATAACGATGTAAAGGAACTACTCGACTTCGCTCGGCGTATTGAGGGATTGGCTCGTAACATCGGCACTCACGCTGCGGCGGTGGTCATCGCAGATAAACCATTGACAGAGTACGTCCCGTTGATGAGAGTCACCGGTAAAGAAGACATTATCACCCAGTGGTCGATGGGTGATGTTGAAGCAGCCGGTTTGCTCAAGATGGACTTTCTCGGGCTGAGAAACTTGACGATCCTATCAAAGTCGGTCGACATTATTGAACAAACCACCGGCGAGCGTATCGATCCGCTGGATTTCCCTCTCGATGATCGTGAGACATTCGAGCTACTCCGACGAGGCGAAACCAAGGGGGTGTTCCAGCTCGAGTCTGGTGGTATTCGTGACTTATTGCAACGAATGAAGCCCGACCACTTCCATGATATCATCGCTACCAACGCGCTCTACAGACCGGGCCCTCTCGAAGGAGGCATGGTTGATGAATACATTGCGGTCAAACTCAAGAAAAAAGAAGCCTCTTACATCCATCCCATTCTTCGAGAAATTCTTGAAGAAACCAATGGGGTGATGGTTTACCAAGAACAGGTGATGCGAATCCTCAACCGCCTTGGAGGAATCGAACTCGCTAAAGCGTATACCTGTATTAAAGCGATCAGTAAAAAGAAAGAAGAGTTAATCGCTGCCAATGCAGAAAAATTCCTAGCGGGTTGCGTTGAAAAGGGACTCAGCAAAAAAGAAGCTGAGGACTTTTGGAACATGATCCTGAAGTTCGCAGGATACGGTTTTAACAAGAGCCACTCGACGGCTTATGCGTTGGTCGCTTACCAGACCGCCTACCTAAAGACGCACTACAAAGTCGAGTTTATGGCTGCGTTGTTAACAGGAGATATTCCAAATCGCAACTTCAAACGAAAAGATAGTTTGGTTGAACATATCGAAGATTGCCAACGTATGGGCATCTCTGTCGAGCCCCCTAATGTTAACAACTGCACGAGCGACTTTAGCGTAGCGGATGGAAAAATCTTTTTTGGACTATCGGCCATTCGTGGTTGCGGCGCTGGTCCAGCGCTAGCCATTGCCGCTGAGAGGAAAAAGAACGGTCCCTTTAAGAACTTATTCGAATTCTGTGAACGAGTCGACGCATCCGCGTGTGGTCGAGCAACAATCGAATGCTTGATCAAGGCAGGTGCCATGGACTGCTTCGGAGCGAAAAGATCACAGCTTTTAGCCGTCGTCGAAAAAGCCCTTCTGGGCGGGGCATCGAAGTTAAAAGATAAAAAGAGCGGACAAATGAACCTCTTCGACGACGTAGTCGAAGTCGTTGAAACCAGCACACCAATCACGCTACCGGACATTCCCGAATTCGGTGATCGCGAAAAGTCTACCTTGGAAAAAGAAGTTCTCGGCTTTTACCTGACCGCTCATCCACTATCGGAATATGCAACGACTTTACAAGCGTTCTGTTCCCACACCTCAGCTACTGCCAAGTTAGCTAAAAACGGTGACGAAGCCCTCATGGGGGGCATGATTCAGTCGGTCAAGATTGCCCACATTCGAAACCCACGTCCAGGGCAATCGTCCAAATATGCCAACTTTGATTTGGAAGATATGGACGGTTATGTACGATCCATTTGCTGGCCAGGCGACTTTGAACAGTTCGGCGAACATATTCAGCCCGATGCAGTCGTATTGGCCCGAGGAACGATCGAAAAACGTGGTGATGGCGATGAATTGAATTTTAAAGTAAATGAGGTTATTCCAATCGCTGATGCCGATTCTAAATTCACGTCTGGAATCCACATCATGTTCGATCAGAACAAACACGAAATAGACTTGCTCGATAAGATCAAGGAGATTTTACGCGGTTACCCTGGTCAAAAAGACGTGATGTTCGCAGTTAAGATTCATAGTGGAGAAACCGTACATATCAAATCAATTAAGCAAAAGATTGACATTGCACCAGAGCTTCGAGGTAGATTGGATGATCTATTGGGTACCCCCAGCCACAAACTATTGATGACCAAGCCCAAGATGAAAAGCGGGGGCAATCAAGACCGATTCCGTAGACAAAACTCCGGTTGATCTGCTCCGATACGTTAGGTAACCAGGTTATACATCAGACCGTTCTGGAATTTTTTCTAGAACATCCAAGAGAACGCGATCCGTTTCAATTCCTTCTGCTTGAGCTTCGAAGTTTAACAGGACTCGATGGCGAAGCGCTGGTAGGTAAACACGGCGAACATCCTCAAAGCTTACGTTAAATCGCCCGTCTAACAAAGCACGTACTTTGGAGGTTAGAGCTATGGTTTGTGCACCGCGTGGACTGGCTCCCCACCGAATGTACTGATTTGTTACGTCCGGGGCCAAACTCCCTCCTGGATGAGTCGCGAGAATGAGCCGCGCTATGTAGTCTTGGACATGTTTGGATAAAATCACTTGGCGTATTAACTTTTGCCAGTGAATGATTTCCTCGCCATCCATGGTCTTCTCGGGGGTGACAGTTTCCCCTCGCGTGGTGCGGTCAATAATCGTGTTCAGTTCGTCGCGAGTAGAGTATCCGACGACGAGCTTAAACAAGAATCGGTCCAGTTGAGCTTCGGGCAGAGGATACGTTCCTTCTTGTTCAATCGGGTTTTGCGTTGCAAGAACGAAAAAGGGTTTCTGCAGTTCATAGCGATGGCCAGCGACGGTAACTGTTCCTTCCTGCATCGTTTCGAGAAGAGCCGATTGGGTCTTGGGTGTGGCACGGTTTATTTCGTCAGCTAAACACAATTGGGTGAACAAAGGCCCCTTTTGAAACTCGAAAGACTTCCGACCTTCGTTTTCGACGATAAGATTCGTACCGAGAATATCCGAAGGCATCAGGTCGGGGGTAAACTGAATTCGATTAAAGTCCAGGGAGAGGGTTTCGGCTAGCGTTCGGATAAGCATGGTTTTGCCGAGACCAGGGACCCCTTCGAGCAAACAATGCCCACCGACAAACATGGCGGTCAAAACACCATTCACAATATCATCATGCCCAACAATAACTCGCCCCACTTGTTCTCGAACGGCGGCGTATCGAGTGCGAAATCGTTCGGCCTCTTGCTGGATAAAATCGCCGGAGTTGCTCATTTCGGGATGTCTTTGCGGAAAAGTGAATGCGAATTTGCGATGACCCGTATGATTGGCAATGACTGCTAATCGTCATCGGACGGGAATTGTAGCACACCCGGAACTGACTCGGTATCGATTTCTATAGCCTGTTGTGCTCGATCCAGTCTATTCGGTAGATTGGACAGCGGGTGTACAATGCACCAATTGAATAGGGGCGCAACCCACAACCAACCACTCGCAAGCAGGACAGTTTTGCTGCTCGTTTATGGAAATTAATGGAATCGAAATTGAGGACACTTTTGCCGAGGCATTCGATATGACCGCGACCCGGGTCATCATTACTGCCGCAGAATACGGCTGGGCTAATCGGGCCGCGGAGGCCATGACGGGATTCGCTACCAGCGTGATTGGTTGCGGAGTAGAAGCGGGAATCGAGGGAGATGTACCTCGAGAGTTGACGCCCGATGGTCGCCCTGGAGTCTCGGTGCTCCTTTTCAGCGTCTCTGGTAAAGAGCTGGAGAAACAGATCGTTCGCCGAGTTGGTCAGTGCGTTTTGACTTGTCCGAGCACCTCGATTTTCGGCGCCATCACCAGCGAAAAGCGAATTTCGATGGGATCTAGCGTCAGATACTTTGGTGACGGACACCAAATCTCAAAGCGGATCGGAAGGGAACGATATTGGAGAATTCCTGTCATGGACGGCGAGTTCGTTTGCCAAGACACCATTGGCCGAGTTAGCGCTGTGGGAGGGGGAAATTTTTTGGTACTCGCTGATACCATCCGCGGTGCTCTTCACGCGTGCGATGCGGCGGTAGGTGCGATTCGGCAAGTGCAGGATTGTATTGCTCCGTTTCCGGGCGGAGTCGCTCGAAGCGGTTCGAAAGTAGGTTCCAAATACCGGTTTCTGCATGCCTCGACCAACGATGCTTTTTGCCCAACCCTCCGAGACCAATCCAATACGATGGTTCCTGATGAAACCAGTGCGGCCTTAGAACTGGTAATCGATGGTTTAACACCACAGTCGGTTGCAGAGGCGATGCGGGTCGGAATCCTAGCCGTGTGCGATGTGGGAGCAGAACTTGGGGTGCGGCGAATAACGGGAGGCAATTATGGTGGCAAACTCGGCAAACACCATTTCTACCTCAAGGATGTACTGAAAAGCGAATTCCGATCATGAACTTGGATGCAAACTGGGATGTTCCAAACGAGTACGAAGAGCTAGAACTCGATCCGGTCGAAGCCACCGTCGATGAGCATTTAGTGGAATCGTCTCCTGACATTCTAAGGCGCATCGACTTGTTACTGAAGGACAACTTTGGTTTTCGCAAGGCGGCCGAAAAAGTAAAAGAGTTTCCTCAATCTCCCGGCGTCTACCTAATGAAAGATGTATCGGGGGTGGTGATCTACGTCGGCAAGGCGAAAAATCTTCGATCTAGAGCCAGTAGTTACTTTCATGCTGCTTCTGCCGAGGAAATACGTACTGCCGAATGGATCCACGAGATCGCTGATATTGACTATATGTCTTGTGCGAGCGAAGTGGATGCGTTGTTAACAGAAAGCCGCTTGGTAAAGGACATTCAACCTCGCTACAACAAAGACTTAAAGGACGATAAGACCTTTCCTTATTTGATGATTACCACGCATGAGGATTTTCCTCGTGTCGAGGTGACTCGCACTCCAAAGGATCGAGGTGCAAAACTATACGGTCCATTCACCAGCGCAGGTCAACTGCGTGGAGCACTACAAGTTCTACAGCGAGTCTTTCAATTTCGAACTTGTTCACTCGACATCGAAGAGAATGATCCCCGCTGGGAATGGTTTCGTCCGTGTTTGTTGGCATCAATTAAACAATGCACTGCGCCGTGTAATCAGAGGATATCGAAAGCAGACTACAAACGATCCATTAAAAGATTACAAACTTTTCTGGATGGCGGTAGCGAACGATTGATCAATCAGATGAAAAGCGAAATGATGGAGGCATCCTCCAAGCTCGATTTTGAACGTGCGGCACGACTTCGAGATGAGATTCGATTGCTCGAAAATCTCGGTGATCGTGGAGACATTGACGCTCATGCTCAGCCAGAAGTTTTTTATGTTGATCCGAAAAAGGGAATGCGGGCGTTGCAGCGTGTCTTGAGAATGGATCGTGAACCGAGAGTGATCGAGGGGATCGATATTGCTCACTTGGGAGGGAACGATACCGTGGCATCGCTCGTTCAGTTTCTGGATGGATTGCCGTTCAAGCCCGGTTATCGTCGGTACAAGATCGCCGGAGTAACTGGTATCGATGATTTTCGAAGTATCCATGAGGTGGTCTCGCGGCGATTTCGAAAGCTGTCGGATGAACAAGATGCGTTTCCGGATTTGCTAATGATCGACGGTGGCAAAGGGCAACTGAATGCAGCTTTGGCAGCGTTCCGTGATCAAGAGATTGAGCCGCCGACATTGATTTCGCTCGCCAAACGCGAGGAGGAAATTTATCGTCCCGGTGAGAGTGAACCGATACGACTAGGTCGCCAATCGTTTGCGTTGCGATTGTTGCAATACGTTCGTGACGAGGCCCACCGTTTTGCCCAGCACTATCATCATATCCTTAGGCAGAAAAGTACCTTCGACGATAGGTGATATTATGTGGCGAGGGCTGATACTCACGTCCGATGCGAGCCACACCTACTCAATCGCCAATCTAAAATTAGATCGGTTCCCATTTCCATCGGGCAAAGGCTTCTAAGGCAAAGAATTCAGGCAAGCCAATTCGATTGTAAGCATCGGCGGTGCCTCGGTTCCGATCTTCTGCTCGTTGCCAAAACTCTCGAGGGTCGCTGCCAGGGAACAATGCTTTGTCTTTTTGACTTTCATGCATGAAGATCGCTTGTCGTTTGAGAGCCAGATCATTGGGGCTCAAGGGTACCGCGATCTCGATCTCGTGCAGTGGATACTCTTGCCAAGCACCTCGGTAGAGCAGAACTTCTGGTGTAGGCTCATTGCGATTTTTCATGTTGATCAAAGCGGCAAAGATCGCCTCGGCACACACGCGGTGCGTTCCGTGCGGATCTGCTAAATCCCCTGCCACGTAAATCTGATCTGGTCGCACTTCTCGCAGCAGATTTTCGATGATCTGAATGTCTTCGTCCCCGACAGGCTTTTTCGCAATGGTTCCCGTTCTATAAAACGGCAAATCGAGAAAGTACAAATTGCTTTCCGCGCAGCCTATTGCGAGCGCACCAGCGCGGGCTTCACTGCGTCGAATCATTGCTTTGATTTTAAGGACCGAATCGTCATCTGGATGACCTGGTCGTTTATTTTTGATCGCCGCTCTGACCGTATCAGCCAATTGATCCGCGCGTTCAGAATTCATTTCAAATATTCGATTGTAATCCGCTACCAGTTCGGCAACTCGCTCTGCATCGTGATCAAAAACGGCGATATTACCACTAGTCATATACGCGATATGGACATCGTGATTGTCTTCTACCAATCGAATCAGAGTCCCTCCCATACTGATCACGTCGTCATCAGGGTGTGGACTAAAGCATATGACTCGTTTTCTTTCGTTTCCAGCGGGATGGTAGTCGATCGTGTCGAGCATCCATCGAAAGACTTTTTGCGATATCAATTCGGCTGGCCCGTGATGCCGCAGTAATTGATGCAGGTCATAGGCTCGGAAATCATCTGCGTCGAGTTTGAGCAACGCTTTGCCTGTACGCTCGCAAAGCCATAGCATGGCTCGTTTGATAAGTTCTTCATCCCATGTCACATTTCCCAAAAGCCATGGTGTCGCAGCTCCTCGCAACATCGATGCTGCCGGCCCATCTAAAAGAACGCGGACATCCCCGTGATCTTGAAGAAACGATGCGGGCAATCGATCTGTCGGCGGCTTTTCTAGTGCTTCGACGATGATCTTGGCTTTGTGTTCACCAATCGCAAGCAACAGTATGCGACGCGCATTGAGGATCCCACTCAAGCCAACCGTTAATGCTTGTGTCGGAACATTTTCTTCTCCGAAGAAATCGCTGGCAACACCGCGGCGCGTGATCGGATCTAACGTACACAGTCTTGTCTTACTTTTCTTAACCGAGAACGGTTCATTGTATCCGATGTGACCATTCATCCCGATTCCCAACAGCACCAAATCAAAGCCACCTGCCTGTTGGATCGCTTCATCGTACCGACGACAATGTAAATCAACGTCGTTAGGGGGGAGTTGTCCATCAAGTGTGTAAATTTGATCGGCCGGAATATTTACATGGTCCAGCAATTGTCGCTGCAACCAAAGCTTGTGGGACTGTGGACTATCAGACGGCAGGCCATAGTACTCATCGAGTAGGAAAAGGACTACGCTTGAAAGATCTAGGCCTTCCTCTCGGTGGAGCCTGATTAACTCCCTCATCGTGGTGAGTGGAGTGGAGCCCGCCGGAATACCAATTACCGTTTTTTGTCCCAGGGTCGCTCGCTCGCGAATGAGACCAGCGATGATATGAGCCGCGTAATGAGCCATTTCCCCGATCGTGTCAAAACAAAACGAGGGAATCAGCGTGCCGGAAATCGGCTTGGCACGCGTATTCCAGCGCTGAGAGATTTCATTTTTTGGGAGATTCATGCTGTGGATCTTGATCGTTTGTCGGTACATTCGACGGGAGTTACTCACCAAGGAACAGTCCATTGTATTACACACTCCAGTCAATTTATAAAAAGTTGCTCAAAAACGACGTGAAGCTCGTTTTAGCCGAAAGTTGTACCTCAGGAATGGTTGCGGCGGAACTGGGGCAGATACCAGGAATTTCGTCCTGTTTTTGCGGTTCCATGGTTGTTTACCAAACAGAATCCAAAATCGCTTGGCTTGGACTTGACGATCGCAAACTAAACGATCCGAGTGTCGGCCCTGTTTCCGCCTGGGCTAGCCGGAATCTTGTAGAACACTTGCTCATGTCGACCCCTCAGGCTACTTTGGCGGGCGCCATTACCGGTCATTTTGGCCCCGGAGCTCCTTCAGAATTAGACGGCATGATTTATATGGCAGCTTTGTACCGTAACTCATCTACGGTTCTTGAGAGAGAGTTTCGCCTAAAGAAAATAGCTCCGACAGGTCCAGGGGACATCCAAGCTCGTCGCGACCGACAAATGGAAGCGACCCAGGTCTTCCTCGAGTGGATTAACGGACTACTTGCTGACTGAATTCTTGCTCGTTCGATACATTTCTCTATCGATTGGGTTTCAAGATGGGAGATCAATAGCGGAGAACTGCATGCGTAACCCCAATCCCTATCAAGCCCCTCCCGTCCCCTCATTGGATCAAACATTAGCCAAGCATTCCAGATCCTATATGACTCTGGTGGTCTTTACGATTTTTCAGATTTTGGTCGTACTCTCTGCACATAGGATTTGGATGGAAAGCCCTGCCAATCAATATGTGCTTCTAGGCCAAAGTTGGATGGAGAAAGTGTTATCGTCGATCTTTTACTCTCTCGTCTTTGTCTTCTTGAATTGTACGCTCGCATGGACTACTAACCAGCGTCAGGAAGCAATAGAGTCGAATACTTGTCCCCCTGAGGGATTAGCCAAAAACTGCGAACGGCTAACGTATGTCTTAGCAGCCAGCTTTACCGTTAGTGGAATATCGATGTCCTTGTACCATGGTATGGTTCACCCCATAACACCATTTATGGTGATAGCTGGCATATTGACCGTTTTGTCGGTTGGTTGGTTTCGACTTGAAATGAAGCGTGTCGCGAGTACCCAGGCAGTGGATTAACGGCTGCTGGACCGACCTAGGATCTGCCGAATCGTATCGGACAAAACGCTGAGCGAGAATGGTTTAGAAAGAATATTCTCGACTCTCAGTTCACGTGCTCTTTCGATGATTTTCGAATCGAGTCGAGCGGTCATGAGAATGCAGGGCAAGTTAGGCAGTCTAGATTTGACCGATTCGAGCATGCTCAATCCATCCAGTCGTGGCATATGCACATCCATAAGTGCTAGATGAATATTTCCATGCTCAATCACCTCTAACGCCTCTAACCCGTCGCCGGCCAATACCGTACCGTATCCGCGTCGAGACAGCGCATCAGCCAACGATTGACGAAAATCGACATCGTCGTCGGTAATTAAAACTTGAGGGTGGTTCAAATCCATGGTTCACGAACTCCAGGGCATTCCTAAGATTATGGATTATGCTGCGGGGTGAATCAAACCCGATTTGCCAGTTCTACCGAGTTGTTCATTCATTTTTCCCCTTAATTCCGATTATGCCATCCCCCACCAGGTTTTGGAGCGAGCTGGAAAACGCACTTCGAGATCGATCCAGTGCTGGCCTATTCCGCAGTCGCAAGACTTGGACACACTTATCCCCGCGATTAGTAGCTGATGAGAAAGGGCAACAACTTATCAATTTTGGATCGAACGACTATTTGAGTTTGAGTTGGTTCCAACCTACCAGGAACGGCAGCAACTCGACCGTCGACCTGCCTTGCCGAGAGGGGGCCGGTGCGAGCCCGCTTATAACAGGGAGTACTCAGGAACACGACGAATTGGTTGCCGAACTAGCAAGATTCGAACAAGAAGAATCGGCCATGTTGTTTTCGAGTGGCTTTGCTGCGAACGTTGGCGTGGTTTCGTCAGTTGCCAGCGCCCAAGACATCATCTTTAGCGATCGCCTCAACCACGCAAGTTTGATCGATGGCTGTCGCCTGAGTCGCGCCAAAACGATCGTCTATCCCCACAACGATTTAGAGTCTCTCCGAATACTTCTCAAACAACATCGTCACGAGGGTCGACATGCTTTTGTCGTTACGGATTCCCTTTTTAGTATGGATGGAGATGTGCCCGATCTAATCGAGATGCGAAGATTTTTAGATGAATATGACATGTTAGGCATTCTGGATGAAGCCCACGCGACCGGAGTTTACGGTCCACGAGGAACGGGTTTGGTAGAGCACTCTAAGGCAGAGTCAGTTCGCTGGATTCGTACCGGCACTTTGAGTAAAGCCGTGGGAAGTGTAGGAGGATTTATCGCTGGGCCCAAGATTCTAATCGACTGGCTCACCAACTTCGCTCGGTCGTACATATACAGTACCGCAGCCCCCGCATCGCAACTACGTCGTACGATTGCAATGATTCAACGCTTGGAGAATATGACTGCGGAACGTGAAACACTACGAAGAAACGCGATTCACCTGAGAATGGCTATCCGCAATCTGGGCCTAAGGGTTGGTGGCGAGGACAGCCCAATTATTGCGATCTACGCATCAGGTGTTGACGAGGTCACTACGTGGTCTCAGCGACTGAGAGAAAAGGGGCTTTTGGTGCCTGCCATTAGGCCGCCGACAGTGCCTGCTAATGGATGCTTGTTACGCATTAGTTTAAATACGTCCCATACCATGGCCGATTTTGCCACGCTTGTCGATGCACTAAGGTAAAAACCAACGTTGTGGCCATTGCGGTAACTTCGTTTTGCGAACAATGTCTAACGATCTACAGCGTTTCCGTTATCTTGATGTTCCGTATTGCGAGAAAGGCTTACCGTGTACGGCGACCCAGCACAACTTTCGTCTTGATCAATTCACCTGCTCGAATGTATTCCATTTCCACTTCTTCACCATCGGAGAACTTGCCCAACTCTTCTCGCAAATCATCGAATCTGGCGAGTCTACGACCATTGATCGATCGGAGTCTATCACCCCTCATAATGCCACTATTGTCCGCGGCAGATCCGGGCTCGACGTGGTCTACCACCACATCGTTTGACATGCACCGAACACCCAGAAACGCTCCCCGCGAGTAGGTCAGGACTACGTCGCCGAGTAAAGCCTCGGCTTTTTCCAAACCTGCTCGGGAGATCTTGGTTCCGTAGATCCAAATCTCGGTCCACACCGGGAAGCTAGCAATATGCTCGACAATCTCATCTCCAACCGGCACATATTGGAGCTCCAATATGTCGAGATCCGGGCCGTGCTTAATCACCATTAAGTCTTCGCTGGTTAGTGGCACATCGACTAACTGCAAATGGTTGAGTTTGGGGAGTTTGAGCACTGCTTCGAGATGCTGTCGAGTAATCGTGGGGCCTTGTAATCTGGCAAAAGTAACCCAATCGATTTGATCGAGTTCACTTAGATCCTCATAGGTACCGGTAAAGGTGGCATCGATCACGACCGGATTGGCGGGGGCGTAAGTTGGGTTGGATCGACTGGGGAAGGTCGTTTCAATGTTCTTCGATTTGCGTTTGTATCGATACCAAGCTAACTTAGCGACCTCCGCATGAATTGACTCCACGATCTGCTTTATTTGAACACTTTTCGCGCCGGTCATTCGCGTCGACAGCTTTTGTAGCCCTTGGAATGCAGACTTGGAAACAGGTGATTCCGGGTTGGTGGCTAAATCCGTGATCAAAGCTAAGAGCCTGGAATGTGCTTCGCCATTTGCAGCCTCCAGTTCTTCAAGCAAAAGCTCTAAAGACTGCCCAGATAGCTTCTTTAGTTGCTCGCTAGCTAATTCTCTCTTGGAATAATTCGGGCTGACCAATTCCTCGACCCAGCGTTTTACCTGGTCGCGATCAGGTGGATTGGGCGATTGAGCGAACAAGGAAGAGGTGGGCAATAAAAAGCACGATGCGAGGCAAAACCAGGACAAACTCAGGCCAACTCGCGCGTGGCAAATTAAAAAACGGCTGGAACTTTGGCTCATTCCGGTTAGTCTTTCCCTCAAATTGATCATCCTACAATCGACCAAATCCAAATGGAACATAGCTTTATTGCCTGGGCCAAACAAAGGGCATCCAAACTTCCTCGCGTCAAACTCGGTATTGGAGACGATTGCGCATTGCTCAGTTGCTCCCGGGAACAACAAGGTCCGCATGATCCCGCCACTCCGAGCCTGACCGCCCCATGTGACGATTGGGTCGTTACGACCGACTCCCTGTGCGATGGCACCCACTTCATTCTAGCAGATTGTGGTCCCAAGCGGGCGGGACGAAAATTGATGGCGGTTAATCTTAGCGATCTAGCGAGCATGGCAGCGAAACCAGTGGCTGTATTTTTGTCATTGTGTTTGCCACGAAAAGGTGCTGGCGAGACAGCCGCCCAAGTCTTTGAGGGAGTTTATGAGCTCGCGAACGAGTTTCAAGTTTCAATCGCCGGTGGAGATACGAACGTTTGGGACGGCCCCCTCGTTCTTCATTTGACGGCGATTGGCCAATGCCCCTTCGATAAAGCGTGGAAAAGATCCACGGCCCAAATCGACGATGCGGTATACGTATCTGGCTCTCTCGGAGGCAGCATCCTCGGTCATCATCTCGATTTCACCCCACGGCTAAAGTTAGCGGAAAAGCTCGCTTCGTTGAATGTGGTAACCGCAGCCACGGATATCAGCGATGGATTGGGGGTAGACCTTCTTAATATTACGGCGGCCAGTCGCTGCGGCGCAGAACTCAATCTCGATTCGATACCCATTAACGAAAACGCGAAAACGCTCTCTGCCACTTCCGGTAAAGAACCTGTAATGCATGCGATCGGAGACGGCGAAGATTTTGAGTTACTGTTCACCGTCCCTCCAGACAAAATCAGATTGGTTCCGAGCGAAATAGACGGAGTCCCTCTAACAAGAATCGGTAAGATTGTCAGTCGAACTGGCCTATGGGCCAAGGATAAACGAGGCGTCCGTCAACTGCCTCCCAATGGTTACGTTCACGGTAGCTAAGCATCATCACATTTAAGACCTTGTCGCATTATGAATTCCATATCCACCTCCGAGCATAGGGAAAAAGCTGGCCAGCGAGCCAATATCTCTGTCTTAACAGTGAGCGACACTCGAACCATCGAGACCGACATCGGAGGAAAACTAATCGCAGACATGTGCGAATCTGCAGGGTATAGGGTCATTGAACGCCGAATCGTTGTGGATGAAATCCAACCAATCAGAATGGCTGTATTGAGTTTGTTAAGCCACGTCGATTGTGAAGCCGTCTTGGTCACCGGCGGTACGGGCTTGGCGGAACGAGATCGTACAGTGGATGCCGTCGAAGCACTCTACAACAACGCTATTCCCGGATACGGCGAGCTTTTTCGAATGCTCTCCTACCATGATATTGGACCAGCCTCCATGCTTAGCCGTGCTAGTGCGGGACGAGTGGGAAAAAAAGTGGTCTTTACAATGCCTGGCTCCGTCGCGGGGGTTCAACTGGCAATGGAGAAGCTGATCGTTCCTGAATTACCACATTTGATTTTTCATGCTGGTAAGTGAGTCGACGAGCTGGAAAGCAGCTAACATCCAGCCGCGGGTCGACAACTAATCACTTGTTCTAGGCCGTTGTTGTGGCCCGTTTCGACGGTCTCTGAACGCGAGTGGCATGGCCTGAGGTAGGGAATCTGGTAAGATCCTTGCGGGTAGAGAGTAGGCAAGTTTCTCCAACAATTCACTGTGACGATTTTATGACATTTCCAAATCACCCAGATGATAGACCAGATCCCATGGAAAACATGCCGGCAGTACGAGCCAGGATTCCTGAGCATGTTGCGAAGGGGGAGATCAGCACCGGGGTGATCGTCGTTACAGGACCAACCGAATACGTTCTAGATTTTGTTCGCAATCTTCCTCGACCTAATTGCATCGTTGCCCGAGTCGTTCTGCCTCATTTGGTTATGCCGCAATTTATCGATGCGCTTTCCACAAACGTGCAGATGTTCCGGAATCGTTACGGTGAACTTCCCGGAGGAGCAATCCCCCCGACACCAATTGCTTCCGCTCCGCTGGACTCGGTTGACACACCTGAGGCTGCAAGCCCACCCGCCAGCCCTATGGCAGAGTATGGCGTAACGAGCAAACCGAACCAACTCGACCTAAACGCCCCTTTCAATTCCGACCCGCCGTCGAACTCCGGCGCCGCTAGTGGCATGAATCAATCGCCTCCAGCGACTGACAACCCTTTCGATTCACAACCGATTGAGGTTCATCCAGGTGCACCATTACCCCAAATGCCTCCTCTACAAAATAACATAACTAAACGACAGAACCCGCAGGATGTCTACGACGACCTAAAATTGCGAGACGAGATATTGAGCGGAGCCTATGCAAACGCCGTTATGATTGGACACGGTCCGTTTGAATTTAGTTTTGATTTCATCACCAACTTTTATCCACAATCTGCCGTTAGCAGCCGAGTTTACATGGCATCTGGGCATGTTCTACGACTTCTTGATTCCTTAAAAGCATCCTGGGAGCAGATCCGAGGACGCTATGGACATCCACCCAAGCCGTAATACTTGGTTGCTAATGGACCTTTGTATTAGCAAAGGCAGCATACCGTTTTTCTGCTTCCTCTTTGGTCCAACTGTCTCGGTGCAAAATAACGCGGTATGCAAATTTCAGAGACTGCCCTTTCGGAAGATGGTACCCGCCGACCGCAGCTTGATTGGTTAGATCTAGTTTTGGAAAGTCTTTGATACCAAACGGATTGTGCGCGAACAGTCCGTACGTTCGCACGTGCCATCGACCGTTCGCTTGAAAGCTCTCAGGGTGAACTAGAATCGCAATGCCATAGGTTTCGTCGAAATTCTTTTCCACTCGTCCGGAGTAATCGACCCATCGAGCTGGGTAACCCCAAGTGTCGCCATCTTTTCGGCCTTCACTCGAAAGAATATGTCCGCCCGCTTTGTCCGCCCGCATGGCCTCAGGCACACGAATCGCAAACATTCCTTCTTTGGTATCGCCGAAATGTAGATCTTGCGTAGCGGTCAAGGTATACAAAAAATCGATAAATCGCTCCTCATTTGTCCCTTGAATGACAAACGTAGTATCGCATATCGCTAAGCTAGGGGCGGATTCGGTGCATCCATCTGTTAGGGTAGTAGAAACAGAGTTGATACCTGTTATGCCACCTTTCCATTCGTGCTTTGTGATGAGAGAAAGCTGATCCTTGGACAAGATAATCTCAGGATCACCGATTTGGCAGACAGTCCCTTTTCCCTTTCCTTCTGCCCAAAGATCCTGTCCGTTGATTTCGCCTAAGGTCATCCAAATCGAACGATGGTGGGGATGGTCGTGTTCTTCGTTTTTGGAATCGGGGATCATCGGATAGTCGCGAGAGAACTTCCTTCCGTCGGGACCGATAAGAGGCCACAGAATAGGTTTAG
>Ga0315899_10000545_pt1 | contig 45389 bp, 47 predicted proteins | sample LakEriMetagenome_2_FD_203518 | JGI IMG/M metagenome (GOLD analysis project Ga0315899, IMG submission 203518) | Freshwater fungal communities from buoy surface, Lake Erie, Ohio, United States - Buoy 4 MA112 | ecosystem: Environmental > Aquatic > Freshwater > Lake | place: USA: Lake Erie, Ohio...
GCTTCTTGTCCGAAATTAGTACTGTTTAGTAAATCTTTAATTTTTATTCGCTTAGCCATGTTTTTTTAATGATATGCAAAAATACAAATCGTTCTGTTAACCACAAGCCAAAGAAAACAGCCTGTTTTTATATAAATTAACTTGAGTTCGATATAAGGAATACTATTTTAATTGATCTCATAAGGCTATAGAGTCATATTATTTAATTTTTGAAAACAGTACCTGCGTTTTATAGTTTAGTTCAGCCCTTTCCTCCGGAGTATTTCCGGCAAGAAATTATTGTCATTCCAGCGAAAGCTGGAACCCCCTTTGGTCGGTGTTCTCACCGTACCAAGAACCATCTATCAAATGGTCGGTGATAACACCAGCCACAGAGAAATAGTTGACAGTTGACAGTGAATTACCGTCATTTCGAACACGCGGGTAGTATTATTCGATTTTCAAACATTTGGATGCGTGGAGAAATCTGTTGAGATTAACCTGAGTTCTATATTGCCGGAAGATACCTCCTTCGGCAAGGTTTATTTTACCCGGAGCTATTTTTCATCGGGACGGGCAACCCGGTAATAGTACCATAGGTCCTATTAAACAAACCTGGGTGGCAGCTCTATCTTTTTTGCGATACAGAATTTCATGATAACCATTAAATTTCCCGCAAAAAAATAGGGCAGAACACGGGGCTGGTATAACCATATAGAAACAGTCGCTGCTTTCTAAAATAGGAGAAAAACTTTAGTCTAAACTTAGCCAAGCAAGATTTTATCGAATTAACGTTAAATTAGTTGCATACGGCAAGATCTTTGGTAACTAGTGACTGATCGTAATATCCTTGGTTGTTGCCAAATGAATTACTGATGTATACAATTACCTGGGCAATATCTATATCTGCCAGAGTGTTGTTGCCTGGCATTTGACTCTGGTACTTAATATTGTTGATTACAATTTCTTCATTTTGGCCATTCCTAATGATGCAGGCAAGTTTTTTCTTATTTGTGAGCAGAAAGGTGCTATCTGTCAGCGGTGGATAGAGTGTTCCTAAGCCTTTTCCATCAGCACCGTGACAATTCTGACAGTTCTTTTCGTACAAGCCCTTTCCATTAACATAATAACGCTTGTAGTTAAGGCTTTCTTCATTTTGACATGATTGTATTATGAAAGCCGTGCAGAATAGAAAGAATAAAGTACAGATCAATTTATTTTTCATTTGTGGCTTCTTCTAGAAGTAGTTTATCCATGTCTTCCATTAATAGTTTTACCTGGTCTACTTTTGTTCCATCGTATGCACCTCGTAATTGTTTTTTGGTGTCAACCAAAATAAACCATCCCTGGTGTACAAGTCCCTGGGGGTCTGAACTGTCTTCAAAGGCCGAAACCAAATAGTTCTTTGCTGCAATGTTGAATATGGAGTCACGGCTCCCGTGAACAAATTCCCATTGATTTCCTTCTACACCAAGCTTGGTAGCATAAATTTTTAAGCGGGAGGGTAAATCGTATTTGATGTCTATGGAATGGGAAAGAAACTTAACTTTTGGATTGTCCTTGAACTTCTTGTAAACATCAAGCATGTTACGATGCATGATCGGACAAATTGAATTGCAGGATGTAAAAAAGAAATCTGCGATGTAAATCTTCCCATCGAAATCTTTTTCAGTAACTAAAATACTATCCTGGTTGAAATAGCTGAATGGTTGAATAGTTTGATAAATGGTATCAACAATAGTTTTGCCGTCAACTATTCTTTCAACCGGCTCCCGATTTCCTAATATAGGAAGCTTAATATCCGACTGATTTGAGCATGACTGCAGAACTATAAATAGAAGGGCAAAGTATAAGAGCTTTTTCATACTTCAAATATACTTTGTTTAAGCTTATGTAGCCTTCACAGAGAAAAATTCGTCATTAATTTATGTCGATAAATTTCATTGGAAACTCAAAGTTTTAATACAGATTATCACTGTTTAAACTGCAAGATCATGTATAATTTGTTCTATTTTTTCATCTAACTGCTTTTCTTTGAGTTCAAATTCCTTGACATCAGGAAGATCAGTTTTAACGCTGCAGTAAAATTTAATTTTTGGCTCTGTTCCGGATGGTCTGGCAGAAACTATACATCCATCTTCAGTTATAAATTGAAGTACATCTGATTTAGGCAAATCAAGCTTTTTCGACTTTCCACTGAGTAGGTCAGTTTCCTTCCCTAATTCATAGTCTTTAAGGCAGATAACTTTTGATCCTCCAAGGCTCTCGGGAGTACTAAAACGAAATCGTTCCATCATTGATTTAATTTCTTCAGCACCTGTTTTGCCTTTTTTAGTGATTGAAACAAGCTTTTCCTTATAAAAGCCATAGGTTTGGTACATCTTAAGCATTGCTTGGTAAAGACTACTACCCTGATCCTTGTAAAAAGCAGCCATTTCTGCAATAAATGCACAGGATATCACCGCGTCTTTATCTCTTACTAGATCACCAACGAGGTAACCATAACTTTCTTCTCCGCCGGCAATGAAGGTTTTCTTTCCTTCCAATTCTGTAATTAAAGCTCCAATCCATTTGAAACCGGTCAAAGTTTCATAAAAACTAACATTTTTTGATTTTGCAATATCTCCAATCAATTGTGTGGTTACAATGGTAGAAACAATATATTCATTCCCTGTGAGTTTCCCTTTTTGCTCCCAGGCATTTAATAAATAATATATCAAAAGGCTTCCTGTTTGATTACCATTTAGTAAGATAAACGCTCCTTCATTGTTCTTTACAGCAATACCTACACGGTCGGCGTCAGGGTCGGTTGCAAGTACCAGGTCAGCATCAATTTCTATGGCCTTGGAAATTGCCAGGGAAAGGGCCTCTTTCTCCTCCGGATTTGGATAAATCACGGTTGGAAAGTTTCCATCCGGAATTGCCTGCTCCTCCACTATAGTCACATTGCTAAAACCGAACCGTTTTAGTGCAGCTGGAACCAGGGTGATTCCTGTACCATGAATAGGAGAGAAGACTATTTTGAGATTTTGCTGCTTTTGGATAGCTTCCGGAGAAACGGAAAGTCCGGCAATCTTTTGAAGATAAAGCTCGTCTATCTCTTCAGAAATAAATTCAATATTTTGGTCAATTTGATTGAACCTGACTTCATTAATGTCACTTATTGCCGAAACTTCATCCATAACCATTTGATCATCAGGAGATTTAAATTGGCCTCCGTCTGAGCCATAAGCCTTATAGCCATTGTACTCCTTGGGATTATGAGATGCAGTTATCATCACTCCGCTCTTGCATCCCAAATGCCGGATAGCAAAGGAAAGCTCGGGTGTTGGTCTTAACTCTTTGAAAAAATAAACATGTATGCCATTGGCTGAGAATACCTCGGCGGTAATTTTTGCAAAGTAGTCAGATTTATTTCTACTGTCATGGGCAATAGCAACGCTAATCTTTTCTCCGGCATATTTCTTGAGCAGGTAATTAGATAACCCCTGAGTAGCAGTCCCAATAGTGTATTTATTGATTCGATTAGAACCGATGCCCATAGTGCCACGAAGTCCGCCGGTTCCAAATTCAAGATCTTTATAGAAAGAATCAGTGAGTTCAGTGAAGGATTCTAGTTCAAGTAAATCATTTAATTGTTTTTTAGTCTCTTGATCATAGCTTCCCTGAAGCCAGTTGTTAATCTTATTTAAAATTGATATTTCCAGCTCTTTCATCTATTTTTTTATTTCAGGCTTTAAAGAATTCTTTCCTAAAGGAATTTCAGATGCCAAATTTTATTCAGTTTATACCTGTATTGACTTGATGCTGTCCTTGCAATACGGTTTTACGTTCAGGCATTTCTAAACAGAGGGAATAAAAACAATTATATTCAATGTGAAAAATAAGATGCTTTTTCCTAATTTTAGAATCTCATTGCACAAGTATAAAAATCATTTGCTGCAATCTCAAATTCAAGATTAAATGAAGGTACTAAAGTTCGGAGGAACATCGGTTGGCAGTCCAGATCGAATCAAAAAATTATTAGACATTATAGACCCTAATGAAAGACAAATTGTTGTTCTTTCTGCGGTTTCAGGAACAACAAATAGCTTGCTGGAGATTTCTCAAGCCTATCTTGCAGCTGATAAAACTAAAGCAGCCGGACTTACAGCATCATTAAAAGCTAAATATGATTCCTTTGTAAAAGAACTTTTTTCTTCAGAAGAGGGTTTGGAAAATGGAAAGAATCTAATTGATTATCATTTCAATTTAATTTCTTCATTTGCCAATGCGCATTTCACAACAATCGAAGAAAAGATTATTCTGGCTCAGGGCGAACTTATTTCTACAACTTTATATCATTTTTATCTTACCGAGATTGGAGTGAAATCAAAATTACTTCCTGCTCTGGTCTTTATGAAAATTGATGAGGATAATGAACCTATCATTGATTTTATTAGTGAACATATTCAACCTTTACTTGACCCTGAAACTAACCTTTTCATAACTCAGGGGTATATTTGCCGTAATTCATTTGGTGAGATCGACAATTTAAGAAGGGGAGGTAGCGATTATACAGCCTCACTGGTTGGTGCAGCAATTCGGGCAGAAGAGGTTCAAATCTGGACCGATATTGATGGGATGCATAATAATGATCCGCGTATCGTAAAGGGTACTAAGCCTATTGCAAGATTATCATTTGACGAAGCTGCTGAGCTGGCTTATTTTGGAGCAAAAATTCTTCATCCTCAAAGTGTTTTTCCTGCCCAGAAATTTAAAGTACCTGTTCGATTATTAAACACAATGGAGCCCAAGGCTGCCGGAACTTTGATAACCAATGACAGTGAGCGTGGTAAAATTAAATCTATAGCTGCAAAGGACGGTATTACAGCTATAAAAATTCAATCCAGCAGAATGTTATTGGCTTATGGGTTTTTAAGAAGGGTATTCGAAATCTTCGAGCGCTATAAAACACCAATTGATATGATCACAACTTCAGAGGTAGCTGTTTCTGTTACCGTTGATGATATCAGCAATCTCGCAGAAATAATTAAGGAGCTTAATAGTTTCGGTACTGTTGAAGTTGATTATAATCAAACAATTGTTTGTGTAGTAGGTGATTTTGGAGCAGATAAACACGGTTTTGCTGCGCGGGTATTCGAAGCTCTAAAGCATATTCCAATTCGTATGATCTCATACGGTGGCAGCCACTTCAATATTTCATTGTTGATCAATGATGGAGATAAGGTTGAAGCACTCAGATCGTTACATAATCGTTTATTTGAATAGAATTAGTATCTGCCTTGGGTGGATTAGAAAATTTATATGTTTAACAGGGATATTGTTGCCCGTTTCAAAAAATTAGAAACGCCTTTTTATTATTATGATCTGAACCTATTAGATCAAACTTTAATGGCCTGCAAACTAGCTTCAGAAAAGTTTTCCTTTCATGTACATTATGCACTAAAGGCTAACTTCAATGATGAGGTTTTGAAAGCGATTCAAAAATCGGGTTTTGGGGCTGATTGCGTCAGTGGTAATGAGGTAAAAAAAGCGATTGAGATAGGTTTTGATCCCGGCAATATTGTTTTTGCTGGTGTTGGAAAATCAGACAAAGAGATCAATGAAGCTCTGAGAAATAATATTTATTGTTTTAATGTTGAATCAGTCCAAGAACTTGGAGTAATCAATGAACTTGCTTTAAAGCAGAGTAAACTTGCCAAAGTTGCTATTCGAATTAATCCAAATGTAGATGCTCATACACATCAGTATATCACTACCGGTCTTGAAGAGAATAAGTTTGGAGTGAATCAATGGGAATTACCTGCATGTGTTGATGAGCTAAAGAGATCTTCAAATATCAAATTAATAGGAATTCATTTTCATGTTGGTTCTCAGATTACAAATCTTGATGTATTTAAAAGTCTGTGTTTAAAAGTGAATGAATTGAACACCTGGTTTCTAGAACGTGGTTTCGATCTTAAGGTTTTAAATGTTGGTGGAGGACTCGGAGTAGATTATCAGCATCCTGATGAAAATAGTATTAATGACTTTCCGGGTTTTTTTGAAATCTATGATAAGTTTCTTGAACGCAGGACTGGTCAGGAAGTCCATTTTGAACTTGGAAGGGCATTGGTGGCCCAATGTGGAAGCCTGGTTAGTCGCATACTCTATGTGAAGAATGGAATAAAAAAGAATTTTTTGGTCCTTGATGCAGGAATGACAGAACTAATGCGCCCTGCATTATACCAGGCCTATCATAAGATTGAAAATATTAGTGCAGATGTTGCAAATCCTAAAGTATCCTATGATGTGGTAGGTCCTATTTGTGAAAGTACAGATTGTTTTGGTAAGGAAATTGAATTGCCTGAATCAAAGCGTGGCGATATCATTGCAATTAGAACTGCAGGGGCTTATGGAGAGGTAATGGCCTCTGGATATAATTTAAGAGAACGGGTAAAATCTATTTATTCCTGATGGAATGTTTTGTTTTGCAGCAATCCGATTAGCCAAATCACGTGTATTGCTGGGATATTGTGTTGGGTATACACTGATTTAGTATATAATAAACAGAGCCTTTAATTGTTCTAGTGCTTATTGAAAAGCATTTAGACCCGTAATATCCATTCCGGTAATCAATAAGTGAATATCGTGGGTGCCTTCATAAGTTACAACAGATTCAAGATTCATCATATGGCGCATTACAGGATAATCTCCGGTTATTCCCATGCCTCCGAGAATCTGTCGCGCTTCACGGGCAATATTTATTGCAATTTCTACACTGTTTCTTTTTGCCATTGATATTTGTGCAGGTGTTGCACGGCCTTCATTTTTGAGTACCCCAAGCCGCCATACTAAAAGTTGTCCTTTAGTAATTTCTGTGATCATTTCGGCCAATTTCTTTTGCTGAAGTTGAAATCCGCCAATTGGCCTTCCAAATTGCATCCGCTCTTTAGAATAACGTAGTGCGGTATCATAACAATCCATTGCCGCGCCTAATGCACCCCAGGCTATTCCAAAACGTGCCTGGTTTAAACATCCCAACGGACCTTTAAGTCCACTTATATTCGGAAATATATTTTCTTTGGGAATTTTAACATTATTGAAGACCAGTTCGCCAGTGGCCGAAGCTCTTAAACTCCATTTATTATGGATTTCTGGTGCAGAAAAGCCTTCCATACCTTTTTCAACAATTAAACCCCTGATCTTCCCTTCTTCATCTTTAGCCCATACCACTGCGATGTCGGCATATGGAGAATTTGATATCCAAATTTTTGATCCATTCAAGAGAAAATGATCACCCATATCTTTAATATTGCTAATCATACTACCCGGATCTGAACCATAATCAGGTTCAGTTAATCCAAAGCATCCCAGAAATTCACCTGATGCCAATTTAGGGAGGAACCTCAATCTTTGCTCTTCAGAACCGTAAGCATATATCGGATACATGACTAGTGATCCCTGAACAGAGGCAGTTGACCGTATTCCCGAATCGCCACGTTCAATTTCCTGCATGATTAGGCCATATGCGACATAATCTAATCCTGCTCCGCCATAATTTGTAGGTATGGTGGGACCAAATGCTCCTAATGAGGCCAGACCCGGAATTAAGTGTTTGGGGAATTCAGCCTTTTGAGCATAATCTTCAATAATCGGACTTACTTCTTTCTTAACCCAGGTTCTTACTGTATCACGTATAAGTTTATGTTCTTCAGTTAATAGGTCATCAACCAAAAAATAATCCGGGGCTTCGTAAAGATCTTTCTTAATAGACTTTTGAATATCTCTCGCTGCTGAATCCTGTTGTTGCATATGATTAGTTTTTCCAAAATTACATAAATGGAAGTCATTTAGTATAAATCTGATGTCATATTGGACGGTTTTTTACCGATAGTATTCCTACACTTACCGAATTCTTACTGTGTTCTACCAGAATTGTATATGCTGGCTTTTAATTTCAGTTACTTTTGGTTAACAATTTAAAAATAAAAAGATGAAAATAATCTTCGCACTTTCTATACTAGTTTTAATAACCTTTTCTATACATTCTAATGCAGTAGCAAATAGCAATGATTTTTCAAATGACCTGCCAAAATCTATGGTAGCTGTTGCACCGTTTGTGTGGGGTAGCCCCGATGATGAGGCTCCTGAGTATTTGAGATTTGTAAAAGCTAAATTTGCTAAAGTTCCATTGGCGCCGTTTGTATGGGGTAGTCCTGATGACGTAAAATGTTATGTAAAATCAATCAATGGTTCAAAGATCTTGAATAGGATATTCGCGTTGGCTGCAAAATAATCCATTTCCCCTTTGGTCGGTGTTCTCACCGTACCAAGAACCATCTATAAAATGGTTGGTGAAAACACCAACCACAGGGAAATGGTTGGTGAAAATACCAACCACAGGGAAGAATCTCATTATAAAATTAAATTCCTGGCAAAAAAATAGGGCAGAACACGGGGCTGGCATAAGCGAAGAGAAACAGACCCTGCTTTCTAAAAGGAAAGAAAAAAAATCAGTCTGAACTTATTAAAGCAAGATTTTATATCGAACTCACGAGAAATTACTTTTTTAATTGAGCAAGTAAAATTTTATTTCGCTTAAATAATTAGGAGTACCTGTGATATAACTGCCTTTAATTTTTCGTTATGGTAATTTTAGCTTGAATTAGAATAAAATCATTTCGAGATTAGTTTATATCTTTAGACTATGGTATGGATTTTAGTTAAAGATAAGTTGCCTGAACAGGCTGTAGATGTTTTACTGTTTGATGGTGGTCAGATTTATTTTGGTTATTACAGTGAGATTTATGATAAGTTTGTTGTGGCCGAAGATCAGGTAGCAATAGAGGATTTTACTCACTGGATGACTTTGCCTGATTTCCCCAAAAAATAATTATTTAAATTGCTTTAAATGCATGACCTAATCATGCATTTAATCATCGATTTGCAGGCTTTGAAGCTTGTTTGATATCTGGCGGAGTTGATGATAGTTCACCATTCTCATCCACATAAGCAAGCATATCTTCTAGTTTTCCGCCATTTGAATTTTGTTTACGTTCTTGCTTACGGTGCTCTTTTTCTTCTTTTTTCTTTGCTCTATTTTTTTCTAGCTGCTTCTTCATGAAGGTTGCCTGTGATTTTGCCATGTCTGTATTTTTTTATGTTTCTATCCGGTTCGAATGTATGCAGCCAGGGAGGCATTGTAAATTCAACGAGGGAGAGGATCAGGATTATTCTATTTTGTTACGAAAAGAAATCGAGATCAGTCGAATTGACTAGCAGGCATGAAAAAGAATAGCTTGTGCTTTTTTACAAATCTACAAATAAAAAGGCAAAATGGCAAGTTTATAACAATGTGCGGGTCTGTTAAGGGATGAATTAAAGTCACAGTAATTGAGATTAGTGACTATTAAAATGTTTTAACGAATTGATAAAAATGATAATGATTCAAAACTTTAAATGATGTTTTTCCTAGCCATACGAAGTTTAAAAGCGATTTTTGCACTATATCAAATTACGTTCTTTAGAAATGAACTATTCTTAATTCAAGCAAAAATTGCTGGCTTACTGTTGTTAAAAAGTGTCTTGTATTTATTATTTTCCCAGAATTTTAATGAGAGATCCCGCCAGTACTTTGTCTGTGAGTAGCATTCCATTTAGCAGCGATATTTCTTCCTGTTTTTTTTCGGGCATATTGTAACTATTCAGCGCCTGTTTAAGGGTTCCGCTTTGTTTAACTGGTTTAATTCTTATTCTCTCTGGTTGTTTATTTAATTTCGAAGCATCTTTTAACTCTTTAAAATTCTTCATTGTTTGAAGGAAATTTTCAGAATAGCTATTGAAATCAGTTACGGAAGACGCCCCAAGTATATGATAAATATTATCCTTGTATTGTATGAGGTAAGATAAAGTTCTGACAGTTGGAGCCTGCTGTTGCTGCTTTTGTTGTTCTACTTTCACATCTGCCAGTATTGATAGTGCATTCAATCCATTCACTGTAATCTGATTTGATTCTAAAACCTGAAGATTGTTTTTCTCTACCACATTGCTTGCAGCTTCTTCTAATGATTTTCCGGCAATTAATGTCATTATAAGAATGGCTTTCCCATCTTTTGGGGCAAATTCTAATTCTTGAGGTTTGTTTTGATAATTCCAGCCCTTTGGCGTATTGAGCTGAAATTTTAATACAGGATGGTAAAATACATCGTTCTCTAAAAAACCTTGTTTAGGATCTTCGCCATAAATCAGACCTTCAATTTTCTTTAAATAACTTTCCCTGCTTACCTTGGGATTAATAAGATTTAATTTCTTTTTCCATTCGTCAGACAGCTTGCTTACAGCAATATTTCTGTCCCCCGGGTTGGGGTGTGTAGACAAAAAATCAGGTAATTCTGCACTCTCACTTCCTGAACTTTGTCTTTCAAGGGTATTGAAAAATCCGGCCATTTCTTTTGCATCATAGCCGATTTTTGAGGAATATTCAACTCCAAGTTCATCCGATTGACGTTCTGCATCCCGTCCGAATTTCAAGAATAACAATCCTAATCCTTCCGATAATGGCTCTGCAAATTCAGCAACCTGAGGAACAAGAATCATGCTTCCAATTAAACCAACCTGCCCAAGAATTGCTTTACTTTGTTGTGAAACGGAATGTCTAGCAGTAATATGTCCTATTTCGTGTCCTAAAACACCTGCAAACTCAGCTTCATTATTAAAATGAGCCATGATGCCTCTTGTGAAATAAACATATCCGCCGGGTACAGCAAATGCATTTAAAACTTCTGAGTCAACAATTTTAAATTCATATTTTAAATCTGGACGGTGAGATATTGCAGCCATTTCATTTCCTTTTTGTGTAATGAAATCCTGCAGTATTTTATCTTCATAACGACCATATTGAGCAACTATTTCTGGATCAGTAGCTGCGCCCATGGCAATTTCCTGACTCTCAGACATTAGAACGAGCTGCTTTTTGCCTGTTACAGGATTTACAGCACAAGAATTTGAAATAAGAAGGGATGCACTTAAACAGATTAAGATTAATTGTTTTTTCATTTCTTAATGGATTTGAACACAATCATTGAATATTTATTGAATCCCTCTAAATTGTTAACACATATTTGAATGAATAGCTGGCCTTAAATCAACGTTCTGATAATTTGCCAAAACAGGAAATATCCATGAATTGAGCAGCATTGCTTTATCTGAAAGTTTTAATTATAACTCTCTAATCCAAATATTGCGAAAGCTAATTGCTTCACTCGGATCGCCATGATCCTGTAATTTTATCGGTAAAGCCCCATGTTTCTTGTAGAAAGGTTGCCCAATATAAACTGTTTCACCTTTGAGTTCTATGTTATTCTGGATTACTAAACCATTATGCAATACACTCACTCTTGCTGCTGATTTCAAGTTGCCATTGTCGTTAAATGTTGGAGCAGTCCATATGATGTCGTAGGATTGCCACTCTCCCGGCTTTCTGGAAGCGTTTACCAATGGTATAAATTGTTTATAGATACTTCCTGCTTGTCCGTTACTATAGGTTGTGTTACCATAAGAATCGAGTACTTGCAATTCATAGCCTTCATCTCCATTGCCCGTAGAGCCCAGAAAAATTCCACTATTTCCTCTTGCCTGTCCGGAGCCAGTAATATTTTCGGGAATAAACCATTCAATATGCATTTGATAATTCAGGAACGATTTTTTAGTTTGAATGTTACCTGTGCCTTTTTTGACAGTAAATTGTCCGTTAGTAACTGTCCATTTAGCTTCAGACTGGTCTTTAGCTGTTTGCCATTGATTAAGATCCTTACCTCCAAATAGTATAATTGCATCTTCGGGGGCAGTTAACATGGTTTTCGCCGGACTCACTATTTTCGGGACTGGTGACCAGGCTTCTGTGTCTTTAGGATTTGCTTTTTGCTGTGCAGAAGTACTGTTTAGTATGACAGTTGAAATGATTGAGAGTAAAATGATTCTTTTCATTGGTTTAATTCATTGTTTTTATTCCGCATGCGCGGATTGGGATGGATTTTTTAATAAATATGAAACAAGATATGAATTTGAAGATTATGAACTAACAATATTTTTTGTTTAAGATCATTTTTTAGCTGAAAATGATTAACTGTTAGGTTCTGCTACAGATTATATTTTAATTAAACTATTTTTGTGTAGTGGGAATTATCAAACAAAAAGTAAGCTTAAACGGCGTTCGTTTTTTTTCTTATCACGGATTTTATCCGGAAGAGCAAATTCTGGGTACAGAATTTATTGTTGACATTGAAACAGAACTCGAGGTATTTGATTCTGGTAGTGATGACCTATCCAATACTGTTAATTATGAACGATTATTGCATATCGCATCTGAAGAGATGAGTATCCCACGTAAGTTAATAGAAACTGTGGCCCATAGTATTCTCGAACGGATAAGACATGAATTTTTGACTGTACAAATTATTCGGGTTGTTATCCGGAAAATGCATCCACCCTTGGGCGTCCAAATAAATAATTCAAGCATTGAGCTTTCGTTCAGTAGATAATATGTCTTTTAACCAGATTAGCAACGATATTTTAACGGAAATCATTGATATTATTGGAACAGACAACGTTTTCACAGATTCTGATAAACTACAGAAATATGCTCAAGATGAGACAGAAGATCTGATATTTTTCCCGGAAGTTGTTGTCAGGCCAAATAATAAAGAACAGATTTCACAATTACTTAGATTGTGCAATCGGTACATGATTCCTGTGACTCCGAGAGGTGCAGGAACAGGCTTGAGTGGGGGTGCTTTGGCGGTGATGGGCGGATTAATGATTTCTATGGAGCGGTTTGACAAGATCATAGAGATAGATGAGCGCAATCTTCAGGCTACCGTTGAACCAGGGGTTATAACCGAAGTATTTATGAATGCTGTTGCTGAAAAGGGATTACTGTATCCGGTTGATCCCAGCAGTAAAGGGTCTTGCTTTATTGGAGGGAATGTAGCACATGGGAGTGGGGGACCAAGAGTAGTGAAGTATGGTACAATCAGGGAGTACGTGTTGAATATGGAGGTGATATTGCCTGATGGTGAAATAATTTGGACAGGAGCGAATACACTGAAATATGCTTCTGGCTATAATTTAACACAGTTGTTGATTGGTTCTGAAGGTACGCTTGGAATCATAACCAAAATAGTTTTAAAGCTGATCCCGAGTCCTACACAAAATCTGGTGATGCTTGCTTCTTTTCCTGGTATTGAACAGGCTTGTGATGCGGTTTCTGCTATTTTTCGAGCAGGAGTAACCCCGTCTACACTTGAATTTATGGAGAGAAGGGCGGTTGAATGGGTAATAGAATATGATCATTTTCAATTCGATCTGAAGGACAATGTGCAGGCATTCTTAATGATTGAAGTAGATGGTAATGATTTGGATGTACTTTTTACTGAATGTGAAAAAATCAACGAAGTACTTGAGCATAATTTCTGTTCTGATGTGCTTTTTGCCGATACTGCAGCTCAAAAGGAAGCTATTTGGAGGCTAAGGCGTACCATGCCTTTATCTGTCAAATCAAATTCAGTTTATAAGGAGGAAGATACAGTGGTGCCAAGAGCAGAACTGGCAAAATTAATTCATGGAATAAAGGAAATAGGATCTAGATTTGGATTTCAGTCCGTTTGTTATGGTCATGCAGGAGATGGAAATGTGCACGTCAATATCATAAAAGGTAATATGTCTGATGAGGATTGGAACACTAAACTAAAAGATGGTGTCCGACAAATATTTGAATTGACAGTTTCACTTGGAGGTACTATTTCAGGTGAACATGGAATAGGTTCAGTCCAGCGGGAGTACATGGATATTAAATATTCCACAGTTCATCTCAACCTGATGCGTGGAATAAAATCAATTTTTGATCCCAAAGGAATCCTTAATCCGGGTAAAATATTCTAACCCTGATAGTCAGCTATTCCATATTCTATTATTTAAGATCGAGTTTCATACTTTTTTCCATTAAATAGCGCTGATGTTCGGGTATTCCGGCTGGTTTCTGATTTAAATAATCAAAACAAACACAAATTGTTTGTCCGGAAGTGCATATTTCCTCCATCTCATCTAGCTTTTTGACCAAGACATATTCCAGTTCGAAACTGCTATTCCCTATTTTTGATGTTCTTACATAGGCAAATATCTTATCTGATAGCATGATCGGTTTAATGTAATCAACAACAGATTTTCTGATTATGATTCCAAGTGATTTCCAGTCCCATTCAATTATCTCTTCCCAATAAGCCGAGCGCGCTATCTCAAAATAGGTAAGATAGGTTGCGTTATTTACATGGCCAAAAGCATCTATATCCGAAAATCGAAGGGGAATTTGAATTTTGAAATGAAATCCTTCCATAATATTTGACATTTTGACAGTAAAAAATATTTTATACTGTCATTTTGGCTTTTATTTAGCTATTATTTTACCAATATGCAAAATGGTATACACATTGTCGAATGGTTTTAAATATAAATTAAAAATTTAGGAGGATATCAACATGGCACTAGTAAAATTTGCAAACGGAAACACAAACAAAGTATTTAAACCGGTTTACAACGATGTATTTGAATCGTTTTTTAATGCCGATCCTTTTTTGGCTAAAAGTACCGTAAATCGTAATCCGGCAGTTAATATTGCTGAAAATGAAAATGAATTTCACATTGAACTAGCTGCTCCGGGGCTTAAAAAAGAAGATTTTAAAATCAATCTGGAGCAGAATCTCCTGACTGTATCAGCAGAGAGGAAAGAAGAGAAGACAGAGTCTGAAGAAACCAAGAAGTACAACAGAATTGAGTATAACTACAAGTCTTTCATGAGAACATTCACCTTGCCTGAGACTGCTGATTATGCTAAGATTAACGCAGAGTACAAAGAAGGGATTTTGTTCATCAGTGTTGGGAAGAAGGAAGAAGCAAAAATCTTGTCAAGAGAGATAGCAATCAGCTAATTTTAATTTTATTAATTTTTAAAGGCAGAGGTTTTTACCCTCTGCCTTTTCTGTTTAAATTGCAGCATAAGCTTCTAAATCGTAATTTTACAGCATGCGGAGAGAAATATTAGAGAACAAGCGTAAAGCCTTAAAGATCAATTTAGATGAGTCTATTTATGGAACTTTTGCCGAGATAGGTGCCGGACAGGAAGTAGCAAGAAATTTTTTCACCGCCGGTGCCGCCTCAGGCACAATTGCAAAAACAATGTCGGCTTATGATATGGTTTTTAGTAATTCCATTTATGGAGCTGAAGAATCTGGCCGATATGTTTCTGAATCAAGACTTGATAAAATGATTCGGCATGAATTCGGATTGTTGTCTGAGCGACTTTGCGGACCTAAATATGCAGGAAAAACCTTTTTCGCTTTCGCTGATACCGTAACTACTCTAAATTTCAATAAGACTAATGATCCACATGGTTGGCTTGGTATCAGGTTTCAACTGAGTCCGGGAGGTGAGCCTAATGATATAGTTTTTCATGTCAGGCTTTTAGACAGTGATTCAAATCTGCAGCAGAACGTTTTGGGAATATTGGGAGTCAACTTGGTTTATGCTGCGTATTATTATCATGATAATGTTCAGTCGATGATTGAGTCTTTGGTAGATAATTTGGCATTGGGTTCTGTAGAAATCGATTTGATCAGTCTGAGTGGCCCCCAGTTTAAGAATGCAAATGATAGGCTTGTAAACTTATATCTCATTGCAAAAGGTTTTTCAGGAGCAGCTATTTTTGATAAAAATGGTCAGGCCCGACAATCTAAAGATGTTCTCTATAAAAAGGATGTAATGATTCTCCGGACAAAGTTTGGCCAGAAATCTACGCCAAACTTCGATTTATTTAATAAGGCAGTTGAGCAGTTTAAGAAAACTCAAAAGGTAAATGACAAGAATATTATTGTTATGATTGAGGTTTTGATGACTAATTTTCTTGAAGATAAGTCGGAATTAAAAAATAAGGATCTCGAGAATTTTGCAAAGCGTGCAGAGGAACTTTGTGCAACCGGAAATTTTGTGATTGTATCAGATTTTGCCCGAAATCATAAACTTGCCCAATACCTTTCACGATGTAGCCCGAAAAGTGTAGGCATATCTACTAATATTGCCAACCTGAAAAATATATTTAATTCCAGTAATTACGGCGATAATTATACAGATGAATTATTGGCCTATATCAGTGATCTATTTAGTAAGAATGTAAGGCTATACGCCTATCCTTACCTGGATAAAAAAAACAAGCAGATTATTACTACTAGAAATATGCCGGTGTCTAAAGAATCAAAACATTTATTCGAATTCCTTATACAAAATGGCTACATTATGGATATTGATGATTACGATGAGAAAGATGTGAAGACGATTTAATTAGTTGAGAGTTGAGAATTGAGAGTTGAGAATGAACTCTCCACTCTCCATTCTCCATTCTCCACTCTCAATTATAAATTAGTTTCTCATATTAATATATTGCAATGGCTGCCCAAAATCATCGCTTCGGCATAAAGCAATGACAGCCTGCAAATCATCAATTTTTTTACCCTGAACCCTTACCTGATCATCCATTATGGATGCCTGCACCTTAAGGCCGCTATCCTTTATTTTTTTAACAATCTTTTTAGCTGCTTCTTTATCTATACCTTCCTTAATTTTTATCTCTTTTCGTAGCATATTACCAGATGCGTATTGCTCTTTTCCAAGGTCCATGCTACCAGGATCAAGATTATGTTTTACCATTCTGGATATGATAGCATCCTGTATAGCTTTCAATCGCATGTCATTCTCGGTAACGATTGTGATTTCATTGGTTTTCTTATCAAGCTCTACGGTGCTTTTTGAATCGTTAAAATCATAACGATTGAGAATCTCTTTCTTTGCTGTATTGATTGCATTATCGAGGGTTTGTCCGTCAATCTTACTTACGATGTCAAATGTTGGCATAATTATTAATGTATGGTTAATCGATTTTTGTTAATATCTTTAAGTATTGCATTTTAAAGATTACATTTCTCTAAAAGAATAATTATGAAAGCAAATAAAGTAAAAACATCCGTAAAGGACGTAAAAAAGAAAACAAAACGAGTTGTTAAAAAACAATTGGAGACCACAATATCTGATAAGTTCTTTGAGGCAATGAAAAGTCTTGGGCACGACGCAGAAAATTTCTCAAAAGAGATTAAAAAAACTAGCAAGGCCTTAGCTAAAAAGATTGCGGGTAAATACAACGATGTAAAGAGTGCAGTTGAGGATAAATTGGAAACCAAACCAAAAAGTCTGAAGCCCCAAAAAAATATCGTTAAAACCGCTGTCTCTGCTTCTAAGTCTGTAGAATCCGCAGTAAAAAAGGCCGAGAAGGTTGTTGCAAGAGTTAGTAAAGCTGCTATTAAAACAAAGGTACCCAGACTGGTAACTGCTGGAGCAAGTCCAAAAAAAGCTGTCTCAAGTAAACCAAGAGTAAGGGCACAAAAGAGCACATCTGCTCCTACAGTATCTAAATCTACATTGGCTAAGTCTGCAGCTGCAAAACCAAAGGCTTCAGTTTCCAGAAAACCAGCTTCAAAATCAGCAAAATCAACTGCTTCAAAAAAACCTGAGTTATCGAAAACGCCAGATTCAACTATTAAAATATAGACAAATTCAATTCACGCTTCATACTTAACGTGAATTTAATATTTAATTAATATTATTTTTTGAATTTTACAGTCCCGCTCACAGGTGCGGGACTGTTTATTTATGCCAATGCCCAAGAATATTCCGTTGATAAATCGTGAGGTCAGTTGGTTATACTTTAACGACCGTGTATTACAGGAAGCTGCTGATAAGTCAGTGCCTTTAGTAGAGCGAATTCGCTTCCTGGCAATATTTTCTTCAAATCTTGATGAGTTTTACCGGGTAAGAGTTGCAACTCTGAACAGACTATCTAACCTGAATAACAGATCAAAAGCGATTCTTGGATTTAGCCCCAGGAAAATATTAAATCAAATCAAAAATATCGTAATCAGGCAGGAACGTAAATTCAATCATTTATATGAAGACGTTATAGTAAAAGAGCTTGAACGTGAAAGAATATTTTTGATAAATGAAACTCAGTTAAATGTTACGCGGGGGTTATTTGTGAGGGAGTATTTCAGGGAAAAGATTTTATCGACACTTGTCCCGGTTATGATTAATAAAAACGAGCCATTTCCCGAGTTAAAAGATCGGGCGATTTATCTTTTTGTACGTCTTGTTCAAGGAAAGAATAAGGAAAAAAGTCGGCTTGCTTTGATTGAAATTCCAACAGATGTCTCGAGTCGATTTGTTGTCCTTCCTGAAACAAATAATCTTAAGTTTATTACGCTGGTTGATGATATAGTAAGGTATTGCCTGGATGATATTTTCTTTATTTTTGATTACGATCATATCGAGGCTTATTCTGTACAGCTTACTAGGGATGCAGAACTTGATCTTGATGTTCATTTCTCTGAAAAGTTTATTGATGCACTTTCTAAAAGTCTGTTGAAAAGAGGAAAAGGCAAGCCAATGCGCTTGTTATATGATACTGACATGCCTTTGGATTTGCTTACTTACTTGGTAGCTGAATTAGATTTAACTGCAGACGGACTTATTCCTGGAAATCGTTATCATAATTTTAAGGATTTCATCAGTTTCCCAAATGTAGGCGGACCTGAGTTGGAATATCCTAAACTAATGCCTCTGCCAGTAAATGAACTTTCTACTGTTAGTAGTATTTTTACTCAAATTTCTAAAAAGGATTTCCTTATAAATTTACCGTACCAGTCATTCGATTATATTATTCATTTCCTTCGGGAAGCTGCGATTGATCCTAAAGTTCGGGAAATCAAAATAACTTTGTATCGTTTAGCAGAGAATTCTAGAATTATTCATGCCTTGATCAATGCTGCAAAAAATGGTAAAAAAGTAAACTGCATGGTGGAACTTAAAGCTAGGTTCGATGAACAAGCCAATATATACTGGACAAATAGGCTTGAGGAAGAAGGAGTAATTGTTAATTATGGTATGCTCGAGTATAAGGTGCATTCAAAGATTTGTTTGATTAGGCGTACTGAGAAAGGGAAAGATAGATATTATGCAAACCTTGCCACCGGAAATTTTAATGAAAAAACCGCAAAACTGTATTGCGATCATAGTTTATTTACTGCTAATCCTTTGATAACATCAGAATTAGTTACATTTTTTGATGGGCTGCAAAAGCAGGTATTTAATAGTGGTTATAAACACTTGATAGTTTCTCCACTTGAGAGCAGACTAAAATTAAATTCGCTGATTAATAAAGAGATTAAAGCTGCAAAAAATGGCAAGAACGGCAGTATAGTTTTGAAAATGAATAGTTTAACGGATGTTTCTATTATTGAAAAATTATATGAAGCGAGCAATGCTGGGGTGAAAATTAAACTGATTATTCGTGGCATGTGTTGTCTCATACCTGGAATCAGCGGGTTTAGTGAAAATATTGAGATTATTAGCATAATAGATCGTTATCTTGAACATGCACGGGTTTTTATATTTGGAGATGTAGGCAAAGAAAGTGTATATCTTTCTTCCGCAGACATGATGGCAAGAAATTTGGATCATCGCGTTGAAGTTGGCTTTCCAATACTGGACGAAGAGGTTAAGTCTGAAATTCTGGATATTATTGCTATTCAGCTAAAAGATAATACAAAGGCCAGGGAAATTAATGAGGTAAATAATAATCGCTACAGAAAAACCGGGACTAAAGCACTTAACCGTGCTCAGACAGATATATATACCTATTTAAAATATAAAAATTAAAACTTTGAGATACGCTGCCATAGATATCGGTTCTAATGCTGTCAGACTTTTGATAGCTGATATTATTCAAAATAATAAGACTATTTCTTTTAAAAAAAATACGTTGATCAGAGTGCCATTACGACTTGGAGATGATGCATTTCTTGATAAATTAATTTCGCCCAACAAAACTGATGAACTAATTAAAACGATGGTTGCATTCCGTAACCTGATTGATGTTTATAAGGTAACTGATTATTTAGCTTGTGCGACATCAGCTATGCGTGAGGCAAAAAATGGAAATCTTATTGTTGAAAAAATTAAAGCGCAGGCAGGACTTGACCTTGAAATTGTGGAGGGACAAAGGGAAGCCAATATCATTTATGCTAGCCATATTGAACAAAGTCTAGATCGTAAAAAGAATTACTTATATATCGACGTAGGTGGCGGAAGTACTGAACTTTCTGTATTTAGTAATGGCGAGCTCATTTCTTCACGGTCATTCAATTTAGGAGGTATCAGGATACTTGATAATCAGGATAAAGATGAAACCTGGATTGAAATGAAAGAATGGGTAAAGAACATGGCCCAGTCCTATAAAAATCTTTCGGGAATAGGTACAGGTGGAAACATCAATAAATTATTCAAAATGGCCGAGGGGAAAGATGGTTCCCCCATAACTTTTACAAAACTCAGGGAGTTATACTCTTATCTAAATTCATTTTCACTAAAAGATAGAATCAATGTTCTTGGGCTTAATCAGGATCGTGCAGATGTTATCATACCCGCATGTGAGATTTATCTTACCGTAATGAAATGGGGTGGAGTAAAGCAAATATTTGTTCCAAGGGTTGGTTTGGTAGATGGATTAATTCAATTAATGATTGATAAAAACTTTCCGGCTTAAAGAATAGAAGGTTTCTTAAACTTGAGATGATTAAGTCTCAATAATTTTCTTTGCTCCAATCCAAATGAAATAAGTAATTACAGGCGCCATTACCACATCTATTGTGTAGTGGACGTGCTGCAGAAGTACTGCAAACCCGACGAAAACGGTTGCTGTCAAAGCAAGTATTTTATCAGTTCTCTTCTTTAGACATAAGAACATCAAAAACATAGCTGCCGTGTGTCCAGAGAAAAATAAATCTTTAGTTATAAATTTGGGTCCGTAAAATTGATTGCTTATCGGATCAATTATAGGAATCAGATCTCTTGGGGCATCAAGTGGAATCAGACCTATGGATACAAATCGAGATAGATTAATCAGTATAAATCCCCAGAGAAATGTTAAAAATAAATTGGGGTCTTGTTTAAAACGACTAAAAGTTAATAAGGTCATTGACCAGATTACAATGAATATAAACAGGGAGAGGTCATAGGAGGGAAGTCTCGCTAATAAATAATCATTAAATTGGATGCCATTCCTTTGCTCTATAGCCTGATAAAAGAAAGGTAGTGAAAGTAGTATCAGGGAAATAAGGCTTACTCCGACTATTAATTTTTTTCTATAATCAGATGATTGAAGATTGTCTCTCCACGCACTTAAAATAACTCTTTGATCAGACATGTTTTGATTTAGGCTGCAAAGGTAACTGATAATTACATGACTTTAAACTATTAAATTAATATTAACTTAACATTTTTTTGATATAACATCTTGCTGGCCTAAGTTTAGACTGAAGTTTTTCTCTCCTTTTAAAAAGCAGGGTCTGTTTCTCTGAGGTTATGCCAGCCCCGTGTTCTGCCCTATTTTTTTGCTGAAAATTTAATTTTATCATGCGATTCTTATCGCAAAAAAGATAGTGCTGCCACTCGGGTTTATTTAACATGGGCTATGGTTTTTCCCTGTGGTCGGTGTTATCACCGACCATTTGATAGATGGTTCTTGGTACGGTGAGAACAACGACCAAAGGGGAATACACAGGTATTGGTTTCAACAAATAAATTATTGTTAATCTAGAGCCTAATCCGATGTGCAATAACCACAATGTTTTAACCTTCCTTGTATTGAACATAGGTCATTATTAATTATTATTCTATTTCCAAAGCTTTTAATTTAAAGCCAATTACCTAAATTTCTTATTACTTTTACCAGACTATCTTAATCTATGTCTGAGCGTAAAAATCCTATCTATACTATTCAATTTGCGCTTTTATGTTTGAGTTCCTTTCTGTTTTCAGCTAGTTTCAATATGTTAATTCCTGAGATGCCAGCCTATCTTACCAGTCTGGGTGGTGCAGAGTATAAGGGATATATTATCGGCTTGTTTACCTTGTCTGCAGGCATTTCAAGACCATTTAGTGGGAAGCTAACTGATAAAATTGGTCGGATACCAGTTATGGCTGTGGGGTCTTTTGTCTGTGTTTTATGTGGTTTATTATATCCATTACTGACCAGTATCGCAGGATTTTTATGGCTTAGATTGTTTCATGGATTTTCAACGGGGTTTAAACCCACCGCAACTGCAGCTTACGTAGCTGATATAGTTCCAGGAAATCGTTGGGGAGAAGCAATGGGGATACATGGGGTTTGTTTTAGTACCGGACTTGCAATAGGTCCGGCTATTGGTAGCCAATTGACCAAAATGTTTTCAATTAATGCTATGTTTTATTGTTCCTCCCTTTTTGCACTGTTGTCTATTGTTATTCTGATGAATATGAAGGAAACTTTAGTGAATAGGAAACCATTTCGGTTTTCAATGATTAAGATAAACCGCAGCGAAGTAATAGAAGTTAGAGTTTTGGTTGCTGCATTCATAACTTTTCTAGCCTATTTGAGTTATGGTATTATTCTTACAGTTATTCCAGATTGGGGAGTACATCTAGGTGTTTCGAACAAAGGTCTTTTTTTCATGGTTTTCACCTTTTCTTCTCTTCTGATACGTCTAATTTCTGGAAGATTGTCTGATAAAATAGGAAGAGTTCGTATCATTAAAGTTTCATTGATTATTCTCATGGTTTCCTTGGGATTAATCGGGTTCGCTAAGGGATTAACAAGCCTCATGATAGGATCTGCTGTATATGGTATAGCAACCGGAATGTTATCACCTGCACTTACTGCCTGGATCATTGATCTAAGCCATCCTGATCATCGTGGCAAAGCTGTAGCAACAATGTATATTGCGCTTGAAGCTGGAATTGGCCTTGGAGCTTTTTTTGCAGGAACTTTATACATTACAGATGTCAGTATGATCCCAACTATTTTTTATACTGCTGGATTTGCCACCTTTTTGGCCTTTCTTTATTTACATTTATTTAAAAAGAATTTCAGCTAAAATCCACCTATGAACCCCCAGATACTTAAAGATCTTGTAAGTATATCTATGCCTTACGGTAAGTATAAGGGTAGGCTTATTTGCGAATTACCGGAATATTATCTGGTTTGGTTTGAGAATGCCGGATTCCCGGAAGGCAAAATTGGTATTTTGTTAGCTACGATGTATGAAATAAAGCTCAACGGACTAGAATATTTGCTTAAACCCATTAAGAAGTAGTTTCTGGCAGCTTCATTAACGAATTTACATACTAATATTATTAGCATTGTTAAAATCTTCCTATCTTTGAATAAATGGGAGAGCTTTTAAAATGTATGCAATAGTTGATATTGAAACAACCGGTGGTCATGCAGCTGCAAACGGTATTACAGAAGTCGCTATTTTAGTGCACGATGGTAAGAATGTAATTGATCAGTTCAAGACCTTAATCAATCCTTTAAAGCCAATTCCAATTTATATTCAGGCGCTTACCGGAATAGATGATGAAATGGTTAGCACTGCTCCCAAATTTCATGAAGTGGCTCATCGCATTTACGAACTTTTGCATGATAAAGTATTTGTTGCGCACAATGTCAATTTCGATTTTTCCTTTATTCATTTTCATTTAGCAGCCGCAGGTTTTAATTTGCACACTAAAAAACTTTGTACTGTAAGATTAAGTCGTAAAATTATTCCCGGACTAGCATCCTATAGTTTGGGTAGATTATGTAAAGAGGTTGGGATCGAGATTAAGGACAGACATCGGGCATTTGGTGATGCTCAGGCAACTGCAGAACTTTTATCAATGCTGATTGAACAAGATAAAGAGGATCATATTGGTAAAACTTTGAATCAAAGATCAAAGGAACAATCCCTTCCTCCACATCTTCCAAAGATAGACATGGATAAACTACCTTCCGTGCCGGGTATCTATTATTTTCATAATTCTAAGTTAAAGGTTATTTACGTGGGTAAGGCAAAGAATATCCGCAAACGAGTAGCTAGCCACTTTACAAATAATAAGCCAGGAAGACAAAAACAGGATTTTTTGAGGGAAATACATCACATTACATTTCAGGAATGTGGTACTGAACTTATGGCATTAATTCTTGAAGCAGTTGAGATTAAACGATTATGGCCGGCATATAACCGATCATTAAAGAGGTTTGAATATGCATATGAAGATCAGGGTGGCTATATTCGTCTGGTTATTGATAGAAAGAAAAAATTTTCGAAGCCCCACTACACTTTCAATGGTATTACAGAGGGGTATATTCTGATCAAAAGCCTTATTTCGGGATTTAATCTTTGTCCGAAGCTTTGCTTTGTCCAGCGAAACACCGATAACTGTGTCATAATCGGAGAACAATCATGCCAGGGAGCATGTGAACAGCTTGAATCAACTGAATCTTATAATTTAAGAGTAAATTCAGCTTTAAACAGTTTGTTTACTGTACTGCCAGGTTTTTTGCTGATTGATGAAGGCCGTACATATGAAGAAAAAAGTTGTTTGTTGATAGAAAATGGTCAGTTTTTTGGGATGGGATATATTAGCTCTGATTTGGCTCATGCTGAGCTCAGTTTATTAAAACAGCAATTAACACCTTATCCTGAGAATGATTATATCCGAAATATGATATTAAATGCAGCACTCAGATTTCCCCATAAAGTAAGAGAAATTAGTATAAATTAAAACACATTATTTTCTGATTTTTGGATAGTATTTTCAAAATCTTGTCCATATCTGTTTAATAGCTTTTATATAGTTTATTTAACTTAATTGTCTTATAGTCAATATCTTGTTATGGATTCATTTTGTCAGCATAATTAATTCTATTAAGCAAAAACAAAGCACAATCAAAATTCGAGTTAAAGCTGCAAATGCGGGTGTTTATCAAATGTATTTGCATAGATAAGATGTTTGAGCAGACACGCGAACTTTAAAAGACTGGTTTGCATCAATTTCAAATATATCTCCGGCACCGAATCTTCTCCATTCCTCATGGCCTGGTAATAGGGCTTCCAGGTCGCCTTCTATAATCTGCATGGTTTCATGACAGGATGTTCCGAATTCATACTCACCACTGTCAATTACACCAATGGTTGATTTTCCATCACGAGAATGATAGCCTAGTGATTTTACACTTCCTTCAAAATATTGATTTACTGTTATCATAAAATGCGTTTTTTAGTTGCGAATGTAAAAAAATATTTTGTCTATTGCTTTTCTTTAAGCAATCAGTAACCATAATTATTATGACTTTGCGAGATATTAAAACCAATTTCTTAATTCATAATATTAGATCATTTAACGGCTTTCTCATAGTTTTTTCGCAATTTAGAGGTTTTAATTAGCAGCATTAATGAGGATACTCTATGCTATTCAGGGCACAGGAAATGGGCATTTAAGCAGGGCAATGGATATAATTCCATGTTTAATGAAGCATGGAGAGGTTGATATTCTTGTCAGTGGTATACAGGGAGATCTTGTCCTGCCTTATCAGCTTAGCTACAAAATGAGGGGGCTTAGCTTCATTTTTGGTAAGTCAGGTGGTGTTGACATTTGGAAGACATGTGTAAAATCTAATATCAAAAAGCTTGTTAAAGAGATTAATTCACTTCCGGTGGAAGAATATGATCTTGTAATTAATGATTTTGAACCTGTTTCTGCCTGGGCATGTTATGTAAAGGATGTACCATGTATTGGCTTAAGTCACCAGTCGGCAGTACTCGCTAAGGAAGCACCGAAAACTGATCATAATGATGTTGTTGGTAAACTAATCCTTAAAAATTATGCACCCAATACGGTTCAGTATGGCTTTCATTTTAAATCTTATGCTGAAAATATTTTCACACCTGTGATCAGAAATCAGGTTAGACATGAGGAAATTAATAACCAAGGTCATTATACTGTCTACCTACCTGCTTATGATGATCCTCGATTGATTGCTACGCTTACAAAGTTCAAGGATGTGACCTGGGATGTTTTTTCTAAACATAATCACCGGCCCTTCAAAACTAAGAATGTTTCTGTACAGCCTATACACAATGAAAAATTTATCAAAAGTATGGCAAATTCAGAAGGAATTCTTTGTGGTGCCGGTTTTGAAACTCCTGCCGAAGCATTGTATATGAAAAAGAAGCTGTTGGTTGTACCTATGAAAAATCAATATGAACAGCAATTGAACGCAGCCGCATTGAGTGATATGGGAGTTCCTGTCATTAAAAATTTAGATGACAGGTTTAACATGGTGATTAATTCCTGGATTAATTCAAATAGAACTGTAGAAGTTGAATATCCTGATATGACACAGAAAATTATCGATCAAATCATAGATAAGCACTATCAGTTTGCAACTGTTAAAGATATTCGTAAATCCGGTTAGTATAAATTAAGGAGACCGTAAAGTTTTTATTATCAAGAGGTTTTGTGATTAAATCCAAAGAGGCAATATCTTTCTTGAATCGTTGGATTTAATTTCAGCCTGAAGATTTAACCGAAAAGCGTACTACTAAGGTATCTGTCTCCACGGTCACAGGCAATAAATACGATTAGACCCTCATTTAATTCAGTTGCAAGTCTGAATGCGGCTGTTGCGGCTCCTCCACTGCTCATTCCTGAAAATATTCCTTCAACTTTTGCAAGTTTTCTGGCCATATCTGTGGCCTCAGCTTCTGAAATATCTATGATACGATCGACACGTTCAGGCTCAAAAATTTTAGGAAGGTATTCAACGGGCCAGCGTCTGATACCCGGAATGGATGAGTTTTCGGTAGGCTGACAACCTATAATCTGTATTTTAGGATTTTTTTCTTTTAGGTATCTGGAGCAACCCATAATAGTACCGGTTGTTCCCATAGAACTAACAAAATGAGTAATTTTTTGTTCGGTATCATTCCATAGTTCTGGTCCGGTACTTTTATAATGAGCCAGAGAATTATCGGGATTTGCAAATTGATTCAGCAAAAAGCTTTCACCTTTTGCTGCTTTTTCCTCGGCATAGTCGCGACATAATTCTATTCCTTCCAGCAAGGTAACTTTAGCTCCGAATGCTTCCATTGTTAAAGTACGTTCACGGGTTGAATTGGAGGGCATAACCAGTTCAATATCAAGATCGAACAAACGCGCAATCATTGCCAAAGCTATTCCAGTATTTCCACTGGTTGCTTCAATTAATCGGGATCCTTTTTTGATATCACCTCTCTCCAGCGCACTTCTGATCATATTGAGAGCTGCCCGGTCTTTAACACTCCCTCCGGGATTATTACCTTCAAGTTTCGCAAAGATCTGAACTTTGGGATTGGGGTTCAGCTTTTTGATTTCAACCAATGGTGTATTTCCAACCAGATCAATTATTCCTGCCATTTTGTTAATTATTTTTGCTTGGATCGCTAGAAATAACAACTTCGGAAGTGTTGTAAACTGATGAACCGGAAGGTATACTTTTAGTTATCCAGACATTTCCACCAATGATGCTATCATGGCCAATAACGGTTTCACCTCCTAAGATGGTAGCCCCTGAATAAACCACCACTCGGTCTTCGATTGTTGGATGTCTTTTCGTGTTAGCCATGCTTTTATGGACGCTTAAAGCACCAAGTGTGACTCCCTGATACATTTTAACATGATTTCCAATTTTGCAGGTTTCTCCGATAACAATACCTGTTCCATGATCAATGTGAAAGTATTCTCCAATCTGTGCAGCGGGATGAATATCAATTCCAGTCTTTGAATGGGCATATTCTGTAAAAATTCTCGGTAATAAAGGTATTCCCAGATCATATAGTGCATGAGCCAGGCGGTAGAAGGAAATTGCATAAAAGCCCGGATATGCCCGAATTACCTCAAACTCACTTTTAGCTGCAGGATCGCCTTCAAAAATTGCTTTTATGTCAGTATTTAATAATCGGAATAATTCAGGAACCTGTGCAAAAAAGTCCTTTGCTAACTTCAAATTATCACAGTTAATGCAAGCCTTTGTAGCTTCCATCATATGGTATAGTTCCGACTCGAGTCTTTGAAATTCACACTTTAATTCTTCTACAGATTTTAATGTGCGCTTAGATTGCTCAGGATAAAGTAATCCGAAAAGTTCTAGTGCCCATCGTGAAATTTCCTTGTTTGAAGGAACAGCATCTGCATCATGTTGTTTTTTGAAAATATGATTTAAAAATTCTTCGTTCATCTTTAATTAATCCTTATCTCTTCAATTCGTAACAATGCAAGTTTAACTAAAAGAATGTTGTCAGTTTGTAAAAAACATAGCACACTCCAATTATTAGTTAATTTAACGTGAATTCGACATAATATTTAAAAAACCGCATAGAAACATAGTATTTTATGGTTTATAAGCCATGTGTTAGATACATATAGCCTTGAAGCTTCGCTTCAATCTATGTGGTTAAATCTTAATTATTAGATGATTTAATATCGAATTTAGTTTATGTATTGAATATATTAAACAATCTTCAAATACTCCTGTCAATTTCAATATCGTATTTATCTAACAGACCCGAAATTTCTGAAATTGAAAATTTTGCTTTTCTAATTCTATTGAGCTCCGGGTCAATGGAATAATGGAATGAAGTACGAAAATCTGCTTTTTCAAGGATTGTGTTTTCAAATAGTGCTCCTGATAAGTCACAGTTTTCAAAAATAGAACTGGTTAAATCACATTCAGAAAAATCTGACTCTTTCAGGGACGAGTTTTTAAAACTTGTTTTTTTAATTTTTGTTCTGTAAAAAGATGAGTGATCAAGCTGACAGTCTTCAAATGAAAATGCCAATCCAAATTCATTGCAGTGTTCAAAATGAAGTCCTAACATTTTGCATTCTCTAAACAAGATATCCCGAATTGCAGTTCTTTCCAGTTTGGCCAGACTCAAATTGCAACTGATAAATTCACATTCACTAAATTTTATATCAGAAAGCCTGACGTTTGAGAAGTCGCATTGCTTAAAAATGCAATGTTCATATTCACCATGTTCAATGGGTATCTCATTGAATTTTATTCTTTCAAATGTTTTGTCAATGATAAAATTCATACATGCAGTTTTTTTATCAGCGGGTTAGCTGATGTAAGCTGAAAACCTGCGCCGGACTACCAATTCCAGCTTTATTTAGGATATCAAGTATTTTTTTAAATGGTTCAGAGTTGCCTGCAATATTTGAAAAATATACAATGGATGTTTTCTGGCCCGGAATATTAATTGAATACGTGCTAAATCCACAGGTACTGCCAGAATGAAAAAGTGCCGGATTGCCTTTGTCAAAATAAAACCAACCTGGTCCGTAATAGCTACTGGTTACCTCTTTAATTGAAATATTTAATTGTGATAATAAGGAAGGCATATCGACCAAAGTATTATTCCAAATGCCATGGGTCCATTTTTTATAATCCTTTAATGAGCAATAAACCCCACCATCGCCTTTAATTGCACTGGTAGAACTTTGATCATTTGGATAGATCTTATTGTTTTTATCCATAGCAAAACCCATTGAACGATGAGGTATTTTTACGTCAGCTTCATAAACCAGAGTATTTTTCATTTTAAGAGGCTTAAAAATTCGTTCTTTCATGAATTCTGCAAAGGATTGTCCTGAGACCTTTTCAACGATTAAGGCTAATAATGCATATCCAGAATTGCTGTATCTAAACTGGCTGCCAGGATTGAAATAGGTGTTTTGCTCTGTTTTTAAAATATTTAATACATCTCTATCCAATAGCTGAGTCTTGCTTTTATTATCCATAATTTCCTCATAGTCAAGTATTCCAGATGTATGGGTTATCAGGTGTCTTAATAGAACTTTACGACTTATTTCTGCGGGCAGCTCCGGAAAGAATTTCGAAATAGGATCATCAAATGAAAGTTTTTGATCTTTTACCAATAACGCTATACACATAGCTGTAAATTGTTTTGAAACTGAAGCAAGTCTGAAATTTGTCTTGGAATCTATAGTCTTATTACCAGATACATCTGCTAATCCAAAGCCCTTATTGTAAACTGTATTTCCATTTGTTTCAACATATAATGCTATTCCGGGATCACCTGGATTGATATTTTTATTGATTAAAGAATCCAAACTTTTTTCAAGTTGTGCAAAGGCAGAATAACTAATCACAAGTAAGCAAATTGTTGAAAGGTATTTCATATTAATAATCATTATAGTACCGCAAAATTAATTACCTATGAGGTCGGCTGTCTGTGAAAATTCATGGATAAATTAACATTCGTTTATCCATTTGAGCAATTTTTCGAGGTCTTGAGGGGTGTCTATAGCCTGACTTTCTTTATCAGTTATTGCCGTATGAATACGGTATCCATTTTCAATCCAGCGTAGTTGTTCTAAGGCTTCAGCGGATTCAAGTGCGGATACCGGTAGGTTGTTTAGTTTTTTTAATGTTTCTGTTTTGAATCCATAGATTCCGATGTGCTTGTAAAATGTATACTGTTCAATCCAGTTCTCTTTTGCTTTACCTCTAATAAATGGAATTGCAGTCCTACTAAAAAGTATAGCCTCATTGTTTTTATTGAGTATTACTTTTGGAGTATTCTCATTAAATAGTTCTTCATTTGAACTGATTTTCTTTACAAGTGTTGCTATTGAAGCATTAGGATTTTCAAAGCATTTACACAAAAGATCAATTTGATCCGGATTGATCATGGGTTCATCTCCCTGAATATTAATTAGAATATCAAATTCGGGATAATTATTTGCTACTTCAGCACACCTATCGGTACCGCTTTGGTGATTGATTGATGTTAAGGTAACATTACCTCCAAATAATTTTACATGATCTGCAATTCGCTGATCATCAGTAGCTACTATTAATTTACTTATTGAAGTTGATTTTGAGCACTGCTCATAAACCCGTTGTATCATGCTTTTACCGCCAATATCAACTAGAGGCTTGCCGGGAAAGCGGCTGGAATCATAGCGGGCCGGGATAACTCCAATTACATTCATTGGTAATAAAATAGGTTCCAGCGGTTTAAAATAGTCCGTGAATCTCTCGCTCTATACTGTTTATTACAAAACCCAGATCCTCAGGTTTATTGGCAAAATCAAGTTTATCTTTATCCAGAATCAGTAATTTGCCCTGAGTATAAGAGTCAATCCACTTTTTATATTTTTCGTTTAATTTGGAGAGGTAATCAAGTCTTATTCCCGCCTCATATTCCCTGCCTCTGCGCTGAATATTATTGACCAAAGTGGGTACAGAGGCTTTCAGATAGATTAATAGATCAGGAGGTTTTATAAAAGAGGTGATATTATCAAAAATTGAACGGTAATTTTCATAATCTCTTGATGTCATTAATCCCATATCATGCAGGTTTTCAGCGAAAATATAAGCATCCTCGTATATAGTTCGGTCCTGAATGATATTACGATTTTCAGTTTGCAGTTCAAGAATTTGTTGAAATCGACTATTCAAAAAATAGATCTGCAGATTAAAACTCCAGCGCTTCATATCACTGTAAAAATCTTCCAGATAAGGGTTGTTTTCCACTGCTTCAAATTGAGCCTCATAACTCAAATGTTTTGCAAGTAATTCTGTCAGAGTAGTTTTCCCTGCTCCTATATTTCCAACGATAGCTATGTGCATATAAATTTTGGTAATTGTAAAGTGATGTTCACCAAGCGTGTCTCAAAATACAAATAGTTTTTTAATCAAGCTAAAATTAAAAACTTTTAAATCCTATAATCTGTCGAACTTCACGGATTGTTTTAGAAGCACTTTCACGAGCCTTGATTGCTCCAAATCTTGCCACTTCTCTTAGATAAGTCTCATCACTTGCAATTTCTTTGATTCTTTCTCGTATTGGTGCCATAGAAACGATCATATCTTCTGCTAATTGCTTTTTGAAATCTCCGTATCGTATTGCACATGTATTGTAAAGTGAGTCAAAATGATCATAAGTATCAGTAGGTGATACAATTTTCATTAAATCAAACAGATTTTGTATTGGTTCTGGTTTTTGCTGATTTTCTTCGTTTGGTCCTTCATCACTTACAGCCCGCATTACTTTTTTACGGATAATTTCAGGCTCATCAGATAAATAAACAGCATTTGCTTCACCTTCAGATTTGCCCATTTTGCCCTTTCCATCAAGACCGGGTACTTTTACCAGCTTTTCAGTAAAATTAAAAGCAAAAGGCTCAGGGAAATATTCTGTTTTATATAGTCTGTTAAATCGATTGCCGAAAGTTCTGGACATTTCAAGATGCTGTTCCTGGTCTTTTCCTACCGGAACCTTGGTCGCTTTATGGATAAGAATATCTGCAGCCATAAGAACAGGATAGGTTAACAAACCAGCATTGACATTGTCCGGTTGTGCGCGAACCTTATCTTTGAATGAGGTACTTCTTTCCAGTTCCCCCATGTAGGCATTCATATTCAGATAAAGGTATAATTCTGCAATTTCAGGCACATCAGATTGAACATAAATGGTTGCTTTGTCTGGATCAATACCTGCAGCCAGATATTCTACCAGCACCTGCTTTACATTACTGTGTAAGTCTGCGGGAGTAGGGTGGGTAGTTAATGAATGATAATCTGCAATAAAAAAATAGCAATTATATTCATTCTGCATTTGAACAAAGTTCTTTACAGCGCCATAGAAATTACCTAAATGCAGTTTGCCGGTACTGCGGATACCACTTACAACAGTTTCCATATGCTGCGAAATTAAGGATTTTTTCTGAACTAAGACTGACCAGGTGCAAAACCCTGTATAGTCTTGAAAGATCAAATGAATTTTCTATTTTTGAACTAATGAAAAGGCTTTTAAAAAGTATCCATCTTTATTATTTTCAGATTACACTCGCACTGATTTTTTCAACTCTTTATCCTGCAATATTCTTTTTTTCGCGTAATCCTGTCAAATTTCATGCAATGAACAGATTGAGATTGTATTTCAGTTATTTGAGCTCTTTAATTTCAGGTTTCAATTTCCGCTATAGCTTTGAAGAAAAAATTGACTGGACAAAAAATTACATTATTTGCGCTAATCATACCTCTAATCTTGACATAACAGCCATCATTCTTCTTGCCAAACGTAACTATGTATTTTTGGGCAAAGACGAATTGCTGAAGAACTTTATTACTGGCATTTATTTCCGGACTATTGATATCCCATTAAAGCGGGATAGTATGATGTCGGCTTTCAAAGCATTTAAAAAGGCCGGTGAAAACTTAAAGGCCGGTAAGCACCTTGTTATTTTTCCGGAAGGTATGATTAGTGAAGCTTATCCGCCGGTACTACAGCCTTTCAAGAATGGTCCATTCAGACTAGCAATTGAAAATGGGGTACCTATTTTGCCTGTCACTATTACAAATAATTGGAATTTGATGTGGGATGATGGAAAGAAGTATGGAAGTGCCCCAGGTAATTGCGATATTTGTGTTCATGCCCCTATCTATACAAATGAAATGACAGAAACAGATGCTGATGTTTTAAAAGAGAGAGTGTATCAAATTATTAACGACTCTCTTGAGAAGCATCAAAATCGATAAAATATTTTAACTAAACCCCTTTTAGTCCTTATTAAATAAATAGAAGTATGATTGTGAATCTGGAAATGATCGAAAAGGTTGCTCATTTAGCAAGGCTTGAAGTAAAGGACGAAGAAAAGCAAGGCTTGTTAAATGACATGAATAATATTCTGACATTCATGGCTAAACTTAATGAGGTTGATACTGCAGGTATAGATCCCTTGATTTATATGAGTGATGAAGTTAATGTTCTTCGAGAAGACCTTGTAATACAAGAAATGAGTAGGGAAGAAGGATTGAAAAATGCCCCAAAACAGGATGGAAAATTCTTTAGGGTGGCAAAAGTGATTAATAAACCTTAATTTAAACGAAGCTGTAACAATTTCTTTATCTCGGCAGTCTAATATCAAAAAAAAATGGCCAAAGATCCTCTTATTACTTTATTAGATATCGGAAGGAAATATGTAATCGGTGCTGAAACTATTCACGCACTTAAGTCCGTAAGTTTAACCATTGAGAAGGGTGAATTCGTAGCCTTGATGGGTCCTTCAGGTTCGGGTAAATCTACTTTAATGAACATTTTGGGATGTCTGGATACTCCAACAAAAGGCACCTACATATTAAATGGGAATCAGGTTAGTGAGATGAGCGACAGTGAACTCGCTGAAATAAGAAATAAAGAGATTGGTTTTGTTTTTCAAACCTTTAATTTATTGCCTCGTTCATCCTCTCTAGAGAATGTAGCTCTGCCATTGGTATATGCAGGCATTGGACGTGTTCAGCGTGAAGATCGTGCTCAAAAGACACTGGAAAGTGTGGGGTTAGGAAACAGGGTTCATCACAAGCCAAACGAACTTTCAGGTGGACAACGTCAGCGTGTGGCAGTTGCTCGTGCATTGGTCAATAATCCCTCAATAATTCTGGCTGATGAGCCAACTGGTAACCTTGATACCAAGACCTCGGTAGAAATTATGGGTTTACTGGAAGAGATTCACTCTAAAGGAAATACAATTATACTTGTAACTCACGAAGAAGATATTGCACAGCATGCCCATCGGATTGTACGGATGCGGGATGGATTGATTGAGAAGGATTACTTGAATACCAATATTAAATCTGTATCTCCACGTTTGGCTGATATGAATGATAAAGTATCTGATTTTGAGAAGATAGAATAGGAGTTGTAGGTTATAAGTTATAAGTTATAAGTTGTAGGTTATAAGTTGTAAGTTATAAGTTGTAGGTTATAAGTTATAAGTTGTAAGTCAAAACTAGATTGGTTATAGGCCGATAATCATCAGAAAATAGTACCTGGATAATTCTTAATATAGCTTTATTGTGACAATAGAGTAGCTTATATTAGCTCCTTCTATAATTGATTAAACTTAAATGAAAATTTATACTAAAACCGGCGATGAGGGACTTACATCATTAATTGGTGGCACCCGGGTTCCCAAATATGACCTGAGGATTGAAAGTTACGGTACTGTAGATGAGCTTAATTCATATATAGGCATGATCAGGGATCACGATATTAATTCCGCCCATAAGGATATATTGAAAGAAATACAGGACAGATTATTTACAATTGGAGCTTCCCTTGCCTCCGACCCAGATAAATCAAGGATGAAGATCCCCGACCTTCATTTATCAGATATTAGCTTGCTGGAAGATGAGATTGATGAAATGAATAAAACACTTCCTGAACTAAAGCACTTTATTTTACCAGGAGGTAGTCCGGCTGTTTCATTCTGTCATATTTCAAGATGCGTATGCAGAAGGGCAGAACGGATAATTGTACATCTTAAATCGGAAAGTTTTGTTGATGATAAAGTTATCGTTTATTTGAACAGGCTTAGTGATTACCTTTTTGTACTCGGCAGAAAGTTATGTTTTGACATCAATATGCCTGAAAATCAATGGCTTCCTAGAGTATAAAACACATGTTATAAATTAATTGATATTCTTATTTTAATTGTTATATTTTTGCAAAAATTAGTATAAATCAAATTCTAAGAAATATGTATTGGACATTAGAATTAGCATCTCATTTAGAAGATGCACCATGGCCGGCAACTAAAGATGAACTTATTGATTACGCAATTCGTTCAGGGGCCCCTGTTGAGGTTATAGAAAATCTTCAGGCCCTTGAAGACGATGGAGAGCCCTATGAGAATATTGAAGAAATTTGGCCGGATTATCCAACTAAAGATGATTTCTTCTTTAATGAGGATGAATATTAAACAAAAAAGCCCTGATTTACAGGGCTTTTTTGTTTTTCAACAACAATAACCATACTAATTTTTCGTTAAGATTTGGTACCTTCTGGTTCAGTGAAATGAACCATTCACTAAATCTTAAAACTATGGGAAATTTACTTTATCTGATTGCTGTTATTTTGATTGTCCTTTGGATATTCGGCGCATTTATCTCTCCTTTTGGAGGTAATCTTATACATGCACTTTTGGTAATAGCAATTGTTGCGATTTTACTACGGGTAATCAGGGGTGGATCTATATAATCAACCATTAAAATGTGTCCGTTTTGACGAGAATGGGTGCAAATTAAAATCAGGGATCTAAATAGATCTCCGCTAATCTGATATCTTCTGGAAAGGTGATCTTAAAATTTCTGGTTTCTCCATCAATCAGGTTAATTTTTATTCCTAATTTTTCTGCAACAGAGGCGTCATCAGTAAATTCATTTCTATATTCTTGAGTATACGCTTTTTTTAATATTTCAGAACTAAAGGTCTGGGGGGTTTGAATAAGGTAAATCTCCTCTCTATCAAGAGGAATAGTGTGAGTACCTGTATTCTGTCTGACTGAATCCCGGCTTTTTATTGCTGCCACAGCATTACCTGATCGCTCTGCTTCTTCGAATGTGCGGTCAATGAGTTGTTTACTTAATAGTGGTCTTACTGCATCATGAATGGCAACAATAGCTTTTGTTTTGATTGCTTTTATTCCATTTTTTACGGAATCAAATCGTTGAGTACCGCCTTTAACAAGTTTATGTGGGATAGAAAAATTGTGGAGCAAGCAAAGATTTTCCCAATACTGATGGAAATCGACATTTAGCACAACGATGATTTCTGGGTTATAATCAGATTTGTCGAAAGCCTCTATTGTATGCATCAAAACGGGGCGACCCCTGAGCAGCATAAACTGTTTTGGGACTTCTGAAAGCATTCTGGAGCCAGAACCTCCGCCAACAATGATTGCAAAGTATTTCAAATCTCAATATGCTAAAACCATCTCTTATCAAATTACAACGAAAAGAGTTGGAAATGTGGATATGTTCTATGGTATTAATGCAAATTAAATGATCAACATGGCGTCTCCATAGCTATAGAAACGATATTTTTCTTTAACAGCAACTTCATAAGCCTTCATCACGTTTTCATAACCACCAAATGCGGCTACCATCATTAGTAACGTTGATTCAGGAGTATGAAAGTTAGTAACCATACAATTGGCAATGCTAAAATCATAGGGTGGAAAAATGAATTTACTGGTCCAGTCGTTGGCAGCTTTTAACTCTCTACCAGCTGAAACAGCAGATTCTATTGAGCGCATTGAGGTGGTTCCAATAGCGCATACCTTGCGTTTATTTAATATTGCTCTATTTACAAGGTCAGCATCTTTTTGGGTAATTATGAATTGTTCAGAATCCATTTTATGTTTTGTCAAATCTTCAACCTCAACAGATCTAAATGTTCCTAAACCGACATGAAGAGTAATTTCTGCAAAATCTATTCCTTTTAACTCCAGACGCTTCATTAATTCGCGGCTAAAATGTAGACCTGCCGTAGGAGCCGCAACTGCACCTTCGTTTTTTGCAAAAATAGTCTGGTAACGTTCTTTATCCTCAGCAGTTGCCTTACGCTTGATGTATTTTGGAAGTGGGGTTTCACCCAGAATTTCAATATTTCTACGAAACTCCTCATCAGTACCATCAAAAAGAAAACGAATGGTCCTTCCGCGTGAAGTAGTATTATCAACAACTTCCGCCACAAGCAGGTCGTCATCTCCAAAATAAAGTTTATTACCTACTCTGATCTTGCGCGCAGGATCTACTAAAACATCCCAAAGGCGCAATTCACGGTTTAACTCGCGAAGAAGAAAAACTTCTATTGTGGCACCGGTCTTTTCTTTATTTCCATAAAGTCGCGCCGGAAACACCTTTGTATTATTTATAATCATCACATCCTTCTCTTCAAAATACCCTAAAATATCTTTAAATATTTTGTGTTCAATTGCTCCGGTTTTTCTGTCTAATACCATTAGTCTTGCTTCATCACGAGTTTGAGCAGGGTTATGGGCGATCAAGGAGTCAGGTAAATCAAATTTGAACTGAGATAATTTCATAATGATGTTTAAAAGATTTAAGGGCGCAAATTTAGCTAAATAAAAGTACAAATTTAATGCCTAGTTTGCAGATTTTTGCATGATATAGCATTATATGTTTAAATAATAACAAAGCTGTAACGTTTTTAATTAAATTTGGTCTAAACTGATATATGATATTTCTCAAACTTTTAAAGGAGAGCTTCCTCTTTGCATATGAGGCGCTACGACAGAATAAGCTCAGAACCATCCTGTCATTGTTGGGAATAACGATCGGCATAATGACTATTGTTGGCGTTTTTTCTGCTGTAGATACACTCAGAAATAATATTCAAAGTAGCGTCGAAAAGTTAGGAAGTAATACAATTTACATTCAAAAATGGCCATGGGTTGGTGGTCCCGATTTTCCCTGGTGGAAATATATCAGCAGACCTCAGCCAAGCTTGCGTGATTATGATAAGCTTAATGAGCGTTTAATGAATGCGGAAGGTATTTCGTACGAGGTTAGTATAGGAAATCGTACCATAAAGTACAAGAATAATAGTATTGAGGGTGCTCAGATTTCGGCAGTATCACATGATTATTATAAAGTCTGGAAATTTGATTTTGAATCCGGAAGATATTTTACTGATTCAGAGTCTAAAAGTGGCAGACCAATTGCGATTATCGGTTATTCTATTGCTGATGGCTTATTTCCTAATCAGGATCCAATAGGGAAGGTCATAACGGTATTTGGCAGAAAAGTGACTATTATCGGAGTTTTTACAGAGGAAGGTGAAGATATGTTGGGTATTTCTGCAGATAAGACCGTGGTGATCCCATTGAATTTTGCAAAGGGAGTTATAAAAGTGGAAGATGAACGTTATGGTCCACAAATCACAATTAAGGGCAGGGAAAACATTTCTGTTAATGAGCTTGAAAGTGAATTAAAAGGTACGATGCGCTCTATACACCGACTTTCACCTGCGGATGATGACGATTTTTCACTTAATAAAACTACAGTCCTTACCGCTCAACTAGATCAACTTTTTGGAATTATTGATTTTGCAGGAGCATTTATTGGAGGATTTTCAATTCTGGTTGGTGGATTTGGGATTGCCAATATCATGTTTGTTTCTGTTAAAGAGCGAACCAATATTATTGGAATTCAGAAATCCCTGGGGGCTAAGAATTATTTCATTATGCTTCAGTTTCTGATCGAATCTGTGCTTTTATGTTTAATGGGAGGCTTTATTGGACTAATCATTGTTTTCATCCTAGCATTCGTGTCCAAAACCTTTTTTGATCTGAATATTGTAGTTGATATCAGTAAGGTTATTCTGACTATTATACTCTCAACAGCTATCGGCTTAATTTCTGGATTTATTCCGGCATTTAATGCGTCAAGGCTTGACCCGGTGGAGGCAATTAGGAGTAAGTAGGGTTTTTCTGTTGTTACCTGTTATTTGTTATCTGTTACCTGTTATCAGTTAACAGCTACCTGTAATCTGAAGTCTGAGGTCTGGAGTCTGAGGTCTGAGGACAGATATCTAATCTGATTTAAGTGATGAAGTTTGTTAAGGAACATCTTGTTGTTCCAGCTAACTGACAACAGCCAACTGACAACACAATCTACAGTTTCCTGCTTTCTTCCAGTAATCTTGTTTTGTTTATTGGTACCACCCCCACATGCTCACAAACCAATCCCCCTGCCAGGTTGGCTATTTCTGAGGCTTTAAATTCATCCAGTCCGGCGGCAAGACACAGCGCTGCTGTTGCAATTACCGTATCCCCGGCACCTGAAACATCAGCAATATCACGCTTATGAGCCGGAATATGACGCTTGCCTAATTCAGATTGAATAAAAACCCCATGTTCAGAGAGTGTAAGCATCACTGCACGCGCGCCAAGTTGAGTTTTTAATTTGCTGATTGCATTTTCTACCTCCTCTTTTATTCTTGGATTGATGATTATCTTTAAACCATCCTGTAGTTCTTTTAAATTCGGTTTAAAAAGATGGACACCTTTATAGGAATGAAAATTTCTTTTTTTAGGGTCTACAACCGTAATTATTCCTGCTTCATCCGCTAATTTTACTACTTGACTGATTAAATTCTCAGTAATCAAACCCTTATCATAGTCCTGAAAGATAATGGCATCAATTTTTTGGTCAGCAAGCGTTTTTTTGATCATTCCAATGATCAATTCGGTTTCATTTTTCGAGATGTTTTCATCAGTTTCTGCATCGACCCGAACTATCTGTTTATTATGCGCTATGATTCTGGTTTTAACGGTTGTAGGACGATCTTTAATCTTCAATATCCCCAACTCCGAAAGATTTTGATTTCTAAGAAGTGACAAGAATTCTTCTCCAGCTTTATCGTCTCCAATAATGGCACAAATGAAGGGCTTAGCTCCTAATGACTGAACATTTAGAGCAACGTTTGCAGCTCCTCCCAGACGGTTTTCTGTTTTGTTTACTTTAACTACGGGAACTGGCGCTTCAGGTGAAACACGTTCTATCTTCCCCCAGATATAGCTATCCATCATCACATCTCCAATGATCATAATATTCAATGAGTTGAATTTTTCGAAGATATCTGTCATCGGGACTGAGGGATATAAAACCGGGTGCTTTACCCGGTTTTTAAGCAAAATATTATTTTAAAGCTCCTAAAGCGGCTTTTATGCGTTTCATTGCTTCAATAAGCTTTTCGTTGGCGGCAGCATATGAAAGTCGGATAGAGTTTGGATCCCCAAAAGAATCACCGCTAACTGTTGCAACATGTCCGGTGTTTAACAGATAAAGTGAAAGATCTTCAGCATTTTTAATTATAGCGCCATCAGGTGTGGTTTTACCGAAGAATGAACTGACTTCTGGGAAGAAATAAAATGCGCCTCCAGGTAGGTTAACTTTCAAGCCAGGAATATCTTTCAATAAACCATAAACAAGATCACGACGTTCTTTAAACACAGCTCTCATTTCATGGATGGTATCTAGTCCGCCCGCATACGCCGCAATACCTGCTTTTTGTGTAATTGAACAGGTACCTGACGTGATTTGGCTTTGAAGTTTATCACATGCATTAGCAAGCTCTTTATTACTTACTGAATAACCGATTCTCCAACCCGTCATTGCATAGGCTTTAGATAGTCCGTTGATAATGATTACACGATCCTTTATGGATGAAAATTGTGCGATAGATTCATGCGCATTCAGGAAATTGATATGCTCATAAATCTCATCAGATATGATATATATATTAGGATACTTTTCAAAAACCTTCACTAAACCAGCAAGTTCCTCACGGGTGTAAACACTGCCCGTTGGATTGTTTGGTGAAGAAAACATAAACAACTTAGTTTTTGGAGTGATTGCTGCCTCAAGTTCTTCAGGAGTAATCTTGAAGTCGCTTTCCAGAGTTGTATTAATAAATACAGAATCACCTTCCGCAAGCTTTACAAGCTCAGAATAGGATACCCAATATGGAGTGGGTATAATCACCTCTTCGCCCGGATTCACAACACATAGAATTGCATTGGCAAGTGATTGTTTGGCACCTGTTGATACTACAATCTGGTCAAAATCATAATCCAGGTTATTTTCACGCTTAAGTTTTGCTGCAATTTCCTTACGTAGTTCAGGATAACCTGCAACAGGAGTATAATAAGAAAAGTTCTTGTCAATCGCTTCTTTAGCTGCTTCTTTAACAAAATCAGGTGTGTAAAAGTCGGTTTCTCCTAAACTTAAACTGATTACATCTACTCCTTTTGCTGCTAATTCCCGGCCCATTTTAGCCATTTTAATAGTGGCAGACTCGGATAAATTGTTTATTCTGTTTGATAATGTGCTCATAATTACGGCAAATATAGGAACATGCCAGTCCAATGCAAAAATTAAAGATAAATGACGCTTATATTTCGATTATTTTATTAATTGCTCTGTTCTTATACATAAATTTACGCTTTAAAAGGACCTGGTTTGCAAACTCAAAAGAAAGTTATAATAATATCACTTGTCGTTGGTGTTTTACTGATGCTTGCCAAGTTTACAGCGTATTTTATTACTTCATCAAATTCAATCCTGACTGATGCAGCTGAAAGTATCGTCAATATTTTAGCTGGTCTCTTTGCTTTTTACAGCATCTATGTGGCAGCTCGGCCCCGTGATTCAAATCATCCCTATGGGCATGGTAAAGTCGAATTCTTTTCTGTATTCATTGAAGGAAGCTTGATCGTAATTGCCGGGATATTGATCAGTTTTAAATCAGCTTACAATCTTTTTTTTCCTCATGAGATCAGAGATCTTATGGATGGTACACTTATTATAGCGGCAGCAGGAATTATCAATTATGGCTTAGGCTATTACCTTATATCTCAAAGTAAGAAGTTTAATTCATTGACATTGTATGCTGATGGGAAGCATTTGCAGACTGATGCTTACACGAGTGTTGGGATAGTAGCCGGCTTGATTCTGATTTATGTTACCGGATTGTCATACCTTGATAGTATTCTTTCCATACTTGTGGGAATTTACATTATCTACAGTGGGTATAAGCTGGTTCGAAAATCCGTTTCAGGCTTAATGGATGAGTCTGATTTTGATGCTGCTGATCAGATTATAGCTATTCTTAATGAGCATCGCAAAGAATCATGGATTGACATGCATAACCTTCGCACCCAGCGTTATGGTCCTGATTTGCACATCGATTGTCACATTACCCTCCCTTATTATTATAACCTGAGTAAAGTCCATGAAGAGGTATCTGAAGTGGATAGCCTCGTTAATCATAAAGCAAATTCCACTATGGAATTTTTTATACATGCTGATCCATGTATGCCTGAATGTTGTCATTATTGCAGAATGTCTGCCTGTGCCGTTAGGACTGAAAATAAACGTGTGGATATACTCTGGACTACAGAGAATGTAACAAAAAATCAAAAACATTTTACTTAAGATGTATAATTTCAATGTTCGGGTTTATGGTTTGCTGATCAATGATCAGAAACAGATATTATTGAGTGATGAAGAAGAATATGGATTTAGGTTCTGTAAGTTTCCTGGTGGTGGACTAGAATATGGTGAAGGACTTATCGAAGGTTTGAGAAGAGAATTTATTGAAGAGTGTAATGTAGATGTGGATGTAATCGAACATTTTTATACAACCGATTTTTTTATTCAGTCGGCGTTTAATGATAGTCAAGTGATCAGTGTATATTACCTGGTTAGTCCTAAAACAGATTTAAATCTAAATTTTAAAGATTTACCTTATGATTTTGATACAGAAGGAGATATATTACAAGCTTTTAGATGGAAGGATCTGAATGAAATTGCGGTTCAAGATGTTACTTTTCCGACCGACCAGCGAGTTGTTGATTTATTGAAAGAAAAATGGATAAAAAATCTTTAGCTGAACGCGACAGGGAGCTGATCTGGCATCCTTACACTCAAATGCAAAATGCTGCAAGTCCTATACCAATTGTAAGAGGAGAGGGTGTTTATCTTATAGCTGAAGATGGAAAAAAATACATTGATGCAATTTCTTCCTGGTGGGTTAATATTCATGGACATTCACATCCGCACATCGCAGAAAGGGTTGCAGAGCAGCTCAGGCAACTCGAACATGTGATCTTTGCCGGATTTACACATCCAGGGGCGGTTTTACTAGCTGAGCGACTGATTGAGGTTCTTCCTTCAGGTCAGTCCAAGTTCTTTTATTCAGACAATGGATCAACAGCTGTTGAAGTTGCTCTGAAAATGTGCCTTCAATATTGGAGTAATAATGGAGATCCGAGAAGTAAAATTTTGGCATTCAATAATTCTTATCATGGCGATACATTTGGCGCAATGGCAGTTAGTGCAAGAAGTGCCTTCACGCAGCCGTTCGAAAAATTATTATTTGAGGTTGAATTTATTGACCTCCCTGATGCCGGAAATATTGAAGATCTCAAAAATCATATTTCCTCGCTTGCATCGGATCTTTCAGCTTTTATTTTTGAACCTCTTGTACAAGGTGCAGGAGGAATGCAGATGTATGATGCCAAGTACCTGAATGAACTAATTTCACACTGCAAGAAAAATAGAATTTTAACGATTGCTGATGAAGTTATGACAGGTTTTGGAAGAACAGGAAAGTTGTTCGCTTCTGATCATCTCTCTGAGCAACCTGATCTGATGTGTTTTTCAAAAGGTTTGACTGGTGGTACTATGGCATTAGGATTAACTACCTGTACTTTAGATATATACGATGCCTTTCTCTCAGATGATAAATTGAAGACATTGTTTCACGGGCATTCTTTTACCGCTAATCCGGTTGCCTGTTCTGCAGCTCTTGCAAGTCTGGATATCATGCTTAAAAGTGAAACATTAGCAAGTATTGAGTTAATTACCAAATGCCATTTTGAATTCATGCATAAAATTAAAGATCATCCAAGGCTAAAAAACATCAGGCAAACCGGAACGATCCTGGCTATGGAGTGGCATACTCCTAACAAGACTTCCTATTTTAATAACTTAAGAGATGATCTTTACAATTTCTTTCTGGATCAGGGAATCCTTTTACGCCCCCTTGGTAATATTTTATATATAATGCCTCCTTATTGTATCAGTGCCGAAGAACTCAATTATGTTTATTTGAAAATAGAAGAAGCGCTGGAACAATTTTGATTTGTTCTAGGGTATTATTTTGCCGAAATGAATTTTCAAACAAATTTTTCAATGCAGGTTACCTGATTAAGGTGCGTTCGATATTAAATTATCTAACTAACGTGAGTTCGAAATAAAATCTTCCTTGGTTAAGTTTAGACTGAAGTTTTTATCTTCTTTAAGAAAGCAGGGTCTGTTTCTCTTCGCTTATACCAGCCCCGTGTTCTGCCCTATTTTTTTGCGGGAAATTGTATTTTATCATGAGATTCTTATTGCAAAAAAGATAGAGCTGCCACTCGGGTTTATTTAACAAGACCTATGGTCCTATTAACGGAAGCCAGTCCCGATGAAATACAGCTCCGGGTAAAATAAACCTTGCCGGAGGAGTTAGCTTTCGGCTATTGGTAATTTGATCTATAATTCGATTTCTTGCCGGAACTAACCCGGAGGAAAGGACTGAAATAACCTATAAGACACAGTTATTGATTTCCAAAATCAAATTATTTGGCTTAATAGCCATATCTCTGAAAATTGTTAACATATCATTATACCCTTCCTTATATCGAACTCAGGTAAAATTAAAACCTGACTGATTTTAGCATATCAGTACTCGAGGTATTGTCTGAATACCTCCTGCATATATGCTTTTCCATTTTTTGTAAGAATAGAATCCGAAGTAGAGCCTGATAAGTTTTTTCTCGAAATAATATTCTTGCCAATATTGTCAAAAGAAATGATCTGTTCCTTATTAGCAAATCCAAAACCATTATCCCAATTGAAAAATGCAAATTCAGGGGTGTCTGGATTTAGCAAATCTTTACTCCATACATATCGTTTAGAGTCAAGGTTTAATTGCTTAAGTAAGGTAGCAGCCAGATCTGTTTGGCTACCAGTTTTATTGACCCTGGTT
>Ga0315899_10000547_pt1 | contig 45373 bp, 10 predicted proteins | sample LakEriMetagenome_2_FD_203518 | JGI IMG/M metagenome (GOLD analysis project Ga0315899, IMG submission 203518) | Freshwater fungal communities from buoy surface, Lake Erie, Ohio, United States - Buoy 4 MA112 | ecosystem: Environmental > Aquatic > Freshwater > Lake | place: USA: Lake Erie, Ohio...
CTACGCTTTTCTGCTTTGTTCCAGATTTCTCCCGACACGCGAGTGCTGGGGATTGGAGACGACGTTTCATGGGAGTGCGCCGTCATCGCTGCCCCGTGCGCGGTGCCTTGCGCGTGCGCTTTGAATCGATCAAATGACAAGTCTATTCTGGCGCTGCCTGCATATGATTGGGTGAATCAGGATGGTTTCAATGAGATTACGATTTATCGTCGCTTCGTTCGCGGGCATCGCGATCTGTCGCCTGGTAGCAATGTTACAATTATGGTCACCAATGTGCAATCGCCGAGGTTTGCTGTCACACCGCAGTTGCACATCACCACGTTTTTTTATGGCAGCAGCGGACTCGGCTCAACCCCTTTTAAGATCGACTCCTCGGTTTTTACTGCGGGAGTTCTGTTGCCTGCGCTTATGGCAGATGCCAGCATCTCCCTGAGCGCCAACAATGCGGGAGACATGAACACGGTTAGCGTTCGATTTACGATATTAAATGGCTGGGACGCGGCAGGCAGAATGACGGTTGAGTTCCCCCCGGACTTTGATTTGACTGATGCGCGCGTGGCTCCTACTGAGCTGCCAACGACGCTGGTGCGGGCCACTTGCGATGCAAATTTGCAATGCCTTGACAATACCTTCAACTTCAATAAGTCTGGAGAGGGATTCTGGAATGGAAGTTTCACGTTGGAAGCGCATGAATCTTTCCTTTATGATTATGATAGCGCAGGAAACGGAGTCGATGGAGGTTTTTCGGGAGAGATTCGGGACCCGGCTGATTGTACGCATCCTGTGCATATACCGAACGGCACAAATGTTTCCAATTCGAGCTTGTCTTGCCGCGCGAAGGTCCTGTCGTTGCGGCGCACTGAGCGGGTTGTGTCCGCAATCAGGTTTCCGGCCGTCTACAGCCTCACTTCTTGCTCACGAAGTGCTCCGTCGGACTGTTCCCAGATCTGTAACCCTCTACTCTCTATTACCACAAATTGCACCCAAGTAAACCGGCACCAAAGATGGACAAATGTCACAGAGTCTGCGAGCTATATTCCTGCAAATGCACTTTTGACGATGCACATCAAGGGCGTTCGCAATCCAAGCTATTCGTCCCTGACCAGAGAGGGGTCGCTGGTGCAGAGCATCGTGACCGTACGGACGCTGCTGCCTCAAGGTCTTGCCGTCGACGGGAACGATGACGTTGCCTTACCTGATGTTCAGCCTGCGGAGATGCTAACGCCCGGTTTGGCGTTAAAAGATTCTCGCGCTTTCAACAACACGCATCTCATGGTGAAGTTCAACTTGAGCAATCCCCTCCCCGCTGGCGGAAGCATAAGGGTCACGTTCCCGATATCAGCATCGTTTTCCGGAACTGTCTCGCAAGACCAGATTGTCCGTTTCAAGAGCACGGATGGTGATGAATTCGATGAGGATCTTAAGATCACGAGCTACGTTGGGAATGTACTCATGATCACAAGACCGGCAATAGGTGTATCAATCAAGTCGGCGTCCATGCTATTAGCTGTCAGGAACAGGCCGGGTGCTTCAGGGGACAGCGGTGCATGGAAGGTGGAAACTATCGTCGAGGCCTTCAATCTTGACAGTCGAATCGTTGAGCACTACGATTTTGCTCCTGTGCCGATCACCACTGCCAACTTCCGGTCCTCGTCCGTCACTGTGCTTTCGCTCGCCGGCGATTTTGCTGCAAGCCCGAAACCCATTGCAGGACGAGCCGTCTACGTGAGGCTTGATTTGGAGGTAAATCAACAGATCGCCTTGCAAGACAATCTCTTCTTACGATTGAGTGATGGTATCATATTGCCTGCTCCACCGGCGGAAGTGCTTGTAACCTTCGATTGCGGCAATTCGAATGCCTCGGCCAGCAGCTGCAGCGCGGGGGAAGCTACAGATACCTGCGCTTGGATCGAGACTGCTGCAGTGTTGTCCGAAGACAGGCAAACTTTGACTCTGAGCCGCCGGCAGTGGTCCCTGCTTGTTCCGCCACGTGGCACACATTCACAAACTGGCGAAAAATTATCCTTCATAATTCACGGCGCCATGGCACGAAAGACGGAAGGTCCCATGAGTCCATTTACTATCACGCATGAAGGCGTCACGCAAGACGGCCCGAGGCCGTTTGAAATTGACACGCTCAGCCCATCACCGTATGAAAAGCTGGAGACGTGTCTTTTGGAGAAGGGAGACGTACGGATCTCACAAAATAGTTCGGCAGCAAACGTGACCATCACCACATCCTTTGTGCTCTGTCATGATCTGGCGGCTGGGGATCTCATCGGTTTTGTATTTGACCGCTTTTACGGTTGCGACAAATATTTCTGCGACGCACATGATCAGGCGGATGCCTTTTCTGTGGCGGCAGATTCAAGCATCGCCATTGTGTCTGCTAGTATCAGCGGCATCACGTTTCACAGCTATTCACAGGGAACTGGATTTTCGCTTCGAGTCCCCGTTGATCTAGGTCAAGGCACGCATTTCTCATTGCTGATAAGTGGACTGCGAAATCCGATGGCAATGCCCGGCACCCGGCACAAAATCACCGTTGAGACGCAGGAAGCGTCCTCTAAGGCGGCATTTGGACGCGCGGCATCCACGCTGGTGCCCAGTGGAGGATTCATGAAGTCCATGACACCAGTCCGTTTGCTGACGTTTTCCCCGGGCTACGTGTCTTCAGCCTGCTACCTTTCGGGCACGGTGGAGACGACCTATGATATAGTAGTTGGAATGGGAAATGCACCGGGATACATTATTGTAACCGTTCCTGACGGATTTGCCATCTCTGGCCCGGATCTAGCCCTGACGACTATGACTATCAATGGTAACCTGATTTTCAATGCCCGGGTGCCGCACAAGGTTGATCAAGACAAGATCCACTTGCCGCTTCCGGATTTTGTGCAAAAAGAGTCCAGGATCACATTCAAGATAAGTGGAATCACGACTGCTGCTTATGCGCACTTAAAACGGAATAAAATTGCGATGTCAATTATCTCAGGGGACGCAACCGTCAGTGAATTCGTCGATGGCTTTCAGCTGGCAGCGTCTCAGCTGCACGATGTTGCTTATGTCGCATCGAATCCGTTCACCAGCACGCCCACTGAATTGTCCTTTGGAATGACGTTGACGCGCGAGATGAGCTTTATCAACAGCATCGAAGTGCATCTCAACTCACTCTTTACATTTACGTCAAACAATGTCGTCGAAGCTGTGAAATTCAAATCCTCAGCCATGGCACCTACTGATCCACTTGCCGGTCTCGAAATATCGAGCAGTTCCGGCAACTCCGACATCTTGGTTTGGGTTGAGCCAGATGGCAAGCGCTTTTCTATGGGCGTGGCCTTCACGGCTGCATCGGACACACAGCCTGATGCAGGCACAAATTCCTTCAAGATCACTGGAGCCCCCGCGGCTGGCACAAATTCTCAAAAAGTCAATAGATATTGACTTACATAGTAGATATGCTAGGGCCATGACTTTTGAGAATGTGTGCCCAGGTCAGAGTGTCCAACAATTGCATCCAAATTTGCAGGATTGCCATCACAGCCTGCCGGTCACATCATGTGTCGAGCTGTGCACCATCGTAAACAACGACACGAATGTGGTGGGTCGGCAAGCAAACTGCACAAACTCCAGCCTTGTTTCAATCAACAGGTACGCATCTCAGTCATCCGTCACCATTCCTATCGGATCTCGCGTTGGGTTTTCTGTCTCTGGATTTACAACTCCGAGTATTACTGGCAACTACAGCATTAGCATCAAGCTCGTCAGGGCAGCTACCAGCGATGCAATGCAGCAGGGCGAGTCCTCCTTCAACCCAGACCTTGAGCCTCGGCAAGTGACGACTACCACGGCTGCAGACTTCAAGACAGGATCCAGTCAGGCTGCGCGAGTCGGAGAACTCGCAAGTGTGACCGTGGGCTTTGTGCCCGACAGTTCCATTCTGGCTGGATCGCACATCGAGGTAGAATTTCCTCTTGGAAACTCAGGTTTCGCGAACCTCGACTCGGTCAAAGAGATTACACTTCATACACTCAATAGCATTGCCGTGTCGAGCTACAAGAAGATTGGTCCAACGTTTGTCATCCCCATTGAGGCCATCGGCGCCAGTACTCGGGTCGATATCAAGTTTGACGCCGCCATCCGTGTCCCTGTGCTGGCAGGTCCTAGCGCAAGCATTAAAGTGACTTCGATTCGCACGAGCGATGGGTCTAAGATGGAAATGGCCCGAGTCCAGGGCATGGTGCAACCCCGGCACCTCGAGACTGCATCGCTGTTGGCTCTCAGCACTGCCACACGATTTGGCACATCTCTTGACACAAAAGGCGCCAACCATCTGGACATCAGCATACAAATCACGAGCCCGCTATCAAGCACAGCCAGTTTTGCCATTGGCTTCCCCTCCAGCTACCGCCAACCGGACGTCGGATGCCACGATTCTCGAGGTATATGGGCGTGCATCAATGCCGCATCCTGTATGGCAGGGTGCATCGGGTCTCTTACAGTCGAAAGGTCGTCCTCTCTTGCATCCTTGAGTATTGGTACCGATGTCGACGGCAACGTAGTAACCAAGAGTTTTGATCTCCATGTCCGGCGCGCTGGCGACGGATCGGTCATTATTCCAGGCACCACCATCACGATTCGCCTTTTCAATTTCTCTGTGCCCAAATACCTCCCTCAAGCGTCGATGTGTCGGGATGTGATTTGGACGGACACGCAAGACCGCAATTGCCCCTCTTACACGAATAACCCGCAGATGTGTGGCTTTGAAGATTCTGTGTTCAAGTGCTGCTCATGTGGAGGAGGAAACAGGGACGGTTTTGTTGTGGCCACTGAAATGGGCGGACATATCATGGAGTGGAGGGGGCTGGAAGACTTTGACAAGACACCCTCGACGTTCCAAAGCGTCGAAAATGCCACGACTTCTCAGAGCTGTCACAATCTGATCAAGCAACCCGAAATTGTGCTCGACAACTGGGGCGCAGGCAATGCCACAAACTTCAAAACAATCCACATGAGGCTCACCAATGCAGTTTCCGCCGGCGATCTCATCCGTATAGAATTCGACAAAGTTGACATGGTACACGACGGAAGTGCGTCCACGCTGACAGGCTTTTCAGTATGCAGCGCACGCCATACGTGCACTCTTGTAACGTCGCAGCTGCGCTTTAACATCTCCAACTCCGCGGACGGACAATTTATCAGCCTGACAGCAATTAGTCCAGCAACCGTCTCGGCCGATTCTATCATGCTCTTCTCCCAGGTCTGCAGAGGCCAGCTCACCAACCGAATCTCGGCAGGGCGGCTGCACGAGATGCGCTTCACAACAATATCTGCTGAAAGTGGTGCGGTCATGGACACTCAAACAATCCATCCAGCCTATTGTATGAACAGGACAGCGACGTGGACTGCCGTGGCGGAGAATGATGTTTCAGCGCAGCTGACCGTAACAACCACTTCCAACATTGCAGGTCAGCGTGCAGATATCGAGCTCTCGATCGTATCCCTGCCCGTGAATCTGCCCGCGCAGAGCCATGTTCTCATCTACCTCCCAAGGTTTCTCGTCCCATCAACAAACTACTCACTCCCCGCACCAGCCACTCGATCGCAAAGCCTTCCGACAACCATGATACAGAGCAGAGAAGAGATCCCATCCGTCCAAACGGATTTCATTCCGTCAGGGCCATATGCATATCCGTCGTTGCTCGCAGCCGAGGCGTCTCAAGACCAGCGAACTGTCCTCCGGTTTTCTATTGCGCAAATCGACACCAGGAACCAGCTTAAAATTCGATTGGGCGCTGTCATGAATCCCGACTTTGCACTAGGGTACCCTCCTGCAAAAGGAGACAGTGCACGGCAGAAGATACGGCTGGTGGTGCAGGTTATCGCCCAATCCCACGCTGGCGCGTCAGGTCCTATGTACTGGGCGCAGTCGCAGCCGCTGATCGTGCCCGGTGCGCTCAAGGAAGTTCAAGTGGAGCCAGCTTTCTTTACGGCGGCTGCTTTGGTGCATCGAATCAAGCTGCGCTTTCGCACGCAGAACGACATCCCGGCAAACGCAAGCTTCGCAATTCGGCTGCCCGATGCTATTGGTCTCACCAGTACTTCCAAAGTGACCGAAGAGTCAGAGGGAAGCGTCTTTACTGGAACGCTGGCCAGTGAAGTGGTGGCGGACGACAGCAGTGTATACCTTGACTTTCCCAGCCAATGCTCCAATGGAAACTGGATCGATCCCTATCCGTATTGCAGCAGCTCCGTTGCTTGGGTTCAGAACAATTGCAACCCGGCGTCCACCTGCGCTTCTGGGAAGATCACGACCATGCAGCGCAGTGCATGTCAACCTGGCGAAGCCGGATGCCGTGCCACAAGCGCGCCATCGCGCATTCTCGCAAATCGGGTTGTCAAGTACACCAAGGACACATATATGGTACCTGAAATTATCGGCTACAACACCAGCCAGTGCCAAGTGCCTAACGGGCGCACAACCAAGCGTCCTGGCTCCTGGATAGTGCCGGCTGGCTGCGACATCACCAGACCGTATCAAAACGTGTCAGTGCAGCTCTTGTATGAAGATCACCCTAGTTTGGTGCCGAAGGGCACCTTGCTGACTCTCTTCTTGGCAAACATTCGAGCACCTCTTGTGTACGGAATCGAGCCTCTCATTGACGTGCAAGTAATGTCCGATTCCTTTAACCCCTATGCCGGCAACTGGCTCATCGACCGCAATCATCGCGTGAGCCTCGGCGTGACCCGCACGGGAATTATCGCAGACACGAGTGTCACGTTGGAGGGCTCTAACATCTCGTCACGCGTAGGGCAGAAAGCAAACATGCGGGTCATGTTCAGGATCCCGGGGGAAATGGAGTTGGGCAGCGATATTGTGTTGCTCATACACGGAGAAGTGACTGTGGACGCAGTGTCCAGTGCCTCCAGCACAGCTCGCGTGAATTGCGCGTCACACGTCTTGTCTTGTCCCGCCTTGCAGTACACCGTAAATGTCGCCCCCTGGACGTCACCCGACTACAACGCAACGAAGGTGACATTCATGACCACGAATACGGCAGTATACACGAATGTCACCATCAATATCACCGTGCCCTCCACTCGAAACCCCAGACAGGGCGGCCAGTATCGTCTGGTCCGCAAAATCGTCGTCGAAAACCGGACGAACGGCGTTAACACCTATTTTATCGGCGACCCGGACACGCCCACGGTGGTAATTGATCCGCGCCTGTGGGCTTCTGACGCAATGTCGATCGTGGAATGCACACCGAATCGACTCAACTCTCTCGTCAATGTCAGCGTGTCTTTGACAGCAAAGAACGCTGTTCCGCCCGGAGGGGGGATTTCTGTGTGGCTTCCCGTCGAGCTCAAGCGGGTACTGGCACAGATGCCCAAACTGATTTCCCTGACGAAGACGACCAACTTGGTAGCATCGCAACCTGCTGGTTGCAGTATGCTGCTTGAACCTCAGAATGCAGATCCCACCGTGAACACGATTGTTATCATTTCCTGTGGCATGACCGCATCGAACTTTGCTAACCCGGGCGATGTGTTCACCCTATTATTTGGCCCCTTTTTTTCGCCGAATAAACACCCGCCTTACGCCCTTGGAGCCGCGGTGGTGCGAACAGTCTCAAAGCCAGCTATTCTGTCCTCCTTCTTTGACCCTTGGGACGGTGCTCCAGCCTGGGGCAATGAAACCAGCAGAGTGATTGATCAATTTGCGCCAGTGCTTCCCAATCTGATCCTCATGGGCCCCCTCCACTCTCTTGCCAGAATCGTCAACGTGTCGGGAGCAGCCGTTGCTGGCGAGTTCGTGACACTGAGCATATCCTTTGTGAGCTCGGCCAACATTCCAGGTGGCGGCAGTATCAAGGTTACGATGCCTGTAGGCTTTGTGCTTTGCCGCGCATCCCCGACTTGTACAGCGGGGGCCTCAATGGAACAATGCTTGGTCTTGTCGGCAACAGTAAAGTCTGTCACAGGCTACGATAATCAGGGGAAGACGACTTGGGCAGTGTCCACAGCAGCGCAGCTGAAAAAGAACAAAGAATGCAATGACCCTGCTGGCCAATATTGTACCCGTGTCTGTGATTCGAAAGCTACGACGACGTTCGGTGAGTCACCGAACAACGAGCCTTCGTTCGTTTTTGACCTCGCCCAAACAGACAAAGGCATCCCGGCAGGCACCAAGGTCGACATTCTCATTGAAAATGTTCGAATGCCTAGTCGCTCAGGACCCGTCCGCGCGGACCGTCCAGCACAAATTCAGCTTTACAGTCTGGCAAAGGCCCTCGGCACCCTGCTTGACTCTGGAACCTTTGTACCTGCAATGGAAATCATGCCACGCAAGCTCCCGGCATCCAACATCTTCATTGCTCCGCACGACAACCAAGTCAGCGCAGTCACCGAATACACCATGCTCTTCCACTCGGCGGCAGGTGTGCCAAAAGATGGCTTCATCGAGCTTGAATTTCCTGAAGGCTGGGCATTTGAAAAAAGCGGGCCTCGCTTTGTGGACGCAGCAATTTCCGGTAGGGTCAGCAAGCATTCTCAACAAAGTGTTCAACTGGAATTGGAACCTCCGTTGAGCATTCATGAATCATCCTATAAGGACAAGCCCATACATATCATGCCGCGGGACGGTATGTGTCAGGTTGAGAAGAAATTCAACACCGAGTCCACGGAGATACTTAAAACGGAATTCACCTGGGGCACATTGCAGGACACAAGCCGCCGGGCTCCCGGGGGCATGGTGGCGGTGTGCCAGAAAGTATATAGCTCTGGTGCGGAGACTCGGAAAATCGAAAATTACGCGGTGACGGACATTCAGTCCGCAACTAGCCTGAACTACAAGGTGACCGTAGACTCAGTTCCTCGTGCATCTACAAGAAGGACGTTTGCTATTAGTGTTGGTCAATCCGTTCCAGCATGCACAGCAACAGAGGTCCAAGAGCGCAAGAACAGCCCGACTACACGGCGCCTGAGGATGGGACCCTTTCCCATGGAGTTTCCGGCACAATCTATAGTGAACGTGACCGTCGGAGGTATCAAAAACGGGCCATTGGCAAATGGGGAGGGATCGTACTCAGGTAAGGCACACGTATCGACTTTCTCAAGCGATAACATGTTGATTGAAGATGGAGTCTTCAGGCTATGCGGCAGAGTAACTTGTGATGGCGACCTTCTGCGCGAAAAGCTTACCCAAGTGCAAGTCATTCTCGACCAGAAAGGAGCGCACGCAGAGGGCGGCTTTGTCCTGTTCCTTGAGGTGACGAACCCCATCCAGAATCTGAGCTCTGTCCGGATCACATTTCCCAGCACTTTCTCAGGAGCTCAGGGTGTGAATTCTGTCTCAAACATCGAGCTGGGAGATCTATCTCACAAAGAGACATACGATCCGTGGGTGTCTTCTCTGATTCTATCTAGCCATCTGGCTTCAGCAAATGTGTTGCTGCTTCCCTGCAAATTGTCGGACCTGGAATGCAGTAGATCGGTCTTCATCCAAATCAACTCCAGCATACCGGAAGGACGCCTCTTGGCGTTGCATCTCAACGGCAAACTTCGCAATCCAAGCCGGCCGGGACAGTGCTCGGGTCCGTGTAGCTCGCTACCACCTATTGGTAGCGAACTTGCTGACAAGCGGTTCAAGTACAGTGTTGACCTATATGGTCCACCACTTGCCCATAATCCCAACGCCCACTGTGCTCCTGTGACAGACCCAAGATGTGTGAAGCTTCTGCAGATGTACAACGATAATGTAGCTCAGACTACGATTCAGGCCGGATTGATTGAGGCAGCAGCTACTATCGCCGTGGAGGAGACGATTCAGCACATCACTTACATCAGCTTCTCCCTTTTTGCCGGAAGTGGCCTGAAATCCGATGACATTATCAAAATCACTGTCCCTGACCCTTTTTCATTTGAAGACGGCAAGTTCCCAGCTAACACAATGGCCTCAGATCCCGCGTACTTCTACTCTGGCGATGCCAGTGTATTGAACATAATGGGGTCCATCTCTGGCATTCGGGGCCTGTTGGGGGTTTCCGACATTGAAGGACAACTTCTCACCGTGCGGCGGTGTGCAATTCCGGGAGCGGTCACCCAGGAGACACTTGATGTCCCCATCAAATTTACTCTTGGGCCATTCCGGAACCGGGACTATGGATCAGTAAACTATCGCGGCGAGGTAATCCATGCTGGTCTTTTCCGATTTGAATTGCTTGACGCGACGGGCCAACTGATGGAGAGTCTGTCGATCAAAAGTCCTCCGATCCGTCCTGCCAAACTAGAAGTCAGAGCTCATCTTGACACGAATCGGTCAGCCACGCTCGCGCAGCTTGATCTTTACTTCAAGCTCTTCAAGAGCATGCTGGCAGCAGACGAGATCTTTGTTTTTTTGCCGAAAGGATATTCGGTTCCCAAAGGCCAGATCAAAGCTCAAATTTCCACCCTCGATGCCCGTGACAAACTGCTGAAGATTCCCCTGAACGTCACCTCACACATTCAGCTCGAGAACGTAATGGATCTGGCGACTGGCGTGCCGGAGCGCATGGCTGTGCGTTTAGCCGCAGGGAAGCCCCTACAGAGAGCCAAAGACATAAATCTAACCCTTTTCAATATTTTGACGCCTGTTGGTGGAAAGCAACCCGGGGACATTTTCACCGTGTCAACAGCTTCATATGGATGCAGCGTGAAACAGCAGCATAAGCAAAAGTCCTGGTCGGACGATTCACCGACAGCCTTACGAACGGATCTGGTCAATATTCCTAACTGGACTAAGCGTCAGAACAATTGGCCGGCCGACAGCCCCTTAGCAAATTCTGCCGACCAGTGCTACTGGATTATGGAGAGCAATTATGGCAGCACTCCGAGCGTCGACATCGATGAGGGGGATATCAGCCCGTCACTCTCCGTTGGCATGAGCTCTAAGGTTTCAGGCAACCAGGTCATGCTGTCCATCAGATTCAAGACGCGAAATCCCTTTCCAAGGAACGGAACCGTCATCTTCTCGCTCCCGAGAGGATATCGAGCGGAGGCGCAGGTCAAGGCCTGTTCCTCAGTCTTGCGGCAGCTTAATTTGTCCTGCTCTCATCAATGCTATGTAAATGGCGTGGATGGCATCAACGGCACGAATTCAGCTTACTGTCCACTTGTTTTCCGTCCAGACCCTCTGATAGAAGTAGTTGACGATGGCAAACGCGTGGTCCTTCGCAACCTCAATCAGCCCCTTAGCTCTACAAATTCAACATACGATCTCTTCCCCAGCTGGCAACTCCTCCTTGGCAAGGGACCATACGTGGACGAGCTTCTAACTCCGGGATTTGCCGGCGTGGAGATTGCCATCAACATCTCGAGCATCCGTCTCCGCGAGGCATCATCGCAAGATGAAGCCGGTAATGTCCAGAGCACCCCAGGCAACTTTGATATCGAGGTTCAAGACGAGAGCGGCAGACCTGTCGATCGTACATACATTGGGCTCCCCTCGGAGCCTCTTACTCCCAACAAGCTTGCTATGGTAAGCGTGCTGCCCCTGACGTTGGCCGAGTTGCAGAAGCATACCCTGGCTATTCGCTTCAAGACGTTTAACAGTTTGGTGGCCAATGGCACGTTAAGGCTTTTGCTTCCAGAAGGCTATGAATACGACAAGTCAACGCTGAATGTTGTTCAGGCCGATGGCGAAACAGGGTTGGCGGAAGCATTGAATTTGCAGAATGGCGGGCCGCTGCAGGGATTGCAGTACCTTCCCGACTATAACGTGCATGACGCATCGAAGCGGGAATTGTGGTTTCGGCTTCCCGATCGCCAAATGCCTACAGACCCTCAACTCCTCACTGTGTTTATTGGTCCGCTCCGCTCAACGCAAGAGGTCACAGGCGTCTTTGAGTTGTCGACACTGACCCCGAAAGGAGAGGTCATTGACCAGGAAACGTCGGTATTGGCCCATGAACGTGTTCCAGGCCTCTTGACATTTACTTCAATCAATCTAGCCGCCCGCACTGCAGGCGCTGCGTCAGATATCACTGTGGATTTCACCAGCTCGACTCCTCTGCCAAATGGCTCCCAGGCTGTGATTCTGTTTCCTCCGACATACACCGTGTTATTGCCGTCTCAGTCGAAGATTCCGGTATTCAGTGTGTATATCAACGATGAGTGCAAGTGCACCGACACCACTCCTGCCGCATGTCCCCACAGGTGTGAGCCGGCAGCTCATCGGGGTGCCCCGGCACAGATACCAGACGTGAGAGCCTTGATGCCAGTATCAGGTTACAGCGATGCCAAGCAGCGTGTCACTGTGTACGGAACAGAGTTCGAAGGAACGGTGAGAGCTCGTCTCGGGGGCGTAGAACTGCCCATCGTTTGGGTCAGAACCAACTCGCTTCCTCATGTTCTCGTGGTGGAAGTTGACTGCTCTGAGAATAAAAGGCAAAACAACTCCTTTTGTGCCATGGAACTCTCAACTGGAGAGGTTCTGAGCCAAAGGTGCATGAATCCCTTGGGTCTGGGCGAGACTTTTAACGTGACAAAATGCGGCAACGGCTCAAAAGCAGGCTCGATGCCGGTGAGCATGGCCTGGTCAGGAGCCATCGAGCTATCGATATCGAAGATTGGCTATCCCAATGATGGTCACTTCACCAGTTCCAAGACTAATTATACCCTGTACCGGCGACTGCCTGACTCTTTGGGATCCTGCCCCGGCGACTGCAGCGATCGGGGTGTATGCTCCGCGACTACTGTCGGCAGCGGTGAAATTACGTACTTGTGCAAATGTCATTATCCCTTTGAAGGAATCGACTGCCGGACCGGCCCGTCGGTGATTGCAGTCAAACCCGACTTTGGAGACCTTTATGCCCTCCCCAAATCTGAGATTGACGTGGAGATATTTTCGGCAGTTCCCCTCACCGCGAATGGGAAGACGTTTCGATGTATATTCGGGACACGCATTGTCACAGCCACGTTGTTGCCCGGGCCACCTGCAATTTTCCGATGTTTGATCCCGCCGAAAGCCATGGTGATCGACTCCAAGAAAACGTTTCCATTCTCTTCCAGGGACACAGTTCCAATCTTCATCACAATCAACCAAGGCCCAACTTGCGAGAGAGACGGCTGCTGTTATACTGTTGGGCCAGGTGGCGAAAGAGACCCGTGCTTTGTGGGATCCCTCTCGCATAGCTACCGCAACTTTGCGTACTATGACGGTTCTGAAACCGAGACCGGAGCCTTCGTGAGAACTGTTGAGCTCGGCACGGGTGTTCACGCACACGTGTTTAAGCACAGCTCTCACGACTTCTCAGATCGACCGCATGCGCATCTGGTGAGAATCGAATCAATGGCTCAAACCTATGTTGCTCGATCATTGACAGTGGACAGGCTCTGTGATTGCGGGAGGGGCGACTATGACTGCAAATGCTTCAGCACAGAGGGCACCCACATGCACATTTTCGTGCACCGGGATCCCGACAATAGTGATGGGGAGCACAATCATACGTTGCGGGTTCGCACACCGGCGTTAGCACTTCCCGTCCCTCTTCCAGCGCTCAGCGAAGCACGCGAGCTGGATGAACAAATCACAGCTCTGTACGCCGAAGGAGCGCTGGACTCCATATCAGAAGCCGCTGTTTCGAAAATCCAGGAACTGAAGCAGGTCGAGGGACGGCTCGACTTGCCTTCCGGTACCGAGGTGCAAGTGCCACTTCCCGGCGTCATTCCTGGTGGTTCACGTGTGAAAGTGATTCTGGCCCCAGGTGGAATCCAAGTGCGAAAATCGGCAGGGCCCTCTGACTTACACGGTATCATGACATTTGACCCCAGCACCGTGAAACCTTGCAGGCACATTGCAATCATGTGCGGGGGCATTGTAGACAGGAGCTTCGACGTTCCAAGCGTTGACATCCTGCCCTCAGCTCTGAGATATCTCGGACTCGTTACAGCAGATAGTCCAATCGCCGGCTCCCTGGTCGACCTTTCCATCGTCATTGGCACCAAAAATGCAATCCCAGGGAAGAATGGCCTGTTTGGAAACTTACAGATTCACTTCCCGCAGACTCTCTCCATGAACTCGGACACTTATCTCAGGGCAGAGGGCTGCCCTGCTGGGCTGACAGGCGCAGGATGCCTGTCCGGACTGTACAATCCCAGTAACATTTCTCTGGGGCTGAGTTCGCAAAGCGTGTGTTTCGACGCGAAATCAGCACCGTGCAACCTTGAGGCGAAGCTCTGTACTATGTACCCATATGCGGACGTCTGTCAATTATCAAGCAATTTCTTGATACTCCATCTCAATCAGGACGTTGAGGAGGGTTCTGTACTGCGCTTCAACCTGACTAACATTCTGCTGCCTCCGTTTTCTGGACACTCGTCCAGAATCATGGTGAGTACTTTCGGGTTTGATGGCTATAAGATCGATGAATCCTCGGTTCCTGGCTTAGACATCGAGCCTGGTAATCTTCATAATGCCAGTGTCGAGCTCTCAAACTTTGAGGTTGGAGGCAATGCCATCGTCTCCGTCTCTTTCGTGCTTGCGAATCCAATACCGTATGGCGGCAAATGCCGACTCTTATTTGACAAATCCTTTTCGTTTGCAAAGGTGACCGTAATGTCGCTTTCGGATCCCCCCTGGACTATCAATGCTACAGCACAAGACTATATTGATCTAGTTCTTGTGACAACTAAAGTGCGAACCCAACATGCCCTGATTAGCGGTCAAAAAATCAGCTTCAAAATCCAAGATCTTACGAATCCGGTAAAACTTGGAGCAGTGCGTGGGTTCCAGATCCAGACGCTCCTTCCGACTATTGCTGGGTTTGAAGAGGGCGTGATCGATCAGGCAATCACCGATGACTTTGCCCTTGGCCCCGCCACGATCCCGTACCTTAAGATCGAGCTGGATGATATCCACACGGGGTCGTTTGGCTCTCTGCAAATCCGCTTCGAGGTGCCGCAGGGAGTCTCACTCCAAAACAGAACAATTATTCGCATCAAGACCCCACCCGGATTTTTGCCGTGCTCAATCCAAAACTCATCTAAAATGACCCTAAGCATTTCAGGCTCTATGTGCAACTCTTTTTCTAGCCGCGTTGACCAACCCGTTACAAATTGCGACGAGGATTATGCTGCCTTTGAAAGTCTGCGAAGTTCGGTCGTTGAGATGTTTTTTGTCGGCAACTGCATCGTGCCTGCTGGAGCGCAACTCAACATTAACGTCTCCAGCGTGATGAATCCCGTCTTCGACGGTCAGCATAGCGCTTTTGAAATGACCATCTTCGATCAGGAATGCGGCCAACACAGCTGCATGGTACACAAGCCTCTGCAAAACATCATGCTGCTGACAAACGAAATGCTGCTTGCGAGCATGCAGCTGGAGGGCGACCTGTCCTACACAACCGGACAGCCCGTTAAAACAGTCAAAATAAATGTGATTACCATGAATCGACTTCCTGACAATACCTTCTTCCTGGTAGACGTCCCCAGACACTTTGACATCGACAACAAGGCGTTTGCGGTCACGGTGTCCTCAACAGAAGGGAATAGCCCACGCTGCACTTGCCTTGCTGCAGACAAGTTTCCGGGTTCCTGCTGTCCGTACGGGCAGTTCTTTTACTTTCAGGTGCCAATCAGAATGGATGCAGGATCATCGTTACATTTTGAGGTCGAAGGCATCACCAACCGCCTTGCCAAGGGAGAGGCTCTCTTCCAAATCAGGACAGCAGAGATTGGGTTGAACAACAAGACTTTTGACCTGCCTCCTAGCGCGTCTTCAGTGACTCTTCAGCCTAACTGGGTGTTCCTTGACAGAGCGATTGCCACAGTCAATCTTGAAGCAGCCCGTCTCGCACAGCTGTCGCTCGTGATTAAGAACGCAATCTATTTTGGAGTGGGCTCTGACCTCAGCTTTTCCACAGAAAGCGTTGAAACAACCTCAATCATAAGGACGGGCATGGTGGCAGACCTTGTTTTTTCGTTCAAAACGATCAATGTCATCCGCCACACTTCAACCATTCAGGTCTTTTTCGGAGAAGGCTTCGACTTGTCTGGAGCATCTGTCGACTTGTCCAAGTTACCGGGTCGCACGAGTTTCTCCCCGCCCACAGAGGTCCTCACAGTCCATTGGCTGAATGGCAACAGTCTTCCTCCATCCTCGAATCTCAGTTTCACGTGCAGAAACATCAAGTTTCCAACCAAAAGGCAAGGTGGGCTCCCGCATATTGGAATTCGGACTGTTTCAGAGCTGGGGCAGATTGTGCATGAAAATCTTGATATCTGGGAAAGCCCCATGACAATTGGGCAACTAAGACATGTTCAGGCCACCGTAGTTCCGTCTGCAGCTCATCCGTATGTGACGTCGAACTCCACGATCGTTCTCAACGTCTCTTTTGCTTTTGCCTCCACCTTCTTCGCACATAGCGTCCTCTCCATCAGGTTTGATGACGACATTTTCAAACTCAATACCACAAACGTGCCTCACGCGTTGTGCATGCGCCAAAGCTCCGGCGGAAGCAACCTACGGTACATTTACAAAGAGCAAGAGTGCAATGTTGGTGAGACAGGCGAAACATATGCCGCCACTTCTACCGGACCTGGCGCCTATCTTGAGATTCCACGCTACAACTACACCCATGACGGCATTCCAAAGGGTCAGACCATAAGGGTGATGAATGCAACCGGCGGGCGCCAAATGGAGTCTGGCGAACACTTCTGGGTGCTCATCGCTGGAATTTCCCCTGCTCGAACGAGCAGAGGTGACGAACCAGCACCGACTGCTGAGCTTACGACCTACAATGAGACGTATTACCGCATCGGAAACATTACCCATGTTAGCAGATGGCTTCTGGACAATTCCTCTGTCATCCTCAAGTCCTATGCTTTGAGCCTCAAGAGAATCCCTACAGGCCTCACTGCACCGACTCACACGTACAATGACCCTTTCGACATTAGAGACACCTCCATTTTATCGCTGGAGCCATTGGTTGTGACAAACCTGATCGCGTTCCCATGGGTTTCCGACACGACATGCTCCCTGAACATTGCTCGAGTGCGATTTTTGTGGTCGGGATCATTTTCAGATTTTAAGTTCCTCTTGAATGGAGTCACAACACCTGTGTCGACCCAGAGTGTTGAACCTAGTGGGCGGTTTCATTCGTTCACAACTGAGTGTGGGAGCAAAAACCAGGCCATTGAGGCCAGTATAAAGATCGATGGGTATGGCGTATCTATTGCAAAGGCCCGATTTCTGCAGTTGCCGTCGCCTCCGTCGCGCACAAACATTTCGATGGTAAAGCATGGAACGATTCAGCTCGATTGGATTGGAGACCTCACAGATCAGGTGCTGTATCACGAGCTGCAGGTAACAGCAGACTATTCCCATACTCAAAAGAATTGGCCTGGTGCTGCCGCTGATTGGCCTCTCCAGGCACTAAACTGGAACGCTGCACAATCTGTTCTGTACCCTTGCTGCGCCGGCGGTAGGAGCTGCTGCGGACTGTCGACCCTTACGTATGAGAACACATTGTATGCGTACTCGGGGCGCATAATCTATGCGCGCTTGCGGAGAATCAATATTGTGTCAAACTCTGTCACAAACTCGATTTTTCTCTGGTCAAACATCGTGTCAATCACAGCAATTGGCAAGCCAACGGCGCCAACCCTAGTTTCCCGCGCACACGTAGGCAAGGGAACTGCTGGTGTGCTGCTCTCCTGGAACCCACCACCTGATATTGGACTAGGCATCCGCGTGCCGGGCAGCGGATTGGCATCATTGAGTGGCTTTGATCTGGAGATGAGCAAACAAGGATCGTCTGGACCATGGACCACTATAGCATCGCCTGTTGCAGATGTTCTGCGACACTTCGAGCCTCTTGTCGTGGGTACTCAGTATAGCTTCAGGGTTCGCGGCTCCAATCTGCTGGGACCAGGCGAATGGTCACAGGTACTTAATTTCAGAGGCTTTAGACCCCCTGGTCGCGCGCCTCGGCCGCATATTTCCGTAATATCGGGCGTCAATACCACAATGCGAGTGACTTTTAGCGAACCACTGGACACGGGCTACGGCAATCAGACAGCACAGCTCACCTCGGTCTTGGTACGGAAATATCGGGATTTGTCATTCTACCCCTGCTGCAGCGACGATTCGTTTTCGGTCGACTGTGGAAGCGTTCCAGGCACAGGTTCCCTTACTTCACCGTCTCTTGTCCTTGAATCGTCTTTCAGGTTGAGCAGTGCGGCTTCCACCGCGACCTTATCCTGCTCGGGATGCGATTGTTACCCGTCAGCTGGGACTCAAACGGGTTCCCTGATCGGGAAAGTCGGCAGTGTCAGCGCGTCGGGCGTTCAGGTTTGCACGTGGCTTATCTCCGGCGACAGCGACAAGTCCATACGTTTCCGTCTCTTAAATTTGACATCAACCGGAGCCGAAAACGTGAGTGTGCACAGCTGCACAGACGCGTATTGTACCGATGCCTCACGCACTCCTCTTGCAGAGCTTAGACGTTCAAACACGCCGTATGGCGTGGATCTGACTCGAAGCTCAGACTATACTTATAGCACAAACTCAAGCTTCTTGCAAGTCGTCCTCACATTCCGACCAAACTCGGTCATCTCTGGCACAACCTTCTTTGAAGCTACCTGGGCCCTTTCTACGCCTGGATTGCAGAGACAGATCGATGGCAATAACCAGGTGCAGTATGCGTTCGCCGTGGGCGGTCTGGAAAGAGGCGCAGCCTATCGTTTCACGATTATGGTGGCCAATGAGCTGGCGTATGCCGAGAACAACAACACGGACAGTGGCTGGTCGCCGCTGTCAGACGCAGTTCAAGCCCAGCACAAGCCTCTGCCACAACCGCAGTTTCCGAACCCCAACAATCCGCTTGAGAGTGCTGTTGTGCTTGGCAACCTTTCGTATGAGCTGATGTGGAGCATACCGTCAACTTGGTCGGGCCGGCAAGACTTTAGTTATCACATCCGAAAGTACGTCAATCCCCAATACAAAATTGAGGGCATTCTCAACACTCCGCCGAGTGAAGACCTGCAGCCTCCAATGCCTAAAGCGAACCTCAGCTTCAACAATATGACTAATGATGGGTTCAATTCCTTCCAGCATGTACGAACCTGGGGCGCAGTGGATCTTGACTTCTTCGCTGCAGGTGGTCAGCACTTTTTGGCAATTGCCAACAGTCAGCCCCTCGGTGTTGATAGCTCGAAGATGTCGGGCACAGGACTACCTCAATCGGAGTATGACGATACTCCGACAGAAGCTAAGGACAACTGGGGCTATGTGGGCCAGGACATGGAAGCGCTAACAGTATACATGTACAACACGAGGAATGGTACCTTTGGCGGAAAATGCGAGTATAAGCACGAGACCGCACGTATGCTCTTGAAATCAACATGTGATGATGTGGATTCGTTTTTCTGTTCTAAGTATAAGCACATGGTGGATTGGGGAAGGCAGCCACACTGTTCTGCTTTCTTGGATCCGCCCCTCAAAGTGTACCAATACGCAGGGAGTTCCTTTGTCCGAGACCCTTCTACTACCTCGGGTCTGAAAAGGATGAATGTGCACCAGATGATCAGCACCTTTGGCGCCAGCGCTGTTCGAAGCTTTTCTGTCCAGGCGGACACATTTTTGCTGGTGACCAACACGCGCATTCCCGAGACCTTCATGTGCGTCGAGGCGGAGAACGGAGTTCATGACCCAAGCCGGAAAGAGTATCCGTACCAAAATTCAGTTGCGAAAGTGAACAATCTCGCAGTTGATTGGAAGAATGTGAAGCAGTGTCTTCATTGGAATGATACCAAAACGTGCCCTGGCAATGACCTTGCACCTGTGCCCACAAGATGTGTGGGGCATCCGGCCGGGAGCCTAGCCGCGGATCCCTCCGCACCGGCCACTTCGGCGCATTCGGTCTTGTACCGGTATGACGCTGCCACCTCAGAATTTTACATGCATCAGGTCGTGGCTGCAGACGAACCAAAAGGGCTGGCGGTCCTGGTCTCCAACAATTCCGACATAGGTACTGACGTGCCTCTAGTTGCGATCGCGCAGGGCGCTGGTCCTGTGCTGGTGTACAGAATGATACGCGCTCCTATGGATTCTAGTGTCCAATCTACGACGTCGAGTGGGGCCGGCTGCAGTGGATATTTTGGAACCGACTTCTGTCTCCAGGACGTGCAGAGCTTGAGTTCTCAAGGAGCATCCGCTGTCAAGATCTTTGACGTCTTGAAACAACCCAACACGGGCAAAAACGAAACGCTGCTCATTATTGCTCACAAGGACCCTATCAAGGCATCAGACTCTGCCAGCAGAATGGGGCAGGGCTCGCTCTATACGTGGGCTGCGTCCTCCTCTTCCTTCATTCCACACCCTACCATGTTCACAGCGGTTCCAACCGATGGGGCGGTCTGTCTCGAGAATACCGAAATCGACGGCCGTCACATCATCGTCATCTGCCAATCAAGTGCCTGCAAGAAAGATCAGCCTTGGGATCCTGTCAACGTTTCGAAGGAAAATGCGGGCTATGTAGGTCCTGAGGGTAGCTGCTCAGTGGTGTATGAGTGGCGGAACTCATCGTTAACTTTGCTTCAAATCCTGCCCGTGTACGCAGCGCGCTCTGTCACTGCATTTACTCGCCCCTCGAAACGTCGGGGAGTTCGATACGATCACTATCTGCTGGTGGCTGGCTCAGGCTCAGTAGGCAATGCTTCAGGCAATGCTTTTGGCAATGCTTCTGAGGCATCGAGCGAATCTGTGCTGCTCCACTGGGAGACTTCTGTCTCCATGTACCCTCGGGACGATCCCTTGTTCCAGGGCTATGCACGGGTAAGAGAGATCTACACAAAGGAGCCTCGCCGCTGGGCGGTCCATTCGTCTGGGTCTTTGCAGTTTGCTGCTCTAGCAGCAGCTGGTCATTTTCAGGCTACCTCGGACACTCCGTACCCGCAACTGCCTTTATGCCAGTCGACAGCCTGTTTCAAGCCAGAATCCGACTTTGTGAACGGAAAAGGATTGCCTCCCGGAACTGCAACTCCATCGGCAGGTATTCCCATTAGCTTTTTGTTGGAATGTGCACCACCTCATTGAGAGTCTAAATCCGTTATCAGCTCATGTTCATCCCATGTATGAAAGCATTCAAATACAACCTTTACCTAGTTAGCAAACACACCCCCTCTGCCCCCCCAGGAACACTTAATCCTTTGAACATGTCATGTGCAGTTGGGACGGGGACGTCTATGCGCACGTCTTGTGACTATCTTGGTCCAACCTCATGCTGTGAGAAGGCCGGCGCGGGGTGTCGTCACTATTTTGTTGATGCCACTGCCACCAAACCCTTCAGAGAGTGGTACTATGACGCGCCAGACAGGAAAAGAGCGCAATATGCCCCCATATTCACGTTGGATCGGCACTGGCCCCAGACCACGCTCGAAGACTACTATGCCTGCAACCAGAGTACTGTTATTAGCGCCGCGCAGGAGCAGCCGGGTGGTGCGCATTACTCGTACTTTGGTGCGCTGGACACCATCACTGTATCAACAGTGAACGTGTTGGTTGAGTCGCCCGAGTCTGACCCCGTCTACATCCGGAGTCTCAGTGTACCGTCGCCGCCAGAAATTAATCGTCCTCCCTACTTTGTTCTTGGAGGAATGTTGAACGTGAAATGGAACACGCCCGTCGCAGATGGCGAGGTGCGGCCGGAAAATAGAGAGCTCATCATCAGGTTTTACTTCGTGGTCTTGCGCCTAGGTCCTTGTGGCACATTTGGAAAAAAAGTAGAAGATCTAAAGTTTGGATACAGGACTACGGAGGCAGACATTGGTCTGCCTCCGAAATCTCTCAAGCGTGGCGAGCTGTATTGTGCGTCCGTTGCCGCCGCCAATGTGCTGGGCCGGGGCTTCGAGACCGCGATAGGCAAGGAGTTCTACGCCCTTGAACCGCCAGGCCCTGTGCGTGGCTTGCAGGTGAATTCTTTGCTGGGCCAATCCTCGCTCTGCATTTCATGGGATGAGCCCATCGATCATGGACTCGGTCCCGGTAGGCCTCTTCGAATGCTCTCGGGCCTCGAACGCCGCCTCTGGCTCAACTATACGGTGACCGTGTCGGAGAGTCCACTCGAACTTGATCCCAAGAAAATGAACGTGTTTTTGAACACGAGTGGCACCAATTTTGAGCTTGACGTACTCGATGGCGAACTCACGTCTGTAACTCTCGACAAGTCCATTCTGCGAAAGGGTGTGCGCTACTACGTTGCTGTCCGGGCCAGAAATGATGCCTTTTTCAGCAGCTTTGAGGAACGGACGGATATCATATGCGCCATTTTCCCGCCTGATGCTCCCCGCAACGTAACCGCACAGGTATCTGGGAACTTGAAGGCAAACATTTCATGGTCCAGTCCTCTGGACTCGGGCGAAGGCGTCTCCCGCAGCCAGTGCTCTTCTGATGACATCTCCACGTACATTGTACAGGCCTCTGACAACCCTCAATTTGCTCCCCTCTACATCTTCAACGCGTCTGCCCAGCACGAGAGCCTGCTCTTCTCCAGCGCTTCCCAATTGTGGCATGAGGTGACTTCTTTGCTGCTCAGAAACAAGGTGACGTACTACAGAGTGTTCGCTCAAAACCTAGCAGGGACCAGCGTTGCATCAGATTCAGTGTCCTTGCGCACAGCGACCTCAGCATCGTCACCAACGCAAGTGCGCACCCGTGTCTTCTCCGGAAATTCCATCACGCTTGAAATAAGCCCTCCAGTGGACACTGGATATGGCGATTCAGCTTTCCCGATCCTGGGCTACAAGGTGCAGTTCTCACCCAATGCTACATTTGACTCACTCGTGGGCAAGGAGGCGCTGGCCAACAGCTCTGGCGTGTACACAGCGACCCATCTGCTACCAGGTGTTAGGTACAGAATTCGCGCCGCGGCCATGTCCCTCGCTGGCCAGGGTAACTGGTCAAACGTTGTTTTCGAGAGAAGTGTGGGGCCTCCCTCTGCGCCGCGAGATCCTAAGATTCGGGTCTCTGGCCACCTCTCCCTCGAGTTTTCGTGGAAATTGCCGAGCGATTTGGGGCTGGGTGATGGATTCAACTATCCTATCTCGCGCTACGAGGTGGAGGTTGCGAGCAGCGACACGTTCGAAGACGAATATCTTGTCTTCGTTGACCGTCATGTGCTTGCCATGCATCCAGTTCCGTTAATGGAAAGCCTTGAGCCTATCCAAGTGACGTACACGGACGAGGGGCATTTTCTTGAGAATTCAGGGCTTCCTACACTCGGACACATCATCAGCACTGTGCCTGTTGTCAACTATTCCAAACCCTGCGACTGCACGACGCTGTGTTCACACGTGAACGGCATGCCTGTCTGTCAGGTGGTAAACGCCACGCTCTGTCTGTCTGTCTCTGACGAGTTCGGGCGTGGTGGGCTTCGCGCGTGCACGACAACGTCTGTGGTACGCCAAGAAAACCTCAAGTCACAGGCAATCGATGTGTCGCGGCAAGATTCCCAACTTCCACTTGTAAAGGGCCTCTTATACTTCATGCGCGTACGCGCGGTCAGCCGTGTCGGCGCCAGCAAATATTCAGAGTCGACTCCGCTCACTGAACAGCGAGCGATTTCAAGACCCTCGGAGCCTCTGAACTTGCGAGGTCAGACCAACATCCAGGGAATGTACTTGCAATGGGATCCGCCTCTCGAAACCGGCATCGGCGGGACGGCACTTGCTCTAGAATCCTACGTTATCCGCTATTCTGCCAGCAACTTCAGCAGCGGTCCTGTCAACACCACGCAGGTCGCCAGCGCTGTGCGGTCAGTGACGATTCCGCATGCTGTCTTGAAAGGCTTCGGTCGCGTGTTCTCCTTCGAGGTCATTGCCATCAACATCGCGGCTATGAGTGCCCCGTCTGAGCGCAGACATGCCGACTACATTGGTCGAGCTAATGCCCCGAGCATTGTATCAGTGGCCTGGCCGTCTAGTCCTGGTGGTTCCTCAGCGCAAATCACATGGAGCCCGCCTACTGACTTCGGAAATGGAGCAGGCATGTCGTTGTCGGGGACAAACACTGCCCTTTTTCAGTTGCAAACCTCCCGCAGCAAGGACTTTGAAGAGTTTGAGTCGGACTTTACTGAAGCGTACAATTTTGCAACAAAATCACCTCTGACCCTGACAAAGACAGGCTTGCTCCGTGGCTCCACCTATTTCTTCCGCGTGCTCTGCATTACTGCCCCCGGCTTCGGAGATCCGAGTAACGTGTATTGGGCCGTGTCCACGGATTCTGCACCACAGGTATTGACGGTGCTGCCTCCATCTGTCCCCTCGTCTGGGCCAACTCCGATGACCGTCGTTGTAGACGGCGCGTGGCTAGAAAGTGACACCTTGGATCCTTCTAAATGCACAGTGAACTTCGAGGGATTCGGTGTGCGCGCTGCCAATGACTGCTACCGGTACATTTGGGCTTCTGGTCTAAATTGGGGGAAAATGGGCAATATTCGGCCCAGCCAGGGTCGGGAGTTGACAAACGCGCAACTGAAAGTAGAACTGGAAACAAAGTATCAGTTCACTCAAAAGGAATGGAATGCGTTCGACATCCGTGATCTGCGAGGCAACGACTACATCAAGGTTGGTGCTTTCTTCTTCAGACCAACCGCGGAAGTCAACCAGGTAGTGTTCAAATTTGACACTCCTCATCTCAAAGGCGGGCCTACCAGGTCTATTGCTGCAACTCTAAGTTACGGTACCGTGTCTCAAACCCCAACATTTGCCGTGACGGCTCTAAACGCGCCTACGCCGTCGGTAGTTTCAGTCACGGGACCTGGTGTTGCCAAAGGAACTGCATCCAACAGCTGGGTTGGAGCACAGGCGGGCTCTGGAATTACTATCGCTGTAGCCGGCTTCCCTGCATTCCAGCCGTTGGCGGTCAAGATTGACCAGAGCGGAGCCTTGCTAACGATGCAGCATATGGATGTCATCTTGGCTTCCTCTGCTGACAGTCCCTCATTCGTACACATGACACTCCGAAGCGATACTTTGGAGGGAAGCTATCGTGTCAACGTTTCCGAAGCCACGACCGGATCCGTTGTGTCATTAAACCTTGTCGTCTCTGGCTCAACGCGCATGCAAGTGGTAGAGATGCTGCCGTCCTTTGGCGCTTCTGGTCAGCCATTCCACGTCCACCTAAAAAATGCAGGCGACTTGACCCTCGCTAACATCACGTTCGACACGCTCCTTGCCTCCTGCTTGCCAGCAGCCCATAGCTCTACTACGCACCTCCTCTGCACTGCTCCGAACCTTGCCAATTTTTCGGGATCGATTCCGGTGACGGTTGCGTCTCAAAGGGGTAGATTGGTCGTGCAATGGCAAGTTCTTGTTAGCACCATGCTCTCTGATCTGCAGATCAACAGTAAAAACGAGCCGGAATTCACCAAGTTGCCTCGACAGGCTGTCATGTATGTCGGACAAAACGTTGCAGCGCGCTTCAGCGTTCGCACGGACAAAGTTGCCGATGGATCGCGGGTCACGGCTGCCCTGCGCGATTCTGTCGGTTTTTCTGTCACTTTGAAGCTGAGTGTAGCATTTGTGACAGGGCTCGAGATCGGCGTAGACTTGATGCTGGGGGCTGTGTCTGAGTACTCAGCGGGCGATTGGGATGGGACGCTCCACAATAATTTGATTCCTGACGTGTATGACTTGGAAGTGAACGTTGGTGGTGCTCTTTACAAACGCAAGAGTGTCTTGAGAGTGCTTCCAAGCGGCGTGTGCGAGACCAGCGTTTCTCCGTCGGCTGGTCCCAAACACAGCGCTTTCTCAGTAACAGTCACCGCTGCATTTCCGTCTTCTCCGTTGCCTGTCCCTTTCCCGACGAAGCAGCTGGAGGCATTTATGGGCGCAACTAGCGTCGCCATCACCTCCAGGCAGTCGAACCCAACCTCCACAACTTTCGTGATGCGCGTGCCTTCTGGACACGCGGGTAACGTTGCTCATGTCAGGGGCCTCGGCGCCTATGGGGTTGAAATGTGCGCCTTCATGATTGAAGAGGCGCCAAAAGACGCCTTTTGCCCAAGTGCAGTCCAGTGGGCCAGCTCAACGACTGCGCCAGCATCAGGTAGTACGCAGATGGAGGTACATCTGTCGCGTTTCCCGTACGTGGACAACGTTACACATGTAAAAATTGCTCTGGACTACGGTGGAACCCCAATTGCATCAAATTTCGAGCCTCGCTCGATGACGTGGAGTGCAGACAGCACTGTGCTCGCCTTCGATCTTCCGGCCGTCCGCATAGGGTTCGCCAATGTGACGATTTCGATTGGCTTTGGAATTTGCGCGAGTCTGGTCGTGGAATTTCAGGACAATGCTCCTGCGTCAATGTCCATACTGTCGCCCCTTATCGGCGTGTATGTGTCATCTTCTGTCGATGTTTCGCTCCGCGTCTCAGGCATGCCTGAAGTGTCATCGATGGAAGATCTCCATGTTACCATAGACAGACAACCAATGACAATTGTGAAATTCACCAGCGGGCAGCTGGGCGCAGAACAGCGAGCCTCGGGTCGCAGTGTCGCAGGGCCAATCTCAATTGTGGCGAGAACGACAATGACCAGAGCTAATGCATCCAAGGCACTCATTGTTGTCACGTCTCTCAAAGGACAAACCCTGTCAGCTTTTGGTCTCCTGAACATCCTGAATCGGCCGACCAATCCTGTCGTTCGCGCCATATCCCCTGCATCAATCCCGATGACGGGCGCTGCGGTGCATCTTGAGTTCAGCAACTTTGTGCATGTTGCAAATACCAGTAAGTTGACGGTCTGGCTCATGCGTCCCAACGGACTTGAGCAGCTTATTCAAATCGTGAATGGCTCTGTTCGTTCTTCCCTCGTCGATCTTGCCTTGCAGGTTGCGGTTCCCAATCTTTCCGGCACTAGTGGCTCGGGGGTTGTGAACATTTCTGTGAGATATCAAGTTAGCGGAACACAGCATGTGCGAGCAGATGCTAAAATCACACTGCAGGATCAGAGACGTGCGGAGATTGTACGAGCATGGCCCTCTAAGGGTCCCATACGGGGAGGCACGCGAGTGGTCATGGAGCTGCGTCATTTCGGTGACGTTTCAGTGCCAGACGACGTGAACGTCTGTTCGCCGCAAGGCTGCACTCGCACTCTGCATCTGGAGAGATCCGATAAGAAAGTTTTCATCGAGTTTGAAACCCTTCCGCTCCACGGGTCGCAGCCTGAGAGAACAACGATGCAAATCATACCGTTTGGCATGCTCGATGAATTCGCTGTCCCGCGGTTCGACTTCCAGTACTTGCTGTCAGCTCCTTCCTTGACACTTATCACGCCCGTGCAAGTGCGTCTGTCTGGCGGGGTTTCCGTGATCATGTCAGTCTCCTTGATGCCCAGAGACCTCGTCTCAGCAGATCTTGCCGTGCATGTTGGCGGCAAAGCAGCCAAGGTGGTAGGTATTCACTATCCTACTGTGGACCTGCAAGGACCCAGCACAAGCGCTCACGAACAAGCCCCCGATGTGTCTACTGCTACCATTCAGTTTATCGCGCCTGCGCAGATCACTGCCGGACCGTATGTGGTGCGACTACTGGCATCATCGGTTGACATTACGGGCACATTGCAGTACAAAAGTTTGCCGCCTCCGGCTGAGATCCGAGAAATACAACCCACGCGCGGAACTGTCGATGGTGGATGGAACCTCTCGCTCAAAATATTCTATGAACAAATGCTGGATGCGGATCATCTGAAGGTGAATGTAGATGGTGTGGCGTGCCGCGTTATCGAAATCTCAAGGCGCGACGCCGGCGAGATGACGGTACGCATTATGGCGCCTCCCCACGACGCCGGTGTGGCTGCCTTGATCGTCTACATGAGCCCGCAGCATCCGGATCCTGCATCTTCATCTCGACTGTTAGCTGTTGGCAGGGTGGAATACCAGGATTCTGATTCGTTGAGTGTCAGTCTCATACATCCGCCCATCACAATGCCGGACACCACCGAGATCGTCATTCTTTCTTTGAGCAACATGCCGAGCAAGTCTCTGCTGTCTGGCGTGTCCGTCGTCCTCGACGGTCGCGCCTGCAAACCGCTGCGACTTGTAGCGCAGGACTCGACAAATGCCGTTCTCACAGTCGAGGTTCCACCTATGTCTGCACGCGGAATGCTGCAAGGAAGCGTCAGAGTCTCTCGGTCCGGCGCATCCACAACGTCTTCTGGCTTTGCGGTTTACCTCAAACCCCCGAGGACGACGCAACGTCCTGCATCTGCCACGGTCCGGCGCGTGTCGATCTCTCGCGGTGCCCCATCAGGAGGGTCAGTACTAAGAGTAGCTATCGAAAATTTTGCAAAGTCATCACATATGACTGTAGCATCGATGGGTCCTGATGTGCAAGTGCGGTTCGGGCTTCAGGCTGCTCTTTCCAAAAGTGTGGTGCGCGTGACAACAGACGAAACAGAACTGGATATTGTAACCCCTCCAAGCACGTGCACCGACTTGTGCACTGTGAGTGTAACAGTGTCCTTGCTCTCTGATCCTGAAGCTTCAGTGACGTTTCCCTTCACCTATGAGCCTCACGCAACTCTTGTGCACACCGTAGAACCATCGCGCGTGGTTCAAGGCAGTGGCGAAAAGATTTTCATCGTTCTCGAGAACGCCCCATTCATTGACGCCGCAATTGCTCTTCAGATCTTTGTCGACGGGCACGCGGTTGATCGAGCAACTGTTCAGCTCTTGTCAATGGTGGCCTCACGTGTATCGGTCAGCTTTGCACTACCCCCGACCAGTAGCCATGGCAAGCTCACCTGCCATCTGGTCCATTTGCTAAGCCAACACGGCAGTGCGGAGTTTGAGCTAGAGGTAATGCCCTCGTCACTGCCTTACTTGATGTCCATTTGGCCAAGTGTCATAGTGGCAAAGCGTGCCAGCAGGGTGGATCTGATGGTTGCTCACTATCCGCTGTACCCTCTCGGAAGTTTCGACAGCAACTATCAAGACATTTCCGGCCCGCAGCCCGCTTCCTTGATGGTGGATGGAGAGACCATGGGCGCCTCCAACCTTCTTTTTGCTAAGTTAGCTCGAGGAGGATACTCAATCAATGCAACAAGCCAGCTCAGTTTTGACATACTGGCCCTTTCCCCCGGACGAAAGAACGTGACGCTGTTAGCGCAAAATAGGCCAGTCCTTCACTTCGAGCTGGACGTAGCTCCCATCGCCAAAACGTCCTTGATCTTGCTCGACCCGCAAGAGGGCCCCGTGAAAGGCGCTATCGCAACGATTCACTTGGCAGGCTTTGATTATGCATCAGCAACAGCGTCTCACATTGTCGTCATGGTGCGCGGACAACCAGCAGAGGTTCTCAATGTGGCCAGGTCTTTGGACGTAACTAGCATCACCGTTGCAATGCCTGAGGTCTCACACGCAGGCCCTGCGCCTGTGTCAGTGTCGTCAGACCCCGCTATGACTCCTGTGGTGCGCTTCGACTTTATTTACTTGAAGCCGTGCGACACATCCAGTGTGTGTGGAGCTCTAGACCTTACTCCACGACCGCTTTTGCCAGGGCAGACGTCGCTGTCCCGAGACCCAATGATGCAGACGTGCGATGCATCAGCATGCACTAGCCTTGCCCATGTGCACACGCCCAGAGTGAAAATGCTGAGCGTGAGCCAGGGTGCTGACACCGGCGGCGATCCCGTCAGAATCGTTGTATCAGGACTGAGTATAACTCCAGAAAGCGTGCTCGTCATGTTTGGGGATTCTGCAGCTCGAGTTGTGCATGCTTCCTCATCGCTTTCGGCGAGCCAGATGCTAGCCGACATCCTCGTCATCAGTCCCCCGCACTTGACAAGCGGCGTGGTAAATGGTGCAGTGAGCGTTGCTGGCAGCATGCTGCCTGCTGCTACGTTCCGCTTCCAATATTACCCGACCATGCACCCAACGCTTTTGCGGGTTTCGCCCAGCAGCTGCAACCCAGGGACCTTGACGCATGTCGTGGTCGCCGTGAAAGGTTGGAGACCTGTCGAGGCTGGAGAACCGCTGGACATCGACACAAACTACACAAGTCCCGTCCGTGAATTTGTGACAGCTTCGCTGGTCACCTCGGATTGGTCTGTTACCAAGGTGCGCTTCACCTGGCAATGCCCGACAAAAGAGGCGGATAAAACTACTCTTGCTCTTGTGCGACCGCAGGCGTTTGAAGGGCTTGCATCCTTGAAGATAATCACATTTGCCATGACCGTTGTGAAGCCCCAGCTTGAAGTGCATTCCTTATTTCCGAGCCTTGGGCCAAAAGAGGGCGGCACACTGGTTTTCATGAGGGTTGGCAACATTATTGGACTCAACTCCCACTTCCAGAATCTCAATCAGGCAGCGGATGGCAGTACCGTCCAGCAACTGACCCGCCAAATCTCAAAGATCATCAATGTAAGTTTCGCTCTGAATGGGTCGTACGTGCAGGTTGATCTCGAAACGGTGCATCAAGACGCCAGCGCTGTAGTGGAGATAACATTCCGAAGCCCGACATATAATGTTGCTGCTGATGTGTCCTTCAAGATCGGAGGAGGTGGCTTGGGGTCACATGTTCATCAGGGATGGAGGTACGTGGACAAACTGATTGCCGGGGTCGAGTCTGTCACCGCACGCACCTCTTCGCGCGAGGGCGGCACTTTGATGATGCTTTCGTTGTACGGATTCCCTGTGCTGCGACCCCGGGCGGAGGTCGAGGCTGAAAACCTCCGATACGAGGACGAGATTGTCGTGGCATTCGGGTCGCAACCAGCAGAGATTGTGCGCGTGCGAGCAAGCGAGCCCTATCCCGGACGTACAGTTGTCGATTATCGCGTTCCATCATCAACTGTAGCTGGTGAAACTAAAGTGCTCATCTACCGATCGTCTGACCCAATCAGCTCTGCTGCTATTTATACCCACACTTACGTTGACATGCCGACATCGCTAGACGTTACCCGAGGCAGCACGCGGGGTGGTATTGTACTTTCCATCTCATCATACGCCTTTACCGTTGAAAAGGAGAGCTCACTCCAGGTCGTCTTCGAGCAGACTCCTGCTACGATTATTCCTGGTTCTCTCACCTGGGTCGACGGCAGGACCACCTTTTCGCTCCTCGTACCTGCAAAGCCGTCGGCAACAAGCGTGGTTGTTAGAATTCAGAGCCGCATTTCCAGCCAAGCATCCGAGGTGACGTTTGAATACTTTGCAGCGCCTGAAATTCACTCTGTTCAACCCACTCATGGACAATCCTCGGGCGGAACGGACATTGAAGTTTCCATTTCACGCTTCCCCATCGTGTCCTCGGCGAGCCAGCTGGCGATTGAAATTGGAGTAGGCGCCGACACCGTGTCTGCCTCAGCAACGCTTGTGTCTTCTGATTACGAGCGGACCAACATTGTGATTACTACTCCCATTGGCAGTTTCCCCCCCTACACGCGCTCGTTGCCGATATCCGTGGTCCCACGCGAGTTTGCTACAAAGCAAGAACGTGATGACAACAAGGTCGTGTTTGACTTCGTCCTCGTCGCGCCAAAGGCGCAGGTGGTGTTGGTGTTGCCTGCATCAGTACCGGCGTTTACCGAGAGCTCGATTGTGCTACAAATAGAAGGGCTTCCCTCGGGAATAATTTCCCACGGCATGTCGGTACTGTTTGGTGATGTCCGCACAACCATTGTTCGGGTCTTCTCAACAGATGAAGAGCTGACCGTACTCGAGGTGTACACACCTCGTCTGCCAGCAAGAGCTGGTGGCTACTGGTGCGCAGTCGACTTTGGCAACTCAGGAGTGTCAGCAGGCTTTGTTCTGCACGTCAAGGACTCGACGTTGCTGGTCGTCAGCGTTCACGGCGCCTCCGGCCCTTCAACTGGCGGGACCAAAATGACGGTGGAATTGGCCGGAAACGTTCGGCCCCATGCTGTCGATGATGTCGTCATTCGATTTGGCGAAGGCGCCTCGTCTGTTTTCGTCAAAGCTCAGGAGATTCATGACGATGGCGTTGTGACAAAGCTCACCATTATTACCCCGCCGTACTCTGGTGTATCCAAGAGCGGGAGTGCGCAGATCAGCGTGACCATTTCAGTTCTCCAGGAGCGCGTAACAGCAGTAAATCTCATGTATAGCTACTGGACGCCTCTGCGAGTGGAGAGCGCTATCTTGTCAGCGGATGCATCTTCGCTGGATATTCGCCTCGACCAGCCTACCAATCTTCGACCTCGTGCCGATCTGGTGCTCAGAAAAGCTGCTGGCAATGGCCCAGGCCCGGACACCGACTGTGTCGACATCTTCAATCAGCACACGCTCGATCTGATGGGCACAGGCCCGAAGTGCTATGTGGTCTCGTCGAGCCACGTACACGTGCAGGTTGGACATTTGGCATCTGTTCTACCGTCTTTCATCGGATCTCTTCACCCAGGCATCCAGGCTAGGGAGTCTCAATTGGCGCAGGAGTCGGGAGCTCATCAACCGCCAATGAACCAACGTAAGGCAGCCCCTGTCACGTTTGTTGTGATGGGCATGCTTGGAGATGAGGCCCCGCTGTGGGGTGGCATCGTCGGGCCCTCGCAAATCGGGCCATGCGACACAGCTCACTTCGAGTTGACTACGATGGCTCTTCAAGAGCCAAAGTCAGTAGAGTGGAGCATCGCCTCGGACTCCATCGCCGTGCAAGAAAGCAAAGGGTTTCAGATGCTGACAGAGCTGGTGTCGGCAGAGACTGGTATGTCCCTTACACTCAGACCTGGCGATCTCCCCGCGAACGACCTCGACTTCACGCTGCGGATCCGCATCCTCACAGCTATGGGCAAGACGTCGACCTGGACACACACTGTGATGGGGACCAAGTGGCCGATTCCCAGTGCAAAACTTCTTTCCTCGCTCGTTTTCTCGACGGTACAGCCCATGCAAGCAACTGCAGAGGCTCGGGCCTCGCAGTGCCTGCATCTGACCTCGATGGGAGCTTTGGACACTGAACTCCGCTACGCGTGGTCACTGACGAATGCAAGCGGATCACAGACCTTGCTAGAGTACAGAGGGTCAGACATTAAGCATCTGTACAGCGTGCCGCAACGTGGCACTGCTCCCCAGAAGGTAGCTGTTGAAATCTTTGCACACAGCGACCCCGTCAGCATTTCAACAGCCAGTATTTATCTCACTTTCCAGCCTGCTCCCCTCGTGGCGATGATCTCTGGTGGAGACCGCGCGGTGTCTGTCGCAGAGGCTGTCTCTCTGTTTGCACAGGCCGATGATCGAGACTTTCTGAATCTCGTGCTGCATTATCGATGGTCATGCAGGGGCGAGACTGCCTCAGCCTGCCGTCGAGCGGACGGGTCGCTGCTCGGCCTCGCTATGACTCAGACTCTTGACATCGACGATGAGACTCTGCTCGCTGGAAAAACCTACTACTTCACTGTGCTGGTGACGAGCGAGGATGGACGCATTGCATCGGCGACATCGCGCATCTCCGTCTGGCAGGGCAGCACAGAATTTGTTGGGGTGGCCCTGTCTCAAAAGGGCAATGTGCTGACCTGCGGTGTAGACTCAGTGAATATCGGAGGCGTTGCGAGCTTGACGGCTGTAAGCACCGCACCGCAAGTGGTCTGGGCCCTGCAGTGGGCTCAAGAGGAGCAAGACGAGGAAGACGTGCAGGACCTGTATTCTCAAGCGCTCAGCATCCAAGAAGTGGATGGTGAGATCGACTCGGAAATTTCGATCCATGCGACAGGTCTTGGCATTCCCACGACTTACGTTTTTGTTGCTGCCACTAGCAAGGGCCGGTCCTGGTGTCCAGTGACCATAAACATGCCGCCGTCGGGAGGTGCATGCTCAGCCAAAGCTGTCGGTCCCAAAGCTGTCGGTCCCACGCTGCTCATCATGCCCGTAAATGTGCAATGCTCTGGATTTGTCGACCTGCACACACCATTCACCTATGCTGTAGGAATTCGAGCAGATGGCAATAAGGTGCTTGGCAAGCCATCGTATCACACGAGGCAGACCATCTCGGTCCTTTACGATACGGCTGATGTCGTGGTGCGGATTACCGATAGCATAGGGGCCTTTATCGACGTTATCATGCCCGTACAGACTGTCCCAGGCAGTTTGGGTCCGGCACCGCTGCTACATGCCGCGGCTGCAAGCGCTGTGCTCAACGAGTCTGTCACAGACGATATCGTGGAGCGCAACATACTGAATGTTGCGCTCCATGCGCGTACTGCGCAGACAGCCCTTCACGAGACGCTGCTCACGTCGCTGATAAATCGGCTGCTCCCCATGGTGCAAGCCGCGCCACCCTCGGCACAGCTGACTCTTCGGGTGGTTCAGACCCTTCTTGTCTTCTCGCAGATCAAGTCGCCCTTGACAGGCGTGCGGAGCAAAGTGACGGAAATGCTACTTGCAGTCTCGCATCCGTCCTTGCCCGCGCAAGGGATTGCGGAAGACGAACTGCGACAGTGTGTCGCGCTCATCAGTAACATGTATGTGCAAGAAGGGGAGACTCGGCACACGGCTTTTGAAAATTTCCGCTTTGCTCTCACTATGGAGAAGTTTGCAACTACCATAGGCAAGGCAGCGTTGCGCAATCTCCTCCCCTACAGCCCTGCAGTCAACGTCGAGGCGCATCGCGTCACTATAGGTCTCCGCAAGGTGGATCTGCGAGGTCTCCGAGGCGCTGAGTTCCACTTCCCAATCCTTGCCGATGGCACCGTCGCATCGCTCAAGCTCCCTTCTGAGCTGCCAGCTGACTTGGACCATACAGGCCCTGCTGACGTGCAAATGGCACAGCATCGGTCACTATGGGTGGCGGGGGGCTCCATACTGCTGTCCTATCCTTTCTCCTTCTCAGTCTCGAATGCCAGCACACTAGTGCCGCCAAAGGTCGACTTTGGGGATCAAGAGGTGTATGTAACACTACCCTTCAATGCCACCTCCCTGAGTTCCGAGGACATGAGTCGCGTGTACCGCGGCGAGGGTGTGTCATGCGTGACCTGGCAAGGCGATGAAAAAGGCATGAATGAGGGCCAACCCTGGACTGCGAAAGGCTGTCGCATTGAGACCGTTCGCACAGCTTTGGACGCAGCGGGAGCTGATGCACCTGGCTTGGGCTCCGTCGTATGTGCTTGCTCGCACCTTTCGACATTTGCGCTCAGTTTCCGTCAGGAGCCCGTGCGTTTTGAGGATCCGACCCCGCACGCCGGAGACCTCCTCGTAATCACCGCTGGGCACCTGCTCCACCTGCCGGTGCGTGCCGCGTCTACTGACGCAGACAAAGCCGTATTTCTATCGCAGCTCTCAGTGTCACCTAGTCCGCGATCATTCGTGGATCCTGCGTTGTCCCCTGTGGTGGCATCTTCAGATCTTCAGCCCCAGTTTGCTGCTGGGATCTCGCTGGTGGATGCAAATATCTCCTGGACTCCGATGCTTTCTGGGTCCTACACATTGTCCCTTGGCCTCTTCGCAGGTAACACCGGCAGAGAATTCTATGCTTGCGTGAACGCGTGTGCACCATCGATCACTTTTTGTTTATCGGAAGAAAACTTAATGTTCTGGCCAAGCCAAAATAAATACGATCGAGAATGCTGTGTTTTGCGGTATGGGCATGCGTTATGGGCATATGATGCCGCTGTCCATCTATCTATGAATGCTGACTTTTGATTTGGCTGCAGATGGAGAACTAATCGAGACAAGACGTTTCCGAGTGTTGGTACTTTTCTGCGAACACTACGTGCGCCAAGGCGACAGCTTGCAGTCTATAGCAAATACTCACGGTAACATTTTTCCTGGTGCATGCATTGAGCTTCGTCGCAAGTGGGAAAGCTGTAGTGCGGTAGCCCACGTGGCTCCCTAGGGCCTGCAGCGCAGTGGTAATAGCTGTAATTTAGTGTTGTGACAATGGCCTGCTCGACTTGCAGGCACATCATGGCAAGCGCTCTTCAGCATCAATCGCGAGGTGCATCGTGTAGCAGATATTTCAATCCAGCACAAGGTGCAATACGGACGCCTGTGGACATGCGACCCTCCTTTGCACGTTGTCGATGGGCACGTGCATTATCAGAGTGAGGTACAAAATTTCACTTTTCTTTTTGTTCATCTCCAGTTTTCAGGCTACTGACGCATTTTTGTTTGACCTGTGTGACAACCTGTAGGCTGAGGAAGTGACTGAGCTCTTTCAGCATCGCTGTGTGATTCAAGAGCCTGAGCGCCAGCCTCTGGGAGAGACGACTGTCAGGATCGGACAAGTCGTTGGGCCTATAGATAGTAATCAGACTGTTCCCGCGCTCGTGCGGGAGGTCAAGGGATCTCTCCGGCAGACACTGGCGATGAATCCATCCCGTATCGACGTCATATCGAAACACCCGCTGGTGGCTGATATGTTACATCCTCATGGGGATGGACGCCTTTGTCTCGTCTCGTCGCTCTCCGAGGAATGCTCAGCATTACCTTATTGAATTGAAGTATTTGGGTAAGGTACTGGGCGCACAAAATATCATATTTATTTAAGTAAGTGCATTCTCGCGTCGCGAAATTTTACCTTGTACATCTTTTTCATTAAATCACCAAAGAACTCTGAGTCTAAAGGGTTCGAATCTCCTTATTACGTTGAATCCTTTTCGGGATTGCATTTTTTGGTGGTCTTCCATGCATCATCAACTCGGTGGCGCCACCAGCCCGCATGTACTGCCGAGAACGCACCACAGATGGCGGTCGGCTGATTGATTAAGAAGTGAAGGCTGACGAGCCAGTAGGTAGTGGCGTATAAGGCGAGCCAGCGAAACTCTCTCCAAGGACTGTCATAATCACATATGGACAGCACGATTAGAGAAATACATCTAGAAGCCGTATTACGATGGCGATCATGACTTCTTTTGGAAGGCCGGAGTCGGCATCTGCACACATTTTTTTACGCCAAAAAAAAACAATCTCTGCTGATGCATCCGAGCAAAGCACGATCATTCGCACTAATTAGCATCGACGCATCGGTATGCGGCAACAACTACAGATCACGCCATACCTCCTTCAGGGCCAGCTGTGAGGAAATTAAGCACTGATTTGTTGCCGACCAGAGGACCTTGCACTCTTTTCATGACCGTGGAATGTGTCCGCTTGATCATGCCTGCAGGTGGAGGCGCAGCCCGCGGGACAGCCCTCCGAGCCTATCTCATGGCGCGCAGTCAGAGAGAGAAGGAAGCAGAACACTTTTCGAATTGCCACAAAATGAAGGACAACGTTTCCAAGGACACAAAATGCAAACTTACGCCAGCAGTGGCCATAGGGGAGACAGAGCGATCCTCCTCCTTTTCCACGTCGCCTACAGCCGCGGCTTCGCTTTTGAGCATTTTGAAAATGCGCCGGAGGCACTTCTGATACCGGTCATAATCAAGTTCTTGCGGTATGGGCAATTTGCGTCCATTGATAGTCTGTTGCGCGTCAGCATTGATGCTCTTGAACGCAGCAACCGCCTGTGTCTTTGATACTTTGTGCTTATCCTCGGCGTGCATGTGGAGAATTTTCAAGTTCTTTAGGACCTCAACCCACTCGTGTATATCCATGGTGAGTGCACGATCACCCAAGTGTCCGCCATCACCTTCTTCTGTTTCAAGGGCACAGAATGTAGTGAAAGCAGAATGATTGTTCACGGCGTTTTCGATACGTAAGAGCGATTGTCGCAGTGTAATCGGCATGCTTCTCAGCTGGTGCACCTTGCGCCGCGAAAAATGCATTCTGAAGTTGCACTGGATGAACGTAGCTGGCGCAATCCCCCACAAGTTATCAAGCTTTGGCTTCCTGTTCATACAAAAGGTGATGACACGCAGTTCATATTTATGTATGTAGAAATGCAAGGTGAAGACGATCGAAAGATAACAAGGATCGGATATTCAAATCGAAAAAAACATTACTAGTGCGGATTCATTTGTGTGCACGGTCATCGCATCGATAAACAAGACGTAAGAATGCAAATAGCATGAAAAAAGCTTGCTGCACCACGCTCCTTGCCTCCACACTCCTCTTACCACGCGCTTCTTCACCGTGTCATTCACACTCCCTCATGCAGCCTGTGGTGACTGGCGCTCTAAACCACGCTTCCGTGTGTCCCTACTTCCCCAGGCACACGCCGTATGCTATATTTATCAGTGACAAACATCATCATTTCACACTTACCCTCGTTCGCCCCTGTGTGGTGGGAGGTTGACCAGTCGGAGCAATTTCTGCGCCACATTCTTCGATGATTGGGCTTGCTTTCGTTCAAGGTCATCCGGCGAGTTCAGCAGCGGGGACTCTGTCAGTGCTTTAATCATCTGTCGGATGCCGGAACGGCGTGCTTCCGTGCGACAGTCTTCGGAAGTTTCCAGCATTTCGACAAGCCCGCTCGCGGCCAACTCTTGTGTGCTGAATGCACCCAGACCATCATCACCCAAATTCATGAGATGCATCAGCCGTGCCACCGCGCCAAGTCTCTGCGCAGCTTTGGCGCATTCCTCATTCTCCTTCAACATGCTGGATAGCAATCCAACGATTTGCTCACGAGCCTCCATCTCAGCTTGCTCACCGTACTGAAGAATCTTCATGATCATCGGTAAGCCACCGCTGGCAAGAATTCGGGCTGTATACTGGCTGTTGTTGCTATCCACTATTGCCCATAATGCTGCTGCAGCCCGCGATTGGATTCGCAGATCTATTTCTGGCCGCAGCAGTCCCAACAACAAGCCCGGAAGATCGTTCTTGTCAACCTCATTACGCAGTGTCTGCAGCTGGTCGCTTGATATGGTGTGCTCTTGCGTACCCCGCGCTGCAGCGGCAGCTGAAGCGCTGCCGACTGAGTTTTGAGGGATCAAAGAAGTTTCCTTCATAACCCCCGGCTGGAAAAAGGAACGACATACATTTTCGATAATGCCTGTCGCAGACTCAATCTCTACGATACCTTCTCGGGATGTGTGGTCAGTCTGCATACGTTCTCTGATGGTCTCCTTCATCACCTCGAGACCCCCATCAAGCAGCATGTTTTCGCATGCAGAATGACAATCAGTTGTCAATGTATACATAGCATCGATCGCAGCCTCTTTGTTTTTAACCATGCGATGCTCGAGCACGCCACGCAAGCCGGCAACCAGATTCATCTCCTTCTGGGCTTCCTCCATCAAGGTCACGCGAATTTGTTGGTTGGCAGCCGCTGATGCACGGAACTTTTGACTTTCGGCCATATTGTATAATCTGTTGACCTCCATTAGTTTCAGAGCAGCGGGGCTGTGCTCAGCGAAAAGGTCCAGCAGAGCTTCAATTCCACCTTCTCTTGCAACATCTTCTTTATTTTGCCGATCGCCCTTACAGATGACAGCTAGTGCAGCAGCAGCTCGCTCTCGTGATCCATCAGGGCCACGCGAAAGCAACTCCACAAGCGCTAGTACACCATCACCATCAGGTCGATTGGGCCCAATTTTCATCCTGAGGCGCATGCGATTAGCCGAATTGAGTGCACAAGCACGGGCGATACATTCTGAGGCCAGCTCTCGGATATCCACGTTGTCTTTGTCCACAGAAGCTTTGACGATATTCGCACGATCAATGTCATTACGAGCCTTGGAAAGATCCTCTGTGAACTCATGGTCTGGGTAAGCGCCGCGCAAAACATACACAAGGGCCTTGATACCTCCATGTGCCCACAGCAGCTCCGCGGTCGACGTCGCCTGGGCAAGCTTTTTGTTGAAGAAAGGTTCTACGTACCAGCCATCTTGGCTGTCCAGGCATCCATCCGGGTTACCCCCGAGAAGTTCCAGCAAGCCCTTGGCAGCTCTGCGCTGATCTCGTCGCTCTCGTACTACACCCTGCTTGTTCTGAGAACTTCTGCTCGAGTGTGCTGTCTTGGGATGCATCCCAGTTGCGGCGGTAGTTGGATGCGTTGAATATTTTTCATCGTTGGAAATCGTTTTGTCCTTCAATGTTGAGCCAGCATACAAAAAAGCTACAAATTCGCGAATCTGTTCGACCAGCTCAGTGCCTGACAGGTATTCGGGCTCGGGGGTCGGAACTCGTGGCGGCGGTTTAACCTGTTTTGCCATCTGCTCCATATTGTACCTGTAAATTGCTTCCAGTTGTGCCTTGTACTGCGCGGCTGCGCGCAGATCAATTCGGCCAACGTGAAATCCGACGCCAAGCACATTGGGATGCCACGACCGATTTTCCAAAGACTTAGACCAACGCGCTGGAGGCGGAGGTGGCTCTTCCTGCACCACCTGCTCCACTACCGGTTTGATTCTCCGCTCCTCCGCTTCTGCTTTCAGCACTTCGTAGACGAACTCTGGGAGATCGAAGTCGAGCAACTTTTTGGTCCACTTTCCTCGCATGAATTTAGACAGAGGTTTTTTTGATTGCTCAAGCAGAAACACTGCAATTTCTGCAGGCGTACGCTCGAGGAACTCACCATATGTGTCAGGCAGAATTTCGACACCCACAATTATGCTTCCTTCCATTAACTTGTTGATGCGAAATAATCGCTCGTGGGTTCCCGTGGCAGTCACCAAGTCCTGGATTAATTCTGCCATGAACGCCGCCCGTTCTGGACTGTCGGCCACGCCCGTCAAATGGAACGAGAGGCCAAGTTTCAACGTAATCGAAACATATTGTGCAGAAGAAATGCGCTCCAAAAATCCACGGTCCACTTCGGGCGGCGGAGTCGGAGGAGGCGGCACCCACAGCTTTGTTTCTGCTAGCACGCGGACCTCCAATTCTTGCTCAATTGCCTGAAGCATCTGTTCGTATGCCTCTTCTTCTGACTTAAGTTTCTTGTTGATTTCCTCCAGGTTTTGAGAAAAGCGCAGGTCCCGTTCGACCTCCTCTGGCGCAAGTCTTTTGAAGCTGGGCTTCAGAAACTCGTTCGAGATGCGGATGCCTTTGTTATATTGCACATCATACCAGCTCTTGTCCGAGTCATACAGGCGGCCGCTCACGGGCGAACCGTTTTCAAATTGCCCTCGAAACTCGCGCCCGCCGTCCCACGTCCAGATCGCGTACCCGGTGAAGTCGCGATGGCCATCCCAGCCCTGGCCAAACTTGCCGATACGTCTTTTCACCGCCGGGTCCAGGTGCTGCCCATTAAAGCCCTTGAGATCTGTTCCAGAACTCGGGTACACGTGGTGCCACACCTGGCCGTCGGGCAGTGTCATCTCGCCGTCCACCGGCCGTCCATAATTGAACAGGCCGACAAAGAGCCAGCCCCCGCGGGTCGTGCTGAACCAACTGCCCTGACCATGGCAGTTGCCTTGGTGGAAGCTGCCATCATAAATACTGCCGTCGGGATACGTGCGAAAGCCGTGTCCTTGCATCTGCCCCTGGACAAATTCGCCGTCGTAGTATGTTCCGTTCTGCAGTTTGAGATGCCCGCGCCCATGGTACTGATGCCTCGAAAACCCGCCCACGTACTCGGTGCCAGCCTTCAGCGTGAGATTGCCCTGCACATTGGAGGGGAGAAACGGGAGGACGGTGACATTGCGGCGAGCAAAATATGCATGCCGCACAAGGTCGCTCGCTTCACAAGTCGCGACACAGCCAACGTTCACGCACCTGACCCTCCCGCAGGCCTGCTTCCCAGTGGCCGTCGTATTCGCCTTCCTCGGACAAGTACTTGCCCTTGCCGTGCATCTGGTCGTCCCGCCACTCGCCAACGTCCTTATCGCCGTTGGCAAGCTCCATTTTTCCGACGCCCTCCCTGCATTTTGGGGATGGAGGCGGGGGGCGGGGGCGGGGCAGGGCGGGTGGGCGAGAAACGGGAGTTGAGGCGCCAGCGCCAACTCATCACAGAGCGTGCGCGTGTGGGACGTCCAGTGCAGGATCAGGTGCGCGCGCCCGCACCGGTTGCCATTGACGAACTCGCCGTCATACTTTCGGCCGTCCTTCCAAAGCATGCGTCCCTGCGGCACGGCCGACACGCGGTGTGTGAGCGGGCACTGTGTGGTTGTAGAGTGCAAGAGGACTTGCATACCGCACGCGTGTGGCACCGCCAAACCTGGCCATGACGCTTCCCGTCGCGCAACTGGCCCATGTACTTGGGCCTCCCGACCGCGCCACCCATTGTGAAGGGTACTATGTGACAGATTTGCCTAAGAGTCCTCGCTGTCCCGGCTCGCGGCCCTCTCTCTCGCCGTCACCATCGGTTGCGAGACCGAACCCCTTTGGTCTCTTCTTCAGCAACATTTCCAAAATAACTCAAAAAAGGGCTAAAAATCAGATAGGTTTTGTATATTTTCAATTTACTGTTCTTTTGCGGACCTCGCAAACCACGGGCACCCGGACCCGAGCACTAGCCGATGCCCGGCCGTGCGGGTGCCTGCAGGCCGGGCAGAAGGAGATGATGGTTAACTATCCGAGAAAGAAGGAGATGATGGTTAACTATCACCGCAGATTACCTGCTTCTTTCTCGGGCGTGTGTCATCGGGGCTTCTGCGTGCGAGCAACACGCCAGCGTCCTGTGTCTTGAAGTCGGGGGCTTCTAAAAGCGCCCGCACCGCCGTGGCGATGGTGGCTCGTCGTCTGCTGTTCTTCTGGGCGCTCGTGCTCCACGCCTTCCCCACGTGCTCCCCGCAAGCGCGTGTGGGTGAGCATGGCGCTGCAGGCAGGACGCATGTGTCGTTGGGCTCCAGCACCAGCACCCGTGTACCGACGCTCCACCTCCGGCGGGCCCCAGCACACAGCGTGCGGGGCACAGTGACACTCGACGGGCCCGTCCAATCATCAGAACCCGGCATGCATCGCCTCTCCCCTCCTCCTCTCCCTGTTTCTCTCGTGTCTCGTGTCCTGCCCGTTTGTCGCCTCACTTGATCGCCTTCCGCACGCTGTTCTTCCCACCTGGGGCACTTGCGTCGGCGCGCAAACAACGTGCGACGCGGCGTGCTGTGCCGCGATGGAGCCAGCTGCATAACATGGGTTTCTTGCACGCAATAGGAGCGGGCAGCGATGCTTCTGGGATGCACGGACTGGATGCGGGACAAAAGCGCGACTTTGTTCTGAGCCTCGCTCAGGCCGCCGCGCTTCAGGCTTCGGCCTGCTCCATCCTGTCCGTGCATTCGCGCTCTGCTGACAAGCAGACTGATGTGACATTCGAAGTGGTCGTGCAAGATGCTCAAGCGGCTGACGACTATGCGCGTAAACTTAGAGGTCTCGTCGACAGGGGGCAGCTTGCATCCGCCTTGAACGCGAGGGGCTTGCCAAAGGCGCTCGTGCGCTCTCAACCACGACCGTACAGCTTCGGGCTGCCCGTGTTGGTGAATGTAGCTGGCGAGCGTGCTTTCACAGGTTTGTGTGTTGAACCACGAAGTGTAGCTCTCTGAAAGTCTCGTGAGTGCATGCTTGCCTCGTGAAACATCCTTTGCTGTGGAGGCTGCTGAACGTCCTGCACTGATACGGCCTTTGAATGCATGCTTGTTTTTGTGAGTCAGCTGGATTTCTTTTGGCTCTGCTGCTCCCGCTGTCAGCTTTCGTTGCTGCTGCTTGGATAGCGATCTTCAAGTGCCAAGGTCACTGTCCGAATGAAACCACAAAGCATCGTCCATATCCCCATCGTTCCCGTGATCTTATCTTCTTATTCTCCGCTCATCCCTGTCCCTCTCCCTTCGTTTGGTTATCCTGAATTTCTCAGGACTGGAAAGGCTTGACCTGCTTTTGCGGCTGGCGAAAGAAGATCCACCTGAAGAAGGATGGGACAGTTCCTTGACTTCACCTCGCAATCTTCGCAAAAACAACCCAAACTCGCCTTTTCACGAAAGTGACTCGAGTTCGATGACTTCTTCTTCGCCACTCGAAAACTGCTCCCAGGAGGAGCATCTGAAGGATATTTTGGTTCGTATCCGACTGAATAGTGCAGTCTTCTTCCAGATAAGATTCCGGATGAAATAGGAGATCTTGCTTGTATGATGATGGAGGCAGTGCGTGCTTAAAGCGGTAGCCAGGAGGTCAAACGACAAGAGTTACCTGCACCTTGTAATCCATCTTTTTCTTTTCCGACCGTTTCTTGTTCTATGCCAGTCCTGTCTTCGAGATGCAGGCAAATTTGAGCGGGCGGAATCCACCGAAGCGGCGCTGGCGCTGCAATCACATAAGAACACGCTGGCAGCAGAAGAAGGCAGTGCAGATAGACGGCTGGAAACATGCGTAACCGAAGCTCTTGGAAATACGTGGCGGAAAGACGCAACTTCACCTTCTGCAGTGCTTCAACCTTGTGAGCATCAGCAGGCAGTGGCAATCTTCATACCTGAACTCATTCCAGCAGAGGACTTTGATCTCTACAGGTGACATGTCCTGTTGTTGCTGCGTAACTCATGTCGATTTTAAAAACAAGCTCAAGAGTCGGGCAGTTATTCTGCGCACTTGGTCGCATTGATTATCATTTCCATTATGTCTGACGTCCAGGAATGTCTTAGGCTGAACTTGGACTCGGTTCCCTTCATCCATCCTCCAGGGAGGTTGTCCGTCAAAACAAAAGTCAAGGAGAATATCAGATCAGAATCCAGGTGAACTGCAATTCACCATTTCCATGCCCCTGCAAATTGTAGTGCTCTGTGCCAAACATGTGCTCCCACATGTTTGCAAAGCTGATACAAAAATGATAATCAATGTGTGCAGTCTGATAGATCCGCTCGAGCGATACACTTCATCGTTCTCTGATTCATATGAAAGAGAGCTCGAAATCATCCCTGAAGAAGGATCTTCAGGGAAGGGTTCTTCGGCAGGGCAAACTCCTGTCAACGACATTGATTTTGAACACGGACATGCCAAGGACCACGCAGATGGAAATAGTGGTGGCAGGGGGGAGAAAAAATTGGTTCAGGGTGATGTTGAGGGCGAGGGTGGAGGTGTGCTCGGCGATTTGTTGGCCTCGCTGCGACAGATTGGCCACTTTGAAAGGCAAGACAAGGATCAAGGCACAGCAAAAGAGACAGAAAGTAGGAATCCCAGTGAGGCTGAAAGCGAAGACTTTGCATCATTACTGCTTCCTATTGCCCTACCACAAGAGAAAGGCAAACATCCTTATTATTCAAATCGTGAACCTCACTTCAAGCTCCGAGCACCGTTTGTTTTCAGAGGACATCAATCCTCCAAGGCTGCAGGTGATGCACACAACAGCTATCTTCAAGTGCCTCTTCAAGTGCCAAGGTCAGAGTCACAAGAGGCCCCTGATAATAATCTTGCACTTGCAAAGGATCTGCAAAAGATCGACCACATCGAGAGTTCCATCGAGCTCTTCGAATACAACGAAAAAGGAGATCAATCCTCCAAAACTGCAAGGGATATATACAATAGCTATCCTCAAGTGCTAAGGTCAGAGTCAGAGTCACAAGAGGCGTTTGATTATTTTGCGCTCGCAAACGATCTGCAAAAGAGTGACCATCTGGAAAGTTCCATCGAATAC